>Ga0075434_100002776_pt1 | contig 15492 bp, 9 predicted proteins | sample RhiMethybrSRZTD3_FD_75298 | JGI IMG/M metagenome (GOLD analysis project Ga0075434, IMG submission 75298) | Populus rhizosphere microbial communities from Tennessee, USA - Rhizosphere MetaG P. TD hybrid SRZTD3 | ecosystem: Host-associated > Plants > Roots > Rhizosphere > Soil | place: USA... | reverse complement strand
CGGGGCGCAACGCCTGCGACAGGCTTTTCACCAGATCTAGGACGTCGGACACCGTTTTTCCAGTCGATTCGCCTTTGGGTCCCAGGCTATCTTTGACAGCATTGACGAGGGCTGAACCCACCACCACGCCGTCGGCCCCGGCGGCAAGGGCTTTGGCCTGCTCGGGGGTCCTCACTCCGAACCCCACCGCGATCGGCAGCCGGGTCGCCCGCTTGATGCGGGCCACGTGGGCTTGCACCGCCGCCACGTCGGGCGCTGCAGTGCCAGTAATGCCGGTAATCGAAACATAGTAAAGGAACCCTGATGTGTTGGCGAGCACGGCACCCAGACGCGCCTCATCCGTGGTCGGCGTGGCGAGCCTGATGAAGTTGAGGCCGCGGGCGATGGCCGGCAGGCACAACTCCTCGTCGGCCTCGGGCGGAATATCGACGATGATGAGACCATCGGCACCGGCAGCTTTTGCCTCATCAAGGAAGGCCTCGCGCGGATAGACGTAGACGGGATTGTAGTAGCCGAAGAGGACAAGCGGCGTGCGCTGATCGTGCGCGCGAAAGGCGCGGACGAGCTCGAGGGTCTTGCGCACGGTGTGGCCCCTCTTCAGCGCCCGCAGCGAGGACGCCTGAACCGCGGGGCCGTCGGCCATCGGATCGGAGAAGGGCATGCCGAGTTCGATCAGGTCGGCGCCGGCAGTCGGCAGACCGCGCAGGATCTTCTCGCTCGTTGCGTAGTCGGGATCGCCTGCGGTAACGAACGTGACGAGCGCGGCGCGCCCCTCCGTCTTGAGCGCCGCGAACCGCTGATCGATGCGTGAGGCGCTGGTCACGTTGACGTCCTCCTAGTGAACCCTGGAGCAACGCTGCGGTGCTGAACCGCCCAGGACCGGACCTCCCAAGCGTGGTTTAGGGGCTGAGCACGGTGTTGCAAAGGTCGGCCAGCGCGACGCGGCGATTGGTTGAGGTTGCACATTGCCCAGGCCCCTTTACATCTGCATCCCTAAGTGCTGGGCGACGGCGAAGATGTCCTTATCGCCGCGGCCGCACATGTTCATGACGAGCAGATTGTCGTTGGGCAAGGTCGGCGCGAGCTTGGCGACAAACGAGAGCGCGTGTGCGGGCTCGAGCGCTGGGATGATGCCCTCAAGGCGCGTGCAGAGCTGGAAGGCCTCGAGCGCCTCCTTGTCGGTGACGGCGACATAGCTTACACGGCCCGATTCCTTGAGCCAGGAATGCTCCGGACCGACGCCGGGATAGTCGAGCCCGGCCGAGATCGAATGGCCCTCGAGGATTTGTCCATCCGCGTTCTGCAACAGGTATGTGCGATTGCCGTGGAGCACACCCGGCCGCCCGCCGCTCAGGGAAGCGCAATGGCCATCCGGCACGTCGAGACCGTGCCCTCCCGCTTCGACCCCGTAGATCGCCACGCTTTCCTCATCGAGGAAGGGATGGAAGAGGCCGATCGCATTAGACCCACCACCGATGCAGGCAACGAGCGTATCGGGAAGCCGCCCTTCCGCCTTGTGCATCTGCTCGCGCACCTCCCGGCCGATGATCGACTGGAAATCGCGCACCATGGCCGGATAGGGGGCCGGACCGGCGGCGGTGCCGATGATGTAGTAGGTGTCGCGCACGTTGGCGACCCAGTCGCGCAGTGCCTCGTTCATGGCATCCTTCAATGTCTGTGCGCCGCTCGTGACGGCATTGACCTTGGCGCCCAAGAGCTTCATGCGGAACACATTGGGCTTCTGGCGTTCGACATCGACGGCGCCCATGAAAATCGTGCACGGCATCTCGAACTTGGCGCACACCGTTGCCACCGCAACGCCGTGCTGGCCGGCTCCCGTCTCGGCAATGATGCGCTTCTTGCCCATGCGCTTGGCCAGCAGGATCTGGCCGAGGCAGTTGTTGATCTTGTGGCTGCCGGTATGGTTGAGCTCGTCGCGCTTGAAGTAGACCTTGGCACCCCCGAGATGCCGCGTCAGCCGCTCTGCGAAATAGAGCGGACTTGGCCGGCCAGCATAATGCGCGTGCAACCCATCAAGCGCGCTGTGGAAGGCAGGATCGGCCTTGGCTTCCTCGTAGGCGCGTCCGAGCTCTAGGATCAGCGGCATCAAGGTCTCGGCCACGAAGCGGCCGCCGAACAGGCCAAAGAACCCCTGCTCGTTGGGTCCAGCCCGGTAGGTGTTGAGCTTCGCTTCCTGCGACTTCTTTTTATCGGTTGCCATGTCGAACGACCTTGCTGGTTTTGCGGATGCGCCCATCGCCACTTCAGGCATAGCACATTTCGCCCCGCTCGCCGGGCGCGGATCCCCACGCGGGCGCTCGCTCCCGCGACCGGACCGAGCGACTGGCCCCAGAGATTGGCCCCAGAGATTGGCCCCAGAGATTGGGCCCAGAGATTGGGGGCCAGAGATTGGCCCCAGAGACGGGCCCAACAGACGGCCCCAACAGACGGGCCCAACAGACGGGCCCAACAGACGGGCCCAACAGGTTGGCCCAACGATGGGTTCACGCAACGCGCGCATTGTAAATTCCGGGCCCGAGTTTCCGCCCGGCAGGTTTCAGGGCCCAATTGACGCGGCCGCGGTGGCGAAGCAAATCGCCCCCTCACCGCCGTCGAGGACCACCCAAGGCCGCACGACGCCCGCCGTGCCGGGCTGGCGAGCCGCGCCATGGCAGCGCCGCCGAGGCCCCCTGCCGTTCGCACGATGGGGAGCTCAGCCGATGCGGGCCTGACCTTCGCCGGTGCTCGCTGTGCCCCAGGGCACGGGGGGCCATTCTTTCAGCGGTTGGCGCTTCTTTGAGCGCATCTCTTTTTTTGCAACGCTCAGGGCCGAACCTTCGTGCCTCAGGTGGAGCCCGGAAGCGGGATCCGTCACTGTGCTAACTTCATCGATGTGGTAGTTAGGCCGGACCTGCACGTGAGCGCTTTTGTCAATCCTTGCGTGCCACCGTAACAGCGCCATCCCAGCGTCGGAGCCCGGAGCGGACATGACCCGTCAGCCCAAAAACGCAGCCTTTGCGCGCACCTCATTCCTGCAGGGCGCCAATGCCGCCTACATTGAGGAGATGCAGGCGCAATACGAGCGCAACCCGGGTTCGGTCAGCGATGAATGGCGTCACTTCTTTGCCAGTCTGCAGGAGGAGCGCTCGGGCCGCAACGATGACAACGGCCATGGCGGCCCGTCGTGGGCTAAGGCGCGCGAGTCCATCGAGCAGCAGGGGGACCGCGAGCTCCTTGGCGCACTGACCGGGGATTGGGGAGAGACCGAGCAGCACATCCGGGGGCAGTTGCAGGCGCGCGCTTCCGCCGGCGGCGTCGAGATGAGCCCGGCCGCCTCGCTGCGGGCCACGCAGGACAGCATCCGCGCCCTCATGCTGATCCGCGCCTATCGCGTCATGGGCCATCTCGCCGCCGATCTCGATCCCTTGGGCCTCCTCGAGCGGAAGATCCACAAGGAGCTGCGGCCGGAAACCTACGGCTTTACGCAGGCCGATCTCGACCGGCCGATCTTCATCGACAAGGTGTTGGGCCTCGAGATGGCCACCGTGCGCGAAATCCTCAAAATCCTTCGCCGTACCTATTGCCGACACATCGGCGTCGAGTTCATGCACATCACCTCTCCAGCGCAGAAGTCATGGATCCAGGAGCGCATCGAAGGCAAGGACAAGGACATCGTCTTCACCAACGAGGGCAAGAAGGCGATCCTCAACAAGCTCATCGAGGCAGAAGCGTTCGAGAAGTTTGCCGATGTGAAATATACCGGCACGAAGCGTTTCGGCCTTGACGGCGCCGAGGCGATGGTGCCGGCGCTCGAACAGATCATCAAGCGCGGCGGCCAGCTCGGGATCAAGGAGATCGTCGTCGGCATGGCACACCGCGGGCGCCTCAACGTGCTCGCCAACGTGTTGGGCAAGCCGCATCGCGCCATCTTCAACGAATTCAAGGGCGGCTCGTTCAAGCCCGACGACGTCGAGGGCTCGGGCGACGTCAAATACCACTTGGGCGCCTCGTCGGACCGCTCCTTCGACGGCAACAACGTGCACCTATCGCTTACGGCCAACCCCTCGCACCTGGAGATCGTTGATCCGGTCGTGCTGGGTAAGGTGCGCGCCAAGCAGGACCAGCACGCTTGCAAACCGGGCGAGCGCACGCCCGTGCTGCCGCTGCTCATTCACGGCGATGCCGCCTTTGCCGGCCAGGGTGTGGTGGCCGAAAGCTTCGGCCTGTCCGGCCTCAAGGGCCACCGCACCGGCGGCTCGATTCATTTCATCATCAACAACCAGATCGGCTTCACCACCAACCCGCGGTATTCGCGCTCTTCGCCCTACTGCTCGGACGTGGCCAAGATGGTCGAGGCCCCCATCTTTCACGTCAACGGTGACAATCCCGAGGCGGTGGTGCACGTGGCCAAGATCGCCACCGAATTTCGGCAGCGGTTCCAGAAGCCTGTCGTAATCGACATGTTCTGTTACCGCAAGCACGGCCACAATGAGTCCGACGAGCCGGCCTTCACCCAGCCGCTGATGTACCGGGCCATTCGGTCGCATCCGACGGCCGTCGAGATCTACTCCAAGCGGTTGGTCAAGGAGGGTGTGGTCACCGACGCCGACGTCGAGGACATGCAGGGGAAGTTCCGCACCCATCTTGACGAGGAATTGAGGGCTGCCGACAGCTATCGGCCCAACAAAGCCGACTGGCTCGACGGGCGTTGGTCCGACATCGGCTTCGCCGAGGATGAAGCGCGGCGCGGGAACACGGGCGTGGCCATCGAGACGCTCAAGGACGTGGGAAGCCGCATCACCGCCATTCCCCAGGATTTCAACGCGCACAAGACCATCCAACGCCTCCTCCAGCGGCGCCGCGAGATGGTGGAGACCGGCACGGGCATCGACTGGGCGATGGCCGAGCAACTGGCCTTCGCAACCCTGCTCAACGAAGGCTTCCCCGTGCGCCTGTCAGGCCAGGACAGCGAGCGGGGGACATTCTCGCAGCGTCACTCGGTGCTGATCGACCAGGAGACCGAGCGCCGCTACACCCCGCTCAAATACGTCTCCCCGAACCAGGGCCGCTTTGAAGTGATCAACTCGATGCTTTCGGAGGAGGCGGTGCTGGCCTTCGAATACGGCTACACGTTGGCTGAGCCAAACGCCCTCGTGATGTGGGAGGCGCAGTTCGGAGATTTCGCCAACGGCGCGCAGGTCGTATTCGACCAATTCATCTCCTCCGGCGAGCGCAAGTGGCTCAGGATGTCCGGCCTCGTCTGCTTGCTCCCGCATGGCTACGAAGGTCAAGGGCCAGAGCACTCCTCGGCGCGGCTCGAGCGCTACCTGCAGCTGTGCGCAGAGGATAACTGGCAGGTTGCCAACTGCACCACGCCTGCCAACTACTTCCACATCCTGCGCCGTCAGTTGCACCGCAAATTCCGCAAGCCACTGGTCCTCATGACGCCTAAATCGCTACTGCGCCACAAGCGCGTCGTCTCTGACTTAACCGAAATGGGCAGCGGCACTACCTTCCATCGGCTACTGTGGGATGATGCGCAGTCACGGCCGGATGCCAAGATCAAGCTCAAGCCCGACCAGCAGATCCGTCGCGTGGTGCTGTGCTCCGGGAAGATCTACTACGACCTCTACGAAGCGCGCGAAGCAGCCGGCATCGCCGACGTGTATCTGATGCGGTTGGAGCAACTTTATCCCTTCCCGGCACGGGCGTTGATCAGCGAACTGTCGCGCTTTCCTGAGGCCGAGATCGTGTGGGCGCAAGAAGAGCCCAAGAACATGGGCGCGTGGAGCTTCGTAGAGCCCAACATCGAATGGGTGCTGCAGCGTCTGGAGCCGCCGCGGGATCAACGTGCGCGCTACGCCGGCCGTGCTGCCTCGGCAGCCACGGCGACGGGCCTCGCCAGCAAGCACAATCAGGAACAGAAGGCTCTCGTTGCACAGGCTCTCTCCTTTTGAGTTTTGAGGTCGAAACACGATGGCGATCGAGATAACGGTTCCGGCGCTCGGCGAATCGGTGACCGAGGCAACCGTCGGCCAATGGTTCAAGAAGCCCGGAGATGCGGTCACCGCCGACGAGCCGCTACTCGAGCTCGAGACCGACAAGGTGACGCTGGAGGTGCCGGCCCCAGTTGCGGGGGTCTTGACCGATATCGTGGTGCCGCAAGGGTCCACGGTCGCCGTGGGCGCGGTGCTGGGCAGGGTTCGGGAGCGTGACGCAGCCGCGAGCAAAGCGCCCACAAGCGCAGCCACGAGCCTTGCGAGCGAGCCCGCAGCGCAACCAGGGGTCGCTCACACGCGGCTCATCGCGACGCCACCTGCGCAAAGCTCGGAACGCAGCGGCCCCGTCGCGAGGCCTGCGGCCGACGCGGGCAACAGCGCCATGCCGCCGAGCCCCTCCGCCCGCAAGCTGATGGAGGAGAGCAAACTTTCGGCCGAGGACGTGACGGGCAGCGGCCGGCGCGGCCAGATCTTAAAGGAGGACGTGCTGGCGGCTGCCGCGCGAGCGGCCGCACCCGTCCCCGGGGAAGCGGCGGCGCATGCGACCTCGCCCTTGAGCACGGGCGTGCCGGTGCCCCTACCACAGTCGCGCGCTCCCACCGCTCCCAACGATGCGGCGCGCGAGGAGCGCGTGAAGATGACGCGGCTGCGTCAGACCATCGCCCGCCGGCTCAAGGACGTCCAGAACACGGCGGCTATGCTCACCACGTTCAATGATGCGGACATGTCCGCCATCATGAACATGCGGAGCCACTACAAGGACCTGTTCGAGAAGCGTCACGGGGTGAAGCTCGGCTTCATGAGCTTTTTCGTGAAGGCTTGCATCCAGGCGCTGAAGGAAATCCCAGCGGTCAATGCCGAGATTGACGGCCAGGACATCATCTACAAGAACTACTACCACATCGGCGTCGCCGTGGGCACCGACAGGGGCCTTGTCGTGCCTGTCGTGCGTGAGGCCGATCGCATGTCGCTCGCCGAAATTGAGCAAGCCATCGCCAACTTCGGCAAGCGCGCCCGTGAGGGCAAGCTCACCATCGAGGAGATGCAGGGCGGCACCTTCACCATCTCCAACGGCGGGGTCTATGGCTCGGTCCTATCAACGCCCATCCTCAACCCGCCGCAGTCGGGCATCCTGGGCATGCACCGCATCGAGGATCGGGCGGTGGTGCGCAATGGTGAGATCGTGGTGCGGCCAATGATGAATCTGGCATTGAGCTATGACCACCGCATCGTCGATGGCAAGGATGCCGTGACCTTCCTTGTGCGCGTGAAGGAGTGCCTGGAAGATCCACAACGGTTCGTGTTGGAGCTGTGAACCACCTCCCTCAAGCAGCGCGAGACGGCCGGTTGCAGGCGCGCTTCTTTCCCGCCGAGGCCAGTTCCGCGCCCACCAACCTCAATCCGCGTGATCGAGGGATGCCAGTAATCCGCCTCGCTGGAATGATCTCATGGAGGGTGTGCGCGGCGGCCGTGACGGGAGGGCGGGATTGAGCCGCTGTCGCCCGATCTTCCGGAGCGGCGCCTTGCGCTCGCGCTCACCCAAATGCGCCGTCGGCTGGCAGGCGCAAGATGGCCAGCGCCAGGGCTTGCGCGCGGCGCACCAAGGTGTCGACCTCGAGATACTCCTCGGCCGTGTGCGCATTGCCGCCGACGGGACCCACCCCGCACAGTGTCGGGCAGCCGACCGCGGCCGTGAAGCCCGAGTCGGCGCATCCGCCCGAGAACTCGCCGGCCACGGCGAGACCGGCGTCGGCCGCGGCCGCCTGGTAGCACTGAAACAGCGCGTCGGCTTCCGGCGTTGACGTCACGGGCAGGAACTCGCCCTTGATCTCAAGCTTCGCCTTCGTGCCCGGTACCGTCGCATCATCGATGATCGCCTGCACGGCGGCCAACATGTGCGCGCGCTGCTCCGGCCTGACATAGCGCAAATCAATTTGGCCCTCTGCCGAGGGCGCGGTGGTGTTGACGGACTGGCCGCCCCGCACGAGCCCGACGTTGACCGTGATGCCGCGCTTCAGATCGGTCAGGTTGTGCAGAGCCACAATCTTGTGCGCCAGTTCGCCGATGGCGCTGATGCCCTTCTCAAAGTTGCCGCCCGAGTGCGCCGCCTTGCCGATAACCTCGAAGCTTAGGAACACGCCGCCTTTGCGTGATCTCACGACGTTGCCGCTGGGCCGACCAGGCTCGGAGTTGAAAACACAGCGCGCGCCGCGCCCGACGCGCTCGATGATGGGCCGCGACGACGGCGAGGCGATTTCCTCGTCGCTGGTGATGAGCCCGACGAGGGGCGCCGGGGCGCCGCCGAAGCGCTTGAAGGCCGCCAGCACGAAAGCGTTGAGCACCAGGCCGCCCTTCATGTCGACCACGCCAGGGCCATAGGCGCGGCCGCTTTCCACGCGGAACGATCGGCGCGCCACCTCGCCCTTCGAAAACACGGTATCGCGGTGGCCCATCAACACGATCGGCCGCTCGTTGCTCGGCCGATCGTCGAGGCGAACATGGATGGCATCGCCAAACCGCTCATCGGTTTCAATGGCGGTGAGAAGCCCTTGTTCGCTGAAGAAACGGACGAAACGCTCGCCGACCGCATCGACGCCTGGCTTGTCGTAGCTGCCGCTGTCGATGTTGACGACCTCAGCCAGCAACGCCAGCATCGCTTCGCTTTGTGCAGCAAGCCAGTCAGTTATCTTCGCTTCGTGCGACGCCAACTTTGTCATCTGCTCACCCAAGAACCGATTCCCACCATGTTGCTCATGCACTTAACTGGAGCAAACGCCGCCTCTTGTCAGCATTTGCGCGAGGGGAGAGGACCTCTAGCACGAGACAGCGGTCGCGCACGGCGAGCAAAGCGCGCGGGCCGAGGTCGATCAACCCTCCTGTGTCGTCCCCGAAGGCGCCGCCCCGCGCCCAAGCAGTGGGCCTGAGGGCCCCCGGAAAAGTGCCGGTGGCCTCCAAGGGCATGCCGTCAATCGAGCTCCAGGCCGTCCATGCCCGAGTTCTTGCGCGCCCTCGCCATCATTTCGCGCACCAGCGCTCCCGCCTCCCTGGGATCGCCCACCTGTTTGACCTCCGCCCCGCGCCGCCAGCCCTCGCACACGGCAATACGTCCCTGGCCGGCCTGAATGACGCGGCCAGTGATGTCTTGTGCCTCTTCGCTGGCGAGATAGACGACGGTGGGCGACACCCACCTTGGATCGCGGAGCGCTTTTTCCTCCCCTGTTAGCTGGCGCAGCCCCTCGGTCATCCGCGTCAGTGCCGTCGGCGAGATGGCGTTGACGGTGACGCCGTAGCGGCGCAGCTCGCGGGCCGCGATGATGGTAAAGGCAGCAATGCCCGCCTTGGCGGCGCCGTAGTTGGTTTGACCCACGTTGCCGTAAAGGCCCGAGGTCGAACTCGTATTGATGATGCGACCCTTGACCGGTCCCCCGATCCGCTTGCTCTCGTCGCGCCAATAGGCCGCAGCGTGGCGCGAGGGCGCGAAGGTACCCTTAAGATGGACCCGTATCACGTCGTCCCATTCGTGCTCTTCCATGTTCGTGAGCATGCGGTCCCGGAGGTTTCCGGCATTGTTGATGAGCACGTCGAGCCTGCCAAAATGGGCGATGGCTGCGTCGACCATGGCCTTGGCACCCTTCCAGTCGCCCACGTCCTCGCTGTTGGCGATGGCCTCGCCGCCACCTTTTCGGATCGCAGCCACGACCTCGCCAGCGGGCGAAGCGTCCCGGCCGGTGCCATCGACGCCGGACCCGATATCGTTGACGACCACCTTGGCGCCCGCCCGCGCCAGCAACAGGGCATGCTCCCGCCCCACCCCCCGTCCAGCTCCTGTCACGATGGCAACCCGTCCTTCGCACAACCGGCTCATGTCACCTACCTCCCGTCTGATCCCGCCGTTGCCACAAACGAGAAGCGCGTTGGCCATGTCGTTTGTTTCGGCAGCATGACCGCCGCGGCGGGTGCTTGGCAAGCGCGGCGGCGATGTCGGCGCCCCATAAACCAGCACCCAAGCGGGGTCGCAGTGGTGCGTTGACCATTGCGGCCGTGAACGGAGCGTCATGGTACGGTTGATAGGATCTTCAGCTTGCTCCGAGGCCCGCGAAAAGGGCACAATGAGCTTTCGAGCGAACCAGGAAGCCACAGTGCGACCATGAGCAGCGAGCACACGGCGAGGTTTGGTATCTCTCTCTTCGGCCCCTTTCAACTGATTGGCCGCGGCGGTCCAATTCCGTTAACCAGCAAGAAACTGGCGGCCTTGCTGGCGTATTTGGCCGCGACCCATCCCTCGGCCCACAGCCGTGATAAACTGATGACATTGCTGTGGGGTGGACACGTCGAATCGCAAGCGCGCCAGAACCTGCGACAAGCCCTGTCGAGCCTGCGCCATATCCTGGGCAAGGACGTGGTCTTGAGCAGCGCCGACACCATAGCGCTCGAGCCCCGGTCGATTTGCTGCGACGTTCCCCGCTTTGAAACGCTCGTCCAACAGGGAGGCCGCGCCGCTCTCAGCGAGGCCCTGGACCTCTACAGGGATCGCTTGCTGTGCGATCTGAACCTTGCCGAGGAGGGGTGGACGGAGTGGCTCGATTCCGAGCAGCGGCGGCTTGAGGGGATGGCTGTCAACACGATCATCAGGCTTGGTGAGGAGGAGTTGGCCCGCGGCGACCAGGATCGCGCCATGGTCCTTGCAAGGCGGGCAATTGCCATCAATGATCTGCGCGAGGATGCTTACCGACTTTGCATGCGCGCTGCTGCCGTCGGCGGCCGCAAGGCTGAGGCGCTGCACCAGTACAATCTTTTGCAAACCTATCTGAAGCGCGAGCTCAGCACCGAGCCCGACGATGCGACACGCCGGCTTGCAGCGCAGATCGCGGCTCGGCCCGAGGCCGCTGCAGTGGCGCCGAAAGCGTCGCTGGCTTCCCCGAGAGTTGAGTTGGCCCGCGCCGATGGCGACTGGGCGGGGCCGTGCCCGCGCGCCGTGCTCGCCTTGGATGATGCGACAGCAAAGGACACCCAAGCCACCACCGCACCACTGAGGGCCGCGGGCGACCAGCTCGTCGAGCTATTCAACGCGCGCATCGTCGCGCGTACCGGCAACCAGTTGCTCTTGGAATTCCCCGATTCTCGCTCCGCCGTGCGGGCAGCTCACGCAGCCCAGGCACACCAACTGCGCATGTCGGCACATGCATCGAGGTCGGAAGACGCCGCCAAGGCGATCGCGTCCGGACTTCTGCCGCTCGCCGCGCCAGGCCATTTGCTCGTCTCCGACGAGGTCCGCGACGCGCTGACGGACGAGCTCGATGCCAAGGTCGAGGACTTGGGTGAGTATGATCTAGGTCCCGGCAGCATGCCTGTGCGTGCCTATCGAGCAGAACCGCCTCGGGCGAACACGGCCAGGGAACGGCACCGTGCTTCCCGAATATTGCCGGCGATCGCCGTTGTGCCGTTCAGCGTGTCCAACGGCCGCGGCAATGAGAGCATCATGGGACAACTGTTGGCACACGAGATCATCGCGCGCCTGTCCCGGGCCAAGGAGTTCGACGTCATCTCGCGGCTGTCGACACGCGTCTTCAGCGCTCGCAGCGCGAGCCTTGCCGACGTCGGCGCCTGGTTGGGCGCCGACTATGTCCTTTGGGGCAACTGCGAGATCCGACGCGACCACCAATGCGTGCGCTTCGAGCTGGCGAACACCTCCGCGCAATCGGTCATCTGGGCCGGCAGCCAAGTTGCGCCGCTCAGCGCCGTGCGCGAGGGCTACGCCGAGCTCGTCGCCCATATCGCCGCCGAAACGAGCGCATGCGCGCTGGCGCACGAACTTCCTCGCGTGCGATCACACCCTCTGGAAACCCTCGAAAACTATTGTCTGATGTTGGCGGCAATTAACCTCATCCACCGCACTCAACCCAGCAGCTTCACCCGCGCGCGCAGCCTGCTTGAGCTCCTGATCGAGCGATTGCCGCATCATCCCCTGCCGCAAGCCTGGATGGCACAATGGCACGTCATGAAGGTCAGCCAGGGCTGGTCCGACGACGTGGCGGCCGAGGGGCGTCTGGCGCTCGAATGTGCGAGAAGAGCAAGCGACAGCGATCCCAATTGCTCGCTCGCCATCGCCATGGACGGCTGGGTTCATACGCATTTAATGAAACGCTTCGACATTGCCGGGGAACGCTTTGAGGTGGCCGTCGAGGTCAATCCCAGCGACTGCATGGCGTGGCTGCTGAAGGGCACCATGCACTCCTTCCTGGGCCAAGGCGAGCAAGCCGTCCAGGCCGCAGAGCGCGCATTGCGGTTGTCCCCACTCGACCCACGCCGCAGTTACTATGATTGCCTAGTCGCATCCATCTATTGCGCAGCGAACCAATTCGATCGCGCCATTGAGCTCAGCAAACGCTCGTTGCGGGTGAACCGGCTGCATTCCTCCACGCTGCGAACCCTCATCTGCTCGCTGGCTTTGTCCGACCGCATCGATGAGGCGCAACAAGTGACAGCCGAGCTCATGAAGCTGGAGCCCAATCTCACGGTCACCGGCTACCTCGCCCGGCATCCTGCCGCTCCTTTTTGGACGGGCCAGACCTGGGCCCGAGCCCTGCGCCTGGCGGGCGTGCCCGCCTAGCCCCATCACCAGGCCGTGACTGGTGGCTCGCCCACCGTCGCAACCGACCCGCAGCAAATTCGGACCTGTGTGCCGTGTGCTGTGTGCCGTCCGAGGAGGGGTGGCCCGAGGCCGGCGCTTAAGCACCCCTCGCTCGCTGCAGCTAACCCCAGCCTCCACAACAGCGCCCGAGCGCCGTTGCTAGCGTGAGGATCGTGGCAGTTTGGTTGGGCGCATGAAACGGGCGGGCCTGGCGCGCGCATCGGCCATCGCCCCAAGGCGCTCCCTTGGAGCTTGCTCGCCTTTATCGCTCACCCAATATCGCTGGGCCAGTGTCGAGCACGGGACGTGCCGTCAACGCGAGGGCGGTAGCGCGCCGCCCTTGGCCCTCGCAACGCCCACCAAGGCACTCACGCCACTGCCGGCAGCAAACGTCAAACAGGCGTCAATGCGCCGTTGACGGCCAGTTGATGGACGTCGGCTACGGCTCGCGGCGTCAGATGGGATCGGGAGAAACCACCGGACGCAGCGGGGCCCCAGTTGGGCCTTTTGCGCAAAGCCCAACGCGCCGTTGCATGCCGCACGCTCTCCCGCCCGGATTGGGGAGGTGCCAGATGCTCGAGATGCACGCATGGAGGGACGCCCTCATCACCATCGGTGCGGGACGGCGCCATTGCTTCCTCGACCACGTGCTGCGACTGGGCCCTGAAGAGCGGCTGCAGCGGTTCTGCCATCAGGTCGATGATGCCTGGCTGCGCGCCTATGTCGCCAGTCTCGACTTGGCGCAACGCAAGATCATTGGCTGCTTCGAGGGAGAGCAAATGCGCGGGGCAGCCGAGCTCAGGGGCCTCGGCGCCGCCCGCTTGAGACTGGTGGAAGCCGCCGTCTCGGTCGAGAAGGACTGGTGCGGGCAAGGCGTGGAAAGAGCTCTCATCGTGCGCGCCATCACGGCCGCTCGCAGCATGGGGGCGCGCCAGCTCGTCCTCGACCGGCTCGGACCTAGCGAAGCTCTGCGCCGTGCCGTAGCGCAATTCGATGCCGACCTCGTGTTCGGCGACGACGATTGCAGGGCTTGGCTCCCGTTGACCCCAATGTGACCACCTCTCGGTGAGGGGTGGACGGATGGCTCACTGCACCCCGGCACCACATCTCGTGGCGGACGTGGACGCCCTTTGGAAGGGCGCAATCGGCGGCATGGCGTTGAGCTCATCCTTGATCATCCGCCAGGATGCTCCCACGCAGAGAGCGATCCGCGCCGCTTTGGAACGGAAGGCCGCGGCCTACACGACGCCCCCGGGGTTTGCAGCTGCCGGTCGCCTTCAGGGTTGGAGCTGGACGGAAGCGGGGCTGAGCCTGCAATCGCGTATAACGGCACTGCGGCGCTCTGGCGCGACCGGTCCATAAAGCGTCGAGCGCTGACGTGGCGTCCGCCGCTGTTGTCGGACCAGGTGCTCTAGGTCGGCCGCACTGATCTCCTGCCCGTGCACGGCGCCCGCAGCCCGCGTGATCGATTCGTTCATGAGCACGCCGCCGACGTCGTTGGCGCCGGCGTCCAGGCATAGCGCCGCTCCGTCCGGGCCCATTTTCACCCAAGAGACCTGAACGTTTGCAAACACAGGATCAAGCGCCAGACGGGCCAAGGCATGCATCAACACCGCCTCGCGAAAGGTTGGTCCTCTGCGCGATTGCCCCTTGAGATAGATCGGCGCCTCCATGTGTACGAAAGGCAATGGCACGAACTCGGTGAAACCACCCGTCCTCTCCTGGAGCGCGCGAATGCGCAGGAGATGGCGCGCCCAATGCCGATAGCCATCGACGTGGCCGAACATAATGGTGGCGGTGCTCCTCAGACCCACCGCGTGGGCAGCTTCCATCACCTCGAACCATTCGGCTGTGTTGATCTTGTCGGGGCAGAGGATGGCACGCACCTCATCGTCGAGGATCTCTGCCGCCGTGCCGGGAAGGCTCGCGAGCCCTGCGTCCTTGAGCCGAGCAAGATAGTCCTTGAGCGACAGTCCCAACGTGTCGGCCCCGGTGCGGATCTCGAGCGGAGAGAACGCATGCACGTGCATCTCGGGTGCCGCGGACTTCACCGCCGCGACGATCGCAAGATAGGTATGGCCCGTATAACTTGGCTTGATGCCGCCCTGCAGGCACACCTCGGTGGCGCCGCGCGCCCAGGCCTGCGCCGTGCGTGTGGAGATCTCGACAAGATCAAGATCGTAGGGCTTGTCGCGATGACCCAGGTTGTGCCGGCCCTTGGAGAAGGCGCAGAACTTGCACCCGTACGTGCAGATGTTCGTGTAGTTGATGTTGCGGTTGACAATGTAGGTGACCGTGTCGCCCACGCGTCTGGCGCGCAGCTCATCGGCGGCCCGACATACGGCGGCGAAGTCGGCCCCGCGTGCATCGAAGAGCGCGACGATATCGGTCTCGTTGAGACGCCTGCCATCGCGGGCCTGCGCCAGCACGTGTGCCACAATCGGTGACAGCGGCCCCTTCGCCTGCCGCACGCGAACCACCAGCGGCGCGGGCAATTCGCAAAGGCCGCCCGGTGCCCACCCATCCTCGCGCGCCAACCCCACGCCATCCATCTGCCGCAACGTGGGCGTGATCAGGGCCGCATCAAGCCAGCATTCGGCTCCCGGCACTGAGACGGAAGGCCCCAATTGAGGTCCGCGCTGCGATCGCGGGCGAGATCCGGTCAATTGCACACCGGGCGCCAATGCATCGCCGCGGGCGGGCGCTGTGACCCGGGGTGGTGCCAGAAACTCCGGGTAGATTGCGAGCCGTTCGACCAGGCTGCGGCCGGCGCGCTCGGTGGCGCACGCCAGATCGGCCAGATGCGGCCAAGGGGCCTCGGGATTCACGTGGTCGGGTGTCACGGGGGATACGCCGCCCCAG
>Ga0075434_100002774_pt1 | contig 15500 bp, 14 predicted proteins | sample RhiMethybrSRZTD3_FD_75298 | JGI IMG/M metagenome (GOLD analysis project Ga0075434, IMG submission 75298) | Populus rhizosphere microbial communities from Tennessee, USA - Rhizosphere MetaG P. TD hybrid SRZTD3 | ecosystem: Host-associated > Plants > Roots > Rhizosphere > Soil | place: USA... | reverse complement strand
GAGCAATTCGACATGCTGACCTCGGGCAAGGCGGACGCCGCGCTCATCACCGGCGGCACGGCCCAATACGAAGAGGCGGGACTCCACGTGCTGCCGCTCGACCCATTGCCGATGATCAACGGTCCGACGATGACGACGGCGACGACGGCGCTCGCGCGCAAGGACCGTCTCGGCGAGCGCATGGTGAAGGCGCTCGTAATGGCGATCCACTATGCACGCACGCACCGCGATGAGACGGAGAAACTTCTCGACGGGCTGCGCAAACGCGAGCCAGAGGCCGCCGGCGTGCGCTACGAGAGCCTTGCACGCATGCCGATCAAGCCCTATCCGACAATGGACGCGGTGGGGAACGCCTACGAGCTCTGCCTGATGAAAATCCCCGAGGCGAAAAAATTCAGCCCGCTGTCGCTCTGGGATCTGCATTATTTGCGCGAGCTCGACGACAGCGGATTTATCGACGGGCTGTATAAGTAGAGAACGCGAGGGTGTAGCCGGAGAAAGCAAAAGAGAGATCCCTCACTTCGTTCAGGATGACAGGCTTGTGTCGTTCGCTGCCATTCTGAGCGAAGCGAAGAATCTCTCTCACTCTACCTGCCAGCGACATCGCTAAGCGACCAAAAAAGTGGGGGCGGTGCTCGCACCGCCCCCACCCTTTACACCTCTCGCCTCGCGCCTATTATCTTGGCGGCGGCCCCGGAGGGCCGGGCGGAGGAGGAGGCGGCGCGTCCTGATCTTTGCGCTCTTTCGCCGCCGGCCGGTCGTCCGGCGGCGGCCCCTTGCGTTTCTGCTCCTCGAGCTTTTTTTGCCGCAGCTGTTCCTCTTTTGATTGCTGCTGCCCTTCGCGCGGTAAATCGCGCCCCTGCTTGTCCTGCTGCTGCTTCTCCAGGCGCTGGCGCTCGAGCTCCTGCCGGCGCTGATCCTGCTCCTGCTTTTTCTGATCCTGGAGCTGTTGCTGTTGGCGCTGCTGCTGCAGCTGCTGGTTCTTCCGCTCCTGGTCCTGCTGTTGCTGTTTCTGCAATCGATCCTGATCTTGCTGCTTCCGTTCTAGGTCCTTTCGCTGCTGGTCCTGATCTTTACGCTGCTGATCCTGCTGCTTCTGATCTTTTTCGCGATCGCGGTCCTGTTGTTTCTGCAAGCGGTCTTGTTCCTGCTGCTTGCGCTCTAAATCCTTTCGCTGTAGATCCTGGTCCTTCCGCTGCTGATCCTGGAGCTGCTTTTGGTCTTTTTCCCGGTCGCGCTCCTGCTGTTTCTGCAAGCGATCTTGATCCTGCTGCTTGCGCTCGAGATCCTTCTTCTGTAGATCCTGATCCTTGCGCTGCTGATCCTGGAGCTGCTTCTGGTCTTTCTCCCGGTCGCGCTCCTGTTTTTTCTGGAGCTGATCTTGATCGCGCTCCTGCTTCTTCTGCAGGCGATCCTGTTCCTGTTGCTGCTTCTGCAGGTCGCGCTGCTGCTGCTCCTGGTTTTTCTGCTGCTGTTGCTGGATCTGCCGGTCGTCCCTCTGCTCCTCGCGCTGCTGGCGGCGCGTGACCTCGGTTTTGATCGGATTGTCCGCCGTGGCTGGATTCCGCCCCCTGAGTGGCGCGATCGGCTGGGCCTGCACCGCCTGACCCGTCTGTCCGCCGCGTGCGCTGAAATTACCCTTGGTTTCGCTCGCCGTGCGAATCTGGATGCGCCGGTTCGACTTGAAGTCCTTTGCGCCCATATCCACGATTTCGCGCGTGGTAAGCGGCTGCCCTTGGCGCTCGCGAATCACGCGGACCTTCTCGTCGAAGCGCGGGGGAGGCGGCGTCGGCGGGGTGCGCACGACCACCTGTCGCGAGACAATCGCCGCCGCCGGGCGCTCGACCTGTCGCCGCTCGGCGGTCCCGTGGATCGACTCCCGCTGGGGCACCGGCAAGCGCCGATCGCTGATACGCACCGTCGTGGCCTCGCGGATGATCGTCTGGTCGCGGATGATGCTCGTCGTGACTCTCCGGCTGGACACGAACGTCCGCTCATCGACGAGCACGACGCGCGTGCGGTTGACGAAGGTCACGTTCTCCACGACGCGCTCCCGTCGCCCCCACCACGGCACGAAGCGGTCGCGGGGGTGCAGGGGGAACCAGCCGACATTGCCCCGAACCGATACAAAGCCGACGATCGCGGGGGCGTAGCGCACGACCTCGACCCGGGCGCGAACCGGCACCCAGTACCAGCGCGAGCGGTAAAACGTCCAGCGCCCGTAGTGGCACGGCGCCCAGCCCCACGGCTCTTCGCTGATCCACGTCCAGCCCCACGGGTCCTGCCAGTACCAGCGGCCGACGGTGAACGGCTGCCACCCCACGGCGACGACGGTCGGCGTCCAGGCGTAGCCGTACTCGGGAATCTCTTCCCAGCGGCCGTTATCCGCGAGATCGTCGATGCCGACGATCTCTTCGTCGGCGTATTGATATGCAGCGCGATAGCGCGCGTCGAAGCGCGCCTGGCGCTCATCGACCCAGCGGTCGAAGTTGTCCGCCTGGCGGAGACCGGCCAGCTCGTATTCCGCGGCGTCGAGGCCATAGATGCGCATCTCGGCGCGCTCGACGGTCACCTGCCGGCCGTTCGCGGCGACGAACGCAACGCCGCTGCGGACGATCACGCGCGTGTCGCCGTTGTCGTCCACTTCCACGCGGTATCTGCCCGGCTGATCGACGGTGACCGCCACGCTCGGCGTGTCGATCTCGAAGATCTCGTCACGGCCCAGCCGCCGCACCGTAAAGGTCGCGGCGCCGTTGCCGACATAAAATTGTTTGGTGTCGTAGGACAAAGTGAGCGCCGACACGTAGCTGCGCCGACCGAGGCGCACGAAATTGCCGCCGGGAAGCGAGAGCTCCGCACGGCCGTCGGTTGAAGAATAAAGCCGGTCGCCGAGCGCGAAAGGAATATTGACCACGGCTGGATCCCAATCGTCGGGATCGTCGCCGCGCGCGTAAGAAACCGGCCCCTGGACGAAAGAGACGCGCGCTACGATTTGGTCGATGTCCTCGTCGTAGTTATCCGGAGAATCCTGGGCGCGCGCGATTTTAGGCGTCATCGAGAACACGAACAATACCGCCATCCCCGCCGCCAAGGTTTGTTTAGCCGTCTGAAAAAGCCGCGTTATCATAGTCCACCCCTCAACTTCATGAGCTGTACATCCACTTCATATTAGCAGCCGCCAAGTCGTAATACGCATAGGGTATTCACCTTATTCGCCCGTCTGTCTCTACTTAGACGCTCGGAAAACGGAAACCGTTGACGAAAAAATTTTCATTTACATCCGACGGGTTTTTCCCTCCGTTGACAGTTGACTGACTGGGTCCACAATAAAAACACCCGGGGAGTGGGTCTGTAAGACGTGAATTTGAAGGAGGGAGTGCAATGATTTCAAATAGTTCCAGGTACGGTTTTCGCGCGCTGTATAGCGCTTTTTTGGCTCTCGGCTTGCTCGCCATGGTCGGCTGCAGCGCCGGGGTCGCGCGTCAGTCCACGCTGGCGGAGGCGCGCTCTGGACAACGGCCCCAAGAAGACGATATGACGCTGCGCGCCGGTGAGATTCGCGGCGAGGTCGCCGAGGTCGATCCCGTGCATCGCGAAATTCGCGTTATCTGGATGGATGGCGGCCGCCGCGATATCATTCCGTACGACATCACCTACACGCGCGTTCTCTTCCACGGCTTGAGTTACCCCATCGACTCGCTGGAGACCGGCGATCTCGTCGCCTTCGTCCCCTCGCCGCGGACAACCCCGTATATCGACACGATCCGGCTCCAGATTCCCGTTCAAGCCCGCGTGCCGGGCTCGCCGTACGCCCGTGCAACCGCACCGATACCGGCGGCCCGGGCTCAAATGATCGAAGGTACCGTCGAGCGGATCGATTACGATCGCGGCGTCTTTGATGTCCGCCCGCGTAACGGCGGCAGAATGGTGACCGTCGCCCTGCCGTACAACGCGCGCGGCGCCGACGTCGACAACTTCCGCCGCTTGCGCAACGGCGACTACGTGCGCGTCGAAGGCGAATTCGTCAATGCGGATAACGTGCAGTTGATGGCGTTCGTGCGGTAACGCAAAGCCCGTCTTCCTGCGTAGAGGCGATTCGCGAGGCCTCTACGTTTCCAGCAGCCCGTTTGGGATCTTTCCCGGCGGGCTGCTTTTTATTTTCTATAGCGAGTCGATGTAATCGGCCATGCGCTTGCGCATCGCGTTGTCGGGTAGCGGCGCGATCCCGGCGCGCATGTTGTCTCTCAAATGTTCGACCCGGCTCGTCGCCGGGATAGCGCATGTGATCGTCGGGTGACCGAGAACGAACTTCAAGAAAAACTGCGCCCAGCTCGCCGCGCCGGCCTCTGAGGCCCACGGCGGCAGCGGCCGGCCCCGGACTTTCTTGAACAGGCCGCCTTCCGCGAGCGGGCGGTTAGCGAGCACGGCGAGCCCGCGCTCGGCCGCGAGCGGAAGCATGCGGCGCTCGGCGGCGCGCTCGGCAATCGAGTAATTGAGCTGCACGAAATCGAGCTCTTCTTTTTGCACCACGCGCTCCAGCTCGCCGTAAGCGCTCTCGGTATAATGCGTCACGCCGATGTAGCGAATCCTCCCTTGAGCCTTCCAGGCGCGGAGCGTTTGCAGGTGCGTCTGCCAGTCGACGAGATTATGCACCTGCATGAGATCGATGCGGCTCACGCGCAAGCGGCGAAAGGATTCCTCCATCTGCCGGATGCCGGCGTCGCGCCCGCTGGTCCAGACTTTGGTGGCGATGAATAGTTGTTTTTGAATGCCGAGCTCGGCGGCGAGGTCGCCGACGACGCTTTCGGCGCGGCCGTACATCGGCGACGAGTCGATGATCCGGCCGCCGAGGCGCGAGAATTCCGCTAGGACTTCCCGCAGCGGCGCGCGCGCCGCATCGGTAGCGGCGTCGAACGTCTGCCAGGTGCCGAGCCCGACGACCGGCAGGGATTCGCCGCTATGCGGGATCGGCCGGGCGAGCATGAACTCAGCGGCCATGGAAAATCCTGGGAGCGCCAGCGCGGCGGTGCCGAGCGCGAGCTTGAGGAAATCACGGCGGGTAGGCGCCGCACGGGTCAGACCGCCTTCTCCTTCATCTTGCGGATCAGCTCCTCGAATGAAGAGTTCGCCATGACGCGATTGAATTGCGAGCGATAATTGTTGACGATGCTGATGCCCTCAGCGACGACGTCGTAAACACGCCAACGGTCGTTGAGTCGGAGAAGCTTGTAGTCCACGGAATAGCTCTCGCCCTTTTTTCCGATGAGCTTGGTATGAACCTCGGCGTAATCCTGGTCGATCGTCTCGCCGGTATACGAGACCTTCTGGCCGTCGTAGAGATCGATGTTCTTCGCGTAGGTCTTCTCCAGGAGATCGGTGAACACGGTCACGAATTCTTTTTGCTGGCGCTGATCGAGCCGGCGCCAATGCGCGCCGAGCGAGCGGCGCGCCATCTCGTCGAAATCGAACAGCGGGTAGACGATTTTCCTAAGCTTGGCGATCGTCTCCGCCCGGCCTGACTGGTTGTCCAGCCGGGCCTTGTTCAGAATTTCGACGCCGTCGTTGATCGCCGCGCGTATCTGCTCGGTGGGCTCGCCGGCGGCAGCCGCACGGGGGCGAATGAGCACCGCCGCGCCGACGATCAACAGACAGAAAACAACATTTTTAAGATTCATCCGTTGCTTCACCTCGACAAAGTTTCCTTCCAGGTTAGCTGAAACTTCGGCGAGGTCAAGCGGAGACTAGACTGTCAGCCGTGGCCTGCTTCGACCCAGAGCGCCACCTCCGGCCGCTCCGATAATTCCAGATGAAGCGCGGCCATGCTCTCGACGTCTTTCAACAGGCGGGCGCGCTCGGAGGCGGAGAGGCTTTTCGGCCCCAGGCTCAGAGCTTTTTGACGCAGCTCTCGATTATATTCCAGCGCCGGAAGCGACTTCGGCGTCTTGCCGCGCAGCAGGCCGCCGTGCACAGCGAGCGCCGCGCGGTCGAGCGCCGCACAGACAAAGCCGCTGCGGCGGTCGGCCCGCCGCTCCGCCAGGGCGGCGTGGAGCCGCTTGACGACCTCCGGCGGTTCGATCTCCTCGGGTATAAGGAAACAGCCGAGTTTTTTAAGCGCCCATCCGAGGTTTACCCGGCTCGTATATACCGACAGCGGCGCCGAGAGCAGCAAAGGCACCGCGACCGGCAGCACCCACCACGAAGAGGCGGGATTCATCCAGAAAGAGCCCAGCATCCAGAAGGCCGCGAAGATCATCGACGCCCCATGGGCCTGGATCGCTTCGGTCCAGTCGGTCTCCGTGTCGCTTCGCGGCTGCGGCGTCCATTTGATCGGCTGGCCAAGAAGCGTCAGCAGGACGAATTTGGCGTGAAACCACATCCGAATCGGCGCCAGCAAGGTGGAGAGAAGGATTTCCAGCAGCATGCTGAACGCCAGGCGCATCGCCCCGCCGAAGCTCCGACTCTGCCCTTCGGCGGTGATTAACAACATGCTTAAAACTTTCGGCATGAAGAGAATCGCCGCCGTCGTGCTCAATAGCGCGAGCGCCCACTCGGGGTGCCACTCGGGCCAGAGCGGAAAGAGGCTCGGTCCCGAGGGAAAATAGTTCGGCGGGTAGATCGCCGTGAGCGCCATGTGCGCCGTGCTGAGCGCGAGGAAAACCGCCCATAAAAGCGCCGAGCCATAGGCCATGATGCCGGAGAAAAATAAAGCGCGATGGCCGGCGCGAAATCCGTCGGCGAACAGCAGTCTTAAGTGCTGCATGTCTCCCTGACACCAGCGCCGGTCGCGCTTCAGCTCGTCGATCAGCGTCGGGGGCGTCTCTTCGAAGCTGCCGCCGAGGTCGCGCGCCAGCCAGACTTCCGCGCCCGCGCGGCCCATCAGGGCCGCTTCGACGAAGTCATGGCTCATGATCTCGCCGCCGAGCGGCGGCCTGCCTCCGAGACGGGAAAGGCCGCAGTGCTTGATGAAGGTTTCGATGCGAAGGATGGCGTTATGTCCCCAGTAGGCGCTCTCGCCCAGCTGCCAGTAATGGAGCCCGGCGGCGAGCATCGGGCCGTACGCATGGTTCGCAAACTGCTGCGTGCGGGCGAAGAACGATTCGCGATTCACGGTCGCGGGGATCGTCTGGATAATACCCGCGCTCGGATGGGTCTCCATCAGTCGCGCGAGCGCGACCAGCGTCTCTCCCGCCATCAGGCTGTCGGCGTCCAGAACGAGCATATGGTCGTAGTTCGCGCCCCAGCGGCGGAGGAAGTCCGCAATGTTGCCGCTCTTGCGTTTGATGTTGTTTTTCCTGTGACGATAAAAAACTTTTCCGAAGCCTTCGAGAGCGCGGCAGCTCTTCGCCCATGCTACCTCCTCCTCGACGACCGCTTCGGGGTCGCCGGTATCGCTCAAAACGAAGAAATCGAAATGGGCCAGCCTCCCGGTCGCCGCTAGCGAACGGTAGATCGCCTCGAGGCCAGCGAACGCGCGCTCGATGTCTTCATTGCAGATCGGCATCAAGACGGCCGTCATCGATTTTAGCGGCGCGTTTTTCTCCGCTCGCGAGCTGTCGAGTGAAAATCGGTCCGCTCCCTTCCACAGGACGATAAAGCCGGCAACGGCGGTCCAAAAACCGAGAGATATCCACGAAAAGAGGATGGCGAAAAACGCCAGGATGGCGATTTCGATGCCGTTCATCCATGGATAAGGAAATATCTTCGCGAGCGACCAAGTGGCGGCGCTCGTCTGAAGCAGCATCAACGCGGCGAGAAGCCAGCGGCGGCGGCGCGCCGAGCGGCGCCAGCCGGCGTTTTCCGGCAGGGCTGCGGCATCCGCTGGTTTGCCGCACCCCCCCGATTTCCGCGCGCGGCGGCGGAACGGGTTGCGCTCCAGCCTACAAGGACGCATCGAAACGCGCCGGATCGCCGGCATCGACAAGACGCGGGAATAATCCGTTGAGTTTTCTTGCCCAACTCCATCAACGCCGTCGCGCGCTTTTAATTCTAAAAGCCGCGCGTAAGCGCGCCAGCCGGCGGTTGCCGCGGCCGGCAGCGGCTTCGATTGGGCCTTCGTCTCGGCATCGATATCGTTCATGGCTCGAGTTGATAGCTCCAAGTCTCGGTGAGCACTTCTTTATTATTGTGCTGGAGGTAAGCGCGCAGCTCAAGCGGCTTTTCCTTCGGCGCCTTGACTTGAAAGGCGACCCGCCATCCTCCGGTCACGGTATTTTTCACGATCGTCTGTTGTAAAAGCTGCCCATCCGGCCCGACGCTGATCACAGCTTTCACCGGGGCGTCCGCCGGCAGCGTCTTAAGCTTCGCGCTCTCGAAATCCAGTACCAAGCGCTTCGCGTCGTCTTTGTCTCCCGCCGCGAGCCGGGTCGCGACCGCGCGGCCCTGCGCTGCGTCCATCGGCTCCGGGGTCTGAACGGAAATATTGTAAGCTAGCTCGATCGGCTGCCCGACAGCCGGCAGCGCGCGCGGAATCCAATAGGCGACGATATTGTCGTTGATCTCCTTCTGGCTCGGGATCTCGACCAGCTTCACCTGCCCCTTGCCCCATGAGCCGGAAGGAACGATCCACGCGTTGGGACGGAGCTCGTGCCGCGTTTCCAAATCCTCGTAATTGTGGAAGTCGCGGTCCCGCTGCAGCAGGCCGAAGCCGCGCGGATTCTCGACCTCGAAGTAGCTCGTCCGCAATTTTTGCGGATTGCCGAGCGGGCGCCAGATCCATTCGCCGGACGAAGAAGCGATCGCGAGGCCATCGGAGTCGTGTACTTCGGGGCGCCATTCGCCGACCGGGCGCGGCTTCTCCTCCCCGAAGAAGAACATGCTGGTGAGCGGCGCGATACCCAGCTCTCTCACGCGCTTGCGCTCGAAGAGCCGGAGGCGCACGCCAATGACCGTTCGCTCTCCGGGCTGGACAAGGAACTCGTACGCGCCGGCTACGCTCGGGCTGTCGAGCAGCGCGTAAATACGCGCCGCGCGCGCGTCGCGACCGGGCCGCTCGAGCCAAAACTCGCGAAAGACCGGGAACTCTTCGCCGGAAGGGAGTCCCGTGTCGAGCGCGAGGCCGCGGGCCGAGAGACCGAAAACCTCGTTTTTCGCGACCGCGCGAAAATAGCTCGCTCCTGCAAATACGATCACGTGGTTATACTCGGCAGGCTTATAGAAGGGATATGCGAGGCGAAAGCCCGCAAAGCCGAGATCGGCGGGTATCTTCTCAGCGAATTTATTTTTCCCGTAGTTGAACATCTTCGCCGAGAAGGGGACCTTCTGGACTCCCCTGCCGTCGATCACATTGATGGCGACCGCATTTTTGTAATACAGCCCGGGATGAATGAACTGAACCTGAAAGCGGCCGCCGTCGCGCCAGAGTGATTGGGCCGTATCGAACCGTATATCGCGGTAATCGTCATAGTTGATGTCGGTCAAATAGTCGGGAACGGGCTGCGGCGCTTTGAACGGCTCCGCCGCGGTTTTACGCGCGATTTCAGCGACGTTGTCGAAGCCGAAGGCGCGCTGGGCCGCCTCGCACCTGCCGGAGAGTCCTACGGCAAGCAGGACGAGAAAAGCCGCATTAAGAAATATCTGCGCCGCTTTCATAGTTTTAGAGGCTGTCTTACAGACGTTCGGGTGAGAAGATCTGCAAACAGGACTGCCATTATGCGAGCAAGGCCCGTGCCATGGAGGTGGAATAAAATTTCCTGCGGTACAAGTGGAACGGTCGATCGTTATCGCCTGTATCCCGCGGACTTACGATACTAAGGGCTGTTTGCCGTGGCGCCTATGGAAAATTTATTTTGTTCCTTCAGCTCATGCCGGCGCGTAATTTTTTCCCAAATACTTACCTTTTTTCTGGCGCAGAGCTGCGGCTGCCTACGATAAGAAGTTGAAATATATCGGTTTATTACCTGGCATATCCGTTGCTCTCTTCCCTCTCAGTGGTGGAAGGAGCCAGCGAATGGAGCCAATCAAGAGGATAGCAATGGGGGCGATTGTGGCGGTTTTGATTTCTTCAATCGCCGGCTGCTTTTACTATCGGCGGACCGATGTCGATGACCGGCCCGGTCCGTATCCGTATTATTACGACCGACGTTAACGGGGGGTGGAGTGGTTGAGGGTCGATGAAGGCCGCCTCGCCGCAGAGCGAGGCGGCCTTCATGCACGGTCGTAGTTTACAGCGTGAGAGTAAACGCCTTATCGATGGGTTCTTAAACGTTTTACCGTATAGGGAGAACTCATGATCCGATCGTTCAAATCCAAGGAAACCGAAAAAATCTTCAGTCGACAGAAATCGACCTTGTTTCCAGACGAGGTCCAACGGCTCGCGTTGCGGGAACTCCGTCTGCTCGACCAATCGCCCGTCGCAAAGGAAGTTTGGATGGCGGCCAACCATAATGGCGACGGCGCCGTCCGCAACGGCGACGCCGGACGGTATACGATCACCTTTTACGAGGCATGGCGCATCTCCTTCGAATGGCGCGACGGCCACGCGTACGATGTCGATATCGTAGACGGGGATAAAGCCAGATAACGAGGACGCTGTCTGGGGCCTCTTGACGGAGCTTTAGTCTCCACCTATGTTCAGGCCGTGACGCGCGCGGCGACCCGACACACACTTTTCCAACGAGCATTCTCGACGCTTTTACTTCTCCTGCTGCTCCTGCCGACCTCGGGCGCGGCGGAGGAGCGCATCCGGGTCGCCTACGGCGCGGTCAGCGTTCAGTCGGGTCTCGTCTGGATCGCGAAGCAAAAAAACCTTTTCGCAAAATATAATCTAGCGTCGGAAATCGTTTACATCCCCGGCGGCACGACTAATATTCAGGCGCTCATATCGGGCAATCTCGATTTGTCCCAGCTCACCGGCGCCCCGGGAGTGGCCGCCAACCTCGAGGGCGCCGACATTGTCTACATCGCCTGCTTCGTCGATAAGCTCAACTACCAGCTCGTGACGCGGCCGGAGATCAAAACCACTGCTGAACTCAAGGGGAAAAAACTCGGCATCAGTCGATTCGGCTCGGCGGCGGATTTCGGCCTGCGCGTCATGTTGAGACGCCTCGGAATCGATCCCGCCAAAGACGTGACAATCCTCCAGATCGGCGACGAGCCGGCGCGCAGCGCGGCCGTCCGGTCCGGCAATATCGACGGCACCGTCATGAACTCGCCCTTCGGCGCCCAGGCGGAAAAGCTGCGGCTGAGCATCGTGGCGGATTCCGTCAAAATGGGCATTCCGTTTTTCGGCACCGGACTCTTGGGCAGCCGGCGCTTCATCGACCGAGAAGAAGCCAAGCTGCTGAACTTTCTTCGCGCCTACCTCGAGGCGATCAAGGTTCTCAAGACGGAGCGCGCCTGGTCGATGCAGGCGCTGTCGCAGTTCACTCGCATCACCGATATGAAGGTCATCGAAGAAGCGTACGATGCTTTCAAAGACCAGCTGCCGAACGTGCCTTACCCCTCGCTCGAGGCGATGAAGGCGGTGGTCACGCAAATCGCGGAGACAAGTCCCAAGGCGCGCCAGGTGGACCCAAAGAATTACGTGAGCGACCGTTATCTGCGCCAGCTTGAAAACGAAGGGTTTGTGAAACGAATATGGCAGAAGTAGTACGTTACACATATAGGTATTTTTACCCATCGAAATTTCTCCCTCCTACTTAACAATCTTTCCGCCCGGTCGTCCGCCGCCTTAGCAAAAAACCGCTCCATGCGTAGCTTTTTTGGTGGCATAGCGCTTGCGTCATTTAAGATTTGAATGGGAGGTGCATTGTTATGGCTACAATTCGTAGGATTGTCGGTGTTGCGCTCTTGGCCGTGATAGTTTCGGGACTCGCGGGCTGCTACGCCTACGTTGACGACGGTTATTATCATCGCCGCGGTTATTCCAGCTATTACTACCGCGATTACCCGCGTTACTCGTATTACGATCGCGATTACTATTATCGCCGCTGGTAAAGCTGCGCAGGGGTAAAAATAAATGGCCCCTAATCCGGAGAATCGTGGTATAATGTTCTCCGAAAATGCAGCTAAAAGTTTCCACGAAAACAATCGGCAGTTTCGCAGTCGCGCTGCGCGCCATTGGGCAAGATCTCACGCCGCTTCTTCCTCAGACCTTCGAAATCCGGTTTGAGGAAGAAGCGTTCGTGGCCCACGGCGTCGCGCTGCGGGCGACCCCGGGCGAAACGGAGAACAAAGCCGCGCGCTTCGAGCGGCGCTACAGCGCCGACGATATTTACCGCCTGGATCGCGAAGGCCGCCACAAGCAACGCGGCCGCGGGCAAAAGCCCGATGCATCGTCGCTCCCCGAATCGCTGCGGACCGTCGGCCGTGTGGTCGATGCGAAGTCCGGGCGTCTCGTCAAGCTTGTCAGAGATGAGCGCAAAATCGCCTTCGAATATGTAGACGCCGCCGGCGCGCCGCAGCGCGAGGAGAGCCACAACCTCACGGCTTATCAAGAGCAGCAGAAGGCGATCACGGAGCGCACGGGCAGAGACGTCTGGGACGAAAGCAAGGATTAGTCACCCGCTAAAGTTTAGTTTTCCCCCGCCGATAAGACATATGCGCGCCGCATATGTCCTTGAATCTTACTTTTCTCGAGTCCATGCTGATCGCCGCCATCGTGTGTCTTATCGCGGCCGTAGCCGTGCCGCAGCCGCGTGCTCGGCTGACGAGGTATCCGCTTCAGGACCGGTCCGCGCTCGAAGAGTGCCGCCGAACGTCCGAAAGCGCGCTGCGTCGCATGGCATGCGCTGAGCAACTGGCACGGCTGCGACAAACGCCCGCGCCCTTGCGTTAACCTTTCTCCTTGACCCCACAGCCCCTTCTATATTAAGCACTCGGCTAGCCGAAGGAGGAGCACTATGCGTTTTCGCGGTCTCGTCTTTGGTCTCGTCGTCTGCTTCTTTGCATGCTCGCATTTATCGCGCGCCCAAGCCGCCGATAAAGTTCGGCTCCCCTACTCACCCATCGGGTGGGAGAGTCTCGCCTGGTACATCGGGAAAGATGGCGGCTACTACGAAAAATACGGCATCGACGCCGACATTTTCTTTCAGGGTGCTTCGTCTGAGATCATCCAGGCGATGCTTGCAGGTGACGCGCAATTTGCGGGAATCGGCGGGCCGGCGATTGTCTCCAATGTGATCGCCGGCGGCGACGTGATTCAGGTCGCCGCGCTGGTGAAGACCTTTACGATTCCGTTGTACGCGCAGCCCTCGATCAAGTCGCTGGCCGATTTGAAAGGCCAGAAGGTCGGCGTCAGCCGCTTCGGGTCGGTCACGCACATCACCGCGCTCGCGGTATTGCAAAAAGCCGGCATCGCCAAAGAGGTGACGATCGTCCAGACCGGCGGCGTTTCGGAATCAGCCGCGGCGATCGCCTCGGGCGCAGTGGCGGCGGCGACGGTCTTGCCGCCGCAGAGCCTCATGCTCAAAGACAAAGGCTTCCGCGAGCTCGTAGGGCTCAAGGAGCTGCGCGAGCTCAACATCCCGTTCGTCGAGAACGGCCTCGCGGTCCGGCGTTCGTTCGCCGCCAAGAACCCTGATCTCGTGAAGCGGGTTTTAAAAGGCACGCTCGAGGCGCTGAAGCGCGTCTTCGACGACAAAAATTATACGATGAAGATCCTCGGCCAGTACACGAAGATCACCGAGCCCAAGCTTTTGGAAGACAGCTATGAATGGGCGGCCGCCGCCTTCGTGAAAGACCCGCGCGTACCGGTCGACGCCGTCAAAGCGCTGAGCGATAAAATGGTGGAGCTGAAAATGGTCGACGGCGCCGCGGCGGCGCGGACCCAGGTGACTTCGTACTACGATAATCAATATGTCGAAGCGCTGGAGAAAGAGGGATTTCTCAAAAAGCTCTGGCCCTAGTTACTTGAGCTTCCCCAGGAAGCCGGTTTTCCTTATGTCTTCGACGAATTTCAAATCGACGAAATCCTCGGCTTTCGCTTTCGCCGCGCGAGCGTCGGTGAGCGCCTGGATCTCCAGCGTCTGCTTTAACCCTTCCAGCGTCGGATAGCCGTCATCGACGAGCAGCTCGGAGTTCGCCGCATACGCGCCGTCGAGCACGTCGCGGGCCACCCCGCGCGTGTACTTTTGCATGACGCGGATCGTCTCCTCCTTGTGCGTCTTTAAAAAATGCACCGCCTCGGCCATCGCGAAGACGACGCCGCGCGCCTCTTCGCCGTGCCCGCGAATGTATTTTCGCGTCGTGGCGGTGCAGTTGAATTGAAACGGGACTTTGAGCTTCGCCATGTCGACGATCGTCTTAAGGCCGTTTTTCTCCGCCTGAATCTTTTCTCCTTCGGTGACGACGGTAAAATCGGTGTGGCCGGCGATGGTCGCCGTGAGGCGCGCCGGGCCGCCGCCGATCGTCACCGCCCGGATGTCTTTGTAAGCCAGGCCGACTTTATTGAGCGCCAGCCGAAAAGCGAAATCGGCCGAGGTGCCGGGAATGTGCACCGCCGCGGTTCGCCCTTTGAGGTCGGCGGGGGATTTGATCTTGGCGTTGCCGACGATGAAGTACGGCAGCGTGTTCATCTGGCTCTGAATGATCGCCACGTCGCCGCCGGCGAGCCGCGCATTGATCACCGACGTGCCGACCGCGCCGCTGTAGCCCAGGTCGCCCGCGAGCAGGCTCTGGATGCCGCGCACGCTGCCGTCGATGAAAATCAGCTCGAAGTCGGCGCCGTGTTTCTTATAAATCGCGCGGTCTTTGGCGAGCCAGTAGACGATCGAGGAGCTGGTCGAATCGGAGATGTAGGCGATGTAATTTGCGCCGCCCGCGACCTTAGGCGCCGACAGCAGCGCTAAAGCGATTAATAATAAAACCCGGCGCGCCATAGACACCTCCATCGTGAGCCATCCTTAGCGCATCGCAGGAGACGCGACAAGTCGCGAAGAAGCGTAGGCTTAGGAGGTGAGAGTGCGAGAACATTGAGCCGACACGGTCGGCAATGGAAGCGGCAGCGTGGGAAAAAAGCTTTTACGCAGCGGCAGGATGTTATTTGACTCGGATCATCACCTCGCCGGTGCGCCAACCCATCGTCCAACAGATCGCCAGCACCCGCGCGCGCGAGCGGGCGACGATAGTGACTAAAGAGCGCGTCGGCATGTGAAGGACCAACCAGGAGCGCATGGGGGTACCTCCTGCCGATGAGATAACGCAATAAGCGTGCCCTCGCCGTAATGGCCGCCGCGGCGGTATTTTCGGCGGTTCACACCGCCCCGGGACCACAAGCGCCCGCGTTTCGCTGCGCAAATTGTCCAGCGCAACGCAAAAATTGTCCGGCGTCAAAATTCCGACGATCAAGAAGCCGCGGCGCGCTGCGCGGCGGCGTCGGCCGCGGGCTCATGCGATCGGGCCCGGCCGACGGTTCGGTCCAGCACGTCGCCTTCGGCGGGCGCGGCGAGATAGCGCGCCAGCTCGCGGTCGATATAGGCCGCGTGGCGGCGCAGATGGTCGAAGACGGAGATGTCGAAGACGAACGCCTCCAAAGCGGTGGGATTTTTTAACAGCAGAGTAAA
>Ga0075434_100002772_pt1 | contig 15506 bp, 15 predicted proteins | sample RhiMethybrSRZTD3_FD_75298 | JGI IMG/M metagenome (GOLD analysis project Ga0075434, IMG submission 75298) | Populus rhizosphere microbial communities from Tennessee, USA - Rhizosphere MetaG P. TD hybrid SRZTD3 | ecosystem: Host-associated > Plants > Roots > Rhizosphere > Soil | place: USA... | reverse complement strand
CGTCGGCCGTCGCGGCGCTCTACGCCGCCGAGACGGTGTTCCTCGTCACCAACCCGGACGTGCCGTCGATTCGCAACGCCCAGCGCCTGATCGATCGCGTGCGGCAGCTCGGCGCCGGCAGCGAGCGGGTCAAGGTGCTGCTCAACCGCGCGTCCGATCAACACCTGATCGCGCCCAAGCAGATCGAGACGGCGCTCGGCTACGGCATCCATCACACGTTCTCGAGCGATTACCGGACGGTGTCGACGGCGCTCAATTCGGGCGTTCCGCTGTCGATGACCAACAACTCGGAGGTCGCTTCGCAGTTCGGCACCTTCACGCGCCTCCTGCTCGGCATGCCCGAGGAAGCGAAGGCCGAGCCGGAACGGAAGCGCGTTTTCCTGGGGATGTTCTAAATGAGCGCGACCGCGACGACCACGACCGTCAACGCTCCGAGGCCCGGCTACGTCGAGCTGAAGGCCAACGTCCACCGCAAGCTGCTCAACCGGCTGAACCTCGAGACGCTGGCGTCGGCGGACCGCAGCCGCGCGGAATCCGAGATCCGCACGCTGCTGTTCGAGCTGATCGCCGAAGAGGGCACCCCGCTCAGCATGACCGAGCGCGAGGCCTTCTACGCCGACGTCATCGACGAAGTGTTCGGCCTCGGGCCGCTGGAGCCGCTGCTGCGCGATCCGGGCGTCAGCGACATCCTGGTCAACACCTACAAGAACGTCTACGTCGAGCGTGGCGGCAAGCTCGAACGGCTGCCGACGACGTTCCAGGACGACAAGCACCTGATGCGCGTCATCGACCGCATCGTCAGCGGCGTCGGACGCCGCGTCGACGACAGCTCGCCGATGGTGGACGCGCGCCTGACCGACGGCTCGCGCGTCAACGCGATCATTCCTCCGCTCGCCGTCGACGGTCCGCTGCTCTCGATTCGCCGTTTCCCGGCCGAGCGGCTGAAGGCGCACGACCTGGTCAACATCCGCTCGATGACGCGGCCGATGCTCGAATTCCTCGAGCAGGCCGTCCGCTCGCGACTGAACATGCTGATCAGCGGCGGCACCGGCGCCGGCAAGACCACGCTGCTGAACGTGCTGTCGGCGTTCATCTCCGAGCGCGAGCGCATCGTCACGATCGAGGACGCGGCCGAACTTCAGCTGCACCAGGAGCACGTGGCGCGGCTGGAGACGCGTCCGCCCAACGTCGAAGGCAAGGGAGCGATCAAGCAGCGGCAGCTGCTGGTCAACGCCCTCCGTATGCGCCCCGACCGCATCGTCGTCGGCGAGACGCGCGGTGAGGAAGCGCTCGACATGCTGCAGGCGATGAACACGGGCCACGACGGATCGCTCACCACCGTCCACGCCAACACGCCGCGCGACGCGCTGTCGAGAATCGAGACGATGATCGCGATGGGCGCGACCAACCTGCCCGAGCGCGCCATGCGCCAGCAGATCGCGGCCGCGATCCAGCTCGTCATCCAGCAGACGCGCATGAGCGACGGCACCCGCAAGGTGACGAGCATTTCGGAGATCACCGGCATGGAAGGGGACGTCATCACCATGCAGGAGATCTTCCTGTTCGAGAAGCTCGGCGTGACGCCTGACGGCAAGGTCATCGGCCGGTTCCGCGCGACGGGCGTGCGGCCGAAGGTCTGCGAACGGCTGAAGGCCTCGGGCATCCATCTCGCCGGCGACATGTTCGAAGGCGTCACGGAGGTGCGGTGATGGCGCTGCTTGTCATCCTGGTCTTCTTCCTCGGCGCGGGCGCGGTGCTGGGGTTGTACTTCGGCGTCACGAAAGTGCCCGGCTTCATGGCGCAGCGTAAGCTCGACGCGCGTCTGCAGGAACTGTCGGCACCCGTCGACGAACCCAAGGACGGGGAAAAAGGCCTTGTAAAGGTCGAGCGCGAAGGGCCGCTTCCCGCGCTCGATCGGTTCTTTGCCGGAACGACGCGCGGATCCGCGCTCGGCCGATGGATCGACCAGTCCGGCATGAAGGCGACCGTCAGCGGGATTTTCATGATCGGCGCGGTCTGCGCGGCGCTTCTGGCGCTGGTGGTTGGAATGATCACACGCGCGCCGTGGGGATTGCCCGTGGGCGCCGTGCTCGGGTTCTCGCTGCCCTTCATCGTGCTGAAGGTGAAGCGCACGCGCCGGCTGCGTGCGTTCGAAGAGCAGTTCCCCGAGGCGCTCGATCTGATCGCGCGCGCGCTGAAGGCCGGACACGCGTTCGCGACGGGCCTCAAGATGGCCGCCGACGAGCTGCCGGAGCCGGTCGGTCCCGAGTTCCGGAAAACGTTCGACGAGCAGAACTTCGGTCTGCCGATGAAGGACGCGCTCGACAATCTCGCGCACCGCATCCCGATTCTCGACGTGCGGTTCTTCGTCACCGCGGTTCTCATCCAGCGCGAGACGGGCGGCAACCTTGCGGAGATCCTGGAGAACCTCGGCTTCGTCGTGCGCGAGCGCTTCAAGATTCTGCGACAGGTCCGCGTGTACACCGCGCACGGCCGCTTCACGGGTTACGTTCTGCTGGCACTGCCTGCCGTCCTGGGGATCGCACTGTCGTTCATCAATCCCGATCACATGAACATGCTGTTCCGCGAGCGCATGGGGCAGATGCTGCTGGGCGGCGCGCTGGTGATGCAGACCATCGGGTATCTCTGGATCAAACAGGTCATCAAGATCGAGGTGTAGCGTGTCGATGCTGCTGCCACTGCTCGCATTCGTGTTCGGATCGCTCGTGATTGCCACGGCGGCGTTCGCGTTGATCCCGAAGCCGGCGGCTGATATCGATCGCCGCCTCGAGGAGCTCACCGCGCCTCGCGGCGAGGAGGGCGAGCGCAAGCCGCGGCTGCAGTCGATGGTCGCCTTCTTCAAGCGCGTCGGCGAGAAGGCACCCCGCTCCGCGAAGGAGCTCGGATCGCTCCGCCTGCGGCTCGTCCAGGCCGGATATCGCCGTCCCGAAGCGCTGACGATCTTCTTCGGCATCCGGGTCGTCATGGCGCTCGCGCTGTTCTCACTCTTTGCGAGCTCCGCGGTCGCGCGTCCCAACATGTCGCTCGCGCTCGGCGGGCTTGGCTTCGGCTATGTGGCGCCCGGCATGATCCTCGCGCGCATGGCGAAGCGCCGTGCGCACCGGATTCGCCTGTCGCTGGCCGACGCGCTGGACCTGCTCGTCGTCAGCGTCGAAGCGGGGCTCGGCCTCGATCAGGCGCTGTCGCGGGTCGGCTCGGAGCTGGAGTTCGCGTATCCGGAGCTGTCGGACGAACTGAGGCTGATCAACCTCGAGCTGCGCGCCGGCAAGCCGCGCTCCGAGGCGCTGCGGAACCTCGCCGATCGCACGGGCGTCGACGACCTGAGCGCGCTCGTCACGATGCTGATTCAGACCGACAAGTTCGGCACGAGCGTCGCGCAGTCGCTGCGCGTGTATTCGGAGACGCTGCGGACGAAGCGGCGGCAGCGCGCCGAAGAAGCGGCGGCGAAGACGGGCGTGAAGATGGTGTTCCCGCTCGTGTTCTGCATCTTCCCGGCGATCTGGGTCGTGACCATCGGCCCGGCGGCGATTCGGTTCGTCACCGTGCTCTTCCCGCTGATGGAAACCACGCACCGGTAGTCGCCGATGCCGCTCATCGCCACCGATCTCGACACGGGCACTGTACTCGCGACCAACGTGGTCGTGGCCGCCACGCGCGCGACGCGCGCCGTCGGCCTCATGTCGCGGGAGAACCTCGATCCCGGCGAAGCGCTGTGGATCATCCCGAGCCGCGGCGTGCACACGTGCTGGATGCGGTTTCCGATCGACGTCATTGCGCTCGACGACAAAGGCATCATCATCGACCGCGTCGTCAATCTGAGGCCATGGCGCGTGCGGCTGCCGCGCAGGGGGACGGCGGGCGTCCTCGAGCTGCGGGCAGGGACGCTCGACGCGGTCGGCGCGGATCTCGGACACCGGATTGAGTTTGCCCAGGGGAGCAGCCGATGACACCAGTCACCGCCGGCGCGTTCGGAAAGGCAGCGGCCCCGGCGCCGCCTGCGCCGCCGAACACGATTGAGGAGACCGGGCTTCATCCCGATACGCTGAACCAGCTGTTGCTGAAGACGCTGGTCGCGGGCGAAGCCAGCGGGACCGGGCTCGCGGACAAGCTTCACGTGCCGTACGCGGTGCTCGACTCGCTCATTCAGCACGCGCGGGTCGAGAAGCTCGTCGAAGTCCGCGGCGCCGCAGGCACCGGCAACGCCGGCTACCGCTACGCGCTGACGGATCTCGGCCGCGATCGCGCCGGACAGTTTCTCGATCTCTGCCGCTACGTGGGCCCCGCGCCGGTTCCGCTCGCGCAGTACAGCGCGTACGTGCGCGCCAGCATGGTCGCGCGGCCGTATCTCGATCGCACGCTGCTGTCGACAGGATTCTCGGATCTGGTGGTGAGTACCGGCATGCTCGACCAGCTCGGGCCGGCCGTGAACTCGGGCAAGGCGCTCTTCCTGTACGGCGCGCCCGGCAACGGGAAAACCGTCGTGGCAGAAGGCATCGGGCGCGCGCTTGGCGGTGAGATGCACATCCCGTATGCGGTCGACGTCGACGGGCAGCTCATGACGATGTTCGACCCCGTCAACCATCAGAAGGTGGGCGAGACCGCCAAGACGTCGACGGTGATCGCGGCCGCCGGGCACGATCGCCGCTGGGAAACGATCCGCCGCCCTGTCGTCGTGGTCGGCGGCGAGCTGACGCTCGAGATGCTCGATCTGACGTTCAACCCGATCTCGAAGTTCTACGAGGCGCCGATCCAGCTGAAGGCAATCGGCGGCGTGTTCGTCGTCGACGACTTCGGCCGGCAGCGCATTCCACCGCGCGATCTGCTGAACCGGTGGATCGTCCCGCTCGAGAGCCGCGTCGACTTCCTGACACTGCACACGGGGCGGAAGTTCGAGGTGCCGTTCGACGTGTTCATCGTGTTCGCGACGAACCTGAAGCCGGAGTCGCTGGCCGACGAAGCGTTCCTGCGCCGCATTCCGTACAAGATCCTCGCGAAGAACCCGACGATCGAGGAGTACTGCCGCATCTTCGAGCTGAACTGCCGCAAGCGCGGCCTGGCGTTCGATCCGGTCATGGTCGAATACCTCGAGCGCAAGTACTATGCGCCGCGCCGGCTCCAGATGCGCGCCTGTCATCCGCGCGATCTCATCAACCACGTCGTCGACATCTGCCGCTACACAGGGCGCGAGCCGACGATCTCGCGCGAGCTGATCGACGCGGCGTGCGGCAGCTACTTCATCGAGGAAGCCGAGTCCCAGGGAGCTGACGCATGATCAAACGGCTGGCGCTGACGTTCCCCGGCACGTTCGCGCCGTCGCCCGCGCAGGACCGCCGCGTTGCGCGCGCGGACCTGGAGCGGCTGGCGGACATCTTCTCGCGTGCGGCAGTGGTGTGCCTCTTCTCGATGATGGCAGTGCGGTTCGGCGCCGACTTCCTCAAGACCGGGCGCGTCACCGGCCTGCTGCTGCTCGTCAGCGAGCTGCTCGTCGTCGTCCTGACGGTCGTCCGCCGTTCAGCCGCGACCGTGGATCGGAGCATGCGCGCGCGAATTCTGACGACGGTCTCGATGTTGGGGCCGTCGCTGCTCAAGCCCGCGAGCGTGGTCGCGTTGATGCCGCAGATCGGCACGGTCGCGATTTCGGCCCTCGGCCTCGGGATCGTGATCGCCGGCAAGATCACGCTTGGCCGCAGCTTCGGCCTGATGCCGGCCAACCGCGGCATCGTCTCATCGGGCGTCTATCGCATCGTCCGCCACCCCATTTACATGGGGTACCTCGTGACGCACGTCGCCTACCTCGCCGCCATGCCGTCGGCATGGAACGTCGCGGCGCTCATCGTCGCCGACATCGCGCTTCTCGCGCGGGCGGTGTGCGAGGAGCGGACTCTGGCGAAGGACCCGAGCTATCGGATGTATCAGCAGGTTGTTCGGTGGCGTGTGTGCCCGGGACTGTTCTGAGCGCGACAGGCGACAGGCGACAGGCGGCAAGCGACAAGCGACAAGCGACAAGCGACAAGCGACAAGCGACAACGTTAAACGAACAAGATCGCGACGGTCGCGCCCAAGTGTGCTTCCGGCGCATCAAAAAAATCCTCAACGAGCGGGTGCCTGGCGAGCGTGCTCTGCACGATCCCGCGCTGCACACCGATCCCGCGTCCGTGAATCAATCGTACCTCGCGTAGCCCCGCTTCGTGCGCCGCGCGGATGTATTCCTCTACAACTGATTTGATGTCGGCCGGCCGAAAGGTGTGAAGGTCGATCGAATCTTCGATCGGAACCCGGTGCGGCATACTTTGTCGCCTGTCGCCTGTCGCCTGTCGCCTGTCGCTTGTCGCTATGGCTTCGTATAGCTCGCCGTCACCGTCGTACTGATCCCACCCCGGACCGAAAAATCTCCGACGACCGTCATGCGCCGCGGCCCGCAGGCGGCGACGAGGTCGTCGAGGATCTGATTCGTCACCGCCTCGTAAAAGATTCCTTTGTTGCGGAACTCGATCATGTAGTACTTGAGCGCCTTGAGCTCGAGGCACTTTTCGTCCGGCACGTAGGTAATGATGATCTCGCCGAAGTCGGGCAAACCGGTTTTAGGGCAGACGGACGTGAACTCGGGGCAGTGGATTTCTACCTCGTACTCGCGCGCGGGGCGGGGGTTGGGAAAGGTTTCCAACACTTCAAAATTGTAGCATTTCGCCTTATTTTTCGGCCTAAACTGAGCCCATCCTGATTGACACCGCAAAAGATCGCGCGCTAGGATGTGACGTTTTTCCCCATTCGTTTTCCGCTGCCGCCGCCCGCGCGCGCGCGCGGCCGTAAAGCGGTCCGTTACACGCGCGCACAAGCAAGGGGTATAGCCGATGGCAGAGGCCCGCAGGATGGGCAAATCCGAACTCTTCTCGCACTTCGCGGATCGGTTCGAGGTGAAGCGAACGCAGGCGCGGGAATTCTTCGACGAGCTGAATACGCTCGCGGAGAAGGAGCTGAAGCGCTCCGGGGAGTTCGTCCTACCGGGGATGGTGAAGCTGGTGGTTCAGAAGCGGAAGGCGAGGATGGGCCGCAATCCGGCGACTGGCGAAGCGATCAAGATCCCCGCCAAGACCGTCGTGAAGGCGCGCATCGCCAAGCAGCTCAAGGACGCAGTTCTGCCCAGGAAGTAGCCCGAGGTTCTCGGCCCCTGGCGCCGCCATGCGAGGCGGACTGCCAGCGGGCCGATTGTTTTCTGGGTCGCGCGCCGCGCGGCCGTTGCCGCCGTTCAGGCGGCGACGCCGGGGCGTGCGGCGAGCAGGCGGCTGTACACCGTCGCCGGCGCGAGTCGGACCACCTTCGATTCGAGGCTCGTCATCGAGTCGTCGTCGAGAATGATGTGGTCGGCCGCGCCGAGAAGCACTTCGCAGCTGAACCGCCGTCCTCCCCTCAAGGTCTTGAGCTCGTAGAACCGCAGGGTGTACACCATCCCGTCCACTTCGATTTCGCTGGCCTTCACAAGCTTGCGGAACATCGGTCCTCCTTCAACAACTCAGCCCGCCACGAGCATCGGCCGCGCGGCGGTCCGGGGAAAATCGAGCACGAACGTCGTTCCCTTGCCCACTTCGCTGGCGACCGAGATGTGGCCGCCGAGCTGTTCGACAATCTTTTTGGAAATCGCGAGCCCGAGCCCGAGCCCGCGGCGCTTGGTCGTCACGAAGTCTTCGAAAATCTGCCCGAGGCGCTCCGGCGGAATGCCGCAGCCCGTGTCGTAGATCCGCACCTGCGCGCGATCGCCGCGCGCTTCGGTGGCGACCACGATCAGTCCGCCTGGCGCCGTCGCCTGAATCGCGTTGAGGATCAGGTTGCGGTAGACACGGCCCAGCGCGAAGACGTCTCCCTCGATGACGAGCATTTCGGCGGCAAGCTCCGTGCGCAGCGTGAGCCCCGCGGTTTCCGCGTGCTGCTCCATCGCCTCCGCCGCGTCGGAGACCGTCCGGTTCAAGTCGACCGGGAAGCGCTCGAGCGGAATCGGGCGTGCGATGTTGCGCAGATCGTCGAGCACGCGCTTGACGATCACGAGCTCGCGCTCCACGGTCCGCTTGAACGTCTCGCGGTATTCGGCATCCTCGAACATCTTCTGAATCAGCTTGCAGCTGTTGCCGATGTTCTGAATGGGGTGTGACAGGTCGTGGACGAGCCCGGCCGCGATCCGGCCGAACATCGCCTGGCGTTCCTGTTTCCGGATCTCCTCCTGCAGCTCGACGAGCCGGTCGGCCATCGAGTTGAACGCATCCCCGAGCTGCCGGATTTCGTCGTGTCCGCTGAGGCGGACCCGTTCTTCCATGTGTCCTTCCGCGATCGCGCGGGTGACGCGGGTCAGCGCGAAGATGCGCTGGATGAACGATCGTCCCCACACCGAGCCGAGGATGATCGTGCCTGCCAGCGCCAGTGCGATCGCGGTCAGGAGCTGCCGCTGCAGCCTGTTTGTGACGGCGAACGCATCATCGGTCGGCTGCTCGACAATCAGCGTCCAGCGCGGATTCGAGATCGTGGCGGCAACCGCCTGAACTTCTTCGCTGCGTCGGTCAAGGAAAATGCGGGGAGCAGCGCTGGCTGGCGCCGTCCGGGCCTGTTCGGCGATCATCTCCCCTTCCTTGGCCGTTGCGTGTCCTCCACCCGCAATGAATTCCTTGTCGTCGGGGTTGCCGTGCGCGATGAGCGCGCCATTCTGATCGACCAGGAGTGCGTAGCCTCTCTTGCCGACCTTGATGCGGTCGACGGTCCGCCACAGTTCCTCGAGTGAGATCTCCGCGATGATCCACCCAGGCTCCTCCACGCCTCCGGGCAGCGGCACCGCGATAGTCGTTGTCGGTAGCGCGTCGGTGTCGATGTGCGGCGGGGCGACGTAGAAGTCTGACGTCTTGCCGCTCCATGCAGTGGAATCAGGAATCGTGAGGGTGGTCGACCGTGCCACCCGGCTCGTGGCCCGCAGCCGTCCACCGCCGTCGAACAGGGAGATTTCGCGGAACTCGGGAAAGTCCAGGACGTGATTTGCGAGAATCCGCCGCTTCTGCCATTCCTCGAGTCTGGTTCCGCGGATTTCCGTTCCAATCGACGACAGGACGCGGACGTTGTTCTCGAAATACAGCTCGATCTGCTCTGCCACCTGTCTTGCCACCGCCTGGTTTCCAAGGCCAACCGATTGTTCCGTGCCGGTCCGCAACGATCGAATGGAGACGGCGCCATAGAGAAGCAGCGGTAGCATGGCAGCCGTCGCAATCAGTAGAACGAAGCGCCCGGTGATCCCCCTCAACGCGAAGCCCTCTGCTCCGGCTTGGCGATGCTCCAGCGCCACAGATTCGCGAGGATTTCAGGATCCGACGCGTCGCCGACATCGAAGCTGGAGTCAACAGCGCGCGTCGCTTTGATCCACGAGATAAAGGCAGCAGGCACGTCCTCATAGAATCGCTGCCGCAGATCGGCCGCCGCGACGCGAACATCGGCGTCGCTGAGCGAGCCGCGAAGTCGATCGAGCACCGCATCAACGCCGGTGTAGCCTGAATCCTGCGGCGATTCGGCGCCGGGCCGCTTCGAATGCCAGAAGAGGTACGTGAACTCGAACGATTTGCCGCTTGCCATCTGCATCAGGAACGTGTCGAAGTCGCCGAGTGCGGCGCGTTTCTTGACGTCCGCTTCGCTGGCGGCTTCGAGAACGAGGTCGACGTCAATCGCCGCGAGCTGGCGCTGCAGCAGGAGTGCGATGCGTTCGTACTGCGGGCCCTTGTCCCAGAACAGACACCGCAGTTGAAAGCGGCTTGGCATCCCGCCTGGCGTTTTCAATGAGCGAACCGGAAAGCCGGCGGCCTCAAGCCGTTGCGCAGCGTTGGCGGGATCGTAGTCGTGGCGTCGCGATGCAGTCGTGTACGCCCAGTGAAAGGGCCAGACCGGATCCTCTGCAACTCGTCCGTGATCACGCATCGCTCGATGGACGATCTCGTCGCGATCGATCGCTTCGGCGAGAGCGCGCCGAACTTCAACGTTTCTGAGGATGGGATTACGTTGGTTGAAGACCAGCGGAATGTAGAACGGACGAATCGACGGGTAGGTCCGGAACTGTGTCGACCCTTCGAGGAACTCCACGGAATCGCGATTCACTTCCGTCACCATGTCGACTTCGCGTGTCATCATCGCCGTCCACGCACGGCGTGGCGTGTCGTACGTGGTCACTCGGACCTGCTCGATTCCGGGAACGCCCTGGTAATACTCCTGGTTGCGCTCCGCGCGTAAAGCAGGCTCGCGGCTCAGAAGCTTGAACGGTCCTGTCCCGACGTCAGGCCGGCTGACACGTACTATGGGAGTCCCGGCGAGAGAGTCCAGAAGGAAGGCATCCGGACGACTCAAGTGAATGAGCACGATGCCGTCACGCGGTGTCTCGACACTGGTGACGAATTCAAACCCACGCACCCGTTTTTTCGCGCGGAGGACATCGGCGACGGCGGCAGCGGTGACGGGTGTGCCGTCGTGGAATTTCACGCCGGGCCGGACGGCAATCTGGAGCGTCCGGCCCTCGGCGTCCCATTGGGGATAATCGGACGCGAGTCTTAATGAGGGACGCCCATGTGAATCAATCGTAAAGAGAGGATCCGCATATATGAGATCCGTCAAAACAGGCAGCACTTCTTCCGCTTCCTGCGTGCCGATTCTGAGGGTGTGTACCTGGGCGGATGGCGGGACTGATCGATCGCACGCATAGGCGGACACTGCGGCCGTGGCGGCGATCAGACAGAATACACGCCGCCAATCCCGCGACCGCAGCCGTGGAAAAGCCATTTCCTCCAGTATCGGCGCTCCGGCGCCCGAGCCGGAGGCCGTTGCCGATAGTCGAGGCCTACTTGCGAGGTTCCGGCAATCCCTCGACAACCCACGTGCAGCCATTCGGAGCCGTCTTCTTCTGCGCCTTTTTGATGACCTGAATCTTCATGACGATGTCCTCCATCGAAACGTTGAAAGCACGCCCTAACGGCGCGGCTCGGGAAGTCCCTCGACAACCCACGTGCAGCCGTTCGGTGCCGTCTTCTTCTCTGACTTTTTGACGATCTGAATCTTCACGGTTAGCTACCCCTCTTAGTGAAAGTTGTGATCGATCCGCTCAGCGGAGATGTTCGACGGCAACGTCGACGAGCCAGGGGCGAAGTGTTTCCCGCTTCTTGTCCGGATCCTTCCGTTCGTTCTTCATGGCTTCTCTCCTCAGTTGATGGTGGCAAGTTCTCGCGCCGCGGCCTCACGCGCGATAGAGACGACACCGGCCTCGAAACTGCTCTTGTGGCAGTTCGGCCGGTGCATGTTTCCGAGCTCCGTGTGCGCCGCGACGGTGCACCCGCCTGCACACACGGGGATGAACGCGCAGTCGTTGCATTCTTTCCACGCGGCGAGACGTTCGAACTGCGTCGCGGCGCGGGTTCGCAGATCGTCGCGTCGACCGTCGATGTGACCCGTGGACTGCGTCTTGTCGCCGGTAAATCCCGGACACGCGTAGAGAGACCCGTCGGGCGCGATCGTGTGCGCGTGGCTACGGTGAATCTCGCAAGGGCCCATGTGAACGCCGTCGACCGTCGGGAATCCGCGCTTCTTCGTTTCCTCGCGCACGAAGGCCAGTTTTTCGTCGACAAAGTTGCAGCTTCCGCAGATGCTCGTGCCGCCTCCGGCGGAAGTCATACAGGTGCCGTTCAATGGCTTGCCGTTGGTTGCGACCGCCGTGAGCGGAATGAATCCTTTCGGCGCCTGCGGTTTGGGCTCGCGGATGATCGGCTTGAACGCGACCTTCGCGAGCTTGTCCGCGAAGTCCTGCTCTTTGAGGTAGTCCAGCAGCGCGGGATAGCTGTCGACCGAGCTCTCGTCGAAGTTGCCGCCGATCGTGATGCGGCACCTGTCCGCAACTTTCCGGACGTTCTCGATGATCTTGTCGAACGTTCCCTGCCCGCCGCGCAGCGGACGCATCCGGTTGTGCGTGTCGTGATCGCCGTCCAGCGTGATCTTCACGCCGTTCAATCCGTACGGCGCGAGCCGATCGACGACCTCCGGCGTGAGCAGCAGCCCGTTCGTGATCACGTTGATCATCATCCGCACGCCGCGCGCAACGCAGGCGTTCCAGAGCCGCTCCGCCAGGTAATACGCGACGGGAAGATTCAGCAGCGGCTCGCCGCCGAACAGCGTGAGCACGAAGCTTTCCGGCGCGACCGCCTCGAGCCGCTGTTCGGTCCAGTCCGCCACGCGGGCGGCGGTGTCCAGCGTCATTTTGTCGGCGAACTTGTTGTAGTCCCCGTGGTCCCCCTGGAAGCAGTAGTCGCACGCGAAATTGCACTGGAGCGTCGTCAGGACGGTCACGCGCAGCTGTTCGGTATCCTCACGCACCTCCCGGAAAAACGCCTCGACCCGAGTACGCTCGGCCTGGCGATCGTTGACGACGAAGCCGTGTTCAGACAGCGTGCTGAGCGCGCTCTGCTCCTCGGCGGTCAGGTTCAGGTCGGGATCGGAAGCGATTCGATCGAGCAGCCCGACGACGTCGCTCGAGACGATGACCTGCGCGTCCGTGAAGGTGTTCATCAGGAACACGTCGCCGCTTGCACCAGCACTTTCGAGCGGTACACGGACGTTGAACATCGAGGGCTGCATACCCATTCCTGCTTTCTCGGACTATCGGATTATTTCGGGAATTAACAATGGCCGAAATCAGCCACGCGCGCGACGCCCTGACGTAGCAACGCATATTCCGAAAGATAAATTGGTGTCCAAAGAGTCATGTCGCCTCCGGCATGACAACAGTTGTCACCGTAAAGACAGATCTGTCGGAATGACTCTTTGGGACTGGAAAAGATGGGCGGAACAGGCACAGTCCCAGGCTCAGCAGTGGCGGAATCGGCCAATCTATTGGCCGGCCAGGCCAAGAAACCGCCCGGTGACGAGGTTTGGGCTAGGCGCCGCGGAGCTTCCGGGCGATGTCCCGGAGGTCCAACCGCGCCATCTTGTGCTTCAGTGTGCTCAGCGGGATGCCGAGGTAGCGGGCGGTCGCGGTGACGTTCCAGTCGGACTTCTCGAGCGCGCGCAGGATGAAGTTGCGCTCGAAGGTGTCGCACGCTTCCTGAAACAGCGCGTCGCCGGTGGTGGGACCGGAGTCGAGCTTGGCGAAGTGATACTCGAGCGGAAGATCCTCGTCGGTAATCCACTCCTTGTCGTTGACGGCGACGAGGCGCTCGATCAGGTTTTCCAGTTCACGGATGTTCCCGGGCCACCAGTACGACGCCAGGATTTTCAAAGCCGACCCGGAGATGCCGCGGACCGGCTTCCGGAACTTGGTCTTGTAGCGATCGAGGAAGAGCCGCGCGAGCTCCGGCAGGTCCTCGATTCGGTCGCGCAGGGGAGGCATCCGGATCGGGATGACGTTGATGCGGTAATACAGATCCTCGCGGAATCGCCCTTCCTTCACCGCGCGTTCGAGATCGACGTTGGTCGCGACGACGAGACGGAAGTCGGTCTTGATCGGCTTCGTGCCGCCGACCCGCTCGATTTCTCCCTCCTGGATCGCGCGCAGCAGCTTGGCCTGCAGATCGAATCGCAGGTCGCCGATCTCGTCGAGGAACAGCGTGCCGCCCGCGGCAAGCTCGAACTTGCCGAGCTGCTGCTTGTGCGCGCCGGTGAACGCGCCGCGCTCGTGTCCGAACAAGGTGCTCTCGACGAGCTCGTGCGGGATCGCCGACAGGTTCACCGCGATGAACGGCGAGTCGCCGCGCCCCGACTCGCGGTGCAGCAGCCGCGCGAGCAGCTCCTTGCCGGTCCCGCTTTCGCCGAGGATCAAGACGGTCGCCGACAGCTTCGCGACCTTCTGCACGAGATCGACGATGTCGCGGATCTGCCGGCTCGGACCGATGAGGAATTCGCGCTCGCTCTGCTCGGCGACCTGCGCGCTCAGCGTGATGACCTGCCGATTGAGGTCCTGCCGCTCGCACGCGTTCCGTACCAGCGATCGCAGCTCGTCGTAATCGAAGTTCTTGGTGATGTAGTGATACGCGCCGTGCTTCATCGCCTGCACGGCGGTCTCGACCTCGTTGATGGCCGAGATCATGATGCACTCGATGAGGGAGTAGTTTTCCTTGACGATGCGCAGCACGTCGAAGCCGCTGATGCCGGGCAGACGCACGTCGAGCAGAATCAGGTCGACGTCCTGCTCCTTCAGGAGCGCGAGCGCGGCCTCTCCGCTCGAGACCGTGATGACGCGATAGTCGCGCTTGAGGATCGCGGCGATCGTGTCGCGCATCCCCTGATCGTCATCGCAGATGAGAATCGTCTTGGAGGCCATGGCGCGGGCGCTCGGATTGTAGCGCGTTTCCGGTGAGCTTCGTGCTTGTCGCCTGCGGCGTTTCTTTGTAACTTACATCGTTGTGCTTTCGTGGGTCGTTGCTGCCCTTGGTGTGCTCCTCGCGCTCACGGCGCTGGCCTGGCTCCGCCGCGTCTCGCGCCGCCTCGAGACGCTGACGCAGTCGTACTGGGAGCTGCGCTACGACTACACCCGCCTGCGCTCGCAGCTGTCGAGGCTCGATCCCGAACAGGAGGCGGAACCCGAGCCGCCGCCGGTGGCGCCTCCTTCGGTGTCCTTCGTCCCGCTGTCGACAATCAGGAAGAAAGACAGGTAAATGGCGAACGAATACGACGTAATTGTGATCGGCTCGGGAACGGGCGGATACGTCGCCGCGATCCGCGCGGCCCAGCTCGGCCTGAAGACCGCCTGTGTCGAGCGCGCCCCCGTGCTCGGCGGCACCTGTCTGAACTGGGGATGCATTCCGACGAAAGCGCTGCTCGAGCACGCGCACGCCCTCAAGATCGCGCAGGACTGGAAGGAGTGGGGGCTGAGTCTCGGGCAGGCGGCCGTCTCGATCGACATGGGTCAGGTGCACGCGCGCAAGGACAAGATCGTCAAGGGGCTCACCGGGGGAGTCGAGTTCCTGTTCAAGAAAAACAAGGTCGACTGGATCAAGGGCAGCGGACGCCTTGCCGGCAAAGACACCGTCGAGATCACCGATGGCCAGAAGCAAACGCTGTCGGCGCGCAAGGAGATCATCGTGGCCACCGGCTCGCAGCCGCGCAGCGTGCCCGGCATCGAGCTCGATCGGAAGCGCATCATCACGAGCGACGAGGCGATGAACCTGAGGGACATCCCGAAGTCGATCGTGATCATGGGCAGCGGCGCGGTCGGCGTCGAGTTCGGATCGATCTTCCGTCGCTTCGGCAGCGACGTCACCGTCATCGAGCTCCTTCCGCGCATCGTCCCGATCGAGGACGAAGCCGTTTCGGCGGAGCTCGAGCGATCGTTCAGAAAGCAAGGCATCAAGGTTCTCGCCGGGACGAAGGTGACGAAGGCGACCGCGACCGGCGACGGCGTCGACGTCGAGGCGCAGACGCCCGATGGCAACACGGCGAGGCTCAAGGCCGAATACCTGCTGGTCGCGACCGGCCGCGGTCCCGTGACCTCC
>Ga0075434_100002771_pt1 | contig 15512 bp, 15 predicted proteins | sample RhiMethybrSRZTD3_FD_75298 | JGI IMG/M metagenome (GOLD analysis project Ga0075434, IMG submission 75298) | Populus rhizosphere microbial communities from Tennessee, USA - Rhizosphere MetaG P. TD hybrid SRZTD3 | ecosystem: Host-associated > Plants > Roots > Rhizosphere > Soil | place: USA... | reverse complement strand
GATCCAGTATTGTCCGGGAGTGTCGGTCAGCGCCGAGACGTGGCCGTAAATCATATCGTTGTGGCCTTGCATGGCGAGAATACGACAGGCGAGGGCGAGCTTCTCTTGGACATTCATTCACTGGCCTCCTCTAGCGGCGCTAAATTTCAAGCAGATTACTGAACAGGTTGAATAGGTGCAAACGCAGGTCACACCGATTTCCCCGAATAGCGTCGGCAGTCTCTCGATACGCGCTTCGCGCTAATCGGGAACTCGGATCGCACCGAACACAGAAAAGACAGCGCGGATGAAACGAAGTGTAATCCGGGATCTGAATGCCCCTGGATTTCGTTTCACTTCATCCAGGCTACAGAAATTTTGTCATTCCGAGCGGCAGACTGTGTGAAAACTTGTCATTTCGAGGCCCTTCGACGACGCTCAGGATGAACTCCGCCGAGAAATCTTTCTTTTTATGTAGTTGAAAATGCAAGATCTCTCACTCCGTTCGAGATGACAAATTGGCGGCAAGATGAGTTTTCACACAGTCTGGCGAAGCCAGGAATCTTTCCCTATGGAATTCTAGTTTAATTGAAGCGCATATAAGAGGAGCGGAGCAATAGTGGGACAGAAAGTGAGGCAGGGATGAGGATGGCAGGCGGTCGCCTGCCACCTCATGAAAGGTTTAGCGGGCGCTATCGATGAGCCCAGTAGGGATGATCGTTGCGGTAGTAACTACCGAAGACACGGCTCGGATGATCGAGGATTTCACGCTTCACCGACGGATGGCGCTTCAAAAACCTATCCAGATCGTCATGTTTGTCCAGATATCTCTTGCTGCTGACCAGATTGGGATTGGCGCGCAGTTCGGTCGACACCTTCGGATGATCCTGCAAAAAGTCATGGAACTGACGGACCTCGTCTCGCAAGCTGCTCCATGCCGCTCCCGGAGTCCCGAGGATCGACAAAACAAGTGTGAGAATCAATGCGGCTGACGAACTATACCAAAAGGTCTTTTTTCTTTTCATTGGCTAAACTCCTTTCGCTCGTTTAGACGTCGGCGCAGAAATATTGTTAAGGCGGCCGGTTTTCGCCGGCCGGTCGAAAGAAGCGACGGTATTGTAACTTATCGGATGAAAAGCTGTGCGCCGTGCGTCAGCCGGGCATCGAGGAGCGTTGGACTTGCGTTTTTGGCTGTGAGAACAGCGGAGTAGGGCGATGGGCCAAATCGATCGAGCCAGTTTGCCAGCGGACTAGAGGGCTCGCACGGAACGAGAAATTCCATCACATGGGGACCGACATCGAAGCAGAGTCCTTCGGCGTGAAGATCCGGCGAGCTGATAGGACGTGCCGTCGTTTGCAGCAGTGAGTCATACCATTTTTTAACCGAGGCAACTTCAGCAGCGGCGACCGTAACCTTTTCGATGCCGGTAGCCTGATTGGGATGTTCAAATTTTTGCGGAATACGCTCGCTCCTCGGCGTCAAGTCCTGGATCAAAAATGGCGCGACGCCGCGCTGGCTGCCCGTAACAAGCGAAAGCAACCATTTCAACTCATAGCCGTCGGGCCGCTTGCGCGTCCATGGAACCGGATCGTTGATGGCAACGCCGGCATTGCGGAGTTTTTGAGTATCGCTACGCAGATCGTCCGTTTGAAAACAAAAATCGACGAAGCGTTCGCCTTTGCCGAGGGGCTCCCACCAGCGGTGATCCCGCGCTTCACGGTAGAAGGCGATAATTTCCAGATAGGACCCGTCTGCGAATGCGATCAGCGCATTGTGGCTGCCGACCGGGTGCTGGCCGCCCGCAACCACCGTAAACCCGAGCTCCCGATAATCCCGGATTGCTTGATCGAGATCATTGACGACAACGACCAGGTGATCAATGCCTTGAATCATGGTTAGCTTATCCGATCCGTAATTTCGCGAGGCGATCAGCGCAGCTTGAGCTCTTGTTGGACGTCGCGGAGAAAGCTCAACTCGGTGATCTGCGACGGCTGAATTTCTTTTTGAACTTTGCTCGTGGCCTTCGCCTGCACGATGGCGGCCTGCATGGCGGCGTCGGTGGCGCTGCCATCGCGGCTCATGGTTTTGACGATCAGCTCATAGCTCTTCTCTGCCTGCTTGCGATCCAGTTTCCAAAAACGTTGCGCGAAGGTGGTCACTTGGTCGGGCTGCTGGCGAATGAAGACCAATGACTTGACGATGGCGCGAACCATCTTCTTGACCTGGTCCGGACGTTCCTTTATGCGTCTTTCGCTAGTGCCGAGGACGCCGAGAAGACTGTCCTCCATGAAATCGCCGCTGAACACCAACAGGCGAAAGCCTTGCGCTTCGGCTTTGAGATCGTTGGGAGGCGTCACAATGGCTCCGGCAACGGTGCCGCTTTGCATGGCTGCCATGCGCTGCGGCTGGTCACCCAAACCCACCGTCGTGATATCGCGATCGGGGTTGAGGCCGTAATGTTTGACAATCTCACGCGCAGTAAAATCGGTAGTGGTTCCGGGCGTCGAGATGGCGATGGCTTTGCCTTTAAGGTCGGCCACGGTTTTTATTTCCGGACGGACAATCAACGACAGCGAGGGCTTAACGCCGATCGCAGCAAGCATCCTGATGGGCATTCCCAAGATGGGAGATCGAACCGTGGCATCGGCGGAAGTTGTGTAGCCAAGCTCACCGGCGAGCAAAGCCGCGACTACGACGTTGCCCGAGACCCGGACGAGTTGCACGTCGAGCCCCTCCTCACGGAACTGTCCGAACTCGCGCCCGACAAAGGCGGGAAAATGACTCATCGCTGTGGCGGGATAGCCGAGCGTGACGCGCTCGAGTTGAGCATCCGCTGGGCTTATGAACAAGAAGGCAACGGAAAACAGGACGGCCGTAATCGGTGACGTGTTTGCTGTGAAACGGATCATCGAGACTCCTTCCTGCATTCGTTCTACTTAAAAGCAGGAACTACTTCCTCAAGAAATCGTTTAAGTTGTCCGGTCTGATCCCAGGACGTCATACGTAAGGTAACGTGTTCGATCCCGGCATCGAAGTAGGCTTTGATCTCGTCGATGCACTGCTTGGGCGTCCCCGCCGTGGTAAAGCCCTCGACGAATTTCATGCTGAAATTTGATGTGTAGTACTTATCGAGAAATGCCTTGCTCTCGTCGAGCGCCGTCTGACGGTTCTCTTTGATGTTGATGTTATGGTACAGCGAGCTGCCGATTTTCGACGGATCGCGTCCTTCTTCCTTTGCCATGGACAAAATTCGCGACCACTGCGATTTGAATTCGTCCGGCGTCACTTTATTCGTCATCCAGCCGTCGGCCAGTTTCGCAACGCGGCGCAATCCTTTCTCGACCGCGGGCGATGGCGCGCTCGCGCCATCTTTCCAGGTGAGTCCCGTAGGATTGCTGGCGATCCAGATCGGCAGTGGATTTTGCACCGGACGCGGCTGAATCGTCACGCCTTCGAATTGATAATACTTGCCGCGATGGGAGACGTTTTCCTGGTGAAACAGTTTTTTTAGGATCTCGATGCCTTCTTCGAGGCGGCCCACGCGCTCGGTATCTTTGATGCCCATCACCTTGTGCTCGAGGGCCTGCGCCGGACTCTGTTCGTTGGGACCGCCGAGACAAACGGCGAGCCAGGATCTTCCGCCCGAGATAACATCCAGACTCGCCCACTGCTGCGCGAGCAGCGCCGGATGCCGATGCGGAAAAGTCGCCATGCATCCGACCGCGAGCTTCACTTTTTTTGTGATCGCCGCAAGCGCGGACAGCAATGTAATGGATTCCAAGCGCGGCTTGGCAAGCAGGCTATCCCCAACCCAGACCGCGCTAAACGCCCCGGAGTCCTCGCCCCGTTTGGCCATGTCGAAAAGCTCGGGAACCGTCACCGCGCCTATGATGACGCCGCGATTCGCTAACGTAAGCCCAAATGAAGCCATAAGCCGCCTCTCACAACATATTTATGAAGAAACCCTATAACACATGGGACCAACTGCACGAAAGCTACAGCACTCGCTGGCGACAAACTGTCATTCCGAGCGCAGACTGTGTAAAAACACCGTTCATGGTTCGACTTGGCTCACCACGAACGGTGCGCTTTCTCAGGAAACAGAGAACTTACCCGTTCACCCTGAGCCCTCGTCGAAGGGCCCCGAACCAGTTTTCACACAGTCTGGCGGAGCGAGGAATCTTCCCCTGTTTTCCGCAAGGCAAGTCAGCCAACATGTGCTTCGAAGATTAGTTGGACATGGCCGGACGCCCGTGTCATTGTCAAAAAAATCGCCTTGCAACTACCGGAGTAAAGATGAAAGCGAGTTTCAGAGATTACATCAATATTTTGCGAAAAAACGATGAACTGCTTGAGATCGCTAAGCCTGTTGACCTGCGTAACGTCGCGGCGCTGGTCGGCCAATCCGAAAAAGCGCTGCTCTTCAAAAATGTAATCGGCTATTCGATGCCTGTGGTTTCAGGACTGCTGCAATCGCGGAATCGAATCGCGCTCGGAATGGGAGTTCCGTACGAGAATATCGCCGACAAGCTCGGCACAGCAATGGACAAACCGATCAAACCGAAACGGATCGGAAATCCGCCGGTGAAAGAAGTCGTCCATACCGGAAAGAAAGTCGATCTTTACGATCTGCCGGTTCCGGTCTTCTCCGTGATGGATGGAGGGCCGATGATCACCGCCGGGATCGTTATCGCCGAAGACGTCGAATTTGGAATAAACGCGGGTATTTACCGGTTGATGCTCAAGGAAAGGAACATTACCGGAATCGATATCGTGACGCCAAACAACATGCGCAAGTTCGCCGAGCGAGCTTTGGCGAAAAAGAAACCGCTGCCGATTTCCATTTCCATCGGCACGCATCCGTACGAGCTGGTGGCATCGACGTTCAAAGCAAATCTGGGCGTGAACGAGCTCACGTTTGCCGGTGGACTGCGCAACGAGCCGGTTCGCCTGGCGGACGGCGAAACGGTTCCGGTACCCTGTATCGCCGATGCTGAGATCGTGTTGGAAGGCGAGATTCTTCCCGAAGGCTGGGTGCATCCCGAAGGGCCGTTCTGCGAATTCAACCGCTTGATGGGCGGTATTCATATGAATCCGCGCGTGCGCGTCAAATCGATCATGCACCGCAGAGATGCGATGTATTACGCGCTACAGATGCCGTGGGAAAACATTTGGATGAGCGCACCGATTTACGAAGCGGCCGCGCGAAAAGTGCTGTTCGAAGCCGGCGTGCAGACCGCGGCCATCAACGTCACGCCGGGCGGTTGTTGCCACTGGCATATCGTCGCGTCGATCAAAAAAGTGCCGGGCGACGGCAAGAACGCGATTATGGCGCTGCTATCCATCGCCGATATCAAGCATGTGACGATCGTCGACGATGACATCGATGTCTTCGATCCCGTCGATGTCGAATGGGCGGTGGCGACGCGCGTTCAAGCGGATCGTGACGTCGTAATTATCTCGAATGCGCGTTCCAAGCCTCTCGATCCCTCGCTGCCGCTGCCAGTCCAGGGAAAAGTTCCGACCACCGCAAAAATGGGCATCGACGCAACGATTCCGGAGAATATTCCGGCCGAGCGTTACAAGCGGATCGTTTATTTCAACGAGGGCAAAGTAGAGTTGAAAAAGTATCTGGGTGCGGCAGAAAACGGGAAAGCGGCCGCTCGTGCTATGAAGCGCGATGACAACATTGACGATTTGCTAAACAGAATTACCGCCGCGCTTGAAAAAAAACATTGTTTCTTTGCCGACCTGCTGGAAAAGTTTGCAAAGATCGATTACAAGTCCATCGGCAATGCGGTTGCGAGATTGTATGAGGAAGGAAAAATAACTCAGGATGCCGAGGGAAAGTTTCAACTGAAGGCGCCGGGAATCTCACCCGCAGCGTAATCGAGTCTATCAAAGATTACTTGAGTATTGTTGTGCTTCAAGCACGACGGGGTTGATTGCGCGGCGACTTTAGACAAATCGACTGCCGCAGAAACGGAGATTTCTCGCTGCGTCAGACTGTGTGAAAACATTTTGCCGCCAATTTGTCATCTCGAACGGAGTGAGAGTTCTTGCATTTCCAACTACATAAAAAGAAAGATTTCTCGGCGGAGTTCATCCTGAGCGTCGTCGAAGGGCCTCGAAAATGACACGTGTTCACACAGTCTGGCACTCGAAATTACAATTTGCTATCGAACCAGATGCCGACGAAATTATGCAGGATTTTGACCTAGGGGAGAAATCTTTTCGATACGACCTTTCGTTCAATGATCTGAAAACCGAGAACGAACAGCCTGGGCTAAACAAGGAACGATAGAGGATCAGAACAGCGGCCGGAAAAGATCGGAATTCGCGATTTTCAATCCTCGACCATCCGATCCCCGGGCTTCGGCTAGCGCGCCGGGAGATCTTCGTCTTTCAGATTAAACCAATTCCGCGCATTTTCGCCGAGGACGTGGCGTAGCTTGTCTCCGGTCATGCCGGGAATTTTCTCGACTTCCTTTACCGAATCCGGGAACTCCGAGTCCCAGTGCCGGTAATCCGAGGCGTACATCACCTGGGTGATGCCGATATCGTCGAGCACGTAAGGCAAGATCGTTTCTTCCGGCTCACAGGTAAACGCCACTTGCGGGCCTTTGATGATTTCCGAAGGCTTGCGCTTGAGCAGCGGCCATTGGGGGCGGAGCTTGTGGAAATGTTCGTCGAGTCGCTCCGACCAAAACGGCAGCCAACCGCAGGCGCCTTCCATAAAACCGACTCTTAGCTTCGGATAGCGATCGAAAACACCCTCGCCGATCATGTGCATGAGCGCGATCATCAACTCGAACGGGAACGACGTCATGTGCACGTAGCTGTATTTTTCCATGCGCTCACTGCCGGCCCCCATCACGCCCCACACACCGTACTGACCGTCGTGCTCTGTCTGGGGATGGACCGAGAGCGGCATGCCGATCTCCTGAGCTGCGGCATAAACCGGATCGAACATGCGATGTCCCAAATTGATGCCGTAAACGTTGGTCGGCAGCATGGCGCTCACGATCGAGCGCTGCTGGCCGAGATATTCCAATTCCTTAACCGCTGCGAGCGGGTCCTGTACAGGAATCAGCCCAACGCCTTTCAGCCTTTTCGGATCCGGCGCGAGATACTCCTCAACCAGCCAGCGATTGACGGCATGACAAATCACCGCGGCAAGCGGCTTGTCGGCCATGCCGTTGACTGACAACGCGATGGATGTGCCGAAGATGACGGCCACGTCGATCCCTTCTTCGTCCATGTCGGGTAGGCGCTTGATCGGATCGGTCATTCCTGGTCGGCTACGCTCGATATGTGAAGCAAATACCTCGCTGCGATCGATTCCACCGCCCCAACGCCGGCGACTCGAAAGCCGGCCTTCAATCATCAAATGGGAATAACCGGAGCTGTCACTCACTCGATTCGGCGCGCGCCTGGCAAATTCCGCGGGCATCCACTTTGCCAAATCAGCGTCCGGTTCATAGCAGTGGCCATCGGCATCGATCACTAAATTTTTGGCCATGTCACCTCCACTCGGATCAATTATTAAAATTCTAAATAGTTGGCTTCGAATAGAATTGCAAATCATCAAAATACTAGGGGCGACGGCGTGCATATCGAAGATAAAGGTCGACCAGTGTGCTGGCTAGAGATACCTTCCAGGATCCATCAGTTCCGGAATTACCACTACGGAGAGGGAAATGACTGAATGGTTGTGCTACTGGCGAGTCGCGACGGTCGCATCGGCGCTAAGCGCAGGAACGCCGAATCCGCACCGAGCAATGAGAAACTGGTCGAATTCGCCATCGCTGGAAAACTTGAAACGCTCGGCACCGGTTTGATGCCAAAGCTCTTTGGAAGGCACTTGGCATCGATTACAGCCGCTGCCGCCGGTACAGTTCTCGGGCGGCATACCGATTGTGATTGTGGCGATATTTCCGATCCTGGGATCTTTACCGCGAGCATCGACGCGCAGGAGGAGTCCCTTACCGCGATATTCGATGCCGGGAAATTTGCGCGCGCTGCCATCGGCATTGACATCGACAGCAGCTTCCAGAAAAACTCCGCCGCGGATTTCGTGGGTCGAGGCATCGAACTCAATGGCTTCACCGGTTGGAAGATTGACAATATTTGTCTCGCCGGCGTTGACGATTGCAGGCAAAACTTTGCGGGGAAAGAAAAGCATCAAACTGTTCATGATTTCGCTCAGATGAAAGACGCGGTCACGGGAAGGTACCCAATCCGATATCATCAGATGTATATCCTGTCGCGCGCGCTCATCGAAGCGAAATTGAAAATCCCTGCTGTAAAATTGATTTTTTGAAGCGTCCCGCCGCGGCGGCAAAATACGATTACCGCCGTAATTCGAGAACTCAAACCCGACAATCTCGCCGCGCCGGGTGGTGCGATAGCGCCAGCCGGACTTCTGTTGCGATGCCGGTGAGCGCGTCGCAATCAGAGTGTTGTAGTCGACCGAGGAAGACGCGGAGCTTTTGGTGGGCGGCGCGATGAGCGATTCCGGAAGCACTCTGGCAATAATTTCTTTGGCCGGTTTGTTGCTCAATTCAGGCGATTTCGGAGCTTTAACGTCGGTGGAAGGAGCCGTGGGAGAAGGGGGCACGTCCGGTACCGCCTTCGGCTCAGATGACCCTGGCTCCGGCGATACACGGCAGGCGCTAAAAAGAGCGGCGTTCGATAACACTAGAAAAAGTATGATCGTACTCGCCCGCTTCACGGTTGACGTCTCTCCTTCCTTAACCCGCCTATCAATAGAATAATGTCCCCAATGCGGCTGCGCAATGTTCGTGCCGCACGCCCGTGGGTTTGCTTGCGCGGACAAAAACTTCTGAACGCGTAATTTTGATCGCCGGGTATGGGCTATTATGAACTCTGCTCGAACAAAAGTGCCTGCGATTTGACCTTGCTGATTTGCTCGGAAAGCTGGCCTGCCGTGATGACAAAGCTGGGTGCAATAGGGAATTCGCCGGACGCCAGGGCTTCGGCCACCCAGGTGTTGCAAGTTTTCCACAGAGCGAATCTCCGCGTCGCCGGGTAGAATCGACTGTTTGGATATAAACCCGCGCTCGGGCTGGCTCGCATCCCGGGCTCTGGGCGCGCAAAGGTTTGAGAGAGATAGTCGAGAAGTTCGTCGTATGCTGGGTTGGCGAAGTGCAACTGAACGATCTCCGCGCCCGGATAAAACCTTGCCACATCTTCGGTGAATCCGACGAGATGGAGCACGCTGCCGCTGGACCAAAACGCGGCTTTCATCGCAGCGAATGAGCCGGCGTGGGGATCCGGAAAATAATCCTTATCGCCCCAACTGAATTCGATGAACCGCGCTTGTGGAAAATCGGCGATTTCCGGCACTTCGAGCTGCGGAATATCGGCGGCATAAAGGACGATGGCGGCATGCCAGCCGCCGTGGACGATGAATACTGTTTTACAATCCGATTGCGTTGCGCCGCACTCCCAACCGGCGGCTGCTTGATCAACGGATGGCAAGAGGAGGAGAAAACAGAGAAGGGCGGGGGCGATGTTGAGGACAAAAAGCCGGAACAGCATCAAACAAACGATAAGCGTAGAAGCTGTGGTTGTAACTTACCCATTCACTTCGCGCGCCGAACGGCGCGCAAATTGAGTCCCTTGCGCTTGATATAGAACTGCAACGGGCCGTTTCGCCGGGCGATTTCTTCAATCAGGGCGATCAGCGAAGAAGTCTGACTTGGCTCAAGAGACGACCGACTGCCGGCGGTTCTCATGGCGCCGACCGCTTCTGCGCCGGCAAAATAGTTCAGGAGCTTGTCGTCGTCGCTTACCGACTCGCCGCCGAATTTTCGCCGGAATTCCTGAAGCGAGAGCTCCGGCGGATCCATGTGAGCAAGCTCCTTCGCTCGGGGACTGCTTAGCAAGCGATCTTTTAGATTGTCATCGACACAGCGCGCTTCTTCCTCGCCCCAAAATCCCAACGCATAGAGCAGGACTTCATCGGTAACTTCTTTGTACCGTTCGCCGACCATCACATTAATCGCCGCTTGCACGCCGAAAAATTGCGAATAAGGGGTGACCATGATCGGATAGCCAAACTCGGCGCGAACCCGCGAAACCTCTTCGAGCACCTCGGGCAATTTGTCAAGTTTGCCCAGACTGGCGAGCTGAAAACGAAAATTGGAAATCATTCCTCCCGGGACCTGATGCATTGGATGAAATACGTCATAGTGAACGGGTTTGCCGATCGGTAAGCGTTCGCGCTCGGCTACATTCATAAAATGCCGGCGTACCGGCCCCAGGACTTCTTCATCGATGCGAGTCGTGAATCCGAGGGCACGAGCATTCATGGCCACATTAAAAATGGATGGATTGGAAGAGCCGTCGGCCAGCGGTGGGATTGCCGTATTGATCGAAGTGACGCCGAGCTTTATCGCTTCGAGGCAACAAAGGGAACCCAGTCCGGTGTTGCAGTGGGTGTGAAACTCCAGAGGGATTGCCTTGGTTTCACGCAAGATCAATGGTACCAGGCGGCGGGTGGACTCCGGGGTCAGCAACCCGCCGGGATCTTTGAAGCAAATCCGCGCAACGTCGAGCTTGGCAGCTTCTCTGGCGCGCTCGACGAAGTAGTCGTCTGTGTGCTTCGGTGAAATGGAATAGATAATATTTAAAATTGTTTTTATACCCACCCGTTTTGCGGCATCGACAGCTTGCTTCCAATAGATCGGCGTATTCGATGGATCCGAAGTACGCAATTCGTCAATGCCGTTGGCAGCGAGCCGCTCGAGCCAAAGATCGGCAATTGCCGGAGGGCTCATTTGAAAAGCGAGCATGGAGCGGCTCCGGATCGAGCGTAGCGCTGTCCGCCGAATCCGCTGCTTCAAAAGGCGAACGCGTTCCCAGGGATTCTCCTTGAGATCGCGGACACACTTTTTGTAGAAGGCGGACGACATCGCCTCGATCGCCTCGAAACCGGCGCGGTCCAGGCGTTCGGCGATCGGCAACATCATGCTCGTACGCATATTCGATGCCCAGAGGCTCAGATGTCCGTCGCGCAACGTGGTGTCGACAAAACGGATTTCGCGGGAGGAATGAACGGCAGTCATAGAAGGGAAACGAAATCGGCCAGGCTCGGTTCAATCCAGATTGACATACGCGCGAATCCACTCGCGCGGTGTCGCGGTATGGCCTTGGCCGGTCGTGTCCTCCGCAAGAAAGATATCGCCAGGATGAAAGGTCATGCTGGTGCCATCGCCAAGACCGATGTCCACGCTACCAGCAAGCGTAATGACCCAGCGCCGTCTTGGGGCTCGATGAAAATTGACAATGTGCGGAGCGAAAGCGGTTCGAATTAAAAACCCTGTTGCCGGCACGGTTTTGTTCAGAAACTCTGAATGCTCGCCGGTATCGAGCGGTTCAAAATGGGATTGACCGTCTGTCCCTGCGTATAACCGGAAAAATTTCATCGGTGACCTCGCATGATCGTTGTTGAATCGCGATCATAGCGCAGTTTTGTTTCGAATGGGATGGCGCAGCGGAAAAACCGGATCTGGTTGGCGGGAATCGGATCCCAGGAGGGTGGCGATGTTCCACCCTCCCGGACGGTGTCGAATTAAGCCTGCAAATAGGAATGGAGCATGCCCCAGATCGTATAGAGCACGGTCAGTCCAATGGTTCCCCAGATCACGAGCTTCAGCCAAATCGGAAAGTCTTCCATATCGATCTCCTCAAAGCGCGACACGTTGGCGCGCGTAACGATAAACATTGCGGCCAGCGTCGAATCGAAAACTGTTAGATCCTAAAAGAGGCTAAATGAGGAGCGACTCAAATGAGCAGAACCACAGTGCTCTTCTGCAGAGTGCTGTTATTGAATGGAAGGCCTGAGTGAAAATATGCGTGGGTTTGTCCGAGCAAAGTCGACGGGTGAACTGGCGAGAGGGCAGCAGGACCTGCCGCCAGCGCTGCATGTCCGCCACGTTGTTCATCGTCGATATCCAACAGCGAAGGGAGCAATTTACCCGGGTGAGCGGTCGTGAAGCGAAAATCAGTGCTATCCGCGGGTACGGTGATCGACCAGCTCTGATAAGAAAGCGAGACGATCAAAAAGACCACCAGACTCACTCGAACGAGTACGCGAGTCATTCTGGTTTCGCCGATGGTCAAGATCTTATCCTCGGATCAGAGCGGCGTCACGCTGGCAGGCGGTTTTCGGTGTTTGGTCGCTTGCTCGTAGGCATAAGCAAACTTGATCATGTTTCCATCATCGTATGGCCGACCCAGAAAGGTTATCCCCGCGGGCAGATGATCGCGGGTAAATCCAGCGGGCACGACAACCGAGGGTACATAGACCAAAAAAGTGTTGATGTGCGGCGCGCCCTTCTGATCGACATAAGGCGGATTGATCCCATCCGTGATCAGCGTCGGCTGGTGCTCGACTGCTTTATGAACGATCGCGTCCAGCTTATGGTCCGCCATGACCTTCAGGAGTTGGGTCATGAGCTCTTCGCGGGCCTTGAGATACTCATAATTGGCTTCCTCGCTGGGCGCTCTTAGCCACCGTTCGCGCGAGTGTTTGACGACCTTTTCAAAGTCCGGCGACTGCACCGCTTTCTGTTTCGTTCGGTAAGGCGGTTTTTTGCTCCGGTTCATGAAATTCTTGAATGATTCGTCTTCCTCGGCACGACTCCCTGCGCGCTTTGCCAATAGATCTTTGAGATTAGGAATAATCACGGGATCGATGATCTCAGCGCCGGCAGTCTTTAGCTCGCCAATCGCACGATCGAAGACTTCGGAAATTTTGCTGAAATCCTCCGAGGCGGGCTCAGCGTCGTAACCCATGGATTCGCGCAAAATGCCGAGACGGGCGCCCTTTAGGCCAGCGCTGTCGAGAAACTCTGCGAAGTTTTTCTTTACGCGGCCAATCCCTCGGGCAGTGATGGGGTCGTCGGGGTCATAGCCGACCATGACATCTAACAGTTTCGCCAGATCGGTCACGCTTCGAGCCATTGGACCGAGCGAGCCGTTGATCGATGGCCAGCCGCCATAGACACCGGAACGGCTGACTAATCCTGCCGTGGGACGCATGCCGACCACACAGTTCCAAGTGGAAGGCCGCCGTATCGAGGCGAAGCCTTCTTGCCCTACAGCGACGGTGCAGAAGTTGGCGGAAACACTCGCTCCTGATCCGCCGGAGGATCCGCCGGCCGTGCGCGCCAGATCGTAGAGATTTTTGGTCGATCCAAAGAGCGAGCCGTGGGTATCTCCGCCGCCCAGTTCGCCGAGCGTCGCTTTGGCAAGAATAATCGCGCCGGCTTTTTTCAGCCTTTCGACGACGAAGGCGTCACGGTCCGGATAGTAGTCTTTGAACAGCAGCGAACCGAGAGTTGTCGGCATACCGACGGCATCTCCCTGGTCCTTCATGATGATCGGAATGCCATGAAGCGCCCCGACCGGTCCGGAAGCCTTAAACGCTTCATCGAGCCGATCGGCTTCTTTGAGGGCGTCGGGGTTGATGGTGATAATTGCATTAATCGCTGGGCCTCTCTTGTCGTAGGCTTCGATACGATCAAGGTACATCTGCACGAGTTGCCGGCACGTCAAATGGCGAGATGCGTAGGCAGCGTGAACTTCGGCGATGGTGGTTTCTAGGAGGTTGAAGCTCATTAGACAAATCTCCGGAATTTCTATCGCCTAAGTACTTCACGTACGCGCAAATGTCCAGCGATGAAGGTATTCGCCGATCAGCAATTGCTCTGGCGAATAGGAATATGGCCTAGCTGAGTACTGTTAGAATGAAGTGCCGCAAGTTCTGCTAAAAAGAGTTTAAGCTTCAGTCGACAGGATGGGACGGACTTTGGGAAACAGGCTTCCTGTGCGTCATGACTTTCCCGTATTTAGAGACAAGTAGGCGCGTTCGATTTTCTGCCAATCGTCCAAACCGACCACCTTGTCTCTTTCGTTGAAGGTGGTGAGGGACGCATCGATGGACTCCGTCGTGCCTTCGCGTTGGAGAGTGGCAAGCGCGTTGCGCATGGCATGAATCGCCGCGCGCTGGGTTTCGGAGGGATAGATGGCAATCCGATAGCCCATCTGCTGCAAGTGCTCCATTGGCAGCATTGGAGTCTTTCCGCCTTTAAAGACGTTTACCAGCAGCGGCACGCCAGGGAGGCGCTTGGGAATTTCTGCAAGCTCGCTCTCGGATTGCGGCGCTTCGACGAAGATCGCATCGACACCGAGTTTCGCGAATGCCTTGGCCCGCGTGATGGCATGGTCAAGCCCATGAACACCGCGCGCGTCGGTGCGCGCAATGATGCAGAAATCACGATCCGTGCGGGCCTCGAGGGCCGCTTTCAATTTCATCTCCATTTCACCAAGCGATATGACTTCCTTGCCGTCCAAATGGCCGCAGCGTTTGGGCGTGATTTGGTCTTCGATATGGATCGCCGCAACGCCGATTCGCTCGAATTCCCGCACGCTGCGCACGAGATTTACGGCATTGCCATACCCGGTATCTGCGTCCGCGATCACCGGAATTTTAATTGCGGAGACGACCTGCGCCGCCCGCTCGATGGATTCGCTCATGGTTACAAGGCCGATATCAGGAATACCCATGCTGCGTGCGACAGCGCCGCCGCTCAAATAGGCGGCTTCGAAACCTGCTTCTTCGACGAGGCGGGCCGACAAACCGTCAAAGCAGCCCGGCGCGACCAAGAGTTGGTGGCGTTTGAAAAGCTTTTTCAGCGTCTGACGTGCATTCATGTATTACCTCAGATTACTTAAAGTGATTTCAAGATCGATATGCGTGCAGTTAGTTCGTCGTGACGCTCTACCGTGAACATCAGACATTCTTCGCAAACATATCGGTAAATTCGTGTATCGGGGTGGTATCGAGATTCCGCGTGTCGTCGAAAAGCCGGAGTATTTTTTCGCACTGCGCAGGCGCGAAGCGCGATGCCAGGTTGGCTTGGAACTTTTTGAGTAGCAGCGGTATGCCTTCCGCGCGACGACGGCGGTGACCGACAGGATACTCGACGGCGACTTTTGGCGTGCTCGATCGATCGGTGAAGAAAACCTGCACCGCGTTGGCGATGGACCGCTTCTCGGGGTCGAGGTACTCTCGCGAATACTGCGGGTCTTCCAGGCACGTCATCTTCTTACGCAGCTCATCGATGCGCGGATCACGCGCGACAGCATCTTCGTAATGATCGGCGCTGAGTTCGCCGAAAATCAGGCCCACCGCCGTCATGTACTGAATACAATGGTCGCGGTCCGCCGGATTGTAGAGCGGACCCGATTTATCGATGATGCGGATCGCCGATTCCTGCGTGGTAATGACAACCTTTTCAATTTGATCGAGTCTATGCTTGACGTGATCGTGAAGCTGAAATGCGCACTCGACAGCAGTCTGGGCGTGAAACTCGGCGGGAAAAGAGATCTTGAAAAGCACGTTTTCCATAACGTATGACGCGAGCGGCCGGCCGAGGGTAACCGGCTTTCCTTGGAAAAGCACATCCTGAAACCCCCAGGTCTTGGCCGAGAGGGCCGA
>Ga0075434_100002769_pt1 | contig 15517 bp, 10 predicted proteins | sample RhiMethybrSRZTD3_FD_75298 | JGI IMG/M metagenome (GOLD analysis project Ga0075434, IMG submission 75298) | Populus rhizosphere microbial communities from Tennessee, USA - Rhizosphere MetaG P. TD hybrid SRZTD3 | ecosystem: Host-associated > Plants > Roots > Rhizosphere > Soil | place: USA... | reverse complement strand
CGATATCCTGCGCGGAAAGTCGCGCCTCGGGATGCATAAGGCGATAGGAGCGTGGCGGCATCGTTCCGTTGGAAACGGCGTCGCAAACTTCCTCGATCTGATTCATGGTTGGCCGGTGCCTTTGGTTGTTGGTCCAAGTGGAAAAATCCAACTTAGCCCGGCCCTTCTTCACGTCGCGTCGAGAAGAAAAGAGATAGCCGGGACGTGGCTGTACCAGGGCCACTGCGTCTGATCGGTATGGCAGTCGCGACAAGCTCGTCCAATGACCTGCCGCAAATTATCGGGGATAGCCAGCCCCTCTCTCAGGGGAACGGAAATGTTTGTATCCGAGTAAGGCAACGTTAGGGCAAGTGCTGCCCCTAGCGCAGGTATGGTAAGTGCAGCCATCACCGCCTTTCCTTTCAAGGGGGACCTCCTATCTCGTGACGCAGGACGCACTAAACGCGGAAGATCCAGAGGGACGCGAGACTCTTCGTGTAGACGGGCGCATCATCGTAAAAGGGGAAGAGACATCCCAGTAATAAGGCAAAAAGAATCGCGTCCCTTCTTTCCCCTACGGGACGCGACTCCTGCTTGAATCTAACTGGGGTTGCATAAGACTGTAGGCTCGCTGAAAGATAGCAGTCAAGATCTGGTTGTGTTAAAAAACTACCGATGCACCGTTAGGGGAACTTGAACGCCATTTTGCGAAATTGCCTGATTGTCTGCTCAGCGCGAGAGGCGCTATAGTTACCGCCTCCCCTAACGGCCTCTACCTGCGTCCCCGAAACATAACTGCAAAGATAATTGATGGGCGGGCCGCCATGCGCTTCACCGTTACTGGCAGGACCATATGCCCGATATGCAAGGAGATCCGGACCTACAGTTCTGAGCTGGGCGCAGAAAGTCACGAAGAAGCATTGCGCCGATTTCAGAACTCTCACTGCCTTTGCTGTAGATGCTCACTGTTTGGAATTAGCGCGCCCCTCACCTTCGACGACTCCGTCGAGATAGAGAGAGAAAGAATAAATGACGATACGAAATCGGCCCTAGTTCGACGCTTGATCAAGAAAGCCTAAGGAATTGAAGCACGCGGAATAGTCTGTTGCCCTCGTGCTTGCTGGTTTTGCTGGTCGATCTGCTGGTTGATTTGATCAAGCCGTTGGCGATTTCATCTAGACCGCCGTTTCAAAAATTTAACAGCGTCATTTCTTGAGTCTGATCTTTCAGCGGGGCGAGAGTCCACGCAAACCCAGCTGCCGTAAGTAGGAAAAGGAAAACGCGATGCCTTATGAACTCTGGAAAGTGATCTGCTCAGACGAAACCTAAGCATGGAGTGAAACAGGGATTGTGCTAGGAAGCTGGGAGAATGACGCAGTACGGATGAACTATTCTTTAGGTGTTTTCGGCTCGGTCTGCGACCGGTTTTCAGGACACGCTACCGTAATCGTCCTCATCGTTGACTCTTTTCCCACGGCGACACCCGAAAAATGGACATACAAGGTGTTTCTCCCGTTCGGCTCAACCAACCCCGATTTACCACAATACGGACACGTCTCAATCCGCATATGTCCGAATCTCGTCCCCGCTCGCAAGTTTGTGTAATCCGTCCCTTCGAGCTTCACCCGTCTACCCTATCAATCTCTACTTTGCGTCTCAGTCTGGGAGCAAACGGTCTACCAAATTGCGGTCTGAACAGTGAACGAAACGAACATGCGCATTGTGGCTGATCACCTTCAACGTGTGGTGCTTTGATCCTCTAGGCTTGTGGGTCTGGCCGACTCACCTTGTAGCGTTTTCGGCCCCAGCGACTCCCAGCCCGTGTTGTGTCTCGTCGCTTCATCTTCGGTCTATCGGTGCTATCTCTCAAGAGATCGAAAATGTACAATCTTTAGATTCCCGCCAGTCCTTCTCTGTATTTTGGCCGTTGTGGCCATTAAGGTGACGAGTCGCGCAAACACGACCTCTGTTTCGCAAAACCTGGCCTTTCGGGAAGGTACTCTAAGAAACGTGCACAGGTGAAGAAAGAGGGCGGGCAGTTTCAGACTATGAGTCCAATGCGGATCGCGTACCGAACTAAACTGGCAGTGTCGTGTAGTCCCAATTTTGTCATGATCTTGTGGCGGTGCAAGTCTGCTGTGCGACTGCTGACTCCCAACAGCGCACCTATTTCCTTCATACTCTTTCCTTCAGCAATCAGTTGAAGCACCTGCCGCTCGCGAGAGCTCAAGGAGCTGCCAGAACCGTCGGCTTTCCCAGAAAAGGATTGCACAACAGAGTGAGGAACCCCCGAACCGAGATAGACGGCGCCTTCCCCGACCGTTCGTACTGCGTTTACCAATTCCTCGGGCGCACTCTCCTTCAGCAGGTAGCCCGTCACCCCTTGCCGAAGTCCCTCCGCGACATAACGCTCTTGGCGGTGGGCGGTGAGCAAAATGACCTTGGTTTTAGGATGCCTCTTAAGAATTTCTGCGGCCGCATCGAGACCATTTAGTAATGGCATCGAGATGTCCAGAACTGCTACGTCGGGCCGAACACTTTGACACAGATCAAGCGCCTCGAGGCCGCTGGATGCCTCGCCTGCCACTTCGAATCCTTCGGATTCGAGGACCATCCTCAAGCCACGCCGAACCATCGCGTGGTCATCGGCAAGCAAGATACGGATTGTCACGTTTTCTCCAGAGAGAGGAGCTCAATCTTTTCACAATTGGGTGTGCCCCATCACGGAGGGCGACCGACCAGTCCAGTAGTCCTTGCGCGATCATCCGACCCCGATCAAACAGTTTGCACAGTGCTCGGAATCGCCTAAGCTTACAAAAGCTTAACAGCATTTTTGCACGCAAACGGCGCTGCCCAGCGAGAATTTTTTCATGCTACGATTCGTGGCGCTCTCGGGAATGGCCCGAAGCTCAATGCACACTCTGCTACGGTAAGCCGTTCGATTTTCGAAGCGGCGAATTGCGTAGCCTAAGCAACCAAGCGAGCACTGGCGCGACTTCCGTCACGAGCGACTGGCTGATTGGACCGCGGTACTATGGTCAGGATAGAACCAAAGATGTTTAAGACCTGGTGGAATTCGTATTGGGGGCGCTCTCTATTGATAGGGGTGCCGCTCCTGCTGCTCATGGTGGTTATTTCCATCTTGCATGATCCCTTCGACTTTGACGACCGACCGCACATCCAACGGCTCATGAAGTTGGCTCTCACTGATGCGGAAGCCGATGCGACAGTCGATATGGAAGAGCGAATGTGGGCGCAAGTTAAGTTTGCCGGATCGCTGAGCCCATATTCCATGTCCGAGCATGACTGGGACGTGTTGTCCCGCTCTTTTCTAGCTCACAATCCCGGTTACCTTGGTATTTTCTGGCTCGACCGAACGTATCACCTGAAGCGGGAGACGATTTTGGTGAAGATTTCAAGTCTTGATGTCGCCACCGATTTTCTTACAAACGTTAGCTTGCAGAGAATGCTCGAGACCGCGGCCGCATCAAAAAACCAAGTGGCGGTTGCCTCCAGGGAACTCTCCGATGGTAGGCCCGGTTACTTGATTGGCGTGCCTGATTTTGTCGAAGGAGAAGTTGTCGGTTTCGTAGTTGTCATAGCTGATATGCAGGCGTCTCTGGCCTCTATGTTGTCAGAATTCAAGAACCTCGGTTATTCGGTAGCGGTTTCGGACGACTTCCGGCAGCTGTATCAGACGGGGATAGACGAGTCGGACAACCGAAAGACGTGGGGACAGAAAGCTACAGTCCCTCTCCCCGGTGTGAATTGGCAGGTTGAGGTTTGGCCCAAGCCGGAGTTGCTGCTCGAGACTAGGTCACCACTGATCGAACTGGTATCGGCATTTACAGCGCTGCTTATCATACTTCTGATTTCGACCGTCCACTTCGCTCGGCTGGTCCAATCGAAATCGAAGGAGCTGCAACGAGCACACGACGATTTGGAACATCGCGTCCATCAAAGGACCACGGACCTGGAAAAAACGAATGAGGCCCTTAAGGGTTTATCGGCGCACGTTTTGCATGTACAAGACGAGGAAAGACGCCGAATTGCTCGCGACCTGCACGATAGCACTGTGCAAGCGCTTACTGCCCTGAAGATAAACCTTTCTACGTTACTGAAATCATTTCAGGCCGACGGTCGTCAGGCCAGTATGTTGTTGCAGGACAGCAGCGAATTAGCAGAGCAGGCTGTGAATGAGATTCGCACGATATCCCATTTGCTCCACCCGCCAGATCTCGACGACTTTGGTCTGGAATCAGCACTCACTTGGTATACAGCTGGGTTCAGTGAGCGTACTGGCATCCGTCTCGACTTGGACCTCGATCCAGAATTGGGGCGATGTCCTCACCAAGTCGAGCTAGTTCTGTATCGCATTGTCCAGGAATCTTTGGGGAATATCCATCGCCATTCCGGCAGCCCAACCGCCAAAGTTTCCTTGGTACGGTCCTCAAAGCACGTGTTACTGTCCGTGAGTGACGAAGGCCGTGGACTTCCCAATGGTGTGCTGGATCCGAAATCTGGTGCATCCCCACGGTTCGGTGTGGGAATCGCAGGCATGCGGGAACGGGTCCGACAATTGGGGGGCACCCTGGAGATTTTCTCTACTATCGGAGGGACCAGCGTAAAAGCCGTGCTGCCAATTGCAGAGGAGTTACTAGGAGCCCATGAATCTATCTAAGCCGATGGAGACTATTCGTGCACGACCGATTTAGCGCCTCCGCTTGGGCGAGCGGGCCTCGTGCAACATTTCCTCGAGGAATCCGACCACCCCATCTGCGGCGTTCAAGAAAACATTGTTACGGTTAGTCCGCGGACCGTGCTTTTCTTCATCTACCATTTCACGCAGCTGGCGCGATAATTCCACCAATAGCGCACGGTCTTTCCGTGCAGCAATTCGCCGATCGAGCTCCTTCCGCAATTTTCTGTATTGGAGAGATGCAGGATCAGAAGTCAGATCCGCGCCGTCTGTCTCCAATAAGCGAGGTGCATCAGAGGTTAGCCCTGACTGTCCCTGAGGTACGCGACCTCTTCGGTTTTTCGGGGCTAATTGGAGACTCAGCAGTCTCTCGATACGAGTTGTGAGGTCCAACATGTTGAAAGGTTTTGCCAAGTAGTCATCCGCACCGGCTTTGCGTCCAGCCATCTCGACAACCGAGTCGTCGAGCGCTGTCAACAGCAGAATCGGCGTTGCAAATCCAGCGGTTCGGATATCGGAGCATAGTTCGAGGCCGTTTTTGCGCGGCAAAATAATGTCAACGATCAACAAGTCGAATGGGGAAGAGCTTGCTTTTTCGAAGGCAGTTTCGCCATCGAATGCATTATCGACAAGGTAACCTTCCTTGCGAAGGCGATCGTTCAGGACCATTCGCATCGCTTCCTCATCTTCCACCAGTAGAATGTTCTCGTTCATGTGATCAGCTCATGTGGCCCAGTCGTGCCGCTATAGTTTCTACTCAAATCCAGAACCGATCCTGAGACAATATCGCCCATTGATGTCGCAGTGGTCTGCTGATTGCACGGCATTGTCGTATGGCAATTTTCAAACGTGAGGAGAAGACCAACTTGACAGTTCATCCTTCGTACCTGTATCCGAGCCCGGGCACAGTCACAATCAGCCTGGGCTGGCTGGGATTGCTTTCCAACTTTTGACGTAGGCCAGCGATGTGCACGTCCAGGGTACGACTATGCGTGACGCCATCGTACCCCCACACATCTTGCAAGATTTTTTCGCGAGAAAGACCCACACCTCGTCTCCGTAGGAGATAGCGAAGGAGACGAAATTCCAACGCAGACAGTCGAACCGATACTCCTGCTTTCTTTACTTCCATTGCTGAGAAATCCACTGTAATCGGACCCGATGCGTAAACGACTTTACCCGGGAGAACTGAGCCACGCCTAAGCAATGCCTCGATGCGGGCAACTAATTCCTGCATGTCGAATGGCTTGGTTATATAGTCGTCTGCGCCGAGTTTGAGGCCCACAATCTTGTCAGTCGTCGTGTCGCGTCCGGTAAGTATGAGTATCGGAACCTCTATACCGGCAAGTCGTAAATCTCGACACAGATCAAAACCGTTGCGTCCAGGCAGGAGAATGTCAAGAATTATCAAATCAAACCGAACTGAGATTGCTTTCTGAAATCCCGTTACACCATCGCAGGCGAAGTCGACAGCATAACCCTCGTTGAGAAGACGATCTCCAAGTACCATCCGCAACGCCTGCTCATCTTCGACCAGCAAAATATTCTCGTTCATGCCGTGAATGGAAAGAACACAATTTACGGTGCTAACAACTCGTGGTCTATTGCCCAGCGCACCAGGCCGGCCGTGTTCCATACATCAAGTTTCTTCATTATGTTTATCCGATGCGCTCGCACCGTCTTGTAGTTGATGTTCAAAGTGTCGCCAATTTCCTTTGTGTTCTTTCCTTTGCTAACCAGTTGCAATATCTGCTGCTCGCGAGGGCTAAGTGTTTTCGAAATATCGGTTTCTGATTGAGAGGCTCTCAGGGCGGAGGCAGTTATGGATTTCGTAATGTAAGTCTCTCCCTGAGCGACTGCGCGAACCGCCTGGGCCAATTCGTCCGACGTGTTTGTTTTCAGCACGTAGCCCTTGACTCCCAGCCGCATGCTTTCCTGCAGGTACTTGTCTCGAGTGTGCATTGTCAGGATGATGACTTTTGTCGTCGGGGAAATTTTGTTGATTTCCCGTACCGCATCGATCCCGTTCAGCAGGGGCATTGATATGTCGAGGACCGCGATGTCGAAATGCACATCGTGACAGCAATTCACTGCCTCTTGTCCATTCGACGCCTCGGCAGTCACTTCAATACCTTGTAGTGCAAGGGCTGTCTTAATGGCCTGCCGTGCAAGCCTGTGATCGTCAGCTAGGAGTATTCGAAGGCCCATGCAGATTTGTCCGAGATTGCGCTCAATCAGCTCTTAATGAAGCGGTTGAATTCCCTACTGCGGTTAACTCTCTTGATCATAGGGATCTTACGCTTCGGTAGACAATCAGCAAATTCGCAAATTGATATGCAAAATTCGCATCACGAGGTTCGTGATCTACCCATCTGGGTATTGAGAGACATAGGGCTCAACCCAAGCTTTTTTGCGCACGTGGTGCGTAAAGAATTGGGCCTTACAACTTCTTTACGTGATGCATCACATTTTGAAGGAGTCAATGCAGAGCGGCCAATTGCTCCTTGTTCGGGGCCGGTATAGCCTCTGCGCTCTAGTAGTAACTCCCCCAAGTATTCCCCCAAGATAGATCTGTATCCGAATTCGTAAGGCTGGCTCGCCGTAAAAGGTTGTGCCCTCCCCTGGGCATTACGCAGTCGAGTTCTGTTCGGCTGCATGTTTCTCCACATCCCAAATTTCTGTTGTAGGAGACAAATCGTATGCGCACTGCGCTTCGTGAAGCCTGTAAATCAGGAATTGCCCTTTTTCTGGCCCTGACCCTAGTGGTTACAATTACGCCGCCATCCGTCATGGCCCAGCAAGGGGGGACAACCACCAATGGATCGAATTCTGCTCCGGCGGGAATCGTAGTTCCGGGATTTTTGTTTGAGCCTGAGGTGCCGCTGAATTCTTTGAAAACTGTTCCCACTTGGAATGAGATGGAGCAGCTCCTTGACAATCCCTACAACGTGGCGCTTTGTTCCGCGCTGCCAGCTTCGATAGATCCTCTGGTTCGCAATACGCCGGGAACCACGCAGATCGCGGGATCACCGCCCCCTTTGGCCTTTCCCGCGTACTGCACCACTGGCGCTGTGGTGCGCCGAGCGGGCTTCGGCGTCACCCTGCCCCCGTTCATGATGCATCCGCTCAACTACAACGCGACCACCGGCGAGGAGATGCGGTTACTGAATCCCGCCTATCCAGGCGGTAACTGGGTTGTGGCAGGCGAATTGCTGCAATGTGGCAGTGCGGAAGCGAATGCGGACATAAACGTAAGAATGAACTGTCTTCTCAGAGGAAACAACCCGAATATCTGGGTTCAGCAATACAAGAACGTCGTCGTCACGCCTGGCGTTGGCCGCGTTACGGAGGCGGAAATCGATGACAACGCGCCCATCCGGGCGGATGTCTCGAATATCTTTGCGGCTGCCTATGCCAGCGCCGCGAATGCGGGAACGGCGGGCGGCTTGCTGACGGCAACGCTTCTGCAAGACTTCCCGTTGCTGGGCGGTACTTGCGTTGCCACCACGGAACTCTTCCCAGCCCCTGAGGGCGCGACCACCTGCGGCGGCGATCCGGGCGAGCCGGGCGGTACAAGTGCGATTGGCGCGCGCATTCTTCCGTCTTTTGGCGTCAGTCGTCCCAATGCTTACTCGAGACCAGCCGTCACTCCTAGTCCGACGGCTGCCGGCTTGCCCCTTGCCGGCTCTACCACCGGCGGCCCGATCACCGCGCGGCTGTTCGACGCTACGCGTGGAGGCGTGATCTCGCCTCGCACCGGTGCGACTGGAGGTCTAAACAAACCATCGCTGAGAATCGCCCCCTGGAGCTCAGACGGTTCGCCCAATTATCTGACGAACACCGACCCCGACAACACCGTGCCTTCCAACGAGAATGACTACATTCGCGATCGGAACGTGGCGGCTGCGTTGGGCAAGTCGCTGTTCTGGGATATGCAGGTCGGCAGCGATACGGTGCAATCATGCGGTTCCTGCCACGCCCATGCCGGCGCGGACAACCGCGTTAAAAATCAGATCAACCCCAATCATTTGGGTGGAGACGTGGCTTTTGAAGTTGAGCCTCCAAACGGAACGTTGACAGTCAACGATTTCCCCTTCATGAAGCTGGCCCAGGTGAATCGTGCGGGCGATCCGAAGTGCACGACGCCGCTCGTAGCGCACGTGAATGGCGGCGTTCTGGAGAACACGCCCAACCCGCTGTTAACGGGTGCGAGTGGCACAGCGGCAACCGGCATAACCATGACGGTGTGTGACAAGAACAACCTCCTCACGAACAAGAATAATCACGTGTTCGGAGACGGTACTGTGGCGCCCAACGATGTTGCCTCTTCGATGGGTGTCCATTGGGGTATCTTTAAGGACATCCAGCTTGGCCTGGCCAACCATCCATCCGTGGGCGGCGTGGACTCGATCAAGCCGGATTTGCGCGAGACGGCTCTGGATTGCGCCGCTGCGGCTGATCAAGCAGCTTGTCTGACCGCCATCAGCGACCCGATTCCCGGTTTCGCTGGAGTATCGGGAACCGGAGAGCCTGGCGTACTTAATCAATTCCGAAGAGTTGAACCCCGCAATACGCCAACCATCTTCCAGGTTGCCCTGAACTTCGACAACTTCTGGGATGGCCGAGCGAACCACGACTTCAACGGCGGCAGCGTCTTCGGATCCTCTGACCCTCAGCCGCATGTATTCATCGACAACGCGGGTGAATTAACGCCGACCCGCCAACTCATACGCTTCGTCAGCATGGCGTCACTGGCGACGGGGCCTGGCCTCAGCGAATTCGAGATGTCGCTCTTCGGCCGCAACTGGGCCAAGCAAGGCAAGCGACTGCTGCAGGCTGGGGCGGTCCCTCTGGCGAACCAACTGGTGGACCCCGACGACAGTCTGCTCGGTCCTTATTCCAACCAACCAGGTGGAACGAAGAGCCCTCTTTGCACCGACACAGCCTATGCAGTAGGAAAGCCGGGACTCTGCACTTCGTACAACAATCTGATCGCTGCGGCATATTACCCCCCGCTGCACAGCAACACTGCTTCGCACCTTGAGGGTTGCTATACCGATGGTCGCACAGAGATCCACCCCAATCAGTGCGTCACCGGCAGCGTTCCGGTCCTGACTTCGGCTGGTGCCGTTGACAGTGGCAATATCGCTGACCCGTTTGACGGCTATAAGCTAACTCCAGCAGCGGGTCCAGTCGATCCGGCAAACACTAACCAGTTCACCCAGATGGAAGGCAACTTCTCTCTCTTCTGGGGCTTGTCGATCATCACCTGGGCAAACAATTTGTTCCCCGACAACAGTCCGTTTGATCAGTTCGTTGATCGAAATCCCGATGCTTTCGAGGCCATCGGTGAAGTAGGCGAGCCAGGATTGGTCGGCCCTCTGGCGATGTGCACCTCAGCTACTCAACGCCACTGCATCAGAGAAGTGGGGAATTTCAAGCGGGACAGACAAGCCATTGCCCCATTTAATTGCAACGCCCTGCCGGGCTCAGGTGAAGCCGGCGGCACAGTGTCCATCACGCCTTGTTATGGAACACGCGCCTCCACAGCTTCGACCGATCCTTTGTTGGGTATGGACATCTTCCAAGGATCTAACATTTCCTTGAAGAATCCGAACTTCCGAGCGGCCCGCTGCGGCGAGTGTCACGCGGGAGGAACGTTCACCGACAACACAACTCCGTTTACGATGAAGGCGCAACTCGGTGACTTCATCGGTGAATTCCTCTCCGCTGGCAACGAAGCACTGGTCGAGCCCCTTGGACGCACGCGAGTCATCTCTGGCTTCCTGGCCGAGGACGAACTCAACGCCAATGGTCAGGATGCAGTAGAACGCAGGATGGCTAATCAGAGCATCGTGCCGAACCCGGCGGACGGCTTGGCGTATCCCGACGGCACCTTGAATCCCGATGGGACGGCGCTTGGCAACGACGGACTTCCTCTTCACGGTAGCACCGCTGATGGACGCTACGTCGGAGCCGGTCAAGCCTTCTTCGATAACGGCGTATACAACCTGGGCGTCACACGTTGCGAGGCGAATCAATCGGCGGTAACCGGCGTCTGCGACGACAACGGTCGTGGGAACACGGATGCTTTCGGCTGGCCGCTCTCACATGCTGCCAAATTGCTGAAGAATCTAGCCGGTCCGGCACAGGAACCTGGAACTCCGTTGCCGAACTTCGATCCAAGCTTGGGTGGTGGTGGCGGTTTGTTCGAGGAAACCGCTCAAGACCAGAGCATTAACCCGGGTGAAAGTCCCGAGGAGCCCCCATCTCAGCTGCCTGCTTACATCGGGCCGTTTATGCAGGAGATCGTTCACGGCGACTCGATGCCGGAAATGGATGAGGTCTTCGCAGGGCTGAACACTCTTACCGACACCGCGATGCTAGAAGGGTTCGTTGACACCCTCGGTCCTTTCAACAATGCGGGAATCCTTAATGAAAGCATGAACGACGGCGATGCACCTCAGATGGGTACCTGGCCTATAGTGAACCGTGTGAGCCGGTTCGGCAGCTTTAAGGCCGCGCCGTTACGCGAAGTGGAGCTAACCGGTCCCTACTTCCACAACGGTGGCAAGCTGACTCTGCGGCAGGTGGTTGACTTCTATGCACGCGGTGGCGATTTCCCCATCACCAATGCCATGCATAGGGATTTCAACATCATCAACCAGAACGTTGAAGTTCAATCCAACTTGTCCGAGGCAGAGAAGGTTGCGCTGGTCGACTTCCTACTCGAGCTCACAGATGACCGCGTGAGGTTCGAGCAGGCGCCCTTCGACCATCCGCAGGTGATTCTGCCTCTGGATGGCGCGGCTCCGGATAACCCAGGCAGGGACAATATGTTGGCGGGCTGCACCACGCTACCAGCTGGCAACATCCTCGGTCCGGGTCAACAGTCCTGCGACGGCGGAATGTTCTTGAACGTGCCGGCGGTAGGCGCGACGGGTGGTGCGGCGATTCCGAACTTCCTGGGCATCGCTGGCAGGAACCCTGGGTTGAGCGGGCAGCCGGTCAAGAGGCTTGTGGGCGCGGCTGCGAACTGTGCGGTGGTTGACTCGCAGTACTGCCACTGAGGTCGGTCGGTGTTTCGCAAGTGCTCATCCTTTTCCTCGCCTTGGGAAAGGATGAGCACTCTTTTAGCCTGGTACTACGTCCAGCTTTGAACACGAATTTGAAAGAAGGTAACTACGGAAATGAACATGAGCAGTAGAATCTGGGTTGTTTCGGTATTCGCGTCGATTGTCTTCACTCTTCCATTTGCTACTCCAGTCCTGGGCTTCCAAGGAATCAGTCAGGAGCAGAACGCCACCGCCGCCATCGATCAAAAAAACGCCCCTACCGATAGCAGTGCCTCTTCCGCAGGAGTCACAACCGAGAAGGAGAAGAGGAGCTACGCGCTCGGCATGAATGTGGGGGAGCAGGTTAGATCGCGGTCCATGGATGTCGATGTCGACCTCATCATTCGAGGATTGAAGGACAGCATTTCCGGCAGCAGCACCTTGTTGAGCGAGCAGGAAGCCAGCACTGAGGTGGAAGAGCTACGACATGAAGTAAAGCAAAAGGCTATCGCCCAGAGGCGCGAAAAGCTGCAGAAAAATAAGCAAGAAGGCGAGGCGTTTCTCGCCGCCAACAAAACCAAAGAGGGAGTTGTAACGCTGCCGAGCGGTCTGCAATACAAAGTCCTCAAGGCCGGAGATGGCAAAAAGCCGTCCGGGAACGACATCGTGTTCTGTAACTATCGTGGAAGCACGCTTGGCGGAAGAGAGTTCGACAGCTCATACAGAAGGGGCAAGCCCTCACCCTTTAAATTCGCGCGAGTCATGGAAGGTTGGAAAGAGGCCCTGCGGCTTATGCCGGCGGGATCGAAGTGGCAAATCTGGGTTCCCTCCGACCTGGCCTATGGCGTGAGGGGCGCAGGCAACGTAATCGAGCCGAATTCGACTCTTGTTTTCGAGTTAGAGCTCGTATCGATCAGAGGCAGAGTCACAAATTCGGAAGAAACACAAAGCGAGATGGCCAATGATTCTGACGCCGGAATCGTACAGCAACAGGCCGCCGAGCCAGTCGTCGCAAAAACCACCCTTCCCCTCGAAGACATCAGAATTTCCTTCAAGCTAGATCCGCGGCTCAGCGGATCAACGTATGGCGGGGAGCGCTGGATTGTTGCCACACCTTTCACCAGTGTGGCGCAGGTAGGGACAAAGGCGACGGTGGAAGCCAAAGTTGAGGGAGTGGCCCAGAACGGCGCACCTGTTCGCGCCTCTGTTGAATGGACCCCGGCTGATCCCGAGATGATTACGGTGGCGTCCGGCGAAAATAGCCAGGTAAAGATCACCGTGCACCACGCCGGAGAGAGCAAACTGACTGTCGCTTCCAACGGAGTCACCAAGCAACTCCTCGTCAAAGCAAAAAGTGTAGGCAATGCCACTCAGGTGGAGATCAGTCAATAATCATCATAAGGGGATCGTATGAATAGGGAATGGAAATTGATACTCGGAGGATTGTTGCTGGCCGGGATCGCAATCGCACAGGAAACTCCCTCCTCGAAGAGTGATTCAATCGCGGAAAACGTCTCAAAGTCGCATAGCCAGAAGGTGGTCGCACACCAAGGCGCCGGCAGCAAGGCTGAAAAGAAGAACAGCGCCACTCCGAAAAACGAGCCTCAGGGTGCAATCCAATTCGATAGCGCGAAGGAGCGGGTGAGCTATGCACTCGGAGTTGAACTCGCTGCTGGTTTCAAATATCAACGAATGGATGTTGATTTGTCACTGATCATTCGCGGTATGCGCGATGCATTCGCGGATGACAACACCAAGCTCGCAATGGCTCCAAAAGAGATTGCCGACACATTAAAACAATATGGCGAGGATCGAAAAAGAGGCCTTGAACATGCCATGCAGATGTTGGCGGAGAAAAACAAGAACGCGGGCGAACAGTTCGTCGCTCAAAACGCCAAAAAAGAAGGCGTGGTGACGCTGCCGAGCGGACTGCAATACAAAGTGCTGAAAGAGGGAGATGGCAAGAAGCCTACGCTCTCCGACAGCGTCGTCTGCAACTATCGGGGCACACTAGTGGATGGCACCGAGTTCGACAGCTCGTACAAGCAAAATAAGCCGGCTACGTTTCCGCTAAAGAGCGTTATCAAGGGATGGCGGGAGGCAATGCAACTTATGCCGGTTGGCTCCAAGTGGCAACTGGTGGTGCCTCCTCAGCTGGGGTACGGACAGCGCGGGGCAGGCGGCATGATTGGGCCCAATAGCACACTTGTTTTCGAAGTGGAATTGATGTCGATCGGGGATCCTGCGGCTACTGCCACTTCCGCTACGGAACAGCCGGAGATGAAGGCCGTCGCCGACGCGGATGCTAAATAGACTGGCACAATCCGTTAAAGCTAAGGAGGTCGGAAAGACATGTTTCCAATCCGCTCCCGATTCGTGTTCGCTCCCCTCGCGCTGATCGGTTTGCTTTGGGTTTCGCCGTTGACCGGCGCTCAGAATTCGCAGATCCGAGAGCAGGCCGTGGCGACTACGGCTCCTGGCCAAGCTGAGGCGCTTGCAGATGTGCTCACTGGGCAGGCTAGAGTTGAATACCAGAATGCTGGATTGAAGATTCAAGCGCAGAGTGCCCCACTGATCGACATTCTGCGCGAAGTCTGCAGGGAGATCGGCGCCGAATTGGATGCGCCTGAGGCGATCGAGCCGGTCGTGGGTACGTTTGGTTTTGGTCCGGTGCGAGAGGTACTTGCTTCGTTGCTGAAAGACTTACCGTACGAACTCGCGACGGCCGGGTCCGCGGAAGATGCCAACGCAATCGTTCGAGTTGTTGTTTTTTCGAAGAGCAAGGATCCCAACGAGCGGGAAAACAAGGGTCCAGGCGCAGCGACGTCGACGGCGGAGCCAACAACCGAACCGCACGTCAACTCCGTGACCACCGGCGAGAACGCAAACGCACGGGAAATGGTGGAGCTTCTTGGCGAAGCAAAGGCCAATTTTGTTGACAACGAGGCTGAGGCGGGAGATCCAACTGCTGAGTTGGTGAAAGCTCAAACGGGCGAGATATTCAAGGCGCTCGAGGCGCTCATTAAAGAAGCGGCGACTGCGGAAGGCAGCAATGCGAACTCTCCCCAGAGCAAAGCGGCCGCTGCTGTTCCCCATCCGGTTCGCAGGAGACGCTAGAACTGGCGCCGACAGCGTTACAGAACCAACGCAGTTGTGGCAAGAAATCAGAAACGGAGTAGAGGCTCTTTGGCCGGTGCATAGCTGCACAGTGTTACTGACAGAGCCCTCCCCCATCCCTACTGCATAACGCGATAACCGAAGGAGTAAGCAATTGGCGCGACTGTTTCGTCACCTTGTCTTGGCAGCAATACTGATTGGAAGGGGGGCAGCCTGGGCCGCTACTCTCACGGGTACGGTCATGAACGGCACCACAAACAAACCGGCCTCTGGCGACGAAGTCGTGCTGCTGACTTTGTCGAACGATGGCATGAAAGAAAGTGCACGCTTCAAGACTGACGGCGCAGGACGCTTTGTGTTCCATGCGGATTCGGCGGATTCGCATGTGGTGCGCGCAATCCACCAGGGCGTGACGTATCACAGCATAGTCCCTGCGGGGAGTAGGCGGGTCAAGGTGAGGGTGTATGACGTGACCGAGAGAGTCGAGGGCATTGCCGCAGTTATGGACGTGCAGCGCTTCGAGGCCACCGGTGACACCTTGGAGATCAAACAATTGGTCACGATGCGCAACGATTCCAAGCCGCCCCGTACCTTAATGAATGACCGTTCGTTCGAAATCCAGTTGCCGCCTGAAGCGCAGGTTCGCTCCGGACTAGTGCAGCTTGGG
>Ga0075434_100002766_pt1 | contig 15521 bp, 13 predicted proteins | sample RhiMethybrSRZTD3_FD_75298 | JGI IMG/M metagenome (GOLD analysis project Ga0075434, IMG submission 75298) | Populus rhizosphere microbial communities from Tennessee, USA - Rhizosphere MetaG P. TD hybrid SRZTD3 | ecosystem: Host-associated > Plants > Roots > Rhizosphere > Soil | place: USA... | reverse complement strand
GTGTTTATGCTGGCAGGGCCGTAGGGATCTACGGGTGCCCCACCTCTCGCCACTTCCGAGAAGTGGGCTTTACTTTACCGTGGATCTGTCTCTCGTTTTCGGGAAAGCCCCATGTCTCGAAAACCGTGGGACTTGGCGCAAACGCTAGGATTGAGAAAGCCGCGTAGCGTCAATTTTCGTTTTCGTCAGGGAAGCGAAAGAGGACATCTGGAATCTTGTCATGCTGCCTAGTGGCATTTATTTTCTCTGGGTTGATTCCCGTGCCATACCACTCCGCAATGGCCTTGACGTACCATTCAGGGGGGCGGGAAAAGATCCCATCCGTGTGCTTCGTGTGCTTCGAATAACATTCCAAGAATCCTTGGACATAGCCAAGCTGAAACGAGCTCGTTCCACGCCACTCGTCGCCATCATTGTTGACACCCCATTTCGCAGCGGACGCCTGGGCGCTTTCGTTGGGCGTCGGCGGCCTATGAACGGTTTTAGCAAATGGCGGGTTAGCTATCTTTAGTAACATGACATCGACTGATTCTGGAATAGAATCCGGGTTTGTCTGCAGATACCCGGTCAATCTTGTACTGTAGGAGCGATAAGGTTCCTGAAACGGTTTACGATCTACTAAGTTCGAATAACACACCACAAACCCATACACAAAACCACTGCGATGTCGCTGGTCAATCGAGACCCACCAATGTCCGTCGTACTGGTTTCCTCAGCAGAAACTACCAAAGCGGCAAACACCACACTAACAAGCAAAAATAACGCACATTTCCTGCCCATTTGGTAACGACTCCACCTTTTCGATGAAAAATTCGTCGTTTCCGAGCGCTCGCGACTAACCACCTACGCCCCGCCGGCGCTAGCGGCCTTCGAGAGGTTTTGCGCGTAGCGCAGCGCGATGTTCATAAACACATTGCCGCTGGCGGTTTCAAAGCACAGCACCAGCGCTTCGGTATCTTCCGTGCTTGTGGGGCCCTGTTCAGAAGTGTGAAGCTCGGGAGGATGTACGCGGAAATCGAAGCCCTGGTCGTTTAATGTCGAGACAGCATGGCCTATAACTTGGTTCGCAAGTTCGCACACTGCTTCGCGTACCAGATCGTCAGATTCCGGCAGTTCTGTCCCGGCTAAGTGGCTGGCCACTTGCGCGGCAGTTTTGGGCGCAAGGTCAAAGATCACGCGGCCTTCGATATCACCGGAGAGTTCGATGAGCGCAGCTACGCCCTTGCGGCGATAAGCCTCCTGCTCCATGGTGAGATTGCCCATCACCATGGGTGACTTCAAGCCCTGCGACAACACGGCGTCTGCCGCGTTGATGAACGGCTGGATCAATTCCATCTTCATGGACTAGGCCCCTGCGCCAGCTGCGCTTACCATTGCTCCGTCTTCGCCCAGCACGTACTTGATAACCTCATACAGCACCTCCGGCTTGACCGGCTTCTGCACAAAATGCCGCGCCCCGCGCTGCAACGCCGCCACAATGTTTTCCTGATACCCAACGGAAGACACCATGACAACGCGTGCGTCCGGATTTTGCTGGACGATTTTTTCGGCCGCCTCAATCCCTTCCATCTGCGGCATAGTAATGTCCATGAGCACGATGTCGGGCTTGATGCGGTCGTATTCACTGATGGCGGCTAGCCCGTCACCGGCCTCGCCCGCTACCTGTCCGCCAAAACTCTCGATGATGCGGCCCAGGTTTTTGCGCGCGAATACGGAGTCATCCACTATCAGATAGCGGACCGGCTGGCCGTCCTTGCTTCGCTTAATTGGTGCAAACTGCTCCATGACTTCCTCCCCCTATACTGACTCCCATATCACTGATCGTGTGGCACAACCGGCTCGGCTGTGACGAGCCGAGCGAGCTCGGTCAAACCCGGACTTCGTCCGGGGATGCACAGTCGGGCCGCCTGTGCCACACTTTTCAAACAACTCAACTCTGTCCCGCGCCCACTCCCCTGTCATTCCGTGCGTGCGAACACTGCGCCTGCAGCGTGTTCGCCATCGCCTCAAGATCCACAACCCGCATCGCATGCCCACGTTCAATAGCAGCTTTGGGCATGCCGAACACAACACACGATTGCTCGCTTTGCGCAATCGTCGTGCCGCCTGCCGCCTTAATCAGGCCTAATCCGTGAGCACCGTCTTCACCCATTCCGGTCATGATTACGCCAACGCCCCGCTCGCCAAACTCTTCGGCCACACTTCTGAAAAGAACATCGGCAGACGGGCGGTGTCCGTTTACACGAGGATCATCGCTCAAAATCGCGATATCTCCCAGTGGCAGCCGTTTCACCTTCAGATGCCTGCTGCCCGGGCAAATCAGAACGCGCCCGGCCAGGAGTAGGTCGCCGGATTGGGCCTCTTTAATGTTGAGCGAGCAGCATTCATCCAGCCGCCGCGCGAACATGTCGGTAAAGCCCTCCGGCATGTGCTGGACCACAACGACACTTCCCGGAAAATCATGCGGCAATTGCGCCAGCAGATACTGCAATGACTGCGGGCCTCCAGTTGAGATTCCAATTGCGACGATCTTCGTAGGCTGGCGCTTGTCGCTGGCCTTGATTTTTGGTCGCGCTGCCGGAACCAGAATCTCTCCCGGAGCGGCAATCTGGATTCCACGGCTCTGCGCGGCGGCTTTGATCTTTGCGATCAGCTCGGTCGCGCTCTCCTGCATGCGCGACGAAACATCGGTAGGCTTGGCGACAAAGTCGAATGCGCCCAGCGACAGTGCCCGCAACGTGATCGACGCTCCCTGCGTGCTGTGCGAGCTTACAACGATTACCGGCAGTCGGTGCCGCCGCATGATCTCCTTCAACATGTCGAGCCCGCTCATGCCAGGCATCTCAAGATCGAGGGTGATCACTTGCGGCTTCAGTTCTTCGATCTTCTTGAGGCCAAAGTTGCCGTCCATGGCCGTACCGACGACTTGGATGGAGTTGTCAGTCTCAAGAATCTGTGGAATAAGCTTGCGCATCAGCGCCGAGTCGTCAACCACGAGCACGCGAACTGGTTGCGCGGTCATTGCCGCACCTCGTTCGTCGGCGCGCCGAGACTCTCGGGCGGCATCGCAAAATGTCCTACGTTGGTGCCGTTCCGGGTGAATCGCTCCATCACCGCTGCCAGATTCATGATCAACACAACTCGCCCATCTCCAAGTATCGAAGCTCCACTTACGAGATCCGTCGCTACCGTCTGGTCGTCCAAGGCTTTAATCACTAGCTCCTCTTCTCCTTCCAGTGCGTCAACGACCAGGCCAAGCTTTCGCTCGCCGGATGTCGTCACCAGAACAAAGAACCTCGCGTTGCCATCGTCGTCCCGGCGCTCGCCAAGTCGCGCCAGCGGCAGCACCTGATTGCGAAGCTGTAGCACCTCGGTGGTGTCCACGCGGTGAATTTCCGAGCCTTTAGCACGCGCAATCTCCGCAACCGAATTCAGCGGGATCGCATAAAGCCGATGCTCAATCCGGAACAAAAGCGCCTTGATGATCGCGAGCGTGAGCGGCAGCTTAAGTCGAAATTTCGTTCCATGCCCCAACTGGGTCTCAAGCTCGACGGTCCCTTTTAGCCGGTGAAGAACGCTACGAACAACATCAAGTCCAACGCCGCGTCCTGAAATTTCCGTGATTTCTTCGGCCGTGCTGAATCCCGGGCGGAAGATCAGATCCAACGCCTCAGCCGGCGACATCCGCTCGGCCTCTTCGTTATTGATCAAATCAGCCTTAAGCGCCTTGGCTTTGAGCTTGTTGTGGTCAATGCCAGCGCCGTCGTCGCTGACTTCGACGATCAATTGGTTTGCCTGATGATAGGCATCCAGGCGAATCGTCCCGATCGGATTCTTGGCAGCCGCCTGGCGATCGCGTGGACTCTCGATCCCATGGCTGATCGCATTCCGCACAATGTGCGTGAGTGGCTCGGCGATCGCGTCCAGCAAGCCCTTGTCGAGATCCGTTTCTTGCCCGCTGAGCACAAGCTGTACTTGCTTACTGCACTTTTTGGCAGCGTCGCGCACCATGCGCGGAAACCGGCGAAACAGTTGCTCAACCGGCACCATGCGGATCTTCATCACCGACCGTTGAAGGTCGCCCAGTACACGCGACTGGAAGCCCATGGCGTCGGCGAAGCGGGAACGCAGCGTGTCTTTCGGAAACCGACGGGCGAATTCGAAGACAGCCTGTTGCACCATTGATTTCGCAATGATCAGCTCGCCGACAAGGTTCAGAACGTTGTCGATACGCTCGGCATCGACGCGTAACACGTTTTCAGCGATGTGCTTGGCCTGCCCCGCGCCACCCGCGGTTTCGGCCGGGGCGCTCTCGTGATCTTTTTCCTCGATAGCAGGGCTGAGTTCAGCGGGAGTATCCGTGTCCGCGCTTGTCGCGCTGTCCTGCAGTTCATAACATTCAGCCCGCGCGATCACAGTCGGAATCTGGCACTTCGCGATGAGGGCGGCTTCGCTGTGGGTGCTTGCCACGAGCAGGTCAAGAACCTTGGCTTGCGCGGCTACACCAGGCTCGGGCCGGCTGGCAAGGACTTCAGCCAGCGATTCCAGCGCATTTACGATCAGCTGCCGCGCGGCAATCGGCATCGCGCAAAGCGGATCAACCTGGGCGGTGACGTGATAAACCTTCGAGCCTTCCGATCGCGCGGTTTCCGCCAGGCTGAGTTCATACTCGGTCCAGTCGATTTCAAGTCCGGAAGGCTTAGGCGACGGAGTATTCTCATTTCCATTCTTCGCCAGGCCCTGCACCATCTTTTTCAGCGGCGTGCAATCGGGGACCGGGAGCTGCTGGCGGTATGCGAATAGCATCGCGCCGAAGACATCTGCCGCAGTGAAGGCCAATTCTGCAAGCGAAACAGTCGTCGAGATGCTCTCGACGGCGAGCGCATCTTCCATCATGTGCGCCAGATCGCTTAGTTCGCGGAAGCCACATGCGGCCGCGTCACCTTTGAGCGTGTGGACGGTGCGGCGAATGCTCCGCACGACTTCTTTATCTTGCGGGGCTTTCTCTAGCCGCAGGGCATCGTCATTTAAGGTCTGGAGCATTTCCTGCGTGGTTTCGAAAAACAGCTCACGCATTTCGGCGCCGCGGTCGTCGGAAAACTGCGTCATTGCGACACCTCATGCCCGCGGTAGGCCGTGCCGCTTTCGCGATAAACCATGGTGAACTTATCTGTCAGTCCGAGCAGGCTCTCGGCGTGTCCAACCAGCAGATAGCCGCCCGGCCGCAAACAGCGATAGAACTTCTCAACCAACCGCTTTTGCTCGGCTTCGTCGAAATACATCATTACGTTGCGGCAAAAGATCACATCGTTGCGCTGCGGCAAGAATTCGGTTTTCAGGTTGTGAAAGTCGAAGTGGACAATTTCCTTAATGCTCTTCTTGATCGCGTAACGCTCGCCGACTTTATCGAAATAGCGCAGGCGATAGCTGTAATCGACCGACGCCATCTGGTGCTCGTTGTAAATCGCTTCCTGGCCCGCGCGCAGCACGGTGTAGTTGATGTCGCTGGCAGGAATTTCTACGCGCCACGGCGGCGGGATCAGTGGCTTCGGCCAGGTTGTATCCTGCGAGTGCTGGCTACGCAGCTGGTGGTATGCGAGCGCATCGGCAATCAGCATTGCGATGGTGTATGGCTCCTGGCCTGTGGAACACCCGGCACTCCATATCCGCAAATAGAAATCGCCGCTGGCCTGTTTTTGCCGGATGATCTCATCGAGAATTCCCTTATGAAACAAATCCAGCTGCGCTTTGTTCCGGAAAAAGCTCGTCTCATTGACGGTGAGATGTTCCAGCAGTCGCACCAGTTCGTCTTTGCCTTCAGCGCTGATCAGCAGCCGGTAATAGTTGTAGAAGGAATCGATGCGGCATTCCCGCAGCCGGCGTTGCAGACGGTCCTGAAGAAAGTGCGCGCGGCGTGCGTCAAAGAACATTCCGCACTCCTGATACACAAGCGCCTGTAGGAGTCGCATCTCGGCGTCGCTGAGCTGGATGGCCAGTGCTGGTGTGCTCATGAGCGTCCTTGCTTACTTTCCGGCAACACTTCTTCGGCTCTCGTTGTTAGCTTCCAGAGCCGCAGCTTTTTTCTGCGCCGCGCCGAGATCCAGCAGCTTGGTCATATCAAGCAGAACAATCAAGCGTCCCTTGTACTTGCCGAGTCCGGTCACGCAATTGAGCCCGCCCTCCTGCAAAGCCGCGGGCGAGGCTTCCACATCGGAGGCCGGGATCTTCAGCACTTCCGAGGCTGAATCCACAATCAGCCCCGAAAGGCGGCCGTTGTGCTCAACCACCAGAATCCGGTTTCTCTTGCCGCTACCCGCCTTTTTCTCGCCCAGACGTTTGCGCAAATCGATAACCGACACGATTTTCCCGCGCAGGTTGATCACACCTTCCATGTAGTCAGGCGCATCAGGTACCGCGGTGATCTCCGGAACGCGCACGATTTCATGCAGCGAAGTGATGGGCACACCATAGGTTTCGCGGCCCACCTGAAAGCCGACAATATGCACCTCCCGCGTTAAGCCGGTCGCGGCTGCGCTCATGCCCCGGCTCCCGCCCTGCGAGCCTTGCGGCCCGGCTCTTCGAAAGGCTGCGTGGCGTCGGTATCTACACCGAAGCGGTTCATGGCGTCGAGCAGGCCGCGTGACATCTTTGACATCTGCTCCGCAGATGCAGCCAGCTCGGTCGAGCCGGAAGTGGTTTGCTGCACCAGTTCACGCATGCGCTCCATCGCTTTCACGACCGCATGGGCTCCCGACGCCTGTTCTTCCACCGCCGAGTTAATCTCGTGTGTGATTTCGTTCAGGCGCGTGGTCGCGCGAGCGATCTGCGAAGAACCGTGCGACTGCTCATTCGTGGCAGCGCCGATTTCCTGCGCGAATTTGTAAACCTCGGTGACAACATTCGAAATTTTGCGTAGCGCGGTATTGAGATCCGATCCCAATTGCAAGCCCTGGTCCACGATCGAGGTGCTCTGCTCCATGTTTTCGACCGCCTTGCGGGCTTCCTTCTGAATGCTTTGGATCAGCTCGGAAATTTCTTTGGTTGACTGCGCCGATTTCTCCGCCAGCTTGCGAACTTCGTCGGCGACAACGGCAAATCCCAAGCCATGTTCGCCGGCTCGAGCGGCTTCGATCGCGGCGTTCAGGGCTAGCAGGTTCGTCTGCTCAGCCAAATCGTCAATGACCTCGATGATTTTGCCGATATCGTCCGCGCGCTGGCCAAGCACACCGATGATTTCCCCGGAGGCGCCGATAGTGGTGTTGATCTTGTTCAGGCCTTCTGTGGCCTTTTCCATCGTGGTAATTCCGCTGTGCACTTCTTCACGCGAGCGATTAGAAATGTCGAGCAGGACCTTGGCGGTATCGGCGACTCGCTGAATCGACGCCACCATCTGATCGATAGATGCCGAGGTTTCGCTGACGCTCGAAGCTTGCACCTGTGTGCTTTTCACCATGTTCTGCACGTTCACGCTCATTTCGTGCATGGTGCTGGTGACTTCATCAATCGCGGAAGAGGTTTGCAGGCTGATCTTCGCGGATTCATCCGAGGCGCCGGCAACCTGCGTGGAAGCGCTGGCCACCTGCGAGGATGCATCACGAACATTACGCACAAGCCCTCGTAGGCCTTCGGTCATCTTCGCGAATGCATTTCCCAGCATGTCGTTCTTCGATCGCGGCTGCACTTCAACAGCGAGATTGCCGCCAGCGATCGCGTCCGACACCGCAGCCATTTCTTTCAGATAGGTGACCATCGCATCGAAAGTCCGGCCCAAATCTCCAATTTCATCGCTGCGCACAATGTCAATTTTGTGATCAAGGTGACCGGATTCACCAATCTGGCGAGCAACCTTCATAAGGTCGGCGAGTGGGTTGGTAATGGATCGAGCGGTGCGGAAAGCCACAAATCCACCCAGCACAAGGGCGACCAGCGTGGCGATACTTGCGAATAGGATGATTTCGTTACCAGCGGTTTTATCTTCATCCTGACGCTGATGGACGATATTGTTGGTTTCCGTGTCAGCGGCGCTCAATGCATCGGTAGAGGTCTTCACCCACGAGGACGCGTCTTTCTGCAGATAGTAGATCTGCAAGTCGGCGACCGTGGCGTTACCAGCGTCCACTTCTCTGCGCTTCTGCAGCATGGGCTGCGCAAATTCAGTGGCCCACGCAGTCTCATTCTTCGAGACGCTGTCGAGCGCCGCGCGCTGCTGATCAGAACTAGCCAGCTTCTGCGCATTTTGCAGGTGTTCGGTGAGTTGGCGGACGCCGTCGTTCATGCGCTCCACTTCACGGCTGTCGCCGCTCAATAGGTAGTTGCCGAGATAAAGACGGTTCTGCATGACCTGGAAGCGAATATGGTCGGTAGTGTCCCGCATCTCTAGCGCCTGCGCGGCCGCCGCCTTGGTGCTCTGCTCGTGATGCACTGCCCAGAGAATCACAGCGAACAGCACAACGACGCCGAACAAGATCGCGCCGAAATTCAGATATAACTTCTTGCTGATTGACATGAATGTCGCTCCAACGTGTTCTCGGACGACTTATCTAATTTCCGGGATCGAACCGGAATTCGACGGTCCCAGTGCTTTCGCCGCTCGCGGTTTCGAACTTCCATTTTTTCACCGCATCAACCGCAGCACTTACAAGAATCGGGTGACCACCGATTACTTTGGTGTCTTTGACATTGCCATTCGGCGCAACCACAACCTCGAGTTTCACTGTTCCGCTGAGCCCGATCTTGCGAGCGATTTCCGGGTACGTCGGTGGAACCTTGTTCTTGACCTTGCGGTCAAAGTTGCCGTCCTGCGCAAATCCGGTTAGGCCGAGCGCCACTGCAAGACAGGCTAAGGTGAGAAAAGCCAGGATTGAATTTCGCACACTTCTTACTATCGGTTGAAACGACACGTGTCCCCCTCGAAAAAAGAATTAGGGGTGCTAGTGCAAAGCGCCTGCCACGCCTCGTCTGCTCCGCGCAGGCCTTCTTCAAGCTCCATTTTCAACAAGTTGGGCTTCAGGAATCGACGCGGACGATCATCCGATCGTGCTTTCAAATCTCAGTCCGGCGCAAACTTGTATCAACCTGAGACGACTTCAGACATTGCAAATGGCGGTTCCGATAGTTTGCTTGTAAGGGATTTCTTCTTGACTCAAAATGAGATTACACATAGAGTCCAATTATTCAACAACTTGAGGCTCTCCCATATCGGGAAAGAACGAGTCACCACCAATCCCGGTTCTGAATCGCAAGCCAGGGGGAATGTACGAGATCCGAACAAATTTTGAAGCCGCCGTCGCTTGAATCCCACGACGTCGCCTTTCAGAGGCTGCTTCTTGACTTTTCAGGCGCTGCGGCGAAGGGGCTTTCGTCCTCAGAGATTCTGCAGCTATTTTGCCGCAGTACCCGCGCCTACTTCAGCACAAGCGGAGCCTACGTATGGTACTTTTCCGCTCCCGAGGAGTTAATCGGCGCTGAAGCCGATGGCTGGATGGCGGAGCGATTTCGAAATGCCCGGTTGAGAATTAGCGAAAGCCCCGTCGCAGGCGAAGCCATCCGACGCAGAAAAGCGGTGTGCTCGAACGCGCTGAATAAGTCACACTATCCTGCCACAGCCGAATTCAGCGCAAAATCCACCATGGCGGTTCCTGTGTTTGCGTTCAACGAAGTCGTGGGCGCGGCTATGTTCCTGCACACCTCCGACTCAAACTTTTTTAGCCACGATGATGCTGCAAAAGCCACCATACTTGCCGGACAACTCGGAACTTTTCTCGAAGCCCAGCGGCTCTCGATGCAATCGCAGGAAGAGCAGCGCCGTGCGGACATTCTCGCCGAGGTTGCTCACAGTTTGCACGCAGATGCGGATCTTGCCGTCCTGGTAGAGGCTGTTGCCGATCGCCTGCGCGCCCTGCTGCGGACTCCTCTGCTGTGTGTGCTTACGCGTGGAGCGACTGGGTTCGATCTATGGGCAGTTGCAACCGAGAACCCTGCCCTCGGAGTTAGCGTTCGGTCCCGCCACGATCGCAAGAGCCTGAATTTCATCTCAGACCTCGCCCCCCGCGCGCTTGCTGCCGGCGAACCGATTAGCGCTTCGGTGAATCCCGCTACGCATTCATTGGGCGATCTCGCGCCTGCCGGCACATTGCTGGCGGCTCCTTTCCGGACCTCAAGCAAAGAAGGCGCCATTCTCGTCTATCCGCGGCGCGAGCCCTTCACCACTGAAGAAAAAGCGCTACTGCCCGTCGTCACCAGCTTTGCTGCAGTTGCTATTTCCAACGCTGAGCTCTATGCGACGGCTCGCGCTCAAGCTTACGAATTGCACCAGATTGTAAGTATCTCGTCCGAATTGGGAGCCATCTCCGACCTGGACCAATTCATGCGCCGTTTTATTCAGCGCGCGACCGAGTTTCTCGCTTTCCGCCGCTCGTTCGTCGGCTTGATGGAAGACGGCAAGTTCTCGGTCCGCTGGAGCTATTTGGATGGCCAGCCCGGTGAAGCAGGCTATGTCATCCCTGATGGGATCCTTACGCAAGCGATCGCTAAAGGCGAGATGCTTTGGGCCGACGACGCTACAACTCTCGAGGGCGCGAACCAAAAGATCCTGGCGGAATTCAAGGTGCGGCAACTACTGGCCGTCCCGCTGCAACGGACCCGCGGCAAGCCATTGGGAGTGTTTGGAGTTCTTGATCACAACGATGGCGGCCAGATCACCTCTGAAGACATCCGTCGCACGCAGGCGTTGGCCGCGCAAGTTTCGGTCGCGCTCGAAGTCAGCCGCAATTTGCTGCTTTCCGAGCAGCATCGTCGCCGTTCGACAGCACTCACCAGCCTTGCGCTGGAGGTCAGTTCCCTGCTTCGTGGCCCTGAGCACGCGAACCGCTTCGTAGAGCGAGCGGCTAGCATCATGGAGGCGGGAGACGCTGCGCTCGTAGTGCAAGGCGCCGGCAATGCAACCGCAGTTGTGATGCGTACTCCGGCGGAGGGAGAAGATGCATCCGAAATACGAGAGACGATGGCTGAGAAGGCGCTTTCGATTTTCTCCCCCGAAGCAGAGGGAGTTCTCACTGTAAGCGCGGCACGACTTCTCGGCGCCGCCATAGCGCAAAAAGTAGGTTGGGGGGAAGTAATCCTGGCGCGACTGAACGGCAGCGCCGGAGAACTGCTGGGTGTCCTCTGCCTAGCCGACCGTAAAAAGCCGCTGAAGGATGAGGACCGGCAACTGTTGCAAGCCGTAGCCGGACAGGCCGCGGTGTCGCTCGAAAATTCGCGTTTTATCACCCGTATCGAGCAGGCAAACCGGCACTGGGTAGAAATTTTTGACGCGATTTCCGATTTCATTGTCGCGCACGACGAGTCGGGCAACGTCCTCCGGGTTAACCGGTCTCTGGCCGATTTCATCGGCGTGCAGCCGCAGCAATTGATCGGGTTGAATGTCGGTGCTTTGCTGACGATGGGGTCGAGCCTGCCCGCGCGCGACTGCCCCTTCTGCCGCCACACGGAAAATCTGATTGACGAATACGTCCACCCGGCGCTGGAACGCACGTTCCTGGTCTCCACTTCGGAGGTGCACGCCGCCAGCAGCGAAGGCTTGCAAACGATCCACGTACTCAAGGACATCACCGATCGTCGCGAGGCCGAACGCCGTTACAGCGAACTGTTTGACAACATTCAAGAGGGACTGTTCTTCTGCAGTCCCGACGGACGTTTCGTGGAAGTCAATGATGCCCTGGTGCGCATGCTCGGCCACGAAAGTCGCGAAGAACTTCTGCAATGCGACCCACGTGAGCACGTCTTTCTGGACTCGGAGGCACACCATTCCGTTTTTTCAGAACTGGAGCGGCTGGGTGCTTTGCAGAATCGCGAAGAAACTTTGAGACGCAAAGACGGCAGCGCTGTGCATGTGCGCATCAACGCATTTGCCGTGCGCGACACTCATGGTCAGATTTTGCAATATCGCGGCCTTATGCTGGACGTCAGCGGCCTCAAAGCCTATGAAGCCGAGCTGCAGCGCGAGCGTGATTTCTCAGGAAAAATCCTCAGCAACACCCAAAGTCTGATTCTGGTCGCTGACACGGCAGGAATTGTAAGTTATGCCAATCGCCGCTGGCAGGTCATGGGGTACCAGCAAGAGGACATCGTTGGTCGGCGCCTGGAGTCTTTCGTCGGCGAGTCGCGCCGCGCAGTTTTGCAAGATGCCTTCTCGACTGTGCTCTCTGGCAACCAAGTGGACAACCTCGACCTGCAGGTCTTGCGCGCCGATGGAAGGCCCGGCCAGTTCTCAGTAAATCTGAGCCCGATGCGCGACGAGCTGGCACATGTCAGCAGCATCGTCGTGGTCATGAGCGATGTGACCGACGCGGCATCGCTCCAGTCGAAACTGCTGCATGCGGAGAAGATGGCCGCAGTCGGACAACTCGTCTCCGGCGTCGCCCATGAAGTCAACAATCCGCTCACGGCGATTCTCGGCTTCGCCGATCTGCTGATGGAAAACCCCGAACTTCCCGAAAGCGCCCGCAAGGACCTGCGCGTCATCCTGCAGGAGGCGCAGCGGACGAAGCAGATCGTCCAAAACCTCCTGAGCTTCGCGCGTCAGATGCCTCCGCAGCGTAAGCCGGTGCAACTTAATCCGATACTGAAACGCACCATTCAACTGCGCTCATACGATCTGCAAAGCCGCGGTGTCTCGGTTAGCGAAAGATTGAGAGACCATCTGCCCTTCGTGGTCGGCGATGCGCACCAACTGCAACAGGTGTTTCTGAATATTCTCAACAATGCGTACGACGCTGTCCGCGAGGCCGTGGAATCGCCGCGAATCGAAATCTCAACATCTTGTATGGACCAATACGTCGAAGTCTCGTTCCGCGACAACGGGCCGGGCGTCAGTCAGCCTGAGAGAATTTTCGATCCATTTTTCACCACCAAGCAGGTTGGAGAAGGCACCGGCTTGGGATTGAGCATCTGCTATGGGATCGTGAAAGAGCACGGCGGAGAAATCCTGTGCTGCAACAATCTGAATGACCGCGGCGCAACTTTCGTAGTCCGACTGCCGATCGTGACCGAGTTCGCATCCCTCACAGCCGTCGCTGGAGTATCTAAAACATGAGTACACCTGCAATGAAACACGACCGTCTGCCAGTGCTCTTAATCGAGGACGAGCCTGCGGTCATGAGTTATGTTCGCGCCGTCCTTGAGCGCAGCGGTTACACGGTGGTGTGCAGCGACTCCGGCGTGGAAGGGTTGCGCCAGCTCGAGTCCGGCGAATTCATGGGTGTGGTCTCTGATATGCGTACACCGGGCGGTGTCGATGGCGCAGACGTTCACGCCTGGATCGTGGAACATCGGCCGGAACTAGCTTCGCGCTTGGTTTTCATCACTGGAGACATTGCCAATGAGGAGACCGCAGCAACCCTGCAGAGAACCGGGGTGCCATGCGTTGAAAAACCATTTCGAGTTCAGCAGTTTATTTCTGTTGTAGAGCAGACCATGGGGAAACCGGAGTGAGCCAACAGTTCGATATCTATTTTTTGGTGGTGGATGACGAAGAAAGCATCCGTCAGCTTTGCATCGCGGTCGCTAGAGGCCTTGGCTTCGCCTGCATGGAAGCCGCGAATGGTGAAGAGGCCGTGGCTTTGCTGGAAGAAAGGCCCGCGCACATCATTTTGACTGACCTGGTCATGCCTCGCATGTCGGGACTGGAATTCCTCGATCAGGTGCGAAAGATGCTGCCACGGGCCGAGATCGCCGTGATGACCGGACACGGTTCAGTGGAAACCGCCGTTCAGGCGATGAAGCTCGGCGCTTACGACTATATTTCGAAGCCATTCTCTCCCATCGAAGAATTGCGGCTGTTCCTGCGCCGGATGGCGGACAAAATCCGCCTCGTCGAAGAAAACCAGTTCCTACGTGAACGCGTATTTGCCGAGACCGAATTGCACGGAATCGTGGGATCATCCCCGAATATTCAGGATGTGCTGCGCATGATCGCCCGGTTGAAAGACACTCGGACTCCAGTGCTTATCGCCGGCGAAAGCGGTACTGGTAAGGAACTGGTGGCGCGTGCGATACATTTCCACGGCTCTTTTGCCAACAGGCCATTCGTTGCCGTTGATTGTGGATCGCTGGTTCCCACTCTGATTGAAAGCGAACTGTTCGGTTACGAAAAAGGCGCGTTCACCGGCGCCCTACGTTCAAAAGTCGGCCTGCTCCAGTCTGCAAATGGAGGCACAGTCCTTCTCGACGAGATTGGCGAATTGCCACTCGAAATGCAAGCCAAGCTCCTGCGCTTCCTGCAGGAAAAAGAGGTTCGTCCGGTCGGCAGCAATCATGGAGTGAAAGTAGACGTTCGCGTGATCGCCGCGACCAATCGCGATCTCGAAGCAGCCTACCGGAGCGGCGATTTTCGCAAAGACTTGTACTTCCGCCTCAATGTAGTCACGGTTCAGCTGCCTCCATTACGCGAGCGCCGGTCCGACATTCCCCTACTCATTCAATGGTTCCTCGACCGCTTATCAAAAGGTGCGCCCGCACAGGTCACCGCCTCGGCCATGAAATGCCTTCTGCAATATGACTGGCCGGGCAATGTGCGCGAACTTGAAAACTGCATCGAACGGGCTACGGCTCTTGGCGATGGCAGGATGATAGACGTGGGTGACCTTCCGCCCTCAATCTCAAACGGAACTGCCCCTTCAGACGACGCCCGCACTTCGCATCCGAGTTTAGCGTCCTCGACCGATCTCGAAGACATCGAGCGGGCAACCATCCAGCGAGTCTTTGATCAGGTCAAAGGGGATAAGGTCATCGCGCGCAAAATGCTCGGCATCAGCCGGGCAACGCTCTACCGCAAGCTTAAACGCTATAACATTGGCTCGCGAACGGAATTGACCTCAGCGTCTCAGCAGCTGCAATAAGCTCTGAGCCAAACCGTCTCAGCATGAGACGGAGCCAGCGCTCATCTTTCACCGGCCTACGCCGATTCAATCGTTTACAGGGGAAATCCTTTTGGCCTTGATTTTGCACCCAGACCGTCGGGGAGAAGTATGACCACACCCGGCGCAAGTGACGCGAACGAGAAGTGGGAGAACGCCCGTTCTCTATATTTGGTACTCAGTGCTTTGTGCCGCGAATTTGCCCTTGCGGCGGAGCCATGCGCAGAGGTTGAGGCAGAAACCGGGGCTCCGTCATCCGAGACCCTTGCCAAAGCACAGCATTGGCTCGAGCAGGTCGACGGACGGATGCAGATTCACCAGCTTCGCCAGTTCGTCCAGACTTCACTTCTTGCCGACGAATCTTTCTTGCGCGCGCTGTTGCGCTTCCAGCTGAACAAACAAAAGCGTAGCGACCAGGAACGCGATAAAGTCGATTTCCTTTTGGTTCAACTCTTCTCGCAAGCAGCCCCGCCCGAGATTGCTGGCCCCGGTCTCAGCCTGGCGGAAGCCGCGCGGATCATGCAGCCCATTCTGGGAGAGGTTCAGATTTCATCGCTTGATGGATTGGAACAACTGGAAAATCTCCTTGGCCAAGCTTACAGGGCA
>Ga0075434_100002761_pt1 | contig 15529 bp, 12 predicted proteins | sample RhiMethybrSRZTD3_FD_75298 | JGI IMG/M metagenome (GOLD analysis project Ga0075434, IMG submission 75298) | Populus rhizosphere microbial communities from Tennessee, USA - Rhizosphere MetaG P. TD hybrid SRZTD3 | ecosystem: Host-associated > Plants > Roots > Rhizosphere > Soil | place: USA... | reverse complement strand
GCGCCGGGCTTGATCCACTCGGTGCGCAGCATCGGTTCCGGTGCGCTGAGCCGGGACGCTTCCACGACGATGTCCGCGCCCTCGACACAGGACCGCCAGTCGGCGGTCGCGATCACCGGCTTGCCGAGCTCGCGGGACAGGCGCTCGGCGAATCGCTCGCGACTGTCAGGCCGCCGTGAATGCACCCGGATCTCCTCGAAGGCGAATAGCCGGTCCAGGAGCCGCACGTTCCAGTAGGCGGATCCCCGCGCCCCGATGTGGCCCAGCGTCCTTGGCCGCTCCGGGGCCAGGTACTTGGCGCCCACCGCGGTGACCGCCCCCGTGCGCATCTCGGTGATGCCGCTGGCGTCGATGACCGCGACCGGGGCACCGGTTTCCGGGTCGAACAGGCACAGCAGCCCGAGCTCCGACGGCAGGCCGCGGGTGTAGTTGCCGACGAAGTCCCCGACCACCTTGACGCCTGCCATGCCGATCTGGCCGCCGATGAACCCGCGCAGCACGTTGAAATGCCCCTCGGTGCCGGACTTCGGCTCCAGGTGCACACGCGGCTCGATCACCGTCTCACCGCGCCCCTGCATCGCGAGGCCCGCCTCGATCGCGGCGAGGATCTCGTCGTCGGCCAGCGCGGCCGCCTCGACGTCAGGCCCGCTGAGATACGTCAGATAGAGATCCGGCATGGATGCGGCAAGAGTAACCTCTCGCGCCGCGGCGTCACCAGGCAGGCTCCTGTCACCAGCACGGGCCCCACCGTCCCACGGAACAGGGTGTCGTCGTCCCTCCGAGGCCGGTGCGGCTGCGGACGGAGGTCTGATCCGCCTTCGTTATGGAAAGATCTCGCTGTCCACGCCGGTGCCACCGCGGGGTGGCGTTGCCGAAGCCGGGCATTAGACCGGTCTTCACCTTGCGCTCCGGTGCATCATTGCGGCAGCGATCAGGCAGCCGAACGCGGCGGTGGAAGTCAGTGTGCGGACGAGGTTCCACGCGGACCATCGGGCCTCGTCAAAGTGCCGGCGGACCGCAGCGAGGTCGCCGATGTGCGCCGGGTCGCCGGCGGCCTTGAGCGCGTCGTTGAGGGGCACGTTGACGGCCAGGGTGATGACCACCGCGATCAGATACAAGACGAAGGCCGCGCCGATCCACGGCAGCACGTTGCGCTTGTCCCCGCTGAAGTGGAGGACTGCGGCCAGGCCGGTGAGAATCAGGGCGCCGAAAAAGGCCGCCATGAACCACGGGTTGATGATGGCCTTGTCGGTCGACTGGAATGCGCCGACGAAGGTCCGGTCGTCGGTGCTGCGCAGCCCGGGCATGATCGTGTGCGCGTAAAGACCGAAGACCCCGGCCATCAGCCCCATGGTCAGCACGGCCGCGGCCAGTACGGCGCTGGAAAGCTGAGTGCCATTGGCAGCCAGGGAGACCGCTTCCGGCGGTGACTGCGTTGTCATGTCGTGTCCTTCTAGGTTGAGGGCGGCCATTACGGCCTCCCATGAGTGACGGCGGTGGTTGGCAGGGGGGCGGTTTAAGTGATCGCGCGGCTCTGGTCACTGCTGGTTCCAGATGCCGGTCCCGGCGGCGTCGCGGGCGTAATCGGCGAAGTCGCGGGCGGGACGGCCCAGGACCTGCCGGATGCCGTCGCCCAGCTGGGCGTTGCGGCCGTCCAGCACGGTCGTGAACAGGTAGGTGAGCAGTTCGATGACCTCGGCCGGAACGCCCTCGGCCGCCAAAGCCTCGGCGTAGTCGGCCGCCGGGACCGCCGTGTAACCGATGGGGCGCCCGGCGGCGGCGGCGATCTCGGCGACCGCATCGGCGAAGGTGAGCAGCCGCGGGCCGGTCAGCTCGTAGACCTGCCCGGTATGCCCGGCTTGGGTGAGCACGGCGGCCGCGACGTCGGCAATGTCATCGGCGTCGAGGAACGGCTCACCCGCGGGACCAGCGGGCAGGAACACGTGACCGGACATGACCGGCTCGAGCAGGTAGCCCTCGCTGAAGTTCTGATCGAACCAGCTGCAGCGCAGGACCGTCCAGTCCGCGCCCGAGTACGCGAGCGCTTTCTCGCAGGCCACGGCCTCGTCCTCGCCACGGCCCGACAGCATCACCAGCCGCCGGGTACCGGAGTTCACCGCCATCTCAGCGAACGAGCCGATCGCCTCAGCGGCTCCGGGCGCCGCCAGGTCCGGGTAGTACGACACGTAGGCCGCATTGACACCGGTCAGTGCGGGCGCCCACGTCGCCGGGTTCTCCCAGTCGAAGGGCACCCCTCCGGAGCGAGAGCCGATCCGCACGGGCTCGCCCTGTGCCGTCAGCCGCTGCACCACGCGGCGGCCGGTCTTGCCAGTGCCACCCAGCACGAGCGTCAATGCGCGGGTGTGGTCGGTCATTGTCATTCTCCCTAGGTCATCGCAGTGGCCCACCGCGTCGCGGCTGGACTTCTCCACGATCAGCCAGGGCTGGGCTGGTAACAATGGCCAGGTACGCAACGACCGTTAACCTCAAGGTTCACGAAACGGGCGGGGCGGTGGTAGAGCAGCGTCCCCTTCCCGCGCGGCCTCGCGTCAGCTGATCTGTTCGGCCAGGGCGACAATGATGCCCATGGTGTCGTCGATGTCGTCGACGGCGAACATGACACGATGCAGGCCCAGTGTGTTGGGCGGCGGGTTCTCCGCCTCGGCGCCGACCGCCACCGGGTTGTGGTACTTCGCCAGCTCCAGCTTGCTGTGGCCGTCCGGGGTCCGCAGACCTCGCTGAAGAAGCAAGTGCATTGGCGGGCCGAGTTCCGCGGGGCACGGCGAAAGTGAGCCCTTGCCAGGCTCTGTTGGTGGTGTTTCCCTGTTAGTAGGGTCCGGCACGGCCACCGGCCGCGCCGCAGACAGGGTTATGTCTGCGCACAGCTGAGGTCGTGACTATGAGCGAACCCGGGGGGGAACAGTGTTGGCATTTTCGCTGGAATCAACACACCACCAGTTGGGGCATGGCGCTGGGCCATTGCCGAGGTCGATAATTGTGCCGCTCGCAGTGATCGCCCTCATTTTGTTCGCCGTGAAATACTTTAGTGTGATCGCGCACGAGGGCGCGCATGCAATTGCTGGGTGGAGCATGGGCCGCAAGGTCGCGAGCGTAAAGCTTAATAGTGACGCCACCGGTGCAACACTCACCCTGGGGGCTGAAAAGGGCCTGGGCAGGATCTTCACGGCATTTGCTGGTTACCTCGGCCCAAGGTTCTTTGGCCTCGGCGCAGCAGCCCTTATTTCAATGGGCTATGCCCGGGCGGTGCTATGGCTGGCCTTATTCTTTCTTACGTTAATACTGTTCCGGGTCCGCAATCTTTTTGGTGTTGCCTCGGTGCTGGTGAACGGTGCACTCTTCGTCTTGATTCTGTCTCACGGAAGCCCCAAACTGCAGGTCACTGTCGCCTATGTTCTTAGCTGGTTCTTGCTTTTGTCTGGAGTCGGCGTTGTTCTCACGGACGGCAGCGATGCCGGCGACGCAGCCAACCTGCGCAGGATCACCCACCTTCCCCGGTCCCTGTGGTCGGTGCTTTGGCTGGTGATCACGGTTGCTGCACTCGCGGCTGGGGCTCGCCTACTTACCTGACCCCCGCATGAATATGCGCCGCAGTTAGCCAGCGAACGCGCTTCTCCCGCAAGTTGGTGGTTCTGCAGCCGCTCGGGAGGTGCGGTCCGTTACTGCGTTGCCGCTGCCAGTTCCGCTTGTGTGTGCTCGTCCAGCGTGATGCCGGCGGCCGCCAGGTTCTGCTCCAGGTGCCCGATGGATGAGGTGCCGGGAATCAGCAGGACGTTGGGCGCAAGGCCCAGCAGCCAGGCAAGTGCGATCTGGGCGGGGGCATGGCCAAGCCGGTTGGCGGTGCTGCGCAGGTGCTCATTGCTCAGCACCGGGTTGGCCCGGCCGAAGCCGGAGCCCAGCGGGAAGAAGGGCACGAAGGCGATCCCCCGCGCGGAGCACTCCTCCAGGATCGGCATCGACGCGCGATTGACCAGGTTCAGCGGGTTCTGCACGCACGCGATGGGCGTGCGGTCCAGGGCGCGCAGCAGGTGGCTGCGGCGGATGTTGCTCAGGCCGACACCCCCGATCAGCCCCTCGTCGCGGGCCTGGATCATGGCAGCCAACTGGTCATCGAACCGCTGGTCTGGCGGCGCGTCGTCGAGGAGCCGCAAGTTGACGGCGGCCAGTTGCCCGACGCCGAGGCTGCGCAGGTTGTCTTCGATTCCGCGACGCAGCTGATCGGGTTCGTCGTAGGGCAGCCAGCGCCCGGACCCGTCGCGGCGTGCCCCGACCTTGCTCACCAGCGCCAGGGTGCCCGGGTAGGGGCGCAACGCTTCCCGGATGAGCTCGTTGGCAACATCAGGCCCGTAATACTGCGCGGTGTCGATATGGTCCACACCCAGCTCCACCGCGCGCCGTAGCACCGCCAGAGCCTCGGCAGGGTCAGGCGGCGGACCGAACACACCGGGACCGGGCAGCTGCATCGCGCCGAAGCCGATGCGAGATACCGAGAATTGGCCCAGAGGGTAGCGCTGCATGCGCCGATTCTAAAGTGCCGCGTATGCCAAACGAGCAGCCAGGAACAGGCCAAGAAGGGGACGGATGTGAAGATGACGTCATGACCACGTGGCGAGCTTCTTCCCGGCCGGGCATGACCGCGGGGTCACCGTGGCTGTGCTGGGGTTTCGCGTTCGTATGGTCCGGCTGGGTTCAGGCGGCCGTCCGTCAACAGTCACCGGCGCCGGGGCTGGGTTGTGCCTCCTCGTTTTCGGCCTGGCTACCTTGCTGATCGGAGGCCGGGCCCCAGCCGCGGCAAACGAGCCTGTTCCGCGCTAAAGGTGCGTCGATGGCTGGCAAACGTCCCATTCCAGCCCGGATGTCATGCGGCACGCCTTATCTGCCTTAGCGGCGCGGCTCCCACGGAATGCCGGTTTTCATGATTACAGTCCGGATTATGAGGCATGCCATCAACCCGGGGGACAAATACGGCAAGCTCACTGTCATCGCTGAGGTGCAAAAGCTCGCCGCGGACGGAAGACGCTACCGGGCAGCCCTGTGCCGGTGCGACTGTGGCAACCAAATCACCCCGCGCATCAGCTCGCTTAACTCAGGCGATGCCCAATCCTGCGGGTGCTCCCGGGGGCCGCCCAAATACCAGCGGAAGCGCTGCCCGGTCTGCGGAACACTCGCCGTGATCCGCCGCGACCACCGCAGTTGCTCACGTGCGTGCGGTTACCAGCTCACCAGAGCTGCCCGGCAGACAGAAAACCCCTCCTACACCGGGTGGCACCACCGGGCGACCAAAGCCTGGGGGCCCGCCAGCTTCTACGCCTGCGCCGACTGCGGTCAGCCGGCCCAGGACTGGTCGACGGTCGAGCCATCCAGTAATGACCTCTGGGTCAGGTTCCAGCCACGGTGCCGCAAATGCCACCGCTACCATGACGGCGCGGTCGGCGACGGAAATCCCCGGGCCAAACTGACCGCCGGAAAAGTAAGGGAGCTGCGGGCGCGCCGGGCAGCCGGGCTGACGTACCGGCAGCTCGCCGCCGAATTCGGCATCAGCGACACATCAGCCCATGCGGCCGTCAACCGCAAAACCTGGGCGCACGTCAGCTGACCCGCCAATCCAAGATTACGGGCGTCCTCACACTCGACGGCCGGGCGCGGCCGCGCCAGGCAAGCGAGGTCCGCCCTTTCGGAGTGCCGCCAGAAAGGCGATGCTCATCGGCTCAGGTACCGATCAGATTGCTCTGCGCGCCGAAGTCGACCGGATCTGCCGAAAATTGCGGCATGTTATAGCTGTTATTGGCTCCTCGACCAGATTTGCTTGAAGCATTGATATCTGCTCCGTGTGTTTACCGCTGTTGGCATTGTTGCGATCCGCCGAGTGTGCAACGTTTCACCCGATAGCCAATGGGATGGATCTCGTGGCGAGGTGCCCGACCAGCCGGATTACACTCTTGGCATGCAAGCCGAGCGGCCCCAGACCCCGACGCCACCGGAGGGACTGCGGCCTGCTCAACTGGGAATTGTCTTGCTCGGCCGGGTCATCGTCGGCCGCGAGCGCTACCCTCGTCGATCTTGCCCAGCGGGGGCTGATTGGCACCACGGTGCGCTGGCCGGGGCAGAACGTCTGTCAGCGCAGCAACGCCCGTTGCGTACCGGGGGACACACAACGGCACCGCGCTGGCAGGCGTAGCCGCTACTCGGTCTCCGGGGCGAGGTGCTCGAAGAGTCCACGGCCCCGGCGGGCGAGCCGGTCCGCTCGTGTTCGCCCGCTCATACGCTTGCCGTTGCCGCACAGCGGTCCCGACGCGCCTGGTCATGCTCCTCGCGGCCCGCATCGAGGGCACGCCAGGCAGCGTCGAAACGGTCACTGACGGCATCGGACGCCGCGTCGGTGCGGGCGTGCGTTCAGGTGCCGAGGGTGCCTGCCCGGATGGCCGTCACTGTCAGGTAGACGGTATTGCCGGGGCAGGTTTCGAAGTCGAACAGGGCGTGATCTGCGATGGTCCGGTTCGGCGGGTTGACGTGCAGCTCGTACGCGGGAACCTGCTGGGCGGCCGGGCAGTTGGTTGCCACCGCCTGGATGTACTGGAGCACCGCGTGGGCGGTCTGGCCCGGCGCGAGCGTGACGGTGGGCGGCGTGAAGAGGTGATTGCGGATCGCGGCGGGGCCGAGCTGGGTCCCGTTCCTGTCCAGGGCGGCGACCGCCGGGAAGCCGTGCAGCGTACAGGTCTGACCACCCACGTTGGTGAATTCCAGCGGAATGAAGGTGCTCCCGGCCGCCCCTTGCCCGTAATCGGCGGCCACCCAGACGCCGAGCCGGGTAGCGGCGCAGCTGAGCAGGGTGGTGGACTCGGCCGCGGCCGCGTGCCCCTTCCCGGATGACGGCGCGGCCCCGGCGGCCGCAGCGAGGGCCAGCACCGCGGCGATTGCGGTAACCCCAGCAAGCGCGCCACGGACCCAGCGAGCAGATCTCATCATCGGATTTCCTCCTAATCCAACGGTTGCCGGCCGCGCCCCCGGGAAGGCTGGCTTCCCCGGATCGCGGCCCTCTGCTGACTCAGAGGCATGCCGCCCGCTGATTGATACGGGGCGAGGGCAGCCGCCGGTGCCGTTCTGCCTCTGCTGCGGCTAGGCGCTTCGGCCAGCGTCCCCGGCCGCGGCCAGCCTGTAGCGCAGCCCGGCCGCACGAAACTGCCCCCGTGCCGACACGGGTCAGGTTTCAGCCGACGGCGACAGGCCAAGCGCTTATTGGCGGTCCCTATCCACGGCAGAAAGGGCTGTTTGAACAAATGGCCCCTTCCGGCTCAGTCTGGGCCGGTGGCGGCTGGGGAGTAGAACCAGTCGTGCAGTTGCTGTGGCGTCTGAACGGGATCAGTCGCCACGCTGAGAATGTTCAGGCGCGTGCTGGTCCAGATCATCTGACCTTCGTTGCTGGAGTTGTCGGAGCACGCCCACAAGCCGGGGCCGGGACCGGTGGTGAAGTGGTATGCCCCGCGCTGGCCTCCTTGGTCGCAGGCCCCGTTCTCGGGTAGGCCGTTGGCGGCGTCCTCGAAAGCGGCGTTCATGTCGGCGGTGTCGGCAAATTGGTAGTACTGCACGGTCCTGGGGCCTCCAGCTTCAGCAGGTGTGCAGGTGATGGCGGCGACGAGGCCCGTTATCGCAGGTTGGGGGGTAACGGCGCTGCATGTGCTGGCGAAGGCTGCCGGTACGTGCGATTCCAATGCTGCGGCCGGATCGCTGGTCGCCCTCGGGGATGAGGAGGGGGTCGGCGGCGGGTCCGTCGCTGTGCTGGCCGCCGCCTTCCCCGAGAAGCCCGCGAGGGCTTGCTGGGGGATAGTGGAGAACATCGCGAAGGCTGCCAGGCTGACAAGGGCGATGCTCGCTGCGATCGACACTGCGACCAGCCCGCCACGGGGTCCGCGCTCGCGCTGCTGTGCCAGCCGCGCTGAGACGTCCCGGACACGGGCATCGGTGACGGGATCGATGCGGTCACGGAAGGCGCGGGCCTCTGCGGGGGCCGACTGGTCGGCGAAACTCAGCAGGTTGAGGTACCGGTTAGTCAGATGCGGGTAGGAGGAGTACAACTGCTGCAGCCGGGGAAGCCAGGCTCGGCGTACCAGCGCAGCCTGGCTCATCAGGCCGCTTATGCCGACGTCATGAGCGAGATCCTTGCCGACCAGCAGCCGATTCAGGGCGATGATCGATTCGTCCAGGCTTCCGCAGCAGGTGGCGGCTACCTGGTCACCTGTGTAAACCGTGGCACGCTCCCACGGTGCGAAGAGGAAGTTCAGGAAATGCGGGAGTTTGAGGGCGTTGATAGCGATGTGGGCCGGGGCCCATGCCAAAGTCTTGATCTTCAGCTTGCCAAAGAAGGTCGCGAGGATGAAGTCTAGCTGTGGGCGGTTTTCCGGTTTGACTAGTTCGGCCACCAAGGCGCCCTCCATTATGAGGACGTGCGTGCCGAAAAAGCTGGTGAGCAGGACTGACTCGTCCATCTGGGCGAGGACGAAAATCTCGACCGGCTGGGTATAGTCCAGCTGTCTTTTCACTTCGTCGGCTGCTGCGCTGAGCACGGGAAAGGTCTGCGGCGTGACGCGCGCAGCACCTCCGAGCAGCTTTGCCCGGTGGACCTGCACCAGCCACCAAACCGACCCGAGTGCCACCGCCAGGGTGGCGGTGATGAGGATGATCTCTGTAACGCCGGCGAACCGCAGGGCCACCAGCAGGCCGAGACCTCCAAGAAGTATGGATGCCGAGGCGGCGAGAGCGAATCGGGAGGGCTCGGACGGATGCCTGAGTTGGCGGACATCGAGGGCAGGCCAGCCGCGGACGGTGCCGCGAAACTGGGCAGCCGGGTCCTGAACGGATCGTTCCGGTGCAACATGTTCGGCAGCGGTGGGTTGTGGGTCAGTGTGCTCGCCGGAGCTCACGGTCTGGGATTCAGGCATAACGTCTCCTGTGCAGTGCGTCGGGGTGAGTTTGAGCCATTGGGAGGACTTTGATGCCGATCCTGGCTATTGGAGCCACGATGCGGACTCCTGTCCTTGATTGCTTCCGTTCTCGCGGGCGCTCCGGACGAGGCTGGCTGTGAGGCCAAGCTGTTTCCCAGCTCCGGCGTCCGGTCATACCCGGCAACCAACCGCAGCGAGCCTGCCCGGTGTCCTGTTCGCCTGGCTGTCGGCTTCGGGGTTAATCAGGGCGGCGACGGCCGGGTGGCGACGTAGCCTATTGAGACAGCGGCGGCGAGTAGGCCCGATGCTGCCGACCGGGATGCCAAGCCGGGCGCTGATCTCCGCATACGGCACCGGAGGGTCCTGAGTTAGCAGGGTGATCAGCTGCTGGTAGCCGGACGGAAGCTGACTGAACGCCTCGCGCAACGCTGCACCAAGTTCGACCGCGAGCAGCTCCTGCTCTACCACCCCGGTCGGGCCGGGAATATCAGCGGCGTCCGGCACCTGTTCGACAGCATGCCTCCTGCCCGCTGTGCGCACGAACTGCCAGCATTCCCGCTGGGTCGTGGTTACCAGCCAGCCAGGAAGCGCGGCCGGGTCGCGCAGCCTGTCAAGTTGCTCCACCAGCCGCAGCCAGACGTTCTGCCCGACGTCGGCGGCGTCAGCGCCGCTCAGCCGGTACCTGCGGCAGATCGACCACACCAGCGGGGCGTAGCGCTCGACCAAGACGTCCCACGCCTGCCTGTCGTCATTCCTTGCGCGCGTAACCATGTCGGTGACTGACACGTCACCATGCATCCGAACTGCCGTAGCGGTCATCCCTTTGCTCTCCCTTTCGAACTCGAACCGGCTCATCATCGCCGCGGGGATTGCAGTAACCGCTGCACTGGTCGCTGCACCAGCCGATGCACTGCCGCGGGGGCTGGACACCCATAGCCGCTCTGTGGTTCGGGATTACACAGCCAGTGCCGAGTCACACGGCATCAGTGGGTATCGCTTGCCGGCTCAGCCTGGCGTTCGTGCGTTGAGGCTTCCTGGAGAAAACTGTGATGAGGCGTTCAGCAAGGCCGAGCTAAACTGCAAGGGATTGCTCAACGCGGGGAGGCGGGATGAGCGATCCAGGCGGTCCACCGGTGCGCTTTGAGGTGCTTGGACCGCTGCGGGCTTGGCGCGGAGACGTTGGCATAAACCTTGGCCCTGTGCAACAGCAGGTTGTTTTGGCGGTACTCCTACTGCAGCAAAATCGGCCTGTCGGCCGACAGCAAATGATCAATGCGGTATGGGGTGAGGCGGAGCCCAGGTATGCCCTGAATCTATTGCACCGGCATGTCTCCGGGCTGCGACGTGTGCTTGAGCCCGGCCGGGATACCCGGGCAACGTCCAGTCAGCTGACCTGGACCGATGCTGGCTACCTGTTGACCGTGCCCACCGGAAGCCTGGACCTGGAGGTCTTCGACCGGGGATTGGACCGGGTGCGCAAAGCACGAGCGGCGGGAGACCTTCAGGCAGCCGCGGATGGCCTGCAGTCGATAATGACGATCTGGCGCGGGCCGGTCTGCGATGGCTTGACCAGCCCGTTCTTGGATGCTCAGCGCGATCACTATGACGAGCGGCGCGTCAGCATCGTCGAGGAACGCATTGAACTGAGCCTGGCCATCGGTGATCGCGGCGACCTCGTCGCCGAGTTGCGGCAACTCGTCGACGAGCACCCATTGCGTGAGAAGCTGCACAGCCTGCTCATGCTGGCGCTGTATCGGTCCGGCCGCCGTGCAGATGCGCTGGTCGCATTCCAAGACGCGCGCCGCGTTCTGCGCGACGAACTCGGTGTGGATCCCGCCGCCCCGCTTCAGCGCCTCCACCAGCAGATGTTGACCGCCGATCCGGAGCTTGATGCCACGAGCTACCAAGACGCAACCGTCGGAGCTGGCTCTCGTGTTGGTAGCCCGCTACCGGTACCGGCTCAGTTGCCGCATAGCGTCGCGGGCTTCTCGGGCCGCCAGGCCGAGATCGATTGGCTGAACGGACTTCTGCGCGGTGACGCGGATGATGCCGCAAGGACGGTAGTGATCACAGCGCTCGCCGGTACGGCAGGGGTCGGCAAGACCACATTGGCCGTGCACTGGGCGCACCAGATCCGCGACCGGTTTCCCGATGGGCAGCTGTACATCAACTTGCGAGGATTTGATCCTGCCGGGTCCGCGATGGAGCCGGCGGACGCAATCCGCGCGTTCCTGGACGCGTTCGCCGTCCCGCCGGATCGAATTCCGGTGGACCTCGATGCCCAGGCCGCCCTCTACCGCACGATGCTTGCCGGTCGGCGGGTCCTGATCGTCTTGGACAACGCCCGCGACGCCGCCCAGGTGCGTCCTCTGCTTCCCGGCACGCCGACGAGCCTGGTGGTGATAACCAGCCGGAACCAGCTGCTGAGCCTGGTTGCAGCCGATAGTGCCCAGCTACTCAGTGTCGACCTGCTGCCCCCTGATCAGGCACGAGACCTTCTTGAGCGCCGCCTCGGCAGGCACCGGGTCGCCGCGGAACCAGCGGCGGTCGGCAAGATAATAGATGCGTGCGCCGGCCTGCCCCTCGCTCTCTCGATCGTGAGCGCTCGCGCCTCGGCGAACGCCCGGTCGCCACTTGTGGAACTGGCCGAAGAGTTGCTCGACACCCGTGGGCTCCAGGCGCTTAACGCCGGCGACAAGTACACCGACCTCCGGGCCGTCTTCTCCTGGTCATACCGCGCACTCAGTGCACCGGCGGCACGACTGTTCCGGCTGCTAGGGCTCCATGGGGGCCCGGACATCAGTGCGCCAGCAGCGGCCAGCCTGGCCGGCCTCCCGCCAGCGCAGGCTCGCGCGCTGCTGGCCGAGCTGACCAGCGCGCACATGCTGACGGATCGATCCATTGGGCGCTTTGCCTTCCACGACCTACTTCGCGCGTACGCCAGGGAACTTGCCGACGCGGACGACTCTGTCGAGCGACGACGCGCGGTCCACCGTGTTATGGACCATTATCTTGACACTGCCTACCATGCTCACCAACTGCTCGGTCCAAGCCGCGACGACGCCATCGCCCTGCTACCGGCGAGCCCTCGCGTAACGCCGGAATATCTCGGCGACCACCGCAGGGCGCTCGCATGGTTTACCACCGAGTACCACGTGCTGCTCGCTGCCCTTCACCAGGCCGCGAATGACAGGTTTGACGTCCACGCCTGGCAACTCGCCTGGACGCTCACTTCATTCTTCGATCGCCGCGGTCACTATCACGATGCCGTTGCCGCCCAGCGACTTGCCCTCGATGCGGCCGATCGCTTGGGCGACCCGCATGCGCAGGCGATATGCCACGGCTGCCTCGCCTATGCGTATGCGCCCCTGGGTCGGCACGCCGAGGCACATGCCAGCCTTCTGCGCGCGCTTGAGCTGTACCACGGACTCGGCGATCATACCGGTGAAGCGCAAGCCCACCGGAGCCTCGCGTTGGTGCTCGATCGGCAGCGCCGCTACCCGGAAGCGCTCCACCACGCGCAGCAGGCATTCGACCTGTTCCGGGCCGCGGGTCACCGAACCGGGCAGGCTCGCACCCTGAACGCGCTGGGCTGGTTCCACATCCAGCAGGGCCACCACCAAACAGGGTTGACCTATTGCAGGCAGGCCCTCGACCTGCAGCGGGAGATAGACGACCAGTTCGGCCAAGCGGACACGCTTGACAGCATCGCCACTGCCTATCGGGGCCTTGGCGAGTATCACGAGGCGATCGCCCACTACCAGCAAGCGGTGCTCTTGTACCGGGAATTCGGACACCGCTCCAGCGAAGCCGGCAGCCTGGTGTGCCTCGGCGACATTCACCTCGCCCTCGGCAGCCTCACCGCCGCTCGGCAGGCCTGGCGGGCTGCGCTGGCCATCCTCGACGACCTCGGCCATCCCGAGGCCACGCTCGTGCGCGAAAAGCTGGATACGCTCGCGAGCGCGCCCGGAATCTCGAATGGCGGGGATGCGCTCGTCGTCAAACAGCTCCAATCTTCGGGAGGGGCACTGTAAGAGTCTTGACAACAAGCTTTGCTTGCGCGATCTTAACGTTCGGCGCCGCTAGCCTGCTCAGGGATTTGTGTCCACCTCCTGCCCGCTGGCGGTCGTCGGCTAAGGACGAGGGACCAGCGTTCAACTAGGGGAGGCTGACAATGACAGAGATCGAGTTCCGCCGAAGCGAGATCGAGAGTCTGGCGGAAAAACTAAGCCAAGATAATCCTCAGCTTGACGACCGTGACCGGCGCCTTTTCCTGGCTATTTTCTCGGCAGCCAGCCAGGCCGAAAGCCTGGCAGCCTCGGAGCCAACTCTTCTCGAGCTCAAAAGCCAGCTCACCAACGCGTTCATTCCTGGCGAGGACAACGAATTTATCATTGTGTGTAGGATTGGTGTTCCACCAACATGGCCACCGCCGCCACCGCCGCCACCTCCGCACGAGCCCACACATCCATCCCCATTCCCGCCTCCAACTGCGCCCCCCTACCCGCCGGAAGGTTCAACGCCGGATCCAGGGCAGGAATGAGGTGTGCATGGAGATAACGTGCCGGAGAAGAACGTATCAACACAGCCCGGCGCCTGGCCGGTCATCCTTGTTTCCATGCCATTTGTGGACGCCTATCGCCCATCTATCCAGCTTGGTTTGCTAAAGTCGTTGGCGGCGGCTCGCGGCTTTCCCGTGCGCACCGTGCACGCCTATCTGACATTCGCGGCGAAAATAGGCGTGGAATACTACCAGCGACTTGCTGAGCATCGCGGGACGATGGTAGGCGAATGGCTGTTCTCACTAGATGCCTTCGGGGGCGCAGCGCCCGATCACGACGCGCATATGCTTGCGGACCTGGCCGACAGCCTCTCGTCGCTCGGGACCTCGCAAGAAAAGCTGCGCACAGCTCTTACAAGAATACGTCAGGAAGAAGTTCCCGCCTACCTCGATGCGCTCGTTGATGAATTCCCCTGGCACGAGGCTGCGGTTGTTGGCTTCAGCTCGACATTCCAGCAGAATACGGCCTCTTTTGCGCTTGCGCGCCGCCTGAAGGAACGTTACCCGCATATCTTCACAGTATTCGGCGGCGCCAACTTCGACGGGGACATGGGTCCTGAGTTCGTGCGGGCGCTTGACTGCATCGATGTTGCCATCATTGGCGAAGCTGACGACGCTTTCCCGCGGCTCCTTGGCGCGCTCGCGGCCGGAGGCGACCTGAGCGCTGTTCCCGGCACAGCCCGGCAAGTGGACGGGCGGGTCACCGTAACGCCGCCACTCCCACCGACGCCCCACCTTGACGACCTGCCAGTACCCGACTACCAGGACTACTTCACCCTCGCGGAGGATCTTGGCATACTCCGGCATGTCGGGCACCGGAGAATCTGGCTTCCTATCGAGACGGCCCGAGGGTGCTGGTGGGGAGCAAAGCACCACTGCACATTCTGCGGGCTGAACGCCACGACTATGCAGTTCCGAGCGAAGTCGCCGCGCCGTGTCCTCGATGAACTCACACAGCAAGCGCGACGATATGGGGGCTTCAATTTCGAAGCGGTAGACAACGTGCTCGAGATGACATATCTTAAGGATCTTTTTCCTTTGCTTGCCGAGATGGATACCGACTTTGAATTCTTCTATGAGGTAAAAGCCAACCTGAGCCGTGAGCAACTAAAAGTAATGGCTCAGGCCGGAGTCACCCATATTCAGCCCGGCTTGGAGTCATTGAGCACTAATGTATTGCGGCTCATGCGCAAGGGGGTCCGCGCTGTTCAGAATGTCAACCTCCTGCGCTGGTCCCAGTATTACGGGATTCGCGTTTCGTGGAACCTACTGTGGGGTTTTCCGGGAGAGACGGAGCAGGACTACGGCGAACAGGCCGCGGTCATTCCGCATCTGGTGCATCTGCAGCCACCCGAGAGCGCCGGCCGGATTTGGCTCGAGCGATTCAGCCCGTTGTTCACTGGGCAGGATACCGGGAAGATTCGCGACCGGGCCCCGGAACGCAGCTACCGGTACATCTATCCGCATGATATCGACCTTGAGCAAGTCGCCTATTTCTTCGATTACCAGGCAGAAGGCGGCTTGCCCGACGATGCCTACAGTGCGGTCCGCGCGGCGGTCGCGACGTGGTCCGCCGTTTCGCGGGCCGAGAAGCCGCCGAACCTGACGCACAGGTCAGCACCTCATTTCGTGCAGATCAGTGATCAGAGGCACCAGGGGCGGGATGGCACATACACGTTCGAGGGAACGCTCGCGGACCTGTATCTCGCGTGCAGCAATAGACCCACGACCGCGGCCGCGGTCCGGCGAAACCTTGATCTGCGCCTCTCCGATGAAGCTATCCATGAAATCTTCCAGGAGTTCCAGCAGCGTGGCCTGATGTTCATCGACGGGCAGTTTGCTCTCGCGTTGACACTGCCGGCCGTCAAGGCACGATGAGCGGCGCCATTCAATCGCCCGCGGCTGGCTCCGGGCTCCAGCCGCATGCCACTACACTCCGCAACATGGCGACCTTTGTCATCGTCCACGGTGCATGGGGCGGCGGGTGGGAGTGGTCGCCCGTGGCCGACAT
>Ga0075434_100002753_pt1 | contig 15542 bp, 12 predicted proteins | sample RhiMethybrSRZTD3_FD_75298 | JGI IMG/M metagenome (GOLD analysis project Ga0075434, IMG submission 75298) | Populus rhizosphere microbial communities from Tennessee, USA - Rhizosphere MetaG P. TD hybrid SRZTD3 | ecosystem: Host-associated > Plants > Roots > Rhizosphere > Soil | place: USA... | reverse complement strand
CGCGCGATCTTCGACGGCGCGACCGAGATCGACATGGTGATCAACATCGGCGCGCTGAAATCCGGCGACCTTCGCACCGTCGAGCGCGACATCGAAGCTGTCGTCGAGCCCTGCCGCCAGTGCGGCGCGCTGAGCAAGGTGATCATCGAGGCGGCGCTGCTGACCGACGAAGAGAAGATCACTGCGTGCACCTTGTCCAAGGCGGCCGGTGCGGACTTTGTGAAAACCTCCACCGGGTTCGCGTCCGGTGGCGCGACGGCCGCGGACGTCGCGCTGATGCGCCGGGTCGTCGGCGCCGAGATGGGCGTGAAGGCCGCCGGAGGCGTGCGCGATCTCGAAGGACTGAAGGCGATGGTGGCCGCCGGTGCGACCCGCGTCGGCGCGAGCGCGGGCGTCAAGATCGTGCAGGAGTCGAAAGGGCAGAAACCCGCGGCCGTGTCGGCCAGCGGCTACTGAGCCCCCTGCGGCCGCCCTGGCCGCACCGCCGTTCCGGGGACGGGAAACGGAATCGCGAATCCCTGCGTCTCGAATGCTTTGATGAGCCGTCGGCGCAGCTCGCGCCCGACTTCCCACTGTTTCAGGGGTACCGTCTTGATGCGCGCTTTCATCTTGAGCGACCAGTCTCCGAACGCGTCCACACCCAGGACCTCGATCGGCGCGAGGATTGAGGGGCCGAACACCGGATCGGCCTGCAGCTCTGCGCCAACCTGCCGCACCGCCTCCGCGATCCTGTCCGAATCGTCGTAATACGACACCGCGAGATCGACGACGTAGTACGAGAAATCCTTGCTGCGGTTTGCCAGGGTGTTGATGGCGCCGTTCGGAAAGACGTGCACGGTGCCTTCGACGTCGCGCAGCACGATTGTGCGGAGATTGATCGCCTCGACGAGCCCTTCCGTCCCGTTGATCGCCGCGACGTCGCCGACGCGGACCTGGTTTTCGAGAATCATGAAGAACCCGCTGATCACATCGCGCACCAGCGTCTGCGCGCCGAACCCCACGGCAAGGCCCGCGATTCCGGCGCCGGTCAGCACCGGCCCGATGTTCACGTCGAAAAGATCCAGCACCATCACCACGGCGACGCCGATTACGAACACCGTCACGGCTCGCTCGATCGCCGAGCCGAGCGTCCGCGCCCGCTTTGCGCGTTCGAGCGCGTCGAGGCCCGTCCCCCCGCTGACCTCGTGCTCGAAGCGGCGCACCGCGAGCGTCGTCATGCGCACGAGCGCATAGGCGAGGATCACGATCAGCAGGATTTTCTGGCCGGAGGGGAAGGCCCAATCGGCGACAGTCCCGAGATGCACTCCTCTGCGCGGATGCAGGCCGGCGAGATCGAGCGACGGCACCAGAACCACGCTCACAGTCAGCACGAACGCGCCGGCGCCGACCAGGCGCAGCAGCCGGCTGACCTGAGGGCTCGCCGACAGCACGGTATCCCGGACGAGCGCGTGCAGCGCTGCGGCCGTCACGCGGCGCGCGAGCCGCGCTGCCAGCCACGCGACGACAAGAGTTCCAACCAGCGCGAGGGCGAGCGCCTGCCGATCGACGGAACCCTCGAAGAGACGGGAGAGTGTCATTGGTCAGGCATTGTACCCATGAGCTCGGAGCTGTTCAGTTCCGTAATTTTGTGCGCGACGCGCGTGTGCGGTTGACAGGACACAGCGCCGTAGCGAAAATCATTGGACCCCAGGATCTCATCACACCACCGAGCCCAAGGAGTTCCATCACATGAAGCTGATCCGTTCGAGCCGGTTCGTGTTGTCTCTCGGCACAATCGGTTTTCTGATTTACATCGTTGGCGCTTCCACCCCTTCGACGCCGCAAGCGCAAGGGCGGAGTGACGCAGCCGTTGCGGCCGCCGCCAACTTCGTCCAGGGTGAAGTGCTTGTTCAATACCGTGTCGGTACCTCCGAAGCCGCCAAGCAGCGGGCGCGTGGACGCATCGCCGCAGAAGCCATCGAACTGATTTCGCCCGCCGCGGATCGCCGCGACGGCAAAGGCGACCTGGAGCTGGCGCGTGTGCCGGCCGGACTCTCCGTAGCCGCCGCCGTTCGCGGTCTGCAGGCCGACGCATCGATTGAATTCGCCGAGCCCAATTTCGTCTACGAGCACCAGGTGATCTCCGACGATCCCTATTACACCAACGGCAGCCTGTGGGGCATGTACGGACCCACTACGTCGCCGTCGAATCAGTTCGGAAGTCAGGCTGCCGCGGCCTGGACCGCCGGACACATCGGTTCGAGCACCGTCTATGTCGGAGTGATCGACGAAGGCATACAGTACACGCACCCGGATCTCGACGCGAACGTCTGGACGAACCCGTTCGATCCGGTCAACGGCATCGACGATGACGGCAACGGCTACGTAGACGACGTGCACGGCTGGGATTTCGATCGCAACGACAACTCCATCTACGATGGCGGCTCGCGCGGGACTCTCGACGATCACGGCACGCACGTCAGCGGGACGATTGGCGGCGAGGGCGGCAATGGCACCGGGGTCGCCGGCGTCAACTGGAACGTCACGCTGATCTCGGGCAAGTTCCTCGGCCGCCGCGGCGGCACGACGGCGAATGCAGTCAAAGCGGTGAACTACTTCACAGATCTCAAAGCGCGCCACGGCCTCGATATCGTCGCACTGAGCAACTCGTGGGGAGGCGGCGGGTTCTCACAGGCCCTCCTCGACGCGATCGTCGGCGCGGCCAACGCCCAGATCCTCTTCGTCGCGGCGGCTGGCAACGGCGGCAGCGATCAGGTCGGCGACAACAACGACGTCGTCGCGAGTTACCCGAGCAACTACAACACCACGGCGGGAGCGGGATACGATTCGGTCATCGCCGTCGCGGCAATAACCAGCAGCGGCGGGCTTGCGTCGTTCTCGAACTACGGCAAGACGACCGTCGATCTCGGCGCGCCGGGCGTCGGGGTCTGGTCGACGACCGCGTTCAACACCTACTCATCGTACAGCGGAACGTCGATGGCGACGCCTCACGTCAGCGGTGCCGCGGCCTTGTATGCCGCGACTCACGGCGAGCGCGGCGACACGTTGAAGTCGGCCATCCTCGCTGCGGTGACGCCAACGGCGTCGTTGAACGGCAAGACCGTGACGGGTGGACGGCTCAACGCCAGCGGGTTCTAGGTCCGTATAGCGGCATGCGGCAGGCGGCAAGCGGATAGGTGATTAACCTGTCGCCTGTCGCTTGTCGCTGCTCGTGTACTCAGCCTCCGCGCGTAGCTGCGCGAGCGCGTGGATCGGCAGGCGAAGACTGGCACGGCAACCCTGCAGATCACTTCGGTTCTCGAGTATGAGGCTGCCGGCGTGCGCTTCCGCGATCTGTCGGCTCAACACAAGACCGATCCCTGAACCGCCCGGCTTCGTCGTGAAGAATGGCACGAACAGGTTGCCGGTGTTCGACAGGCCAGGTCCCTCATCCTCGACCCACAACTCCATCGTCGGAGGGATGGAGCCTGGGAGTCGCTGCCATCCAACGGTGACGCCGCCGCCGGTCTCCCTGACGGCATCGACGGCATTGCGAATCAGGTTGATGAGCAGTTGCTCGAGCTGATCGCCGTCGCCCTGGATTGTCAGGCGCGGTCCGGGCGCCACCGCGATGTGATGGGCCTTTTCGAGCGTGACGACGCGATCGACGAACGCGCCGACGTCGAGCGGCGCGAGCTTCGGGGGAGGCAGCTTCGCGAGGCGCGCGTAGGCGCTCATGAATCGGCTCAACGATTCCGACCGCGACGCGATGACGGCGAGGCCGCGCTGCACGTCGTCGCGCCAATCCGACGGCGGCGGCTCGCGTTCAACAATGCCCGCGAGACTACCGGCGATCGACTTGATAGGCGCCAGCGAATTGTTCATCTCGTGGCCGATGACGCGGATCAGCCGCTGCCAAGCCTGCCGTTCCTCTTCGCGAAGCGGTTGACTGAGATCGGACAGCACGAGCAGCTCGTGCGGCCGGCCGCCCTGACGGAACTGGCTGCGGCGAATCTCCCATCGGCCGACACCGCCGGGGAACACGGTGTTGATGACGCGCGGCGCGTCCCCGGTCAGGCATTCCGCGAGGTCGATTTCGTCCGCGCGCCGGCCGAGCAGCCGCTCTGCGGGCTGGCTCAGGAGCCTGGCGCCCGCGCGATTGACGAACTTGAGCTGCTGGTTCTCGTCGAAGGTGAACACCGCGACCTCGATCTCCGCCATGACTTTTCGCAGCAGCGTCGTGGCTTCGAGCGCGTCGAGCCGTTGATGGCGCAGCGTCTCCACCAGCGCATTCACTTCGATCATGACTTCGCCGAGCGGATCGCCGCCATGCGCACCGCGGGCGCGGATCGAGAAGTCTCCTTCGCCGAGCGCGGCGAGCAGATTCGACAGCGTCTGCAGGGGAAGCACGACGCGCTCGCGGAGCGCGAACGCGAACCCGAGACAGAACGTGATGATGAGGACGGTGAGTGTCCACTGGACCTTCGGCGTGTAATCGCCGGTCCAGAGGAAGATGAGCGAGATGGCCGCGCCCGGGAGAGCCGAGGCGAACGCCATCAGCAGGATTCGGCGATCGTGGCTGAGACGTGACTCGCGCCGGCGATTGGCCTGCACGCTCCTTCTTATAGACCGTATCGCTGCAGGCGTCGATAGAGCGCGCTGCGGCTCAGACCGAGCGCTTTCGCGGCCTGGCTGACGTTGCCGTCGAAGCGCGTCATCGCCTTCTTGATGAGGAAGCACTCGACGTCTTCGAGGCTCATGTCCTCGAGCCGCCCGGCGCCTTCGCGCGCCGTGCGAAGCCCAAGGTCCCCGGCTTTCACGAGCGGGCCTGGCGCCATCAGGACCGCGCGCTCGATGGCGTGATCGAGCTCACGGACGTTGCCGGGCCAGGGATGCTCGAGCAGGACCTGCATCGCGCCGGACTCGAAACCGGTCAGCCGCTTGCGATAGCGCTGGGCGTGCTGCCGCAGGAAGTGCTGCGCGAGCAGTGAGAGATCCTCGCGGCGGTCGCGCAGCGGGGGCAGCCGGATCTCGATGGTGTTCAGCCGAAAGAGGAGATCCTGCCGGAACCGGCCTCCCGCGACTTCGTCGGCGAGGTTCGCGTTGGTGGCGGAAATGATGCGCGTGTCGACCCGGCGCGTGCGCGACGATCCAAGCCGTTCGAACTCGCCGGTTTCGATGACGCGCAGCAGCTTCTGCTGCTGGCTCATCGGGACGTTCGCGATTTCGTCGAGAAAGAGCGTGCCCTGATCGGCGAGCTCGAAGCGGCCGACGCGATCCGTCTTCGCGTCGGTGAACGCGCCGCGAACGTGGCCGAACAGCTCGCTCTCGAACACGCCTTCCGAGACGCCGCCCGAGTTGACGATCACCATCGGGCGCGACGCGCGGCTCGATACCGCATGCAGCGCCCGCGCGACGACCCCTTTGCCGGTGCCGTTCTCGCCGAGGATCAGCACGTTCGCGTCGGACGGCCCCACGCGCGAGATGATCTGCAGCACGTTCTGCATCGCCCCGGACTCGGCGATCAGCTTCGGCATGCCGTCGCCGCGGAGCAGCGAGTTTTCCGCCTCGAGGCGCTGCCCTTTCCGGAGGGCCTGGCTCAGCTCGATTTGCGTACGGATGATCGCGAGCAGCCGCGCGTTGTCCCACGGCTTCTGGACGAAGTCGCGCGCGCCGCGGCGCATGGCCTCGACGGCGACTTCCACACTGCCCCACGCCGTCATCACCACGACCGGGAGGGTGGGGTCGATCCCCTGAATCCGCGACAGGAGGTTCAGCCCCTCCTCGCCCGACGTGGTGTCGCGCGCGTAGTTCAGGTCGATGAGTGCGACGTCGAACTCGCGCGCCTCCACCGCCGCCAGCACGCCGGCGGGCGACGAGGCGGTCTCGAGCTGAAAACCCTCTGCTTTGAGCAGCAGGCGCAGGGCCTCGACGACGTCCGGCTGATCGTCGGCGATGAGGACGCGCGGCTCGCTCTGCCGCACGGGGTGCCGGACGGTCTCGGGCGACTCGCTGCGTGCGTTGCGCAGATGATCCGTGATCAGCATCCCGGGGTCAGTGCGTCATGTCGAAGCCGCTCTCCTCGAGCTCCTTCTCGGCGCGCTGCTTCATGGTTTCGTCCTCTTCGACGACGCGGCCGTCGAACAGGTGGATCGAGCGGTCCGCATGTCGCGCGTACCGCGGGTCGTGCGTAACCATGCAAATCGTCGCGCCTTCGCGATGCAGCTCGCGGAGCAGCTCCATCACCGCCTCGCCGTTCTTCGAGTCCAGGTTTCCGGTGGGCTCGTCCGCGAGGAGGATTGAGGGCGATCCGGCGACCGCGCGGGCTACGGCGACGCGCTGCTGCTGACCGCCCGAGAGCTGGCTGGGCAGATGCTTGGCGCGGTGCGCCATGCCCACCTTCTCGAGCGCCGCCATGACGCGCTCCTTCCGCTCGGCCGACTTCATGCCGCGATAGGTGAGCGGCAGCTCGACGTTCTCGTACACGTTCAGATCGCCGATCAGATTGAAGCTCTGGAAGATGAACCCGATCTCGCGGTTGCGCACGCGCGCCCGCTCCGACAGCGGCAGGTCGGCGACCGACTTGCCGTTCAGGATGTACTTGCCCTCGGTCGGGGAGTCCAGCAGGCCGAGAATCGACAGCAGCGTGGACTTGCCGCAGCCCGACGGCCCGGCAATCGCGATGTACTCGCCGTTCTTGATGTCGAGGTGGATGCCGGCGAGCGCGTGCGTCTCGACTTCGTCGGTGAAGAAGACCTTCGTGACGCCGTCGAGATGGATCAACGTGGGCGCGGACGTGTTCATCGTGGCTCCTTGTCTAGGGCGGCCCTTCAGGGCCGCCTGCGTGTCTATCCAGTAATCCGAATCCGGTCGAACGAGTCCTGCGCGGACATGTCCGACAGAATCACCTGATCGCCGGGCTGCAGCCCGTCGACGATTTCGATCTGGTTGACCGAGCTGCGCCCGAGCTTGACCGTCGTCCGGGTCGCCTCGCCGTCGGCGTTCACCTTGAACAGTGAAACGGTGCTGTTCTCCTGTCCGAACGCGGGGCGGCCGACGTAGATGACGTTGTCGAGCCGCTCGAGCTGAATCGTGCCGTCGACGCTCAGGTCAGGACGCGCGCCGCTCGGCAGCGCGCCTTCGAGGATGATATCGACGCCAACGGTGCCGCCGGTCGACTTCGGATCGATTCGGGCGACATGGCCTTTGACTTCGCCGTTGCGCGTGTCCACAACGGCGACCTGGCCCACGCGGATGTCTTTCGTCTGCGTTTCCGCGATACGCAGCTCCGCTTTCAGGTTCGACGGGTCTGCCACGCGCGCGAGGTTCGCGCCAGGCCCCACCTGCGCGCCGCGCTCGACGGGGATTTCCTGGAGCACGCCGGTCATGCCAGCCTTGACTTTCAGATCCTCGAGATGGCGCGTCTGCAGCTGGTAATTGGCGCGTCGCTGATCCACCTCGGCCTCCTGCGGCGCGAGCTGCGACTTGATGCCTTCGGTCTGGATCCGCAGCCGCTCCTTCGCGAGCCGCAGCCGGTTTTCGAGCTCCTTCGCGGCCGTCCGTGACTGTTCCAGCTGAATCTGAGAGACGAGCTGGTCCTTGTAGAGCGCCTCCTGCGCCTTCAATTGCAGCGCCGCGTTGTTGTAGGACGCCTCGATGCTCGCGACGTCCGACTGCTGATTGAGGAGCGCGCTTTCGAGCTCTTGCTTCCGGTTGACGTACGCCGCCTGCGCGGACTGATACGCGAGTTGCGCGTCGCGCACCGCCTGCTCGAGATCCTGGTTGCTCAATTCGAGGATGACCGTGTCCGGCTTCACCTGGGCGCCGGGCCGGAGCACGATTCGCTCGACGCGTCCCTGCGTGGTCGCCGGGATCCAGCGGATGTCTTCGGGCACGAGGGTGCCGGAGCCGCGGACCTGCCGGAGCATCGAACCGCGCTTCACCGTGTCGATCCAGACAGTGGCGCGCTCGACCGATGGCGCCGCCGGCTTGAGCCGCGACACGCCAACGGTGATCAGGATGATGACGAGAAGAGCGGTGGCGCCGTAGATGATCCGGCGGATCCGTTTCTTCTTGGCTTGCGAGGGACGTGCTATGTCGACCATTGATTCCTCTGTACTGAGCCCGGAGAGAGAGACTCCGGCGACAGCCAGATAGTCCAATTCGGGTGCCAGTGCTGAACTATACGCTAATCGCTTCTGTCGGTAGCACTTAGTTGTCTAGTACGAGTCCGCGGCGGCCCCGGGAAGTGACCGGTGGCGCGCACGCGGCGTCCCAAATCCGGTCACCCGCCCAGCGAACGGGGCCTGGCACTTTTCCGGGAAAGTGCCAGCCACTTTTCCGCGAAAGTGCCAGGCACCTATTCCGGCGGCCGTGCAATTGGACGAAACAGGCATGCTACAGGTTTAGAACTATTTACGGGGAATTTATATTGATTTGACAAAACAAATTAAATGGCGTCCAATGAACGCGTGAAATCGACTCGCGAGGCGGCGCGCCACCTCATGGCGCTCTACCCGCGCATCTACTTCGCCTGCCACACGCGGCACGTACGGGACGCCGAATCGCAGCGCCTTCTGAGTCGTCACCAGGCGAGCATCCTCGATCATCTCGACGAGATCGATCCGACGACCGTCAACGACCTCGCGCGCCACATGGGTGTGACGGCCGCGACGATGTCGCTCGCGATCGATCGGCTCGAGCGTCAGGGGTACGTGGCGCGCGCGCGCGACGCCGCGGATCGCCGGCGCGTTCACGTCCGGTTGACGTCGGCGGGGGTGCGCGTGCGTGATTCTGCTTCGGTGCTCGATGCACCGCGCGTCGAGGCGCTCGTCGCGACGCTGACCGACGCCGAGCGTGAGGTCGCGCTGCGCGGCCTCGCGCTCCTCGCGGAGGCCGCCGCTCGAGTGACCCATGCATACGCAATCAGAGAGAAACACGAAGAACGGAGCGCCCCATGAAGTGGATCACGATCGTGCTCCTCATCGTCGCGGCGATTGCGCTGGCGGGGGCGGTCGCGGCCCTTATCGGTTCCCGCCTGCCGCGGTCGCATCACGCAACAGCCGAGCGGCTCCTTCCCATGCCGCCCGATACGCTGTGGCGCCTGTTGACCGACGTCGAACGGTTTCCATCCTGGCGCCGGGACGTGAAGCGCGTACGGCGTTTGCCTGACCGCAACGGCAAGCCGGCGTGGGTGGAAGAAGGACGATCCGGGAAAATGACGTTCGCCTTCGAGCGAATGGAGCCGCGGCGAGTTCTCGTGACCCGCATTGCGGATCCGACCTTGCCGTTCGGCGGAACGTGGACATTGGAAATCACGCCGGCGCCCGAGGGCGCCCGGCTGAGAATCACCGAGGACGGTGAAATCTACAACCCGCTCTTCCGGTTCATGGCGCGTTTCATCTTCGGCTACGACGGCACGATCGCCGGGTACTTTTCCGCCCTGGAACGGACCGCCCATGGGGTATGACGCGCCCTGCACGCTCCGATTCGAACGACGCATCATCCGTGGAAAGGCCCTCCTCGAGCAGCACGAGCTGATCGTTCGCGGCGACGAGCGTGTCGTGATTCCCATCAACGCCGTCACGTCTGCCGTAGCGAAGGATGGCGTCCTGACGCTTCGATTCGGCCGCAAGACCGCCGCCCTCGAGCTTGGAGTGGATGCGGTGAAATGGGCGAAACGCATCACGCACCCGCCGTCGCGCCTCGACAAGCTCGGCGCGAAGCCGGGAATGTCCACGCTCGTGGCTGGCGTCACACATGACGATCTGATCGATGAACTGAAAACCCGCGGACTCGAAGTGGCCGCGAGCTCACGCGGCACGTTCACGCTGATTTTCTTTGGCGCCGAGCACCGCGACGACCTCCACAAGCTGATGGATCTGCGACAGAGACTGAAACCGAACGGCGCTTTGTGGGTAATTCGGCCGAAAGGATCGAAAGCCATCACAGAGGCCGAAGTCATGTCAGCGGGCAAACGCGCCGGGCTCGTTGACGTCAAGGTTGCCAGCTTTTCCGCGACACACACGGCCGAAAAATTCGTGATTCCGGTCGCCGCGCGCTGACTACAGCCGAGGTGGGGGCGATTCGGCACGGGCCATGCGAATGGCTCGCGTGCCCATGAGCGAGATCAACGATCGCCTGCTCACCGAAATCGTCGACGCGGTCAAAGAGCTGGTCCGTAAAGAACAAGCTGATCAACTGCGCGACGTGTACCTCATCGGAGACATCGAGAAGGAAACGGCGAAGTGCGCCATCGAGAAGCTCCGCGAGCTCGCCAACGAGAGCAAGAAGCCGATCACGATCTATATCAATAGCGCGGGAGGCAACGTTACCGACGGTCTCGCGATTCATGACGCGATCCGGCATCTCGTTTCCAAAGGCGTCGAAATCACGATCGTCGTGCAGGGCATGGCCTACTCGATGGGTTCTGTCGTCCTGCAGGCGGCAAGTCCGGGGCACCGCCTCGCCTTCCCGCATTCGTGGATCATGATCCACGAGCCTGCCAAGTGGGCTGGGTGGCAGTCGACCACCGCAGCCGCGCAGCATCTCGATCGACTTAAGCAGATGCAGAGCCAGATCTATCGGATCCTCGCCGAACGTTCCGGGAAGCCGCTGCGACAGATCATCCGCGACACCAAGCGCACGGACTTTTATCTCGATGCAGTCCACGCGCGTGAATACGGGCTGATCGACGACATCCTCGGCCCTGTGGAGGCGGCGACACCCGAGCAGATCGAGCGCTCGAACGCCGTCGCCGGCGAGGCAGCCGAGTCGGTTGAAGAGCCCGATATCGCCGCGTCCGAGCGCCCACCAGATATCTCCGCCAACTGAGCCGTGCGTGGCATGCCGGTTGCGACACGTGTGTCAGGTGACGCCGTGAACATCCGTGCGGAGCCGGGCTTTGGCGATGAGAGGAACCCCAGACGCTTATCCATTTCCGACATTTCCTGGGCCTCTGCGTTTTGCCATCGCGCTCGCTGCCGTCGCGATCGTGTTCATTGTCGACCACCTGTCGGGATGGCCTGTCGATGAGCCTGCGAAGTTCATCCTCCTCGGGATCGCCGTCATGGCCAGCGCGTGGTTTGCCGGGACGGGTCCTGCGCTGGCGGCGACGGTCCTCGGCTCGGTGCTCGGCGCGTTCGAAGCGGGAACCTTCGCGCTCGACGGCGACGTCGCCATGCACCTCGCGATGTTCGTGATCCAGGGCGTCATGCTCACCGGCGTGGTCTCGGAGCTTCGTGCTGCGCGGCGGACCGCGGAACAGCAGGCGCTCGTCGCCCAGGCAGCGCGGCGTGAAGGAGACGCGGCGAACCGGATGAAGGATCAGTTCCTTGCGACGGTCTCGCACGAGCTGCGAACGCCGCTGAACGCGGTGCTCGGATGGATCCATCTGCTTCGCACCGGCAAGCTCGATCGCGACACGTCGACGCGCGGCCTCGAAGCAATCGAGCGCAACGCGCGCCTGCAGGCGCAGCTCACGGGCGACCTCCTCGACGTCTCGCGCGCGTTCACCGGTCAGTTGCACCTGGACACCCGTCCGACGACGCTGAACGAGGCGGCGCAGCAAGCTGTGGCGGCCGCGGAACCAGCAGCGCGCGCGAAGGGCGTCGAGGTTCAGACGTCGCTGCCGGACACATCGATTGTGGTGCTCGGCGATCCGACCCGCCTCCGGCAGATTGCATGGCAGCTCCTCTCGAACGGCATCAAGTTCTCACCACGTGAGGGGACCGTGCGACTCGCGGTCGAGTCGCGCAGGGGGGAGGCGTTGCTCACGGTTCGCGACAGCGGGCCTGGTATCGATCCCGCATTCCTTCCGCGCGTTTTCGACCGCTTCACGCAACAGGACTCGTCGAGCACGCGCACGTTCGGCGGCCTCGGCGTCGGTCTTGCTCTGATCCGCGAGCTCGTCACGCTTCACGGCGGAGAGATCGACGCAAAGAATCGAACGGACACGCCGGGCGCTGTATTCACGGTACGGCTGCCGCTGCAGGCACCGGAGCTGCTGCCTCGCGTCCCCGCTGACGAAGCGCCGGTTGCGGCGCCGCACACACAGCAGGCCGCGCTCGAGGGTCTTCGGGTTCTCGTGCTCGACCAGGACCTCGACGGCCGGGAACTGCTGCGCACCCTGCTGGGCCAGCGCGGCGCCAACGTGCAGACCGTCGGCTCGGTTGCGGAAGCCCTCGAATGGCTCGAGCGGTGGAGGCCCGACGTGCTGATCAGCGACGCCGCCTCGCCGGCGCACGACTCGTATGCGCTGGTGGGGAAGGTCCAGGCGCTCGATTCGGAGCGCGGCGGCCGCATTCCGGCACTCGCGCTGACCAACTTCGGACGCAGCGATACGCGGCTGGGGCAGCTGATTGCGGAAGTGCAACGCGACGTGCCAAAGCCGATCGAGCCGTCCGTGCTCACCGCGGAAATCGCGCGGGTGGCGGGCCGGGAGCGCAGGCCCGCTGCGCGCGTGACATAGAGTCTTGCGCATGCCGGTATCGACTTCGCGGCGCCTGTCAGGAGGCGTCGAACTGCAGAAGGACGGTGGAGCGCACGCGCGCGTCTGGGCGCCGGCGTGCAAGCGGCTCGAGTTCGTGATCGACGGCGGCGACAGTCACCCGCTCGAGCGCGTGGAAGACGGCTACTTCGAGGGGCGCGTTCCGGATGTGGCGGCCGGGACCCGCTATTGGTTCCGGCTCGACGGCGAACGTCTGCGGCCCGATCCGGTTTCGCGCTTTCAACCCGACGGCCCCCACGGTCCGTCGATGATCGTCGACCCGACGACGTTTCCCTGGACCGATCAGGCGTGGAGAGGCATCGAACCTCAGGGTCAGGTGCTGTACGAAATCCACCCCGGCACATTCACGCCGGAGGGAACCTGGAACGCGGCGATCGCGCAGCTCGAGCCGTTGAAGGAGCTCGGAATTACCGCGATCGAGCTGATGCCGATCGCCGAGTTCGCGGGACGGTTCGGGTGGGGCTACGACGGCGTCGACCTGTATGCGCCGACTCGCCTGTACGGCACGCCAGACGATCTGCGGAGATTCGTCGATCGTGCGCATGCCCTGGGGCTCGGAGTGATTCTCGACGTCGTCTACAATCATCTCGGCCCCGACGGGAACTACCTCGGCGACTTCTCTCCTGACTACTTCACGGATCGATACACGAACGACTGGGGACGCGCGATCAACTTCGAATCGTCCGCTCCGGCGCGGGCGTTCTTCGTCGAGAATGCCGGGTACTGGATCGAGGAGTTTCATATCGACGGCCTGCGGCTCGACGCGACGCAGGACGTGAAGGACGCATCGCCGGAACACGTCATCGCGTCAATCGCACGTCGCGCGCGCGAGGCGGCCGGCCGCAAGCGCCCTTATTTGATCGCCGAAAACGAGCCGCAGGAGAGCGTGCTCGTTCGTCCAGCGAGCGAGCGGGGCTACGGGTTGGACGCGCTTTGGAACGACGACTTCCATCACACGGCCATCGTGGCACTGACCGGCCGGCGGGAAGCGTATTACACGGACTACAAAGGCACAGTGCAGGAGCTGATTTCCTGCGCCAAATACGGATACCTCTATCAGGGGCAGTGGTATGCGTGGCAGAAGCAGTGCCGCGGGACGGCGTCGCTCGACCTGCCGCCGCACGCGTTCCTCTCGTATCTCGAGAACCATGACCAGGTCGCGAACTCCGTGCGCGGACGGCGAGTGCACCAGGTGTCGTCGGCCGGACGTTTGCGTGCCATGACCGCATTGCTCCTCCTCGGTCCGTCGACGCCGATGCTCTTCCAGGGGCAGGAATTCGCGTCTTCCGCGCCGTTTCTGTATTTCTCGGATCACTCGGACGAACTGCGCGAGAACATCCGCAAGGGACGCTACGAATTTCTGACGCAGTTTGTCAGCGCGCGCGATCCGGAAGTGAGGGAGGTGCTCGCGCTCCCGGATGCGGAGGAGACGTTCGAGCGGTGCAAGCTCAATCTGGACGAACGCCGGACGAACGGCGAGGCATATGCGCTGCATCACGATCTCATTCAGCTGCGCCGCAGCCGGAAGGCGCTGACCGAGCCCCGTCGCGTCGACGGCGCCGTGCTGGCGGCGGAAGCGATGGCCTTGCGGTTTTTCTCGCCTCACGGGGATCTTCTGCTGGTGCTGAACTTCGGATGCGATCTCGATTTGAGTCCCGCTCCCGAACCGCTGCTCGCTCCTCCCGCCGCGGCGACGTGGGAACTGCTATGGAGCAGCGAATCGGTGAAGTATGGAGGGCAGGGGACGCCTCCGGTGTGCCCCAATGCGCCATGGCGTCTGCCTGGAGAGGCGGCGCTGCTCTTCGGGCCGGCAACGAGCACGGCGGACGATGATGACCACTGAGCGAGTGGCCGAGCCGGTTTCCGAAGCCGCGCAGATCGACGTCACTCGGCGGATCGAGCGTCCACGCGACAGCGCGATCGACGATCCGATGCCGCGCCGCGAGTGGCTCGTGACCAACGCTCTTGGCGGCTACGCCTCGGGAACGGTTGCGGGCGTCGTGACGCGACGCTATCACGGTGTGCTCGTCGCGTCGCTGGCTGCGCCGCTCGGCCGGATGGTCATGCTCAATCATCTGCTGGAACGCGTTCGTCTCAGCGACCGGCGCGTCGTGTGGCTCGGCGACGAAGACGAAGTGGCCGGCGTGAACGCCGCGGATCGCGCGGACCACCTGAAAGAGTTTCGGCTCGAGCTCGGGCTGCCGGTCTGGACTTACGAGATCGACGGGCTGACGATCGAAAAGCGCGTGCTCATGCCGCACTGCCAGAACACGACCCACGTGACGTATCGGCTGCTCGGCGGCGACGGGCCGGTGCGATTGACGCTCAGACCCTCGGTCCACTTCCGCGGATACGAATCACCCGTCAACGCCGGCGCGCCCCTGTCGTACGTCGTGACCGGCGCGAAGAACCGCTACGAGGTGTCCGGCGGCTCCGAGCTGCCGCCGCTGCGTCTCCGGCTCCACGGCCGCGGCGCGGCGCTGACGCTCGACGAGATCGGCAGCGCGCACGTGCCGTACTCGATGGAGAAGCTTCGCGGATACGAATCGGTCGGGTCGCTTTACAGCCCCGGATACTTCCGGGCTGATCTGCATCCTGGGGAGTCCGTCACGCTCTGCGCGTCTACCGAGTCGTGGGACACCCTCGAGGCGCTCACGCCGGCCCAAGCCGAGCAAGCGGAGCATTCACGGCGGCGCCGGCTGCTCGAGATCGCGGGCACCAAGGATCGGCTCGCGAGCGAACTGGTCCTCGGCGCCGATCAGTTCATCATCACGCCGGCGGGGCGCGTGGAAGAAGCGGCGCGCGCGAAGGCCGCCGGTGAGGAAGTACGGACGGTGATCGCGGGCTATCACTGGTTCACGGACTGGGGCCGCGACACGATGATCAGCCTCGAAGGGCTGACGCTCTCCACGCACCGATATCGCGAGGCCGGCTACATCCTTCGGACGTTCGGCCACTACGTGCGCGACGGGCTGATCCCGAACCTGTTCCCGGAAGGCGATTGCGAAGGCCTTTATCATACCGCCGACGCGACGCTGTGGTTCTTCCATGCCCT
>Ga0075434_100002752_pt1 | contig 15550 bp, 15 predicted proteins | sample RhiMethybrSRZTD3_FD_75298 | JGI IMG/M metagenome (GOLD analysis project Ga0075434, IMG submission 75298) | Populus rhizosphere microbial communities from Tennessee, USA - Rhizosphere MetaG P. TD hybrid SRZTD3 | ecosystem: Host-associated > Plants > Roots > Rhizosphere > Soil | place: USA... | reverse complement strand
CGTTGAGATCCGCCGCTCCTCAAGAATGGCACCGCTCTCCCGGTCCAGTCGACAGACCTGACTCGAACGATCTCCCAAATCCAAACCCACCACCCCCTGCGTTACGACTTTGCTAGAGTTTTTCATCGCCAACCTCCTTTGCGCCTCCCGGCGCTTTGGTCCACCTGTTTGCAGGCCAGAGTCTGGCACTACGCCCAGGAGGTTGGCCTTCTCATCCCATCTCTACGGATTGATCGGGTGTTACGAATTGATCGGGCCTTACGGGTCCGTAGAGACGTCCCAGCCGTATTCATAACCTCTGCAGGCCTCGGACGGCGGGACGTCTCTCTTCTCGGGCGGCGGGACGTCTCTTCTTCTACCGCGGCACCGCTCCCACGATCTCCCCTTCCTCTCCCAACGCGGGATAGGGCACGCCCCGCTTCCTGCACTGCCGAGCGATCTCCGGATACGTCCATTCGAACAACGTCCGGGCGTAGGTCTCCGGATCCAACCGCGGCCCATCATAGAAGCCTGCCTCCCGCCTCTGCCGCTGGGCTTCGAAGAGAATCAAGGCCGCCGCCACCGAGACGTTGAGCGAGATGCCCATACCTTCCATCGGAATGGCGACGATCGCGTCCGCGCCGGCCAGGGCTTCTTCTGTCAGGCCGTTGTCCTCATTGCCGAGCAGCAGCGCAGTGGGGAGGGTGTAGTCCACTTCGCGAAAGGGGATGGCCTCTGGAGCGGGATGCGCCGCCAGTACGCGCAGTCCCCGGCCCTTCAGGTGCTCCAGGGCTCCGGCGAGCGTCCGGTGCTTGTGCACAGGGAGCCACTTGCGGTTGCCTCCCGAGGCGGGGCGCGAGATCTTGAGCCGGCCGCCGGGCCAGACGGCGTGCGCCTCGCAGACGCCGACGGCGTCGCAGCTCCGCAGGATGGCCGCCAGGTTGCGCGGCACCTGCACGTCCTCCAGCAGCACGGTGAGGTCCGGCTGGCGGCGGTCGAGAACGGTGCGCAGGCGGTGAAAGCGCTTCGGCGTGCTCATTGCATGGCTCCGGCGGGCTGATAACATACCCTGCCGGGGGTCTTTCCGCGGTACACGGACCGAACGGAGGAAGGCTTTATGGCGATCATGGAACGCACTGGGAGCACCCTCGACCGCATCGCCGGATTGCTCGGCGACGAGGCGGACAGCCTCCTCTCCTTCACCTGCAAGGGAATTCCCAAGGAGCAGCTCATGCTGCCCGGCGCCGACCACGTCGAGCAGGCCTGGAGCTTCTCCGACCGCAAGCCGGGCGTGCTGGTGAACCTGCAGCGCCTCTACGGCACCGGGCGGCTCGCCAACACCGGCTATCTCTCCATCCTGCCGGTGGACCAGGGAGTGGAGCACTCCGCCGCCGCCTCCTTCGCGCCGAACCCGGCCTACTTCGACCCGGAGAACATCGTCCGGCTGGCTCTCGAGGCCGGCTGCAACGCCGTCGCCTCCACCATGGGAGTGCTCGGCTCGGTGGCGCGCAAGTACGCGCACAAGATCCCCTTCATCGCCAAGATCAATCACAACGAGCTGCTCACCTATCCCAACAAGTTCCAGCAGATCCTCTTCGGGCAGGTGGAGCAGGCCTGGGACATGGGCGCGGCGGCGGTCGGCGCCACGGTCTACTTCGGCAGCGACGACGCGGACCGCGAGATCGTCGAGATCGCCGAGGCCTTCTACCGCGCCCACGAGCTGGGGCTCGCCACCGTGCTCTGGGCCTACACCCGCAACAGCGCCTTCAAGAAGGATGGCGTGGATTACCACACGGCCGCGGACCTCACCGGCCAGGCGAACCACCTCGCGGTGACCATGCAGGCGGACATCGTCAAGCAGAAGCAGGCGACGCTCAACGGCGGCTATCCCGCGCTCAACTTCGGCAAGACGAGCCCGAAGGTCTACGGCGAGCTGGTCACCGACCATCCGGTCGACTGGAACCGCTGGCAGGTGGCGAACTGCTACATGGGCCGCGTCAGCCTGATCAACTCGGGCGGCGAGTCCAAGGGCCAGGCCGATCTCGCGCAGGCGGTGCGCACGGCGGTCGTCGCCAAGCGCGCCGGCAGCGCCGGCCTCATCTCCGGCCGCAAGACGTTCCAGCGCCCCATGAAGGAGGGCGTCGAGCTGTTCCACGCCATTCAGGACGTGTTTCTTTGCGCTGAGGTGACGGTGGCCTGAGGGTTCGCCCCCTCTACCAGCTCCCGCACTTCCTCGATTCGCGCCTCCATGTCCGCCTCGCCCAGCTCGATCAGGCGCTGCAGATAGTCCTCCTGGAACATCACCATGCTCAGGAAGTCGGAGGTCTCCGTCTCCTTCGTCCCCAGGCTGCGGGTGAGATAGCGGAAGCCTTTGGGGAGGCGGGGCTCGTAGGCGTTGGCAAGCGCTCCCAGGTCCTGCGAAGGGCGGATCAGCCGGATGTCCACGTGCCGGAGGTTCCCCCGCTCTTCCGGCGGCAGCTTGAGGAGGAGACGGTTGAGACCCTCAAGACGCCGGACGTCCTCGTCCAGGACGTCGAGGAAGATGGCGTCCGCGAGATGGTTGATGATCTGTGCCGGCGGGGGATAGCCCTCGGTCTTGCGCCGCGCCGCCTCCTCATAGTTCGGCTCGTAATGGGGCGAGACGGCGAGGATGCGAGTCGCGCCGAGGCGGAGAGCCGGCACGAGCGGCGTGGAGAGGCGCACGCCGCCATCGCCATACCAGGCATCTCCCAGGCGCACCGCCGGGAAGAACAGCGGCAAGGAAGCGGATGCCATCACGTGGTCCACGGTGATTCGGGCGGCGAGGCTGCGGTGCCGGGGCTGGTGCCAGTGGTTGAAGTCGCGCGCCTGGACCCAGGTGACCGTCTGTCCCGTGGTGTAGTTGAGGCCCGTCAGAGCGAGCGCCTTGAGCCATCCCTGTTCCAGGTTGCGTTCGATGCCGATGATCTCGCCGTCTATCGTGGTGGTGGCGCGCTGGATGGTGCCGTAGAGGGGTTGGCTGTCGACCAGCCCGCGGACGGCTGGGGCTATCGAAAAGTTGCCGGCAGCGAGGTGAGCGGCCCACCCCGTGAAGTGACGAGCGAGCGAGGGCGTATCGACCCGAAAGATGTCTTCGACCCGAAGGCGGCCCCAGACTTCGCACAGCCCTCGCGTCGCTTCGGCGAGCGCGCCGGAATGGGCGGCGTAGAAGGCGGCGTTGATCGCCCCGGCGGAGACGCCGGTGATGATCGGGAAGCGCAGGTTGGGGAAGTGGTGGCCGAGGCAGCGCAGCACGCCGGTCTGGTAGGCTCCTCGTGCGCCGCCGCCGGAGAGGACGAGGGCGAGATCCGCCTGCGGCGGCTCGATCCCCTCTCTGGCCGGAAGATCGGCTGGCATGGCATGATCGCCGTCGGGTTCGTGGATCACGCCGCCACTCTATGAGAGGAAAGGGGAAATGAAAACCGTTCTCAAGCTGCTCGGCCTTCTGGCTGTCATCATCGTCGCCGCTTTTCTCTTCATCATCTCAGGGTGCTACGACGTCGCTGCAAGCAAGCCCGATGCCGGGCTGATCGCCTGGGCGCTCGACACGACGCGGGAGCGCTCGGTCCACCGGTCCGTCGACAGTCTCGAAGGGAAAGTGCAGGTCCCCAACTTGGACGACGCCGAGAGGGTGCGGACGGGCCTGGCCCACTACGACGAGATGTGCGTCACGTGCCACGGCGCGCCGGGGGTCAAGGCCTCGGAGGTCGGACAGGGGCTCAATCCCTTCCCTCCCGAGCTGGCGAGGCGGCGCCACACCGAGGCGGTGGAAGACTTCTGGATCGTTAAAAACGGCATCAAGATGAGCGGCATGCCATCCTTCGGCGTGACCCATACGGACGACCAGATCTGGGCCATCGTCGCCTTTCTCAAGCGGCTGCCGAAGCTCTCGCCCGAGGAGTACCAGGCCATGGTGCAGCAGGCCGGAGAGCCGGGCGTCGAGGGCGAGGAGCACGAACACGGCGGGAAAGGGCACTGATAAACTTCCCCGTCATGGAGCTGGGGAATCTCGATCTCACACGGGTAAGCGACGGCGGCTTCCGCCTCGACGGCGGGGCCATGTTCGGCGTCGTGCCGCGGGTGCTCTGGGAGAAGGGCTCGCCGCCGGACGCGCAGAATCGCATCCGCATGGGCACCAACTGCCTGCTGGTGGCCAGGGGGAGCGATCTCCTGCTGATCGACACCGGCATCGGGGACAAGCACGACGCGCGCTTCCGCGAGATGTATGGCATGGACCCGCAGGCGGTCCGGCTGCCGGAGTCGATCCGCCGTGCGGGCTATGAGCTGGAGGACGTTACGCACGTTCTCCTCTCGCACCTCCACTTCGACCATTGCGGCTGGAACACGCGCGACGCGGGGGGCCGCATCGTGCCCACCTTCCCGAAGGCGCGCTACTGGCTGCAGCGCGGCGAGGTGGAGCATGCCCGCCATCCCAACGAGCGCGACCGGGCGAGCTACTTCCCTTTCAACTGGGAGCCGCTGTTCGATTCCGGCGTCGCCGAGCTGTTCGGCGAGGAGGCGGAGCCGATCCCGGGAGTCAAGGCGGTGCGGGTTCCCGGGCACAACGCGGACATGTGCATTGTTCTCCTGGATGGAGGCGATGGGGCGAAGGGTGTCTACTGGGCCGACCTGGTCCCCAGGGCTTCGCACGTTCCCTTTCCATGGATCATGAGCTACGACCTCTATCCGTTGACGACGCTCGAAAACAAGAAGGTCTGGCTGCCCCGGGCTGCTGAGGGGAATTGGCTGTGCGTCTTCGAGCACGACCCCGACATCCCGTTCGGACGGCTGATCGAGGAAAAGCCGGGACGATACAGGGTGAATGAGGAATGGCGAATCAAGAATGATGAATTGAAAGCTCAGAACGCGGAGCTTGCGGCTCGTCCGTCATGATCATTCGCCATTCATAATTCGCCATTCGCCATTTTTGGAGACTTTATGGCTCGCGAAGAGTTCGACCTCATCATCATCGGCAGCGGTCCGGGCGGTTACGTGGCCGGAATCCGGGCGGGCCAGCTCGGCCTCAAAGCTGCCGTGGTGGAGAAGGACCCCAAGTACGGCGGCACCTGTGGGCTCCGCGGGTGCATCCCCACCAAGGCGCTGCTGCACACGGCGGCGGTGCTGGACGAGATCCGTGAGGCGAACGACCTGGGAGTGCAGGTCGCCGAGCCGACGCTCGACATTGTCAAGGCGCAGGAGCGCAAGCAGAAGGTGGTGGATAGCAACGCCAAAGGCATCGACTTCCTGTTCAAGAAAAACAAGGTGACCGGCCTCCATGGCGTCGGTCGCATCACCGGCCCTCATGAGGTGGAGGTCGAAGGGCAGGACGGCAAGAAGACCTACGGCGCCAAGTTCATCATCATCGCCACCGGCTCGGTGCCGCGGGACATCTCCATCGCGCCGGCGGACGGCGAGCGCATCCTCAACTCCGACCACATTCTGGAGCTGCGCCAGGTTCCGGGCTCGCTGGCCGTCCTGGGCGCCGGCGCGGTCGGCACCGAGTTCGCCTCGATCTACGCCTCCTTCGGCACCAAGGTGACCCTGGTCGAGATGCTGCCGCGGTGCCTCCCCATCGAGGACGAGGAGGTTTCGGCGGAGCTGCAGCGGGCGCTGCGCAAGCGCGGCCTCGACGTGCTGACCGGCACCACGTTGAAGAGCGCGGAGCGGACGGAAGGCGGCGTCAAGCTGACCCTCGAGGGCGGCAAGAAGAACGCCGTCGAGGCCGAGCTGCTGCTCGTCGCGATCGGCCGCAAGCCGGTCACGGAGAACCTGGGCCTGGAGGCGCTCGGCGTCGAGCTCGAGCGCGGCTACGTCAAGGTCGATCTCGCCACCATGCAGACCGCGGTGCCGCACATCTACGCCATCGGCGACGTGATCAATACGCCCTGGCTGGCCCACGTTGCCTCGTCCGAGGGCATCCTCGCCGTCGAGCACATGGCGGGGCAGACCGTACGGCCGATCAACTACGACCGGGTGCCCTCCTGCACCTACTGCGAGCCGGAGGTGGCGAGCGTCGGCCTGACCGAGGCGAAGGCGCGCGAGCGCGGCTACGACGTGCAGACCGGCAAATTCCCCCTCACGGCGCTCGCCAAAGCACGCATCCTCGGCAAGACCGCGGGTTTCGTCAAGGTGGTGCGCGAAAAGAAGTACGACGAGCTCCTGGGAATCCATATCGTCGGCGCGCACGCCACGGACCTGATCGCCGAGGCCTGCGTGGCCCTGCAGATGGAAGGCACCGACGAGGAGCTGTTCCGGACCATGCATGCCCATCCGACGCTCTCCGAGGCCGTCATGGAGGCGGCGCACGCGGCGCACGGGCAGGCGATTCATATCTGACACCATGCCCAAGCTAGCCAAAAACTGGGGCCCCCTTCATCCCCAGATCGAGCAGACCGAGCGGCTGGCGAAAACCGGTCTGCCGCGGGAGAAACAGCTCGAGCTCTATCGCTACATGAAGCTCAACCGGATGGTGGAAGACCGTCTCGGCAATCTCTACCGGCAGGGCAAAGTGGTGGGCGGGCTGTACTCCAGCCGCGGCCAGGAGGCGACGTCCGTCGGCTCGGCGTACGCCCTGGAGCCACAGGACGTCGTAGGGCCGCTCATCCGCAACCTGGGCACCATGCTGGTGCGGGGCGTCAAGCCGCGCGAGGTCTTGATGCAGTACATGGCCAAGAGCGACAGCCCCACCGGCGGCAAGGATGGAAACACCCACTTCGGCGACCTCAGCCGCGGTCTGGTGGCGCCCATCTCCATGCTCGGCGCGCTGATCCCGGTGCTGGCCGGCGTGGCCCTTGCGGGCAAGATGCAGAAGAAGGATCTGGTCGCCCTCACCTACATCGGCGACGGCGGCACCTCGACCGGCGACTTCCACGAGGGGCTGAACCTCGCCGCCGTGCTGCACTTGCCGTTCGTCCTCATCGCCGAGCACAACGGCTGGGCCTACTCGACGCCGACCTCGCGCCAGATGCGGATCAAGAACATCGCCACCCGCGCGGCGGCCTATGGCATTCCGGGCGAGACCGTGGACGGCAATGACGTGCTGGCCGTTTATGAGGCCACGAAGCGAGCCGTCGAGCGTGCGCGCGCCGGCGGCGGTCCCAGCCTGATCGAGGCCAAGACCTTCCGCATGAAGGGCCACGCCGAGCACGACGACGCCGGCTACGTGCCCCAAGAACAGTTCGAAGAATGGAAGCAGAAGGATCCGATCGAGCGCTTCGAGCGCCACCTGCTCGGCGAGAGCCTGGCCACGGAAGAGGAGCTGAAGGCGATCGCGGCGGAGATCGATGCGCGGCTCAACGAGGAGGTCGATTTCGCGCTCGCCTCGCCGATGCCGCCGCCGGAGCGCGCCTTCGAAGGCGTCTACGAGCCTGCCCCTCCTGGGGTGTCCGTCTGATGGCGGCCGTCACCTATCTCGAAGCCGTCCGCCAGGCGCTCTGGGACGAGATGGAGCAGGACGAGCGGGTGTTCATGCTCGGCCAGGACATCGGCACCTACGGCGGCGCGTTCCGCGTCACGGCCGGCTTCCTCGACCGCTTCGGGCCGGAGCGGATCATCGACACGCCGATCAGCGAGTCGGCCATGGTGGGCTGCGCCATCGGCGCCGCCATGATGGGGATGCGGCCGGTGGTCGAGATGCAGTTCATCGACTTCATCTCCTGCGCCTTCAACCAGATCGTCAACTTCGCCGGACCCAACCACTACCGCTGGGGCCAGCAGGTGCCGATCGTCATCCGGGGACCCGCGGGCGGCAACGTGCACGGCTCGGCCTACCACAGCCAGAACCCCGAGTCGTACTTCCAGCACACGCCGGGGCTGAAGATCGTAGCGCCGGGCACGGTGGCGGACGCCTATGGCCTGCTCAGGGCAGCGATCCGCGATCCCAACCCGGTGCTCTACTTCGAGCACAAGTATCTTTACCGGCGGCTCAAGGACGCGCTTCCCGCTGGCGACGATCGCGACGGCCTGGTGCCGATCGGCCGAGCGCGGCTGGCGCGGGAGGGGCGCGACCTTTCGGTCGTCACCTGGGGTGCTATGCTGCAGGTGGCGCTGGAGGCCGCCGGGCGCCTCGCGGCGGAGGGGATCGAGCTCGAAGTCCTCGATCTCCGGACGCTCAAGCCCCTCGATCAGGAAGCCATCCTCGCGACCGTCCGCAAGACCAGCCGGGTGATCGTCCTGAGCGAGGAGCAGACCACGGGCTCGGTGGCCGGGGAAGTGGCGGCGCGGATCGCGCAGCACGCTTTCGATTGGCTGGACGGGCCGGTCCACCGGCTCTGCTGTCCGGACACTCCGGTCCCCTACAGTCCGACGCTCGAAGAAGCCTATCTGCCGAATGTGGAGAAGCTCGTCGCCCGGGTGCGGGAGCTGGCCAGCTACTGACGAAAGAGAGATACGGGAGAGCTTATGGCTACTGAAGTCGTGATGCCCCAGATGGGAGAGTCGATCGCCGAGGGCACCATCACCCGCTGGCTGGTGAAGCCGGGCGACAAGGTGGAGCGGGATCAACCGCTGTTCGAGATCTCGACCGACAAGGTGGACGCCGAGATTCCCAGCCCCGCCTCGGGCACGCTGCTGGAGATTCGCAACCAAGAGGGAGAGACCGTCCCCGTCAACCAGGTCGTCGCGGTGATCGGCGAGGCGGGCGAGCAGCCCGGCGCCGCCGCGGCGGCCGCGGCAGAGCCGGCAGCCGCCGTCGAGGCCAAGCCTGTGGAGGCCGCTCCCGAGGCTGCGCCGGTGCCCCAGGTGGCCGCGCCCGAGCCGGAGCCCAAGCCCGCAGCGGAGGCGCCGAAAGAGGAAGGCGGCGCGGCCAGCCTGGAGGACCGGGTGCGCAAGTTCTCCAGCCCGCTGGTGCGCAGCATCGCGGCCAAGGAAGGCGTCAACCTCGAAGAAGTCGAAGGCACCGGAGCGCAGGGCCGGGTCACCAAGGACGACATCATGAAGCACCTGGAGCAGCGCAAGGCGGCGCCGGCGCCTGCTCCTGCGGCCGCGCCGCCTCCGGCCGCCGCGGCAGCTCCGGCGGCGCGCCAAGCGCCCGCGGGCTTCTACGTGCCGGCCTACCAGCCGGGCGAGAACGTTGAGATCGAGCCGATGTCGAAGATCCGGCAGATCACGGCGGCCCACATGGTCTACTCCAAGGCCACCTCGGCGCACGTCACGACGGTCTTCCATATCGACATGTCCCGCGTCTCCCGCGCCCGTGCCCGCGCCAAGGACGGCTTCCAGAAAAAAGAGGGTACAAAGCTCACGTTCATGCCCTTCATCTTCAAGGCGGCCGCGACGGCCTTGAAGGCCCACAAGACCGTGAATGCCTCCATCGACGGCACGAACATCGTCTACAAGAAGGACATCAACATCGGCATAGCCGTCGACATGCCGGGCCGCGGCCTCATCGTGCCGGTGATCAAGAATGCCGACACCCTGAGCCTCGTCGGCTTTGCTAAGGCCGCCAACGATCTCGCGGACCGCGCACGTTCCAAGAAGCTCAAGCCGGAGGAGACGCAGGGTGGCACCTTCACCATCACCAACCCCGGTGTATTCGGCAGCCTCTTCGGCACGCCGGTGATCAACCAGCCGCAGGTGGCGATTCTCGGCGTCGGCACCATCGAGAAGCGGCCGGTTGTCATCGAGGACGAGAACGGCAACGACGCGATCGCCGTCAAGATCATGACCTACCTGGCCATCACCTACGATCATCGGCTGGTGGACGGCGCCGACGCCGACCGCTTCATGATCGACGTCAAGAAGGTGCTCGAAGAGGATCCCTGGACGGAGCTGGAGGCGTACGTTTAGCGCTGCCGCGGCTAGCGACCCGGTCTTCGCCGCCGGTCTCGCTGGCGGGGGCGCCGGTCGCAGGAGGAACCCATGATTCCGGAGAGAGCCCACGCCCAGGTGGAAGCGCCTGAGCCTGCCGCGGCGGAGCAGGAGACGGCACCGGCGAACGTCCCTGTTCCGTGGGGATTCGGCAAGCGCATCGCCTTCCGCTTCGTCTGCTCGTACTTCTTCCTCTACATCTTCCCCTTCCCGCTCGACTCCATCCCGTACGTCGCCATTGCCGCCGGGTGGTACCAAAACCTCTGGAACACGATCGTGCCTTGGGTGGGCAAGCTCGTGTTCCACGTCGAGATCACCGTGCAGCCGAACGGCAGCGGCGATACGACCTGGAACTACGTCCAGCTCTTCTGCTTTGCGGTCCTGGCGGCGGTGGCGACGCTCGTCTGGACGCTGCTCGATCGCCGGCGCGCCAACTATGCGCGGCTCCACGAGTGGCTGCGCGTCTATGTCCGCTTCTACCTCGCCACGGCGATGGTCTCCTACGGTGCGTTCAAGATCTTTCCATCGCAGATGCCCGCGCCGTCGCTCGACCGCCTGATGCAGCCTTTCGGCGACGCGTCGCCGATGGGGCTGCTGTGGACGTTCATCGGGGCCTCGAGGAGCTACGAGTTCTTCTCCGGCGCCGCCGAGATGCTCGGCGGCCTGCTGCTCATCGCCCGCCGCACCGCGCTGCTGGGCGCGCTGATCAGTATCGCGGTCGTCGGCAACATCGTGATGCTCAACTTCAGCTACGACGTGCCGGTGAAGCTGTTTTCGGCCCACCTGCTCGTCATGGCCGTCTTTCTGGTGCTGCCGGACGCGCGCCGGCTCGCCGACCTCTTCCTGTTCAACCGCCCCGTGCCGCCCGCTGACATCCGCCCGCCGTTCCGCCGGGTCTGGCTCAACCGCGTGGCGCTCGCCTGCCGCACGCTGCTCGTCGTGGGCATCGCCGCTCTGACGCTGTCCCAGTCTTTTCAGAACACCGTAGGCGAGCGCGCTTCCAACTCGTCGCCGTTCTTCGGCATCTGGGGCGTCGACGAGTTCGAGGTGAACGGACAGGTCCGCCCGCCTCTGCCCTCGGACGAGGAGCGGTGGCAGCGGATGATCTTCGCTTTTCCGGGCATGATGTCCGTGCAGCTCATGAATCAGCACCGCGTTCGTTACAACATCAACCTGAATACCGGGAAAAGCTTGCTCGAGCTGACGAAGTTCAGCGAGCCGAATTGGAAGGCCACCTTCTCCTATCAGCAGGACGGTCCGGGGCGCCTCGCGCTCGAAGGGACGCTCGACGGCCAGAAGATCCGGGCCAAGCTTCGCCGCACCAAGATCCCCAGCTTCCTGCTGGTCAACCGCGGCTTCCACTGGATCAACGAATATCCGTTCAATCGGTGACGCGACAGGGTGTTCGAGCACCGCAACGACAAGCTCCTTCCCCGCGCCGCCTTCCTCCGGCGGTTCATGGGGTTTGGCGCCGTCGCGCTCGGGCTCGTCGCCTTTTCGTTGCTGCTGGGGATGGCGGGCTATCACTGGTTCGAGAGGCTCTCCTGGCTGGACGCCTTCCTGAACGCCGCGATGCTGCTCGGCGGCATGGGCCCGGTCGACGACATCAAGACGCCCGCGGGCAAGCTGTTCGCCGGGTGCTACGCGCTGTATTCCGGACTGGTGATCATCACCGCCGCCGGAGTGCTGGCGGCGCCCCTGGTCCACCGCTTCCTGCACCGGTTTCACTTGGAAGCGGAGAACGCGGAGGACGACTCCGGGTAACGCGCCGTCTGCCGGAGCTATATCAAGGATGAGAAAACGGCCCCACCCGAGGGCGGGGCCGGCACGGTTCAATCAACAGAGGCGCTATTGGAGCTCGGAGAAACCGATCCGACCGAAGATGGTGATCGGGAACTCCGCGACCTGGCCGCCGTTCTGGACGCGCAGCCGGTAGGCGCCGGTTGGGACGTTGAAGGCGACGGAGATCTGCAGCGTCACCTGCGTCGGGCTGCCGGACGCCGTGAGCACCTGGACGCCCAGAACCGGCTGCCCGAAGGAGCTCACCACGGTGTAGGCGAACTGCGAGACCGGCAGGCCCGAGCCCGTGACGAACAAGGTGGTGACGGTTCCGGCGAGGAGGGTCGCCGGCTGCACGGAGGTGATCCGCAGGCCGGCGCTCGCGACGATCTGGACGGGAGCCTCGGCGCCGAACGATCCGGACTGCGCCCGGATCCGATAGAACCCGGACGGAGTGGGCGCCGGGACGGTGATGTCCAGGGTCACGGATGTGGCGTTGCCGGTGGTGCCATCGATCGTCGCGAAGACGAGGACGATCGAAGCGCCGATGCTCCCCGTGGGGCCCTGGACGGTGTAGGACGATGCCATGACGGGAAGGTTCGAGCCTGTGATGGTGACCCGCGTCGTCGCGCCCGCGGAGAGCTGGTTGGGCTGGACGGAAAAGATCACGATCCCGAAGCCCTGGAAGATCTCCAGCGGGAACTGGGCCGCGGAGCCGGGAACCGAAGCGCGCAGGAAGGCGGTGCCCAGCGGCGCGTTGGCGGCCACCGCGATCTGCAGCGTCACCTGGGTCGCAGAGCCGAAAGCCGAGACCACCTGAACGCCGGCGATCGCCAGACCGTTGGCTCCCACCACACTGTAGTTGGCCGCGGAAGGAGGCAGGTTCGCGCCGCTGACTTGCACGGTCGAGGTCGATCCCGCCGGGATGCGGCTCGGCTGCACCGAGTCGATGCGGATGCTCAGATTGACGGCGGGCGTGATGGCGAGCGGAACCATGGCGCTGGAGCCGCCGGACTGGACGCGGAGCTGGTAGACGCCGGAGGGCGTCGTGGCAGGAACCGAAATGCTCAGCGTGCTGCTGTTGGACGTGCCGAACGTGTTGACCACCTGGACGCCCGGCGCGTTGACGCTGTAGGCGGCGGGATTGATCGGCAGGTTCGCTCCCGTGACCACGACGATCGAGGTGGACCCGGCCGGAATCGAGCTCGGCTGCACGGAGGTGATGATCGGCGGCGGAGTGAACACCGGAACGATCGTCGGGTCAGGGATGATTTCCGGCGGCTCCGTGGGAAAGGGTTGCCGGATCTGGCGGATCTGTTGCTCGAAGCCGGGGACGCCGCCGCCATCCACCGGCAGGGCCGCCTCGGCGGCGGCGGGATTGATCGCTTCCAAGTCGCTCGACATGATGACTCTCCTTGGCTCGCCGCTTCTGCGGGCGAGCGATCGGTAAAGGATTGTTCTGGCGGATCTGCGCTGCCGGGACATCCGGTTGCACTCGACGCCTCTGACTGGACCTACGTACGAAATGCTTTCTTGGATGAAAGGCGTTACTCCCGGTGCCGATCGGCCCACCAGCCCCACGGCGGCACGATCCAGCCGGCGAGAGCGGACCAGGCGAGCACCCGCTCGTTGGCTTCCCACGAAGCTCTGCTGTAGAATTCCCTAAGAATCCAGAGGACAGCGCGATCCGTCTGATCCTTTTCCCAGGGAAGGAGAGAGAAGATGTTCGGAATCCTCCGCGACGAGAACGGCAATCCCCTCATCGTCCAGCGCTACATCATCGAGATGTTCCTCGGCCCCGCCTACGACCCGAACAAGTCCGTCGAAGAGCAGCCGCAGTTCCTCGAGCACATCGTCTACTTTGCCAAGCTCATCTTGAACGGCACCGTCCTGCTGGCGGGCCCCTATGCCGCCTTCGACGGCGCCTACGTCGTGCTCAGCGAAAAGGTCGTCAAGACCTACGACGCAGCCGTGGCCATCATGGACGGGGATCCCTGGTCCAAGAATCGGGTGAGCGTAGCCGTCGTGCGGACGTGGGACAGCAATCCTCTCTTCCTCTCAGGCATCGCCAAGCCCGATGCGCTGAGGCCCGAAGAGATCGACGCGCTGCGCGCTCAGGCTCTCGGGGCTGGTTGATTTCGCAAGACGAACCAGCCGACCGGCAGCCAGATGACGCCCTGGACGATCTGCGCCACGGCCGGCCCGAGGAGCGGAAAGATGACGGCGTTGAGAAGCCCGACGACGACGAGCCAGGCGCCTTGCCAGGCTGCGATGCGCCGGGTCCATAGAGCCGCGGTGCCGAGCGCGATCGGCGCGAGCATCTGGTACCACAGCCCTCCCAGCACATAGATGAACGTGTGGTGTCCCGTGTAGGCCATCATCAACCATACCGCGGCGAAGAACGTGGCTCCTGCCGCGGCGAGGACCATGAGGGTCTTGAGGACGGGTCCGCGCCGCGTCGCGAGCGTGTAGATGCCGAACAGCCCGGCGAAAAAGCCCACCGATTTTCCGAGTTGAAGAAGACCGTACCCCCACCGCTGGGCCGGCGGCGCGGCGGCGAACGTGGCAGGGCTGGCGAGGATCGGCCGTGCGAGCTCCCAGAGGCCGCCGAAGATGCCGGTGATCACGGCCGCCAGCATGCAGGCGATCCCGAGGCCGCGCAGGGAAAGCCCGTTCCGAGAGGAAGCGCCGAGCGTAGGATCTGCCACCACCATAGTCCCCTCCGAAGGTCGATGAGCTGATTGTACGCTCATCCTGATGGCGATCCGTGCGGCGGAGGGCGTTCGCGGCCCCGGTGAAACTGCTAGAATTAGTCCATGCGGAATTTCGGGCTCGGCACGGCTGCTGTGCTGGCGGTGGTCCTGGCGGCGTGTCAGGAAGGCAGGCTGCCGCCGCCGGTGACGAGCGTGGCCGACGAGGTGGCACCGGCGGTGACCGCCAAGAGAGTCGTCGCGGTCTATGAAGGTGTTCTGCCCTGCGCCGAGTGCCGGGGAATCCGCACCGAGCTGACGCTCTTCGACGACGATTCCACCTACAAGCTCGTCGAGGTCTACCTGGGAACGCCGGACGGCGACCGCACCTTCCAGTCCGATGGCACCTGGACGCTGCGGCGGTCCTCCTTCAAAGACCCCAAGGCGGCGGCGATCTACGAGCTGCGTCCCCGCCAGTCCGGAGAGGAGCGAAAGTACCTGATCGTCGACGAGCGGCAGATCCGGCAGCTCGATCGCGACGGACGCGAGATCGCATCGCGGCTCGACTACACGCTGAGGCGGAAGGATTCGACCGCGGCGAATTGAGCGCGGAACGGGCGATCTTGCCGGCTCGACCTCACCCCAACCCCTCTCCTAAAGGAGAGGGGCTTTAGGAACTGGATTTTTTTCTCCCCTCTCCTTTAGGAGAGGGGTTGGGGTGAGGTCGCCCGTTGACCGCCTCTCCGCGTCTTCCTATGATTCCCGCGGTGGCCTCCATCGACACCGCCTCGCTCGTCCTGTTCACCCTCGCGGTGGCCGCGGCTGCCACGCTCCTGAACCTGGTGCCCGGCATCGCGGCGGCCTGGGTGTTGTCGCGCCAGGGCTGGCGGGGGAGGGCCGTGCTGGAGACGCTCGTCTCGCTGCCCCTGGTGCTGCCGCCGACGGCGGTGGGTCTGGCGCTGCTCCTGCTCTTCGGCCGCACGGGACCCTTGGGACGGCCGCTCTACGAACGGCTCGGCATCGATATCGCCTTCACCTGGCGCGGCGTGGTGCTCGCCTCGGCGGTGGTGGCGTTCCCGCTCCTCGTGCGCAGCGCTCGCTCGGCGTTCGAGGAGGTGGACCCGCGCCTGCCGGCGGTGGCGCGGACGCTCGGCCGCGGGCCGGTGCGCGCCTTCTTCGAGGTCGAGCTGCCGCTCGCCTGGCGCGGCGTGCTCGCCGGCACCGTGCTCGCCTTCGCCCGCGCCCTCGGCGAGTTCGGCGCCACGATCCTGGTGGCC
>Ga0075434_100002750_pt1 | contig 15552 bp, 12 predicted proteins | sample RhiMethybrSRZTD3_FD_75298 | JGI IMG/M metagenome (GOLD analysis project Ga0075434, IMG submission 75298) | Populus rhizosphere microbial communities from Tennessee, USA - Rhizosphere MetaG P. TD hybrid SRZTD3 | ecosystem: Host-associated > Plants > Roots > Rhizosphere > Soil | place: USA... | reverse complement strand
AGACGACGACCGCAAAGACGGCCCCGGGGGTGATGAACTGCCACTTGCGCGGAACGACGTTCGGGGCCAGATAGAGCACGATCGCGAACATCGTCATGAGCCCGACGAGCAGGATCGGCCATTCCGCCGTCCACCACACCCAGCGGACGAGGGTCGTGTTGCCGACGGCAGAGCCCACCCACCGGCTGGCATCGGGGCCGAGCACGAGCAGGACGAAGACGAGCGCGAAGCTCACGACCACGCAGAAGATCAGCGTCACCGCGATCAGCCGCTTCTTGACGAAGCCCCGCGTCTCGTCGCGCTCGTAGGCCGCCGTGAGCGCCCACATCACCGTCTGCATCGCCCCGGACAGCGTCCACAGCGCGAGCAGGAAGCCGACGACGATCATCACGAGCCCGCCGCTCTGGGCCTGGGTGGTCCGGGTGAGCGTGTCGCCGATCAGGTTGACCGCGCTCGCCGGCATCACGGGCGACAGGTGGTCGAGGATGTTGTTGATGGCGTCCGGGCCGGCGAACACGCTGAACGCGCCGACCGCGACCAGGAGCGCCGACGGGATGGCGAGGAACGCGTAGTAGGCGACGGCCGCGGCGAGGTTCGTGACGTTGTCGGCCAGCGCGCGCTTGATGCCGCGATAGACGACCCCCACGTAGTCTCGGGCCGAGAGGTCGCTCAGGTCGCCGGGTTCGGCTTCGACAGCCGCCATGCCCGGTATATGCCCGGTGGGGCGGCGGCCCGAACGCCCGGCCGCTCAGTTCGCTTCGCGCTCGTCCACGGCGGTCCAATCGGCCGGGACACCGAGCACGTCGCAGAGGGCCACGAGCGACCCGTAGCTCGTCGAGCCCGTGCGCTCTGCCCTGGCGACCGTGGACGGGTGCAGGCCCGCGATCCGCGCGAGCATCGTCCGGCTGAGACCGCTGCGCTCCCGCGCCCGGCGCAGCCGTTCGCCGACGCGCTCGCGGAACGGGTACATCCGGTAGAGCTCGGCGAGCTGCCACTCGCAGTACTCGGCCACCCGCTCGGCCGCGTGCTGCTCGCACCGGAGCCGGTGGATCTCGGCACGCAGCGCCGCGTCGAGCGCAGCGCCGCCCGCGCCGTCGTCGGTCATGCCCATGCCCCGAACATCGCACCGGCCGGGTGAGCCGTTACACCTCTGCGGCTCCGATGCGATTGGCCAGGTCTCTTGCCGGCGGATAGGGAGATCCCCGACGCGATGCCCCCGAGGTGCGACCTACCGTCGAGCCAATCTCTCGAAGGAGGATCGGCATGACCCGCACCACCCATCGCATCGGCCTCGCCGTCGCCGTGGTCCTCGCCCTTACGGCGGCCGCCGGCGCCGGCACAACCACCGCCTACGCCGCCGGCGGCACGCCCGCGGTGACCTCGTCGATCTCGCTCTCCTTCTCGGGCGGGACAAGGATCACCGTCGGCGACCAGGCGAGCCTGTTCGGCTTCCTGAGCTTCTCCGACAGCTCGTCGGCGAACGGCCTGACCGTCCACGTGACGCGCACGAACCCCGACCACACCCAGACGGTCCTCGCCGACGTGACGACGACCTCCGACCAGGGCGGCTTCACCTTCGCCGACTCGCCTCCCGCGCGCGGGAATTACACCTACACCGCCACGTTCGACGGCGATGCGCAGCGAAGCGCGGCCACGGGCACGTCGGACGTCCTCGCCGTGAACGGCATCGTCACGTCGCTCGGCCTCAAGGCCTCGGCGACCAAGAGCGGCTATCGCCGTCCCGTCACGGTGACCGCGCATCTCGGGAACCACGGGACGAACGACGTCGTTGCGATCTACAAGCGGCCGTTCGCCGGCGGCACCCGCACGCTCGTTCGCTCGGCGGCCGTCGACGCCGACGGCAACCTGAAGGTCACCGTGCGGCCTCGCAAGAACACCACGTTCGACGCCGTCTACGCGGGCGACGACGTGTACCGGGCGGCCGCCAGCCCGAAGGTCTCGGTGGCGGTGCGGGTGGCGATCGCCGGGACGCTCTCGCGCTTCTACGCGAAGAGCGGCGCCTACCGCCTCTACCACTACAGCTCGAGCTGCGTCAGCAGCGGTAGCGGCTGCCCGCGCTACGGGGTGTCGGTGGCGCCCGGCCACGCCGGCGAGAACGTCCGGCTGACGCTGGCCGTCCGGTCGTCGTCGGGGTGGGTGGTCATCGGGCACGAGCGCGTCAAGCTGAACGCGCGCAGCCGGGCCCACATCTTCCTGCGTTACGCCAACCGGGCGATCATCGGACACCGGTTCCGCCTGCAGGCGCAGTTCAGGCGCGACGGCTCCAACGCCGGCAACACCACGGGCTGGTCGTACCTCAGGGTGACGGGCTGAGGCGGGCCGCCGCAGGGGTGGCGGCGAGCGCGAGCTCGCCGCCACCCGAAGCCCGGCTACGCGGCCGGCTCGACGGCGAGGTCGCGAACGCGGGTGGCGCAGCGGTGGAGCCCGCGCGCCTCGAGGCGCGTGGCAAGCTCGACGCCCGCGTCGCTTCCGTGGACGGGCAGCGCGGCGAGGAGGTCGGCGATCTCGCGGATGTCGGCGAGCGTGACACCGTCCACGTCGGCGTGGTAGCGCGCCAGCCATCTGGCCGCGGCGTGCGGGTAACGGCGCTTGTCGTTCCGCAGGAGGATGCAGAGCCCGAGCGCGTCCTCGAGGGTGATGTGGTGCAGCTCGCGCGCCGCGTCCAGGGCGACGACGGGATTCCCCGCCTTGAGGGCGCGCTGGAACTGGGCGTAGGCGTGTCCTTGCGACGTCACGGAGACCGAACACACGTTCGCATGCGAGCGGCGCCGGGTCAAGGCGCTGCAAGATCAGCCGGCCGGGCAACTGGAGAGGCTACGAGCTCCCGGATGGCGGCAATCTCCCGAGCTTGACGAGAGGCAAACGTACCGCGCCTACTTGGCGGCCGCGCCCACCGTTCGGGCCCGTTCTTGGGTGACACGAACCCGCTTGGTCGGGCGATAGCGGAGGAGGGACTCGAACCCCCGACACGCGGATTATGATTCCGCTGCTCTAACCGACTGAGCTACTCCGCCGGGAGGGCCAGTCTAGCTCAGCCAGGTTTCGAGCACTTGGACGCAGGCCGCGATGCCGTCGAGGTGGGCGATCTCGAAGCCGTGCGTGTTCTCGGTGGCGAACGCGAGGCAGGCGGCGCGCGGGACGAGGCCCGATGACAGCACCTTCGACGCGTCCGAGCCGAACCCCGCGAGCGACGCGTGCCGCATGTGAACGCCCGCGGCTGCGGCCGCATCGTCGAGCTCTGCGCCCAGAACGTCGTCGAGCGGGCCGCTGGCGTCCGCCACGACGAGCACCGGGTCGGGGCCGGCGTCGACGCCGTACTCCTCGGCGACCGGCGTCACCTCGAAGGCGACGACCGCCTCGGCCTCCGTCTGGCGCCCGTACCAGAGCGCGCCGTGGCAGCCGATCTCCTCGCGGGCCGTGAAGACGAGCTCGGTTGTGTGGCGCGGAGAGCGCAGCCGCTCGGCCAGGTCGAGGAGGCCCGCGACCGCGCCCTTGTCGTCGATGGCGTAGGCGGCCACGTACTCGCCGTCTGCGCCCAGCCTGACCGGGGCCTTGCGGGCGGCGGTCGGCACGAGCCGCGTCCCCGGCCGGATCCCCGCCGCGTCGAGCGCCTTGGCGTCGAGCTTGGTCTCGACCCAGGCATCCTGCCAGCGCACGCCGGCCGACTCCTGCTGCTCGCGGTGCGCCGACTCCTTCGAGACGTGGCGGGCGCCGAACGAGAGGATGCCCGGCACGGTCGCGTGCCGCCCGAGGACGTCTACCGGGCCCTCGCCCCACACCCACGGGAACGAGCCGCCGAGCTTCCCGACCCTCAGCCGCCCGCGCTCCTCGACCCGCTTCACCATCGCACCGATCTCGTCCTTGTGGGCGAGGACGGCCCGCACCGGCCCGGGCTCTCGGCCCGCGATCCGAAGCACGATGTTGCCGGCCGTGTCGGTGCGCGGCTCGCCGACCGCCGACAGGCGCTCGACCAGGTACGCGTCGACCGCCTCCTCGACGCCGCTGGGGGAATGCAGGGCGCCGAGCTCTGCGAGCGTCCCAGCCAGTTCGTCACGCGTCATGCCGGAAGGCCCGCGGTGTCATGCTCGACGCGGGCATCGCTCATGACGGCAAGCGTACTACGATCGCCTTGCCATGCCGCGCGGGGGCGAAGATCTGGCGCTGCTGGACGCGCTCCTCGAGCACGCCCGGCAGTCGCTCGGGGCCGATCACGTCACGTTTTGCTCGTGGGACGAGGCCGCGGGCACGCTCACCATCGAGCGCGCCAGCGGCGACCTGGACCACCCTGAGGTGCAGGCCTCCGGCGAGGCGATCTCGATCGGGGGGTACGGGCTCGACCTCGCGCCGTACACACCTGGGCACAACGAGCCGGTCGTCTACCGCGACGCCCCCGACGAGATCCCCGGCGTGCGCGAGTTCCTGCGCCGGGTGGGCGCGCACTCGGAGCTCACGATCCCCGTCTTCGACCGCCCCGGCGGGAAGTGGGTGCTCGAGGCGTTCTTCCGAGACCCGGCGCTCCGGCTCGGCGAGCGCGAGCTCGCGACCGCGTCCAGGCTTGCGCCGCTCGCCGCGGCCGCCGTGTCGCGCGACGCGCTGCTCGCGGACCTGCGCGAGACCGAGGCCCGCCTGCGCTCGGTCGTCGAGCAGATCCCCGCGATCACGTACGTCGACGACGTCGACCGCACGCCCGTCTACACGAGCCCTCAGATCCGCTCGCTCCTCGGCTACACCGTCGAGGAGTGGCAGCGGCCGGGGTTCTGGATCTCGCGCGTGCACGCCGACGACCGCGACCGGGTCAAGGCCAGCTACGACCAGGTGACGCACACCGGGCGGATCGACATCGAATACCGGATGCTGGCCGGGGACGGGCGCGTGATGTGGTTCAACGAGCGGGCCCACCTGGTGACCGACGACGCGGGCCGCCCGGCCGCGATCCACGGCGTCATCCTCGACATCACCGGCCGGCGGCTGGCCGAGGAGGCGCTGCGCGAGAGCGAGGCCCGCCGCGGCCGGGTGCTCGCGGAGATGCTGCGCGCCGAGGAGGCCGAGCGGGCCCGCATCGCGACCGAGCTCCACGACGACACGATCCAGGTCATGACCGCGGCGCTCATCACGCTCGACCGGGTCACTCCGGCGATCGCTGCCGGCAACCTCGAGCGGGCCCTCGAGACGCTGAAGCTCGTCCGCCGGACGCTGGTCACCGCGGTCGAGCGCACCCGCCGGATGACGTTCGAGCTGCGCCCGCCGCTGCTCGAGGCGCACGGCCTCAAGGCGGCGGTGCGCGACCTGGCCGACGAGGCGGCGCGCGAGGGCGGCTTCGAGGTCGACCTGCACACGAACGTCGACCGCTACCCGTTCGCCATCGAGGACCTGGTCTACCGCACCGTGCAGGAGGCGCTCTCGAACGTCAGAAAGCACGCGCGCGCCACCAAGGTCGCGATCGCGCTGCACGAGCGCAACGGCAACCTCACCGGCTGGGTGCGCGACGACGGCCGCGGCTTCGACATCGAGCGGGCCCTCGACCGGCGCCGGATGCGGATGCACGTCGGCCTCGACGCGATGCGCGAGCGGGTGCACCTGGCCGGCGGCCGGCTCGACATCCGCTCCGAGACGGCGGCCGGCACGAGCGTCGAGTTCGCCGTCCCGCTGCCCGCGCCGAGATCATCGCGCGGGTAGTGCTCCGCGACGAGCAGCTCGAGCGCCTGTCCGGCGCCCCGTTCGATGTGCTCGTCATCGGCGCCGGGGCCGTCGGCGCCGCGACCGCCTGGTACGCAAGCCTGGCAGGGGCGCGAGTCGCAGTCGTCGACCGGGGCGACGTTGCGGGCGCCACGTCGAGCGCGTCGTCGAAGCTGATGCACGGCGGCCTGCGCTACCTGGCGATGGGCGACGTCGGGCTCGTCCGGGAGGCCCACCACGAGCGGCGGATCCACGCCCGCACGGTGGCGCCGAACCTCGTCCGGCCGCTGGACTTCGTGGTGCCGGTCGGGCCGGACTCGCCGACCCGGCTCTGGCAGGTCCGCGCCGGCGTCTTCCTCTACGGCGCGCTCGCCAGGTTCGCCGACGGCCGAAACGGCCGCATCCCGCTCGCCGCCGCCCGGCGGAGGGTTCCGCCGCTCCTCACGGACGGGCTTCGCGGCACCGTGCTCTACCACGACCACCAGACCCACGACGCCCGGCTCGCCATCGCGGCTCTCACGGCGGCCGCCGACGCGGGAGCCGTCGTCGCGACCCACGCCGAGGTCGTCTCGCTGCGGATGCGCGGCGGCGCCGTCACGGGGGCCGAGGTCGAGGACCGGCTCCGGGGCGGATCGCGAACCGTCGAGGCGCGCGCGGTCGTGAACGCGGCCGGCCCGTGGGTGGACGCCGTCCGCCGGCTCGAGGATCCGGCCGCCGGAACGAGCGTCCTTCTGTCGAAGGGCGCGCACGCAGTGCTCGCCGGCGGCGACGGCTGGACGGCGGCGGTGACCACGCCGCTCCCCGGCGGCCGCGTCTCGTTCGCGATCCCGTGGGAGGGGATGCTGCTGCTCGGGACGACCGACGAGCCCTACGACGGCGACCCCGCGGCCGTCGCCGCCACCGACGCCGACCTCGCGCAGATCCTGGCCGAGGCCGGCCGTTCGCTGGCGCCGGAGGTCCTCGAGCCGTCGCTCGTGCGGTCGCGGTTCGCCGGCGTGCGCGTCCTGCCGGCAGGGGGGTCGAGCACGATCCGAGCCCGGCGCGAGACGGTGGTCACCCGCGGCCCCGGCGGGATGGTGTCGGTCGCCGGCGGGAAGCTGACGACCTGGCGGCTGATCGGGGCTCGGATCGCGCGGCTGGCGCTGGGATCGATCGACCGCACGCCGGCGCCGCGCCGGCCGGTGGCCCTGCCGGGCGCCGGACAGCCGGACGCCATCGAGCGATCGCTGGCGGAGACGCACCCGGAGCTCCCCCCGGACGTGCGCGCCCACCTCGCGCGCCACTACGGGACCCGCTCGGCCGATCTGCTCGCGCCTGCGGACGACGACCGCCACCTGCTCGAGCGCATGCACCCCGGCGGGCCCGACATCTGGGCCCAGGCCCTCTACGGCCGCGACCGCGAATGGGCGGCGACCGTGGACGACGTCGTCCACGGCCGCACGACGGTGGCGCTGCGCGGGCTCGACGACGAGCGGGTGCGGGCGGAGGTCGACCGGATGCTGCGCGGATGAGCACCGTCCGCCCGGCCGTGTGCGCTCACCGCGGCGCCAGCCGCCGGCACCCCGAGAACAGCATGCCGGCGTTCGCGGCCGCCATCCAGATGGGTGCCGACATGATCGAGACCGACGTGCGCAGGACCGCCCGCGGAGCGCTCGTCCTTCACCACGACCCGCTCGGGTCGCGCCGTCCTCGGGGGCTCGTGGAGCTGGCCGAGCTGGTGGAGCTCGCCGACGGGCGGTGTGCACTCGACGTGGAGCTGAAGGAGGCCGGCTACGAGGCGGACGTCCTCGCGGTGCTCGACCCGCGCCCGGCCGGCCTGGTCGTGACGTCGTTTCTGCCGGAGGTCGTCGCCGCAGTCGGCGCGCTCGATCCGAGCGTCGAGACCGGCCTCATCTTCCGCCCCGGCGACCGCCGCGATCTGGCCGCCCGGGCCGACGCATGCGGCGCGCGCATGGTGGTCGCGCACTCCAGTGCGCTGCGCCCGGACCTCGCCGTCGAGCTGCACGCGGCCGGGCGGCCGCTCATGGTGTGGACCGTGAACGACCGCCGCCGGCTGGCCGCCGTCATGGCGCTCGCCGGCGTGACGCACATCGTGACCGACGTCCCCGACGTCGCGCTCTCGCTCAGGTCGGCGTAGGCTCCTCGCCGGGCAGCTCGCCGCCGACCGGCCGCTCGCCGGGCCGGTGCCGACCGGCCGCCCCCGCGCGCACGTACTGGCGGGTGGCGTCGACGTGCGGCTGGTGGTCCCACGGCGTGTGTGCGCCTTCGGCCAGCGCCCGGCTCACCTCGTGACGGCGGCGCTGGCTCTCGACGACCCGGCGCCGCAGGCCGGCCAGATCCCAGCGCGCCTCGGATGCCTCCCGGAGCGCGGCGGACGTCTCGGCGTCGGCGACGCTCTCGAGCTCGTTCGGGTCGGCGTCGAGATCGAAGAGCTGGTCGGAATCCTCGCCGCAGCGCACGTACTTGTGCCTGCCGCGGCGGATCATCACGGCCGGCTCGGTCACGCCCTCGGCCAGGTACTCCGCGGCGACGTCGCCCGGCCGCTCGCCGCCGGCCATGACCGGCACGAGGCTCGTGCCGTGGAGCTCATCGGAGCCCAGGTCGGCCCCCGCGAGCTCGGCGAGCGTGGGCGCCAGGTCGAGGTGCGAGACCGGCGCCGAAACGCGCCCGGCCGCCCCGCCCGGCACCCGCACGACCAGCGGCACCCGCGCGGACGGGTCGAAGAAGGACATCTTGTACCAGAGCCCGTGCTCGCCGAGGAGCTCGCCGTGGTCGGCGGTGAAGACCACGATCGTGTCGCCGGCGTGGCCGCACTCCGCGAGCGCCGCGAGCACCTCGCCGATCCGCTCGTCGGCGTAGCTCACCGCGGCCAGGTAGGCCCGCCTGGCGCGCGCCTCCTCCTCCTCGGTGAGCGGCCGGTCGTCGAGCCCGCACATGGCCCGCAGCCCGTCGCTCAGGGGATCGGTTGCCCGGCCGGCGGACGGCCGGCCCACGTCCACGCCGTCGTACAGCTCCCAGTGGCGGCGGCGCACCTCCCAGGGGTCGTGCGGGTTGGTGAACGAGACCGTCAGGAAGAACGGACGGTCGTCGCCGTCGCGGGCCAGCTCGCGCAGTTTGCGCACCGCGTGGAAGCACACCTCGTCGTCGTAGTCGGTCTGCATCGCCGACTCGCGCACGCCGGCCATGAGCAGGCTCTCGGCGTTGTGGTACCAGGGGAGCCGGGTGCCGGACGGAAGGCTCCAGTCGGGTGTCCAGTCGAAGCTCGCGGGGTAGACGTCGGTCGTCAGCCGCTCCTCGTAGCCGTGCAGCTGGTCGGGGCCGACGAAGTGCATCTTGCCGGCGAGTACCGTCCGGTACCCCGCGAAGCGCAGGGCGTGCACGACGGTCGGCATCGCCGCCGGCCACTCGGCCGCGTTGTCGAAGACGCCGGTGGACGACGGCAGCCGGCCGGTGAGCATCGCCGACCGCGACGGGCCGCACAGCGGCGAGGCGCAGTACGCGCGCTCGAAGACAACCCCCTCGCGGGCGAGGGCGGTCAGGTGCGGGGCGCGGGTCACGGCGTGCCCGTAGGCGGGAAGCCAGCCCGCCGCCAGCTGATCCACCATCACCAGGAGCACGTTGGGCCGCCGGCCCGCCGTGCCGGTCACGCCGTCGCGGTCTCGAGGGACGGCGTATCGGCGAGCAGCCGGCGGGTGTACTCGTCGGTCGGGGCGTGGATCACCTGCTCCACCGGCCCCAGCTCCACGATCCGCCCGGTGCTCATCACCGCCACCCGGCCCGCGATCGAGCGGACGAGCGGCAGGTTGTGGGTGACGAACAGCATGGCAAGCCCGAGGTCGCGCTGGAGCTCTGCGAGAAGCTCGACGATCGCCGCCTGCACGCTCACGTCGAGGGCCGAGGTGACCTCGTCGCAGATGAGGACGGACGGCCCCGACACGAGGGCGCGTGCGATCGCCACGCGCTGGCGCTCGCCGCCGGAGAGCTGATCCGGGTAGCGGTCGGCGTACGAGGCGCTGAGCGCCACCCGCTCGAGCATCTGGTCGACCTGCCGGTCGGCGTTCTCGACACCTCCGAAGAGGTCGAGCGGCTGCCGCACGATCTGACCGACGGTGCGGCGCGGGTTGAGGGAGCCGTACGGGTTCTGGAACACGTACTGGATGTCCCGGCGCGCCTCTCGCGGTCGCCCGCGGGAGCTTGTCGCGAGCGGCGTTCCGCGCAGGAGGATCTCGCCGGTGCGCTGCTGGTGCAGGCCCGCGATGGAGCGCGCGAGGGTCGTCTTGCCCGACCCCGACTCGCCGACGAGGGCCAGGCACTCGCGCGGCGACACCTCGAGGTTCACGTCGTGGACCACCTGAAGGTCGCCGTAGCGGGCGCAGACCTCGCGAAGCGCGAGCGCCACCTCGCCCTTCTCCGGCGTGGACAGCTCGTCGGCCGCCGAGGCGACGAGCCCGGCCTGGGCCCGCACCTCCTCGGCGCGGAGGCAGCGGACGGAGTGCTTGTCGCCGACCATGCGCAGGTCGGGCATGGCCTCCTCGCACGCGGGCTGGACGAACGTGCACCGTGGGGAGAAGAAGCAGCCGGGCGGCCGGTGGCCCGGAGCGGGGGCGCGCCCGGGGATGCCGATGAGCGCCCGCCGTCCGGACAGGTGCGGAATGGCCGCCACGAGCCGGCGCGTGTACGGATGGGCGGCGGTGTGGAAGAGCTCATCCGCGGATCCCATCTCGACGATCCGGCCCGCGTACATCACGGCAACCCGCACCGCCAGGGTGCCGACGACCGCCAGGTCGTGGCTGACGTAGAGCGCGGCCGCGCCGTGGAGCGCCGCCAGCTCCCGCACCGTCCCGAGGACGTGCGCCTGGGTCGTCACGTCGAGGCCCGTGGTCGGCTCGTCGAGGACGATCACGCGCGGCCGGCACGCGAAGGCCATGGCCAGGCCGATGCGCTGCTGCTGGCCGCCGGAGAGCTCGTGCGGGTAGCGGCGCAGATAGGCCGGCGCGTCCGGCAGGGCCACCTCGCGCATCATCTCGGCGACGCGGTCGCGGCGTTCGCTCTGACCTGCGCCGAACGAATGCGTCTCGAGCACCTCCATGAGCTGGGTGCCGATGCGAAGCGCCGGGTTGAGCGACGCGGCCGGGTCCTGCGGCACGTACGAGACGACGCTTCCGCGCAGGCGGCGGCGCTCGGCCGGCCCCAGTTGGAGCACGTCCCGGTCGCCCACGGTGACCGACCCCGCCGAGATCTCGGCGCCGCGGCGGGTGTGACCGAGGATCGCGAGGCCGGCCGTGGTCTTGCCCGAGCCCGACTCGCCGACGAGGCCGAGCACCTCGCCCGGCTGGATCGAGAACGAGACGTCGTCGACGATGTCCGTGTCGGTGCCGCGCAGCGAGACGCGAAGGCCCGAGACGACGAGGGCGGGGGCCGGCGCGCTCACTCGCCGCCTCTCGAGCGGTCGATGCCGACGGCGGCCCGGGCGATGCCGTCGCCGACGAGGCCCGTGCCGATCGTGAGGAGCGCGATCGCCAGGACCGGCAGGACGACGCCCCACGGCTGGCTGACGAGCGCCAGCCGGTTCTCCTGGATCATGAAGCCCCAGTCGGCCCCGTTCTGGTTGGGTGCGAACCCGAGGAACGCCAGGCCGGCGATGAGGCCGATCGAGTATGTGAGGCGCAGGTTCATCTCGACGAGAAGCGGGCTCAGCGTGTTGGGCATGACCTCGCCGACCAGGATCCGGAAGCGCGGCACGCCCAGCGCCTCGGCCGCGGCGACGAAGTCGCGCTCGACGATCGGCTGCGAGGCGCCGCGGGCCACCCGCGCGACGCGCGGCATGGTCGTGAGGCCGACGGTGAGGATGATCAGCCATGTCTGCGGGCCGACCGTGGCGATCGCGACGAGCGCAAGCATGATCTGCGGGAAGGCCAGGATGACGTCCATCGACCGCATGAGGATGTCGTCGAGAACGTTTCGCGAGTAGGCCGCGATCAATCCGATGAGCCCGCCCAGGATGAGCCCGATCGCCGTCGCCGCCACCGCCATCCCGAGCACCTCACGGCCGCCCCACAGGAAGCGGCTCCAGACGTCCTGGCCGATGTGGTCGGTGCCGAACCTGGCCGCGTCCGACGGGCCGGTGTTCGGGGCGCCGACGAAGTCGGTCGGGCTGTGAGGAGCGAAGAACGGCCCGAAGAGGGCGACCGCCACGAGGAGGACGACCAGCGCCAGCCCGATCCGCGTGCGCCAGAGGTGCAACGCCGAGCGGAGGAGCGCCCCCGCCGGCCGCCGGGCGGTGATCACCTCGGGCTCGGGGGTGACGGCGATGTCGGTGGTGGTGGAGGCCATCAGAGCCGCGTCCTCAGCCGGGGCGTGACGATGATCGTGGCGATGTCGGCCATCAGGTTGAGCACCACGTAAACGGCGGCGATCAGCATCGAGAGCGCCTGCACCACCGGCAGGTCCTGTGTCGAGACGGCGTCGCGGAGCGCGCCGCCGATCCCCGCGTAGTTGAAGACGTACTCGACGACGATCACACCGCCGGCCAGGTAGGCGAGGTTGATCGCGATCACCTGGAACGTCGGGCCGAGCGCGTTCGGGAGCGCATGGCGGACGATGACGGTGCGCTCGGGCAGACCCTTGAGCCGGGCCATCTCGACGTAGTCGGACTCGAGCACCTCGATCATCGACGCCCGCATGATCCGCACCACGTAGGGCGTCACCGCCAGCACGAGCGTGGCCGTCGGCAGGATCATCGCCTGCATGTCGTCCCACGGGCGCCCGCCCGGCGGGATGATCGTGATCGCCGGCAGGAATCCGGTGAAGACCGTCGTGGAGAAGATGACGACCAGGCTGATCCCGACGACGAACTCGGGGAGCGCGGCGAAGACGAGGGTCGTGAGCGAGCTCGTGACGTCGAACGTGCGGTCGCGCCGGAGTGCCGCGTAGGAGCCGATCGCGATCGAGATCGGGATCGAGATGATGCCGGACAGGAACACGAGGAAGGCCGAGTTCACGACCTTGTCGCCGAGCAGGTCGGAGACCGGCTCCTGGGCGGCGAGTGAATTCCCCGCGTCACCGTGCAGGAGCCCGGTGATCCAGTCGACGTACTGCGAAAGGACCGACCCGCTCAGCCCGAGCTGCTCGCGCAGCGCCTTCAGGCTGGCCGGCGTCGCCGTCCGGCCCAGGATGGACCGGGCCGGGTCACCAGGCAGCGCCTGCGTGGCGGCGAACACGACCACCGACACGAGGAACAGCACCAGCACGCCAAGCAGGAGCCGCCGGACGACGAACCCGGCGATGCCTCCCAGCCTCATAGCCGGAACCTAGGCGAACCAGATCGTGCGGAAGCCATGGCCGAACGTGTCGAGGTTCAGCGTCGCCTTGCTCACCTTGAAGCCCTGCACCTTGGACGAGTGCGCGTCCACGAGGTTGTTGAAGAACGGGATGATGTACCCGCCCGCCTCGTACTCGGCCTTCTGCATCTCGTGGATGATGTCGCAGCGCTTCGTGGCGTCCGTTTCCTTCAGCGCCTGCTGGTACAGGGTGATGTAGTTCGAGCCCTCGCCGGACTTGGGCGGCCAGTGGGTCTCGTTGTAGGGGCACGGCGGCGGCAGCATGCCGAGGCCGACCTGCGGCAGGAAGCCGCGCGTCCCCCAGAAGTCGACCGAGAAGGCCAGCTTCAGGTACTGGTCGCCGTAGTAGTTCGGGTCGTTCTTCACGTTGACCGTGACGCCGGCCGCCTTGCACTGGGCGGCGAAGACGTTGGCCGAGTCGACCATTCCCGCCGCGCCGTTGGTGGTGTGCAGGTCGACGGTCATGCCGTCCTTGCCCGCGGACTTGAGCAGCGACTTGGCCTGCTCGATGTCCTGCTCGCGCTGCGCCAGGTCGGACGAGTAACAGGCGTCGAATGGTGCGAAGATGTCGTTCGCAACGCGGCCGTGGCCGGAGAGCACCTGCTCGAGCAGCGCCTGGCGGTCGGCCATGAGCCGGAACGCCTGGCGGACGCGAACGTCCGTGAACGGATCCATGTCGATGGCCATGCAGAGCGGCAGCCAGCCGCCGCCGTCGCCCTCGAGGATCTGGATCCCCTGCGCCTTGGCCGTGTCGATCTGCGCGAACGGGATGTCGGTGATGGCGTCGATCTGGCCGGCCAGGAGCGCGTTCACCTGCGCCGCCGAGTCGGCGAAGTCGGTCACGGTCACCTGATCGAACCACGGGCCTTCGGACGCGGGCCGCCAGTAGTTCGGGTTGCGGACGGCGACGCTCTGCTGACCCGCCGTGAAGCTCTGGATCTTGTACGGGCCCGTGCCGACGTACTTGAGGTCGCCCTTGCGCTCGTACCCGACGGGCACGATGCCGTTGAAGTACTGGCCGAGCTGGTCGGGGATCGTCGAGTCGGGCTGCTTCAGGCCGATCCGGACGGTGTTGGCGTCCATCTTCTTGAGGTTCTTGGGGTCGACCGATGCGAGCCCCGCCGCGCCGAAGAGGCCCTCCTTCGGGTTCAGGATCCGCTGGATCGAGTAGATGACGTCGTCGGCGGTGAGCGTCTTGCCGTTGTTGAACTCGATGCCGGAGCGGAGCCGCACGTCAACCTGGCCGGGCACCGACGAGTCGACCTCCTCGGCGAGGCCGTCCGTGCCGAGCACGTAGTCCTCGTCGTAGGTGAGGAGCGTCTCCCAGCTTCCGATCAGCCGGGTCTGGTCGGGCTTCGTGACGATGCTCTGGCCGTCGATGATGTCGCTCGCACCGCCGCCGGTCACGCCGAGGCGGAAGTTGCCGCCCTTCTTGGGCGTCCCGGCCGGGGTCGAGCTGCCGCCGCTGCCGGCGCTCGAGGACGACCCGCTGCCGCCGCAGGCCGCCAGGCCACCGGCGAGCAGGACGCCGCCCGCGCCCATGAGCAGCTCACGCCGCGAGAGGGAGAGCCGGTCCAGGTCGATGCCGGCGTCTGGGCTGCGGTTGTCCACCATCGAACGCTCCCTTCGTGGTCTGGCGCGAGGTCCGCCGGGGACGCGCTCCCCGCCGCCCCGCGGACGGCGCGATAATCCTCTCTCACCGCGCCCGTGTCAAGTAAACGGCGTTCACAATGCGAACGTCATGTGCGACAGGCGCTCACGGACCAAACCGGCCACATCGCGTGCAGATCGTTGCCCGCATGCGCCCCGAGGCCGGTATAGTGGCCGCCGACCGGCGTGCGGTCGTCTCACAACCTGGTTTCAGGATGCGAACGATGAGTGTGGATCGTGCAGCAGGTGGCGGCTCTCGGAAGCCCCGCGCGGGGCACCGGGTGCAGTCCGTCGAGCGCGCGGTCGCCCTCCTCAAGGCGACGGCGGCGGCGCCGCACCCGGCGAGCGTGTGGGAGCTGGCCCGCACGTGCGGCGTGAACCGCAGCACGGCGTGGCGGCTCCTGGCGACGCTCGAGGCGCAGGGGCTCGTCGAGCGCGACCCGGTCACGCAGCGCTATACGATCGGCTACGAGGCGATCCAGATCGCCGGCGCGGCCGACTACGACGGGCTGGCGCGGCGGGTGCGGCCGCTGCTCCAGCGGGTGGCGGAGACGGCCGGCGAGACCGTGACGCTGGCCGCCGCCCGCCGGTTCAGCCTCGTCTACGTCGACCAGGTCGATCCGCCGGGCGTCGCCGGCCCCGACTGGAACGGCCGCTCCCTTCCCCTGCATGCCACGTCCTCGGGCAAGGTGTTCCTGGCCTGGCTCCCCGACGAGGAGCGCGACGCGGTGCTCGCGCCGCACCTCGAGGCGTACACACCGCGGACGATCACCGACCGCGGCCGGCTCGATCGGTCGCTGGCCGAGATCCGCCGGCTTGGGTACGGCACGTGCGTCGGCGAGCTCGAGGAGTTCCAGAACGGCGT
>Ga0075434_100002749_pt1 | contig 15553 bp, 15 predicted proteins | sample RhiMethybrSRZTD3_FD_75298 | JGI IMG/M metagenome (GOLD analysis project Ga0075434, IMG submission 75298) | Populus rhizosphere microbial communities from Tennessee, USA - Rhizosphere MetaG P. TD hybrid SRZTD3 | ecosystem: Host-associated > Plants > Roots > Rhizosphere > Soil | place: USA... | reverse complement strand
TCCCGAACCGTGCGCTCTACCAGGCTGAGCCACGCCCCGAATTAATGAAACGGATGATAACACAACGAAGCAGTAGGCAGTAGGCAGTAGGCAGCAACCAGTAAGCAGTGCACAGCTGCGCTACTGTTCGGTATGCGAGGCGGATTCAGAAAGAAGATCAAAACTCTTGTCTCTGCCCACACCCTACACGCTATACCCTATCCCCGATCGGCCGTTCGCGAATGCTTGACGTGTCGCCAAATCCACCATGTTGCCGCGAGGACAATCACGATTCCGATCACGAAATCGAATCGATGAAAGAGGGTCTTCAGACGCGGGTCTTTATCCCATTGCTCGCCGAGTTTTTGGCCGACGTACGCGAGGCCAAGACACCAAGGTAATGAACCGGCGAACGTATAGATGATGAACTTCTTCAGATTCATGCGCGCCACCCCGGCGGGAAACGCGATGAACGTGCGAACTGCCGGCAGCAAGCGGCTGATGAATACAATCGCCTCGCCGAATCGATCGAACCAACGATCCGCGAGATCCAAGTCATGTTTTGAGACGAGAACAAACTTTCCGTACTTCTCGATTAACGGCCGCCCGCCATACATCCCCACCCAGTAAGCGATGAGAGAACCGACGACGCACCCAAACGCGCCCGCGATCGAAACCAGCCAAATATTGAAACGGCCGGTATACACGAGGTAGCCGGAAAACGGCATGATGATCTCGGACGGCAGAGGGATACACGCCGACTCAATCGCCATCAGCAAAACGATCCCACCATAGCCCAGCGTCGAGATCGTCGCGATGATGAACGCCGTTAGAACTTCGAGTATTCGTGCAACCATAATCGTCAGTGAGCAGTGAAGCAGTTGGCAGTTGGCAGTGAGCAGTTGGCAGCGAGCAGAGCAAAACTGCTCCAGGCGAGCAAGACGTCAGACGACCCTGACCGTTCAACGCTCACTACCCATTCAATCACTCATCACTCATTACTCATCACTCATTACTCATCACTCATTACTCATCACTGATTTTTCCATCCGTGCTGGCCAATCAACGGGACAAACGCGCACGAGCCGTGCTCCTCGAGTTTGTGCCCGTTGTCCGACTTGAGCACGCGAATTAGCCGTTGATTCTCACGCGTTTCGCCGATGGGAATCACCAGACGTCCTCCGACTTTGAGCTGCGCGATCAGCGGCTCGGGAATTAGGGGCCCGCCGGCAGCGACGAGAATCGCCTCGTACGGCGAGTGCGCCTTCCAGCCGAGTGTCCCGTCGAACGCTTTGACGGTGGCGTTGTAAATACCGAGCGCACGAATCCGCGACTGCGCTTCGCGGGCAAGTTCGCCAATTCTCTCGATTGAATAAACCTGCGACGCGAGCTGCGCCAGCACGGCAGTTTGATAACCTGAGCCCGCGCCGATCTCCAGTACGCGACTCTGCTTGTTGAGCTCAAGGAGCTCAGTCATGCGCGCAACAATGTACGGCTGCGAAATTGTCTGATTAAAATGTATCGGCAGCGCGTTGTCATCGTAGGCTCGCCCGCGCAACGCTTCGGTGACGAAGAAGTGCCGCGGGACTGAACGCATCGCGTCCAGTACCTTTTGATCCTTTATGCCGTAGTGATCGCGAAGGCGCTCGACCATGCGGTCGCGCGGGATTCGAAGTTCAGCTTGTGAAGGTGTCGACTGTGACGCTGTGAAACTCAATTGTTTGCCGGCGCGGCTAGCTCTGCAAGACTTCGAGTGACGCGAGATAATTCCATGATTCCAACGACGACAAGAGTGCGTGATCTGTCATGTCGCTCTTCAGAGGTGTAATTGAGACGTAGCCTTCTTCGATGGCCCGATAGTCCGTTCCGTCCTCGGCGTTCGAGCGAAAATACTGTTCGCCAATCCAAAAGTAGGGTTTACCACGCGGGTCGATGTGCTCCGTAATTACCGGCCGCGCATTCTTGATCCCCTGACGCGTCACCTGCACGCCTTTGATGTCGCCCTGCGGAACGTTCATGTTGAGCAGAGTGCCTTCGGGTAATCCCTCGCTCAAAATCTTCTTTGTCGCAAGGACAGCGAAGCGAGCCGCTTCTGTGAAATCAAAATGCTCGCGCGCAACGAGGCTGACAGCTAATCCCGGCACGCCGAGAATTGTCGCTTCCAACGCGCCTGCGACTGTTCCGGAATACGTCGCATCGTCGCCGAGATTGCCGCCGTGGTTTATTCCCGAGACGCATAGATGTGGCCGCTCATCCTCTTCCAGAATCTTATGGAGCGCGAGCGTCACGCAATCTGTCGGCGTTCCATCGACCGTCCAGTGACGGCTGTCAATCTGTCGAATACGCAGTGGGCGCGCGAGGGTGAGACTGTGGGAAGCGCCACTCATTTCCGCAGCCGGCGCGACAACGTAGACGTCCCCCAACTCGCGAAGCGCTCGTTCAAGAGTCCCGAGTCCATCCGAATGGATGCCGTCGTCGTTCGTTAAGAGAATTCGCGTCATTGCCGAAGCTACGATTATATTCCAGTTCCCTCGCGCAGACCCGCGCCGAACGTTTTATTCAAACGTAGCGAGCCAGCCGGTTTTTCCATGGATCGAGTCTGGTAAGTCTCGCTCTCCGCTGCAACTTAAGTAGTCGGGCGAGGACGCGGACGAGCTTTCTTCTTGTTGCGCTTGCGAGCCAGCGCAGACTTCAGTTTTGCTTTTTGTCCAGGCGGCATGAAAAACGCGTGCTTTTTCGCATCCTTGATGATCTCCTCGGTCATCACTTTACGCTTGAAGCGGCGCAGCGCGCTTTCGATCGACTCGCCGGGATTAACGTTAACTACAGCCATCTATCTCTCTCTTCCTTCTTAAATATCTTTCCGAACCGCTATTTAACACATTCGAATCGCCGTTGGTCAAGCAGACAAGCGAAACCCCGCGAGTTGTAACCTATAACTCGCGGGGCTCGGATTGTTCGTGAAGATTAGACGGTAACAACCGCGGCGCTCTTCTTGCCGTTGAGACCGCGAATCTGAACGGGTTTGTCGCCGTTGTCGGTCGTGATTTGCTGCTGCTTCATGACCATTTCCTGATACAGCTTGCGCATCGCCACCATTTCTTCGTGCGCAGTCTTCGGACCCTCCATGTGGGGCTTGTTCGGCCGCGCCAGGTCTACCTCGTTGAGGATCAGGTTATGCGACTTGTCCGCCATCTCGACTTCCTTGCCGCGGGCAAAGATCTCATGGCGTCCATGGTCTTCGTACCACTTGGCAACGGTCGCGTTCTGGTGCATGTGCTCGATGATATTTCGCCAGCCAATGCCCGTGTTGTACGCGCAGAAGCTGATCTCGCCTTCCTGCGTGCCGTACGGGATGATGCACATTTCCGTGCGGCGGAAGTCGTAGTTGAAGAGATCCTGGAACCACATGCCGGCTATGAACAGGAAGTTCCAACGATCTGAACGACGTTTCTCGATGTCCTGGTCGCTGCGATTGCCATCAACCCTGCCGTAGTCCTTGCCGGTAAGCCCGAACGATTTGTCGAACTTCTTGAAGAGCTCGTACAGGTTGAAGTGCGTTGGGGCATTTTGAGGTCGATAGTGCTTCAACAGTGCCAGACCCATCATCAGGTTCGACATCCATTTGCCACGCGCCGCGTCCGTGATCTTCCGCATGTCTTTCACGAGACCCGGAATGTCGAGGAACGCCGGAACGGGACTCATTTCCTTCGTTTCCTTGTCGATCATGACCGCGGTGCCCACGCCACAGTTCGGGTGGCACCCGCAGGAAACTTGACCCCATTCGGATTCCGGACCATGCACCAAGTCTGCGAAGTCTGCGAAGGCGCCCATCAATGATAGTGGAAACCAATCGCGAGTCGGCTCAGTAATACCCACCTGATTTTTCACGTCGTGCGCCAGGTGAGAAAGTGTGTAACGCTGCTGTAGACGACGCTCCGGGGTAATCGCTTCGTCACGGCCGGTGAATGAAACCGGCTGGAACGACAGGAACGCAATCTTCTTCGGATTGTCGAGCGCAAATCGGATGATCGAGCCCACCTGGTCGTTGTTGATTCCGTTGACGAGCGTCGTGACAAGGACGATCTCCACGCCCGCTTCGTGCAGGTTGTTAATCGCGCGCAACTTCACATCGAACAGATTGCCGACCTGCCGATGGCTATTGGCGTCGTTGCCAATACCGTCGAACTGAAAGTAAACGTAACGGAGCCCAGCTTCCGCTGCCTCCCGGCAGAACTCTTTGCTCTTAGCGAACTCAATTCCGTTCGTCGCAGCTTGAACTGAGTTATATCCAACTTTACGAGAGTACTTGATTGCTTCGATGAAGTGCGGCGAGATTGTCGGCTCGCCACCAGAGAATTGCACCGACATCTGGCGACGCGGTTTGATCGAAATCGCATTATCCAGGATTTCTTTGATCTCATCCATGCTGAGTTCATGCACGAACCCAACCTGATTCGCATCCATGAAGCAGGGGTCACACATCATGTTGCAGCGGTTCGTAAGGTCGACTGTCAACACCGCACCACGCCCATACTTAACCGTGCTGGAACCGTGGTTGTGCAATTTTTCGTCATTGTGAGCCTCGATATCACGGCCCGGGAACATCGTCTCGATATGCGTAAGAAACTTCGAATCGATTGCCATCATATCTTCGAAATGCCCGTGCGTCGGACAATCTTTGACCATCCAGATCTCACCGTCGCGTTCGATGATCTGCGCTTTGATCTCGCCGACCTTCTCGTTGATTAGAACGGAAACATCCTGCTTGCCGCTAAGGATGTCCTCGCGCGCTTCGATCACACAGTTCGGACACAGCGAGTCTGTGACTCTCGGCCAGCCAAGGGTCGGCTTTGTTTTCTGCCACGACTTCAGAAGCGGTTTGTCGGACCACTTTGGCGTGAATGACGGGTTGGGCTTGTACTTATTGACGACTTGGATGGCGTTGAAGAGGCCACCAGCTACCATTGTTAGTCCGCGTTCCGCGTATTTAATTGCTTTCATTCAGATATTAGGCTCCGTTCGGGGTACACAACTTCGTGCTAACACTCCGCAACAGCCGTGCCTAGAAGCGAGGTTCTACTTATGTGGTTGCAACCATTTGTCTTAGCCAACCATAACGCCTTGGGAGTTGAGTTGAGGCGGCGCGCCATGTCGACACTGCACGCGAGTCTCGACTCATTGTGATACAGCAACCCAACCTTCGTCGCTCAACTTGAGTTTTCGTTCGCCCGCTGTTCGCCAATTTAAGCGCTTAATCACCGTTAGTTTATGTAAACGTTGAGGTTACGTTGCTAAATGCTTGTGGGAAAATGGTGTTGCGTCGATCGCACGGCACTGCTAAATTCGGCCCACTTGCGCGTAACTCATTGTGACGCAAGGGATTGGGGGCTCTCAGGCACAGTATCTTGCGGCGAAAGACGTCAGAGAGCCCACTATGTAGTGCCAAACGCGTTTTTCGGCAGGCAGCAGCACAGATAAACACAAAACAACAGATGATTCCGAAAGCCAAAATCCAGCTTAACAATAACTCATCTGCTCGCGTGACCGCTCGTCGCAAAATGGCTTCGCTTCGCGTCAGTAGCCAGCGCAGACGTGTAGTCGTCCATCAATCGTCACCACAGCCGCGCTTGTTAATTAGAACCGTCACAGGCCCGGGAAAACTCAGAATCGATTGATCCTTTGTCGGAGGTGATCCTTTGAATCGCTTTGCAAACTCTTATCGCTTTAGTCCTCGGCCGCTGAACCGAGTAGCGGTTTCACCGCGCGGAACGGCGTCAGTTCTCAGAACGCAGGCGACGACATTCGACGGTATCGCTCGGAACGCAATCTTCTTCGTTCCTTCATGGATCTATCTCGGGATGATTCTACTTGCCGCGTCTGCAATCTGCATTACCGTAAATCTGCGAGGCAGCGCCGAAGCTAAATCAGCCGCGCATCAGTTTGCGCAATTGCATACAGACATTGGCGCTATGCGGAAAGCCAACGCGCAGTTGGAACTTCAGGTACGGCAAATAACAACCGAGCCCGCAATCATTGAATCGGCAGCGCGCGCCCGACTTGGCATGGTGCGCCCGACGGATATTGTCGTGCCGATAAAGTCTCATTCAGGAACAAATCTGGCAACAGTGTCTTTTGTCCGCTAACAGCACCTGCTTGACCCTGCTGGTCTGTCCACGATTTCGGGTCCTACCAAACCGCGCGGCTGCAGAACATCGCAGCCGCGCTCTTCTTTTGTCGCCTCCAGGCACTGTGTTTGACACTCAATATCGCATTCACTAACATCAAAATTTCGCTGACCAACACTCAGAATGGCAACCACGGATATCTCTAGTCCACAACTCGGATCAGCCACTCCTTCCAAGACTAAGGAGCGGAAATCTAGTTTTCGCACAGTCTCCCTTGAGGAGATTAATCGTCTCTATACGCCCGATGACACGCGCGATGTCGATTTGGTAACCGACATCGGCCCGCCGGGCGAATTTCCATATACGCGCGGCATTCACTCGACAGGTTATCGCGGGAAACTTTGGACGATGCGGCAATTTGCCGGCTTCAGCACGCCCGAAGAGACCAATCAGCGCTTCAAATATCTCTTGAAGGAAGGTCAAACCGGCCTTTCGGTCGCATACGACTTGCCGACTTTGATGGGTTATGACGCTGACTCGCCGCTGTCCGAAGGGGAAGTTGGCAAATGCGGAGTTGCGGTGTCCTCCCTGGCAGACATGGAGACGCTGTTCGACGGAATTGATCTGGAGACGGTCACGGTTTCGCAAACGATTAATGCTCCCGCTTCAGTTTTGCTTGCAATGTATCTGGTAGTCGCGGAGAAGCAGGGGGGCGACTGGCGAAAGATTTCAGGGACGCTGCAGAACGACATTTTGAAAGAGTACATCGCGCAAAAGGAATGGATTTATCCGATCCGGCCGGCGATGAAGCTGGTGATCGATACGTTCGAGTTCTGCACTGCGCATGTTCCAAAATACAACCCGATCTCCGTTAGCGGTTACCACATCCGTGAAGCGGGCGCTACGGCTTTGCAGGAACTCGCATTCACCCTGCGCGACGGAATTGAATATGTCGAGTGGGGAGTGCGCGCGGGTCTCGATATCGAGAAGTTTGTGCCGCGCATCTCATTCTTCTTCAACGCGCACAATGATTTCTTCGAAGAGATCGCAAAGTACCGCGCCGCGCGGAGACTGTGGGCGCGAACGATGCGCGACCGTTTTGGCGCACGCAACGAGCGGACCCTACAACTTCGTTTCCACACGCAGACGGCCGGCGTTTCGCTTACGGTTCAGCAACCACTAAATAATGTCGTTCGCGTGGCAATTCAGGCGCTCGCTGGCGTGCTGGGCGGCACGCAGTCGTTGCACACTGATTCTTACGACGAAGCCCTCGCGTTGCCGACGGATCGGGCGGCGCTCCTGGCTTTACGCACGCAACAAATCATTGCGGAAGAGAGTGGGGTTGCGAACACGGTCGATCCGCTGGGCGGCTCGTACTTTGTTGAGGCGCTAACTGAAAAAATGGAGCAGGGCGCGCGCGACTATTTCGACCGAATCGACGCGATGGGCGGAATGGTGGAAGCGATTGAGAAAGGCTTTCCGCAAAGAGAAATTCAGGATTCCGCTTACCAATACCAGAAGGCGCTTGAGTCAGGCGACCAAACGATCGTGGGAGTCAACAAGTATCAAATGACGGAAGAGTCGACTGGAGTCCCGATTCTTGTTATTGACGAATCAGTGCGCCATCACCAAATCGAGAGGCTAGAGCAGACCCGCGTGCGGCGCGATGAGGGCGCCGTGGCGAAGGCTCTGGACAACATTCGCAAGGCCGCACAAACGCAAGAGAACACAATGCCGGCGACAATCGAAGCCGTTCGCGAGTACGCGACGCTCGGCGAGATTTGTTCGGCGCTGCGCGATGTCTACGGTATTTACGAAGAGCCCGCAATCTAACTACCCTTCACAACAATGGCTCAATCGGAAAGAAAGATTCGGGTGTTAGTTGCGAAGCCAGGCCTTGATGGCCACGACCGTGGCGCAAAAGTGATTGCTCGAGCGCTCCGCGATGCGGGCATGGAAGTTATCTACACGGGACTACGTCAGACCCCCGAAATGATCGCAGCTGCTGCTCTCCAGGAAGACGTGGATGCAGTCGGCGTTTCTATCCTGAGTGGCGCGCACAACACGCTCTGTCCTCGAATAGTCTCACTGCTCCGCGAACAGGGGATGAACGACACGCTGGTGGTCCTGGGCGGGATTGTGCCGCAGGAAGACATTCCTAAACTGAAAGAGCAAGGCGTCGCCGAGATCTTTTTGCCCGGAACATCAACTCAAGACATCGCGAAGTTCATTCGCGAGAATGTAAAACCTCGAGAATAGATCCTCGCGCTTCCTACGTTAGTTAGTTGCTTTGTTAAGAAATTGAGCGATGCCTGCGCGACAATCTTCCGTCATGCGCGCCGTCGCGTTGACGTCGACTCCCGCCGCTAGCGCATCTTCGAAAGCCATCGCTTCGCTCGAATAAAAAAGTGATTTGGACAAGGTGAGAGCAGACCGGCTGAGCTTCTGAAAACGCCGAGCGAACTTCTCGACCTCAGGTTCGAAGTTCTGCGCGTCAAAGACGTGATTGACGAGGCCGAGGCGATTGGCTTCCTCGGCGGTGACTTCACGACCGGTAGTAATCAGTTCGAACACGACCTTTTCTGATACGCTGCGGCGCAGAATCGCCATCACCATCGCCGGAACGAATCCGAGTTTCACTTCAGGGAAACCGAAACGCGCGGAACTCTCAGCAAGCACGATGTCGCACGCGAGCGCGAGTCCACACCCACCTGCTAAGGCTCGGCCACGAACTGCAGCCACTACCGGCACGCGAACCTGTCGCATCAACAAGAACAATTCCGCCAACGACTGTGCATCGGCAATGTTTTCGGAAACCGAAGCCTGTGAGATTTTCTGCAACGCCGACAGGTCTGCCCCTGAACAGAATTCTGCTCCGGCTCCGCGCAATACAATGCAATGAACCAATTCGTTCTTGTCCGCGCTTGTCAGCGCTGTCTTCAAGTCCGCGATCAGCTCGTCGTTGAGCGCATTTCGCTTTTCCGGACGATTCAGCGTCAAAAACGCGACTGCGTCTCGAACTTCTGACAGAACTGTTTGCGTCGCAGTCATCCTCCTAATTTAACCCAAGTCGCGCTGCCTCTTCATCGGAGATTTCAATTTCCATTCGCAGCAGCGCGGTCGAAAACGTCTTCCCCTGGGCGTCCGTCATCAAGGAAAGGGTGCCGCCTCCGCCCAGACTTTCATGGAGAAGGAAATTAAGCGCACCGAGATTGGGCAGCTCGAATCGCTCAACGTCGCCTTTGCAAATGCCGCGGAAATGTTCTTTGACGCGAGCCGCGGTTACTTCGCGCACGAGCAGCGGATAGAAGTCGTCGCGCAGGGCAATCACACCGACATTCGCCGTATCACCCTTGTCGCCCGACCGCGCGTGCGCCAATTTGGTAAGTCTTACTTTCAATTCTATGTTCCCGTCTCTGGTGACTCAGCTCGCGAGCAAACTCACTTCAGATGTGATTTCGCTTTTCGGAATCAGCGCCGGCCAGTACGCAACAATCTCTTCCACTTTCGGCCGGCCGCCCGCGAATCCGGTGACTGATGGAGGGCCGGTCAAGATTAAGGGCGCGATTTCTTTGGTGAAACGCTCAACCGCTGCGCGATCGTTCGCGCGCACGCCGACGCGTAGTTGCACTTCCGCCAAGTCAGCCGATGGTTCACCCGCCAACAATCCATGCGTGGCATTCGCGCCCACAAACTCTGTCAGCACGTGCTCAAATTTCAATCCGAGGCGATCGAGACGTGCGCGCAAGATACGATCGGCAGCCTGCGCTTTCTTGTAAGCATCCGGCCAGGCGTAGACCAAAGTACCTACCGCCTTGAACCCGGATGAATAACTAATCGATACCTTCAGCGAAGCAGTCGCCGGCCGACCTGTGATTCCGAAGACGCGTACTCGGTTCGAGCCATCATCGGCCAGATGGATCGTCGTAAAGTCGGCGACGCAATCGGGCGTGATGTACTCGTGTGGATCGCCCATTTCGTAAAGCAGCTGTTCCTTCACCGAGGGGACATTGACGCAACCGCCGGTTCCTTCGTGCTTAGTGATAACAAACGTCCCGTCCGGCGACGCTTCTGCGATGGGAAACCCAACGTCGGCAAGATCAGGAATGTTCTCCCAATCGTACTGGCAATTTCCACCTGAGCATTGCGCGCCGCATTCAATAATGTGGCCGGCGATTGTTCCCGCCGCCAAACGATCCCAGTCATCGGCCGCCCAGCCGAATTCGTGGATCAACGGGCCGAGAGTCAGGCCTGTATCTGTCGCACGCCCCGTGATTACGACATTTGCGCCCTGGTTTAGCGCTTCAACGATCGGCGCCGCGCCCAGATAGGCATTGGCGCTTTGAATTCGATTCCGAACCACCGCGAGTGGCTCGCCCGTGTCGAGACTGCGTAGTTCAATTCCTCTCGCCAGCAGTTCGTCAATCCGATCGAGAATGTCATCGCCGGTGACTATACCGATTAGCACCTTGTCCGAGAGCCCAAGTTCAACCGCAACATCGCGAACCGCAGCAGCACAACCCGGGACGTTCACGCCTCCTGCGTTGGCAATGACTTTGACGTCGCGGGCGATACAAGTCGGCAGGATCTCTTTCATCAGCGACACAAAGTCGCGTGCATAGCCAGCCTTCGGATCGCGCGCTTTCTGCTTCTGCATGATCGACATTGTCACTTCAGCCAAATAGTCGAGCATCAGATAGTCGATCTGACCGCCATGCACCTGACGCACGGGTGCGTCAGGCAGGTCGCCCCAAAATCCTTGTCCCGCCGCGATGCGAACTCTTTCTTTCATTAAATTGCCGCTAGTAAAACACAAGCACGGAGCCAGGATACAAACTGAACCGAGCGCCGCGCTGGGCGGCGTTGCGACATCATTTATCCGGCTCCGTGCGATTAAGTAATCCGCACGCCTACTGCTGAGGCGGATTCGTTGTGGTAGCAGCCGGAGCAGCCGGCTTGTGCGTCCGATGCTTCCGCGGTCGGCCCATTCCGCCACCGGTCGTAAACATCATCTTCTCCGGTTCACCCGGCACGCTCATGAGCGTCAGGCCGTTGCCCATTCTCTTGGCGCGCAAAGAGTGCGCATGGTTTGCGCCTTCCGGCATAACGGACACTGCCGTGTAACCACACGTTGTCACGGCAACGATGCGTCCCGAGTGCGTATCGCTCCCCGCGTTCATCGTAAAGTTGTTTCCTGTGATCGTCAGCGTGGCATCCATCGCCGGGTCATCGCCATGCTTCATCTTGCCGGTGTAGGTTCCCGAAAGATCCGTCTGCTCCTGCTGATTCGGATCGCAACGGCCTTTGCGCGGCATTGCGGCCGGAGTTGTTTCGGCCATCGCAGTCGTATCGGTCGCCTCCGCCGCTGGTTTCGGCTTCGGCTTGTGACGTCGTGGCTTCGACGAGTTGGTATTCGCCGGCGCCATCGTCGTAGACGAGTTGGAATTCTGTGCTGAAACGATCAATCCAGCGCTGGTTAGAGCCGCAAATACTCCGATCACAACTACAAGAACGAAAGGATAGGTGGTGCTCTTTCTCACGGTTGTTCTCCTTTGTTGCTTTGGTCAAATACTCACGAGCGCGAAGAGTGCGCTCCTTCGTATCTCACGTTAATGATGCCGGTACCACAAACTGTCCCAGATGGGGCCCTGAATAATTCAAACTTACGCGCAAGGCAAGCTCCAGTGCGGCGCGCGTTTCTTCCGGAGTAATTACCGCATCCACAAAACCCCGCGCCGCCGCATACTTCGCGTCGAGTTCACGCTCGTAGGTTTCGCGCACCTTGCGCATTTCGATTTCCAACTCCGGCGTTGGCTCTTGTCCATTCTTCTTCAAACGTTCGAGTTCGCTTCCGAAAACCGCCTGCACTGCTGACTCGCCTTCCATCACTCCCATTCGCCCGGTCGGCCAGCTGAAGATGAAATTCGGATCAAAGCCCTGGCCCGCCATCGCATAGTAGCCCGCGCCCGACGCGTGATTTATGGTCAGGACAATCTTCGGAACGATAGCGGTGGCCATCGCTTCAACGAAGCGCGCGCCGGCGCGAATGATTCCCGAATGCTCCGCTTTCGGTCCTACCATGAAACCCGACACGTCCTGAATGAATAGAAGGGGCGTTCCATGACGATTACAAGTGTCGATGAAATATGCGACCTTCTCGGCAGATTCGGTGTAGACAATTCCGCCGAAGCGTGGCGCGCCGCCGGCTGCATCGCGAAACATGCCGCGCGCATTCGCAATCACCCCAACTTGAATTCCCGCGAGGCTGGCGTGGCCGGTGATGATTTCTTTCGCGTAGTCCGCCTGAAATTCATCGAGATGTCCATCGTCTAAAATGCATTCGAGCAGCGCTCGCGTGTCGTAAGGCTGCCGATGATCTTCAGGAATAATTTCGTAGACGTCTTCTGCGGAACGTTTAGCGCCTGGCTTTGAGACTGAAGACTTGAGACTGGAGGCTGGTTTTGCACTAGTCTCCAGTCTCAAGCCTCCAGCCTCTGACCTGGGTAACTCAGAGATGAATTCGCGAATCTTCGCAATCGCGTCTTCATCATTCTTCACACGATAATGCGCCACACCCGACAATTCGTTGTGAGCACGCGCGCCACCGAGCGTCTCGTTATCAATCGTTTGACCGGTCGCGCCTTTCACCAGATTTGCGCCACCCAAACCCATAAACGATGTGCCCTCAACCATGATAATGACGTCTGAGAGTGCCGGCAGATAAGCGCCGCCGGCGATGCACGGTCCCATCACCGCGGAAATCTGCGGCACTTTCAAATACCGCCGCATGATCGAGTTGTAGTAGAAAATTCGGGACGCGCCGTATTGCCCCGGAAATACGCCGCCCTGGTAAGGAAGGTTCACACCCGCCGAATCGACGAGATAGATGATCGGAATGCGCGAGCGCATCGCGATCTCCTGCGCGCGCAGAATTTTCTTAATCGTTTCCGGCCACCACGAACCAGCTTTGACCGTCGCGTCATTTGCGACGACGACGACTTCCCTGCCCGAAACGCGTCCGACTGTCGTGACAACTCCGGCCGCCGGCGCTCCGCTGTCGTACTGATCGTACGCGACGAGTAAACCGATCTCCTGACTGAAAGGCTCCTTGTCCAACAGCAAGTCGATCCTTTCGCGCGCGGTCAGTTTTCCCTGCTTGTGTTGCTTCTCAACGCGCTCGGCCCCGCCGCCGAGACGCAGCTTTGCCTCTAGCTCATGCAACTCATTTGCGAGTTCGCGCAGCCGTGATTGTTTCGGTAGGGTCTCGGCTGGAGACATTTCAGAAGCGTCAGTTGCAACGCTTACTGCCTTCTGCTCACTGCCTTCTGCCTTCTGTCGCGTGAGCGGGCGCACCTTGAAACCCGAAGTGGACACGACTTCAGACTCTCTTTCAGCCATTCTGCGTCTCTGGGATTGATTGCCATCGAAAAAATATCACAGTCACTAAGTATCACGCCAATTTAGGTCGATCGCGCCCACAGAACCCGCATCATGGCGCGACTGTTGGCTTTTGCAGGAAGGCCTTCGACTACCAGTACGCGATTGCCACGAAGTTCTATGGTGATGTTGCCTTCGGAAGTCCACGCCGACCACGCCGATGGCCGCTCAGAAGTCACGCGCGCATCCGCATATCTCAACTTCGAACGCTTCACGTAAGCGTCGAAGAATTCGCGAGCGTCTTTCTGGGTGTCCCACACGGACAATGAAACGTAAGTGGTTTGCCCGCTCATGTTCTCGTAAGTTGCGTAACGATCGCCGGCCCATCCCGCCGCAGCTTGCTTCGAAGTCGATGCGGATTTCAGGAACTCGTCGAGAATCAGATAGAAACTCCACTCGCCATTCACGTCAGCTTCAACTCGCCGCCAACCCGGACCAAGTGACGGTCGCAAATCCGGCAGCGAGACTTTCACCGGCGCTTCATGAATAAAGTATTTCGGCGGATGGAGAATCTGTTCACTCGATTGCGGCAGCGTCTTGAACGCGCGCGACACCGTGGCCCACCCGCCGTTCTGATAAAGAGCGCGCGTCCACGTGAGCCCTTCCTGATAAGGAAACAAAAGAGTCTCGCGCAAAGCGCGCGGCGCTTTGTCCAACTCCTGGCTCGAGGTTTCCGCAGTCAGGAACGACTTGAGGAAAGTAAGTGCGCGCGCCCGATCGCTCGAAACGTAGAGCGTCATGGCGAGCGTGGCGTCGCCTTCGATCAGTGCATGAGTAGCGAGTTCCGCATCTGAATCACCTTTCGGCCACTTTTCAAATCTGCGCAGATTGAAGTGCTGATCCTGAAGTGCATGTGTCAGCTCATGCGCCATGATCGGCTTCTGACCATCAACGTCGATCCAATCGGCGAGATGGAACTGCTGCTCTTTCGGATCGTAGTAACCCGCAACTTGTTCAGTTAGCAGACGTACAATCAGCGGCCGCAAGCTGAAATTCGGCGGCACGAGGCCCAGTCGCTTGAGCGTGACTTCCGAAGCGTGCATGTCAGCCGCGGTAGTTTCCCGATCGAGATTAGCGATGATCATCTGTTCGATTTCGGCGCGAGATTGCGCTGAACTCTGCACTGGACGCAGCACCGCCAGTTCGCGCAGTTGACTCGTTTCCTGCAACACCTCGTTCGTCGCGGCGATTAACGCGGCATTACGCGCTGCTGCACCGGCGGTCTCAGTCCCGGTCGTCGGCTGTTGTGCCGATGTGCGGATGACGGCAACTGCCGAAATCGTGAGAATACAGAATAAAATCGCCGCAGCCGCTGTCGACCTTTTGGCCATCCATCGGTGCCGAAACACACGCACAGAACTTTTCTTTGACATCATCATGATTCGCACTTATAGTCCGCTAAAGATTCCAAATCAGACAAATGTGAGTTTAACTCACCGGCCGCTGCTGGTGGAACAGGTGTTTTCGGAGATTCCGTTTTGATGAACCCGGCACAGGACGACGACTTCGATCATTGGCACGAAGCTCCTCTGCGCGTACGGTACGCCGAAACCGACAAGATGGGCGTTGTGTATCACGCAAACTACCTTGTCTGGTTTGAGATTGGGCGCACTGAGTATTGTCGCGCGCGTGGATTTTCCTACCGCGATATGGAAGAAAGTGAGAACGCGTTTCTCGTCGTTGCCGAGAGTTACTGCCGCTACAAAGCTCCTGCCTATTACGACGATGTCCTCGTCGTAAGAACTCACATCACTGAGCTGCGCCGCCGTTCGCTGCGGTTTGGTTACGAAATCATTCGTGAGTCAGATGGCGTGGTGATCGCTGAAGGGGAAACCGGTCACGTCGTCACTGATGGCAACGGACGTGTCCGCTCGATGCCCACCGGTTTCGCGGAAATGCTACTCGCGCCGCCGCTCGAATCGGACGAAGACGAAGGCGAACTCGTGCCAGAGATGTCACCGGAATAAATAAGCAGTGGGCGGTGAGCAGTGGGCAGTTTCCCTATCCCT
>Ga0075434_100002748_pt1 | contig 15554 bp, 12 predicted proteins | sample RhiMethybrSRZTD3_FD_75298 | JGI IMG/M metagenome (GOLD analysis project Ga0075434, IMG submission 75298) | Populus rhizosphere microbial communities from Tennessee, USA - Rhizosphere MetaG P. TD hybrid SRZTD3 | ecosystem: Host-associated > Plants > Roots > Rhizosphere > Soil | place: USA... | reverse complement strand
GGCCTCGATGTCGAGCTGGGTGACGGACTGGAACCCGGAAACGGATTCCGCGCAGAAGTTCACCTCGTCGTGAGAAGCCACGGCACCACTCTCCCAGGGATCGTGGATCAACAGATCGGTTCGTTCAACGGCGGTTGCAACGTCACGTGCGCGAACGTGCAAGCCGCGATTTTCCCGCCCGTGCAGTAGTTTGTCGGCGGGTACGACGCTGAGAGGGCGGCGGAGCGCGAAGATCTGGGATCCTCCGCTGCCCCTTATTTCACGTACCAGCGTCCCGCGATCGACAGGCCGACTCTCCCGAGGTCGATGCCCGCGAATTCCGTCGTGCCCCAGCGGTACGCGACGTCCACGCTCACGGCGAATCGCGGCACGCTGGGAAACGTGAGCTCGGTGCCTCCGAAGGCCTGAACGCCAACGTGGCCCTGGGATGCGACCGGGACCGAGCCGGGAATCGTGTTGCTCAACGACCGGCGACTGATCGTGAGTCCGGATCCAGCATAGGGCCGCACCCAGATGTAGTCCGCCACGTGATCCGCCAGCGTGTACAACACGCCTGGCTCGAACTGCATCGACGTCACGCGTTCGGTCGGCGCCAGGCCGGCCACGGCGGCTCGTGACAGGTCCAACTGAATGCCGAATCGATCGTGGCTCCACGCGCGCGCGCTCGCCCCAAAACCGACGTTCGAAGGGCCGACGCGGCCTCCAAACCCGACGAGATGACCGGGCGCCTGCAAATACTGCACGGGTGTCGGCACACCTCGTGGCGGCGTGGCAGCCGGCCCCCGAATCGCGGACGCGCTGGGCAATGCCGGTTCGGCCATCGGTTGCGGCGATCGCGCCGCTGTAACTGGTCGGCTCATGTCCGATGTCGTGTCGCCGCGGAGAGTCCCCATGCTCACGTGGACGTAACCGACGCCGTCCTCCGCGCGAGGCCACGAGACCTTGACCCAGCTTCCGAGCTCGCGTGTGACAGGAAGGGCGGTGCCGCGTGGCGCGTGGCCGATGACGGCGCTGCCGGTGCTCGGCGCTTTGTACACGTCAGCAGACGCCGCCTGTACCGTGAACACGGGAGTCTGCGCGTGCAGTGTGGCCTGGCTGACGCAAAGGGCGACGCCGACGGCCGCAGCAAGACGAGTCATCTGCCTTCCTCCTCCCGGTTACACATGTCGGGACGGATCGAGGAGCCGCAAAGAGCCTGCCACTCGCAGGGAACGCAAACGATGCATTCGCAACGACTTGAGGAAGGCGACCCACGTGACGCGACCGCGCTTCCGACGGGAACGGCCGGTGGGAAGCCAGGATCGTAAGTGCCGCTTATTCGCTGCGCAGCACCTGCATCGGGTCCATCGCCGCCGCCCGGCGGGCCGGCAGGAACGACGCCAGGAGCGACACGCCGGCAATCAACGCCGAGACGCTCGTGAGAATCACCGGGTCGACCGGCGAGACGTTGAACAACAGCGATCCCAGCCATCGAGTCGTGGCAAACGCCGCTGCCAGTCCAGTCGCGATCCCTACCGCCGTGAGGCCCGCGGACCGCGCGAGAATCTCGCGCACGACGACGTGAGGGCTGGCGCCGATGGCGATCCGCAATCCGATCTCGCGCCGGTTCTGCACCACGAGATACGAAAGCACGCTGTAGATGCCGAGCGCGGCCAGCAGCAAGGCAAGCGCGGCAAAGATGCCGAGCAGCGCCAGCATCTGGCTGCGGTCCGCCAGCTCGGTGTCGACGATCTCCTCCATGGTCTGTATCGCGGAGACCGGTTGCTCGGAATCGATGGACCACACCGCACGTTGGAGAGCGCCCGCCAGGTCCTCGGGGCGTGCTGATGTGCGTATCGCGATCGCCGAGGGCTGAAAGAACGCGATGGTCGTCTGCGGATAAGGCACGTAGACGGCCGGCCGGGGTCCGAAATCGAGACCGCGCTCCTTGATGTCCTCGACCACGCCGACGATCGTCATCCAGAGCGGCACGCCGTCGCCGGTGCCCGTGTCGATCCGATGGCCCAACGGGCTCTCCCCCGGCCAGTACTCGCGCGCCAGCGCGTCGTTGATCACGACAGCCGGCGCCGCGTTCTGACGATCCCGGTCGTCGAGGAAACGCCCTGCGCGGAGGCGCGCGCCGATCGTCTGCAGGTAGTCAGGGCTCACGAGACGAAACAGCGCATCTTGCGCCAATCCGCGCGGCGTGGCCTGGTTCTCGATCTTCAAGCTCATCGTGTTCCCGCGCGACGTGTAGGGCAGATCCGACGTCAACCCGACCTGCGTGACGCCGGACAGCTCCTTCACGCGCGCCTCGAGGTTGCGGTAGAAGCCCTGCCGGCGCGCCGCATCCGCGTATTTCGGATACGGCACGGCAATCTGCGCGGTCAGGACGTGATCGGCGCGGAATCCCGGATCGACAGCCCGCAGGTGAACGAGCGTGTCGACGAGCAGCGCGGCGCCGACGACCAGCACAAGCGCCATCGCGATCTCGGCAACGACGAGACCATCCCGCAGCCGCAGTCCACGGCGATCGTCTCCTGACGCCACGTTCGCCTTGAGATTGTCCACAAGGCTGCGGGAGACGCTCTGCAGCGCGGGTGCGACGCCAAACAGCAGCGCGGTCGCGACGGTCCCGACCGTCGTGAACATCAGGGCCCGGACATCGAGATGCAGCACGATCGAGGACGACAGCGCCGGCGGCACGAACCGCGTCAGCACCTGAAGACCCCAGCGCGCGACGATCAGGCCGGCCGCGCCACCCATGACGGACAACACGAGACTTTCGCAGATCAGCTGACCGACCACTCGGCCCCGGCTTGCCCCCAGCGCGAGACGCACCGCGATTTCACGGCGCCGTCGCGATCCACGCGCGAGGAGCAGGTTGGCGACGTTGGCGCAGGCGATCAGCAGCACCGCGGCCGCGGCACCGAATAGCAGCAACAGCGCACGACCCGCGTCGTGGGTGACTTCTTCCTTCAGCGGCGTCACGGTGATGCCGACGCGGTCGTTGGTTGCCGGGTATTCCCTGGCCAGCTGATGCGCCACGTCGCGCATGTCGTCGCGGACGGCGTTCCAGCCGGCGTCCTGCCGCACACGTCCGACCACGTGCAGGAAGTGGCTGTTGCGCGCTGTCATCACCTGCGGTCGCAGGCCGATGGGAACCCAGAATTCGGTCTTCGCGGTTGGGAAATGAAACCCGGCCGGCATGATGCCCACGACCGTATACGGCTCGCCGCTCATGACAATCGAGCGGCCGACGAGCGAAGGGTCCCGATTGAATCGCCGGCGCCAGAGACGGTCGCTGAGCACCACCACGCGGTGGCCAGGGGGTTCCTCCTCGACGGACAACACACGGCCGGCGAGCGGCTGCACACCCAGCAGTGGCAGCAGGTTGGCGGTGACTGCTGCGCCCATCACCTCCTCGGGTGCGCCCGACTCGGCGAGATTCATGCCGGACTGTCGCAGCGCCGCCAGCCCCTCGAACGTCCGGGTCCGGCGCCGCCAGTCGAAGAACGTGCCGGGCGACACACGGGCCTTCGCCGTCCCGAAGGCCGAGAAGTCTTCGAACACCATCGCGAGCCGATCGGGATCGGCGTACGGAAGCGGTCGAATGACCGTCTGGTCCAACGTGCTGAAGACTGCGGCGTTGGCGCCAATGCCAAGCGCGAGGACGGCAAGGACCGCCACGGAAAAGCCAGGCGTCTTACGGAGCAGTCGAAGCGCGACCCGGATGTCGGAGCCAAGGCTCAGCATGAATGGTCATTGGACGGATCGCGCTGTCTCGCGGTTGCCCCGGCTGAGCGTTCGCGTAGCGCGGGCCTTCAGGGCCTGCAGGCGGCGACGGGCGTACCGATTGCAGAGAAGGCAAGCAGTTCGTCGGCCGAGCCGACATCAATCATGGAGACTGGCATGAACCTCGTTCTGAATCCCCCATTGCTCGGCTTCATCGTCGGCACGCGCGCGGCATTGGCGTTCGGCGTTGGACTTCTTGTGGCCGATCGCATTCCCGAATCCCGACGTCGCCGGATCGCGCTGACCCTGATCGGCATTGGCGCCGCCACGACCGTTCCCGCGGTGATTGCGCTCGTGCGCCGTCAAGATCGATCTCGCTTGCAGTCGGTCACACAGAACTTAGAACTTAGAACGTAGAACTGAGACGGTCGACCTCGGTACGTTGACGAACGACTGGCGATCCGATGAAGATCGCCGCACCGAGGCCGACCATGCGTTCATCCATCGCTGCCCTCATCTCTCTGTTCATTCTCTCGACCGGGCTCGAGGCCCAGAAGCCGCGAGAGCGTGATCTCAAGCTGCCGATTGGCGGGACCGCCGGTCCGCTCGATGCGATCACCGACGTCGCCGGCGTCGAAGTCGGCCACACCACGCTCAACACCGGCAGTGGAAAGCTGGTGGTCGGCAAGGGACCGGTGCGTACGGGTGTGACCGTCGTTCACCCGCGCGGGAAAGCCAATCCCGATCCGGTCTTCGCCGCGTGGTTCACGCTCAACGGCAACGGGGAAATGACGGGCACGACCTGGGTGCAGGAGAGCGGGCTGCTCGAAGGTCCGGTCGCGATTACCAATACGCACAGTGTGGGCGTCGTGCGCGACGCGATCATCCAGTGGGAAGTCTCACAGAAGAACGCGCTGCAGCCGTGGTGGTTGCCGGTCGTCGCCGAAACGTACGACGGCGGATTGAACGACATCAACGGCTTTCACGTGAAGCCGGAGCACGTGCTGGCGGCGCTCGACGGCGCCGCGGGCGGCGTACCGAAGGAAGGCGCCGTGGGCGGCGGGACCGGGATGGTGTGCCACGGCTTCAAGGGGGGCATCGGCACGGCTTCTCGAAAACTTCCGGCGGACCAGGGCGGATACACGGTCGGTGTACTCGTGCAATGCAACTACGGATCGCGCCGCGACCTGCGGATCGCCGGTGTCCCGGTCGGGGAGGAGATTCCGGATCTGGCTGGGTGCATCGCCAACAACGACCCGCTGCCGCCGAATGCCGGCCGCCGCCATTGCGACGAACGTCCCGGCGTCAGAGACGACGCGCCCGAACAGGGTTCGATCATCGTCGTCGTGGCGACCGATGCGCCGCTGCTGCCGCATCAGCTCAAACGGATCGTCACGCGCGTCTCGCTCGGAATCGGACGCCAGGGAGGCTTCGGCGGCAACAGCTCCGGCGACATTTTCATCGCCTTCTCCACGGCGAACGCACGTGCCTGGTTCAACGACCAGCCGGTGACGACCGTGAAGATGCTGCCGAACGATCGCATCACGCCGCTCTTTCAAGCGACGGCGCAAGCAACGGAAGCCGCGATCACCAACGCGCTGCTCGCCGCGGAGACGACGACCGGCGCGAACGACCTGCGGATCTATGCGATGCCGGTGGATCGCATGCTGGCCGCGATGCGCAAATACGGACGGCTCCCGTAATCAGAAGTCCATGACGATCGTGCCGTTGAAGCCGCACGTGTCGACGTTGAACCACACCGTCTTCCCCACTTCCACTGGGACTCAGTTTTCGTAGCCGGCCGTGTACTCCGATTCGGCGGGCCGCTTCTGTGGCGGGCGCTTCGCGGCCTGTGTGCGCTGGAAGTACATCCCGGCAATGGCCGCGACGAGACCGCCCATCGCCAGATACGGGTTGACGAGATAGAGAAGCGGAAACAGAAGCAAGAGAAGCACATACATGACGCCTCCCGCGGGTGTTGTCGCTGCTTCTCGATCTATCGGCCGATAACGTCTACGGCCGCAGCCAGCCTGAGGGAACGCCGGTGCGGCGGGCTTCTTCTTCGATCACAGGCCGGTGGCTGTCCTCGTCGCGCGATCGTCGAGGGCGATCTCGAGGCGAACCGTTTCGGATCCCAGCCGAAAGGACGTGCCCTCGGTCAACGGCACGGAACCAACGATGCGTTCACCGCCGACCCAAGTCCCGTTCTTGCTCCCCAGATCCTCAATTGAGACGCCAGGCCCAGCCACACTGATCCGCGCGTGGTGGCGAGAGATCGAATCGGCATCGATCCGAATGGCACAACCGCTGTCGCGGCCGATCACGGACTCGCCGGTGGACACCCGAATGGTCTCGCCGCGCCAGATCAGCCGCCAGACCGACATGTTCGAGGCCGGCGCCACGCCGGCGACGATGGCTTCTCCGACGAACGCATAACCCACACGGTGCAGCGTGCGAATCACGCGAGCGCCGTCCGCAGTGTCGCCGAGCGCCTTGCGAAGCTGCGTGATGAGCGCGGCCAGGCTCGTCTCGGAGACATGGACCCCGGGCCACAGCACCGCATGCAACCGCTCGTGCGATACCGCATTCGGCCGATTGCTGACGAGAACCCACAGCAGGTCGAACGCTTTCGGCGCGAGCTGAATGTCGATTCCCCCGCGGCGCACGACGCGCGCGCCGACGTCGACGACAATCGCGCTTTCTGCTTGCACTCTGGCCGGATTATACGAGAGCCGGTCTGCACGCCGGCGCTGACGATGGCGTCTTTCCACGACTAGTCCGGTCGTCACTTGAGTTGACGCGTCGAGCTTGCAGGATCGATCGAAGAAATCGAGGCCCTTCGGTAAACCTCTGCAACGATTCAAGTGACGACCGGGACTAGAATCGTTTCGGTCCGATGCAGTGTCCTGCATGTCGACACCACATTCCTGAAGCGAGCCGCTACTGCCCCTCCTGCGGCGTGCGCGCCGACGCATCGCGCGCGGTCACGCTGACCGTCGACGGAACCGATGGGCTGCTGTCGTCTGACGCGCTCGATGGCGCGCAGTTCGTTCCCGGCACGATGCTGTCCGGCCGCTATCGCATCGTCGGACTGGTCGGCCGCGGCGGAATGGGCGAAGTCTATCGAGCGGAAGACTTGAAGCTCGGCCAAACCGTCGCTCTCAAATTCCTGCCGAAGAAGATCACGCATCCCGACCGGCTGGCACGCTTCCATCAGGAAGTCCGGCTGGCGCGGCAGGTCTCGCATCCGAACGTGTGCCGCGTGCACGACATTGCCGAAGCCGGCGGGCAGCACTTCCTCTCGATGGAGTACATCGACGGTGAGGATCTCGCGTCGTTGCTGCGGCGCATCGGCCGGTTGCCTTCCGACAAGGCGCTCGAGCTCGCGCGCCAGCTATGCGCCGGTCTCGCGGCGGCACACGAGCGCAAGGTCCTGCATCGCGATCTGAAGCCCGCGAACGTGCTGATTGACGGACGGGGCCGGGCGCACCTCGTGGATTTCGGCCTCGCGGATCTTACCGGCGAGCGGCGCCACTCATCCGAGATTGCCGGGACGCCAGGCTACATGGCGCCGGAACAACTGGAAGGGCGCGAAGCCACTACGCGGACCGACGTGTATGCGCTGGGTCTCGTCATGTACGAGATGTTCACGGGGAAGCGCGCGCTCACCGTCGACCCCGCTCTTCCTGGCCTGCGTGCGCAGACCGGCGAACCGCAGGTCAGGCCGTCGACGTACATACCCGAGCTGGATCCTGCAATCGAACGGGTTATTCTGCGGTGCCTCGAGCACGATCCGGCTCGCCGCCCATCATCGGCAAACGCCGTCGCGGCGGCGCTGCCGGGAGGAAACCCGCTGGCGGCGGCGCTGGCCGCCGGCGAGACACCGTCGCCTGACATGGTGGCGGCGGCGGGAGAAGCCGGCACGCTGTCGCCCGCGACTGGAGCCCTTTGTTTCGCGGGCGTGCTGGCGGGCCTCCTGGCCCTCGCCCCGCTGACGCGCGACGATGTCAGTCTGATCGGCTTGACGAAAATCGAGCGCAGCCCGCAGGAACTCACCGAACGCGCCCACACCGCGCTGCGAAACCTGGGCTACGCCGACTCCCCCGCCGATGAAGCGAACGGCTACGCGACCGATGTCGATTACCTGAGGTACATCGAGGAGAACGATCGATCCGGCGCGCGGTGGCGTCCGCTCGCCACGCCTCAACCGCCTGCGCTCCTGTTCTGGCACCGCCAGAGTCCGCGGCGGCTGGTGCCGATTGGCGGCGCCAACATCGTCACGCAGCTGAATCCGCCCAACACGCGTTCCGGGATGCGGTCCGTGACGCTTGATCGAACAGGCCGCCTCGTCAGCCTCCTGGCCGTTCCGGTACAGGTCGAGACGTCGCCGAACTCCGGGGCATCGGCCGCGACTGCGGCTGATTGGAACCCGCTCTTCGCGGAAGCTGGCTTGTCGATCGCCCGGTTCTCGCCCGCGCCACCCCGATGGATCCCACCAATCTTTGCTGACGAGCGGGCCGCCTGGGAGGGCACGTATCCTGAACGTCCCGATGTGCCAATTCGGATCGAGGCGGCGGCGGCACGGGGGAAGCCCGTGTACTTCGAGATCACCGCTCCATGGACGCGCCCCCGGAATGAAGGCGCGGTGCCGGGCAGCACGTCGGGAGAGCGTGTCGGCCTCCTGCTCCGTACATTTGTGGTGCCGTCCATCCTGATAGTCGCCACGATGCTGGCATTTCGCAATTGGCGTCTGGGCCGGGGCGATCGACGCGGCGCAACGCGACTGAGCCTGTGCCTCTTCGCAGCGGGCGCCGTGAGCAACGCGCTCGCGACAGGCGATCTCCAGGTCCTGAGCAACGGACCGACGCTCATTTTCATCGTTCCGGCATTGGTGTGGCTGCTGTATATCGCCCTCGAACCGCAGCTCCGCCGGGTGTGGCCCGAGACCATGATCGGATGGAGTCGCCTGCTGGCGGGAAGCGTCCGCGACCCGCTGGTTGGACGCGACGTGCTCGTCGGCGTGCTCATCGCAATTGGCGATGGATTGATGCTCGGGGTTCACACGCTGGTGCGACGCTGGTCGGGCCGGCCGCCGTCGTTTCCAATTGGCGCCTCGAGCAATCCGTGGGACGGCATCACGGCCTCGAGCAACCTGCTCCTCGGCGGCCGCTTTGCGCTCTCACAGATCATCGGCACGGTGATGAGCATCCCGCTCTGGAGCGCGACGATGCTGATCTTTCTCTTCTTGCTGGTGTTCTTCGTGCTCCTCCGGCGGCGCTCGCTCGCGATAGCGGCGCTGATCCTGGGATTGACGGCACTCTATCTCGTGGCCTACACGGGCTGGGTGCTCGCCAACACGCCGGCCGATCATTTCGCGCCGTCGTTCGCCGACGTCGCGGTATTCGTGGCGGTCCAGACGGCGGTCGTGTTCGCGGCCGTCCGTTTCGGCTTGCTCACGATCTTGGTCGCACAATGTGTGAGCGTGCTGTTGACGCTGCTGCCGATCGCCATCGACTCGTCCGTCCCCTACGCCTCATCCTCCCGTTTGATTGTGCTGACCGTAATCGCACTGGCGACCTATGGCTGGCACACCGCGCTGGCGGGTCGCGCCATGTTTGGCGGCCTGTTTCGCGGGGTCGAACCGGCCGGTCGCGCCTGATCAAGGAAACCTCAAGGTTTCCTCAAGCCTCAATCGCCTCCAGCGGCGCTATCGTCGCCTTGAGGAGGCGGTCATGAACAGCAGAAAACCCGAAGACCTGGTGTTCGAGACAACCGTGGGTTGCACGCTCGTCGCCGCCGTCGCCGCGTTCACCGCACTGCTCTATCAACTGATCACGACGGCGGTGCCGCTGCTCGAATCGACGCTGGTTCCACAAGTGCGCTGATTCGGAGGTGTCACATGACGAACCGGTGGTTGCTGACCCTTCTTCTCGCGCCGATCCTCTCGCCGGCCGCGTTGGCCGTCGAAGTCTACAGCCTGTACGGATATGTCCTGGACGCCGGCACGCCGGCGACTGGCGAACGCGATCAAAACGGTGCAAGTGTCGTAGGAGGACGCCATGGCCACTAACCGACTTCTCGCCGCGCTGGCACTACTCGCCATCTCTTTGCTCGGAGCCCCAATGGCAGCGGCGACCAGGACGCTGGTCGTCCTCATCGCCCACGCCGACGACGAAGCGCCTGTCGCACCGATTCTGTCTCGCTACGCCCGGGAGGGCGTCCAGGTACACCTCATCATCGCGACCGATGGCTCGCAAGGCGCTGGATCGGGTGGCGGCTCGTTGCGGCCGGACTCGGGATTGCGCGGGGACGCGCTCGCGCGGGCGCGTGGCGAAGAGGCGCGCTGCGCGGCGGACGCCCTTGGCGCTCAACCACCGATTCTCCTCGGTTTCCCTGACGGCAAACTCGGGGACTACCTCGGCGATCGTTCGCTGCTCTATCGGCTGACGGATCGCCTCGCGGGAGAGCTGCAGCGTCTCCATCCCGATGTGGTACTCACCTGGGGACCGGACGGCGGCACCGGTCACCCCGACCATCGGCTGGTGAGCGATATCGCGACGCAACTGCTGCGCGCAGGCGCACCAGGAGTGCCCGACCGCCTCTTCTACATGAGTCTTCCGGTCGAAGCCATGCGTGCCATGAATCCGCAGCGGGGGGAACCACCGTTACTCGTTCCCGAGGCCAAGTACTTCACGGTCCGGGTTCCGTTCACGCAGCGAGACTTCGACGCAGCGCAACGGGCGATGGCCTGCCATCGCACCCAGTTCACGGAAGAGCAGGTGAAGCGGCTCGCGCCCTTCGCCAGCCAGGCGTGGAACGGAGAAATACGCCTCATTCCTGCGTTCCAGACCGGAACGAGCACGGATGTCTTTCGGTAACTGCGTGAAGACCGTGTCGCCGCCGCTCGATTCAGCGCGTCGTCACGTCTTGAAGCGGGCGTATTCTTTTTTCGCGTCGACGAGCAGCGGCAGATCCGCATCGGCCTTCCGCCATCCCTCGAAGAACTGCTCGTAGGCTTGACGGCTCTCGTCGGCTTTCCCCATCTTCGCCAGCGCGCGTCCGTAGTACAGCGCGGCGATCGGTTTGAGCGGGTTGATGGTCAGCTGCTTCCGGTCGAGGATCTGCTTGAAGCGCGCCGCGGCCGCCTCGGCGTGCCCTTCGGCGAGCTGGACGAACCCGAGCATGAAGGTGGCGCCCGTGTCGCTCGACGTGGTCGGCACCGGCAGCGCATCCATCGCGGCCTTGTCCCCCTGACGCCAGCGGATCAACGCATCGGCAAACTTGATGCCCCGTTGGGCATCGTCGTTCGCCGAGCCCGGCTTCTTGACAACTTCGTCCAGCAGTTTCCGCGCTGTCTGAGCGTCGCCGAATACACAACTCGCGATCGCACCGTTCAGCAGCGAGCCGATGTTGCGGTCGAGGTCGAGCGAGGATCGGATGGCCGCGCGCGCCGCGTCCGTGTCGCCAAAGACCGCGGCCGACTGCGCGACGTTGCTCCAGACGTTCGCCGCCGATCCTTTCAGCCCCAGCGTGGATCCCGCATCCGAGGCGTACTGCGTCGCGAGCTCCCGGGCCCGGGCGAGCCGTCCTTCGAACAGCGCCAGCGAGAGCTGCGTGGTCAACATCCGGACGGGGCCGTCAGGAAAGCGGCGGGCCGCTTCCACCTGACGGCTCATCTCGGCGTCGTCATTGCGCATGAACGCGAGACCATAGAGCTCCGCTCGAAACGCGGCTGAATCGACACCGCGAGCGATCGCCTCCTCGAGCAGGCGGCGTGCATCCTCCGGTTTGTTCAGCGTCCGGTAGATGGCGGCAAGGTTCGAATGTGGCAGCGGCTCGTCCGGCGCCAGCGCGATCGCAATCCGATACTCCTCGACCGCTTTCTCGTACTCGTCGCGGCCGGAGTACATCCCGGCGAGGTTCGAATGCGGCACGAAGTCCTTCGGATAGGTCTGCGTCCACAGCTGATACGTCTCGATCGTTTTCTGCGCGCCCCCTTCGACCATCTGGTAATAACGCGCCAGGATGTACAGTCGCTCGGGCTCGCTGACGCGATCCTTCAGCGCATACGCTTTGGTGATGTGCTCGCGCGACCGCAGCCCCTCACCCATGTTGCCGTAGACCGTACTCAGACGCGCGTGAGCGAGCGCGAAGTCCGGATCCGTTTCGATCGCCTTTCGGAAGAACGGCAACGACGCCGTATCGCCTTGGCGCCGCCGCGTCGACATCCCCTGGCTATATGCCTTGAGAGCGTCGAGCGACGCGGTGGTCGCCCCCTGGATGGGCGCGTCGTACTTCTCGATGGAGGCCAGCGATTCGCCAAGTCCGCGCCGCAGCTGCCCGGCGGCGGTTCCGAGTGCCTTCAGCACGTCGTCCTTGCCAGACGCCTGCACCTGCTGCTTCTCGATCGTGTCGCCGGTCCGGCAGTTCGAAGCGTCGAGGGAGATGATGTAACTCTGGCCGAGCTGCGAGATCGCACCGGCGATCATCGCCTTGCTGGCCGTGCGCTCGCACACCTCCCGGGCCATCGCCGGCGTGATTTTCTCGTCGGCGCGCCGGCCCATCAGCCGCAGCACCCCTTGAAGACGCTGCTCCGGCAGGACGCTCATGAACGGCGACTGACGCAGCTGAACTTCGAGCGCTTCCTTCAATGCCTCGTCGAAGACCGGCTCGCCGGTGCTGTTGGCGAAGTCAGCGAGCACCACTGAATCGCGCTCGCTGAAGGCGCGCGTGCGGTTGGAGGTCGCGTAGGCGGCGATGGCGGCGACGGCTGCAAGGCCGACACCCGCGAGCGCCATCATGCGCCAATCGAATCGTCGAGCAGAGGCCGCACGCGCCTGCTCAGTCGTGGAAGTGGCCGCGATCGCGACCGAGCCGCTGGTCCGCTTCAGCCGCATCAGATCGCTTCGGAGATCCGAAGCGGTCTGATAGCGAATGTCGCGGTCCTTCTCCAGCGCCTTTGCGACGATGTGGTCGAATTCCGCGGGCAGGCCGGACCTGACGCTCGACGGCGGGGCGGGTTGCCGTGTCAGGAGCTCCTCGAAAACCGCGACGGGCGTCCGTCCGGAAAACGGCACGGCGCCAGTGCTCATCTCGTACAGCACGACGCCGAACGAAAACAGATCCGAGCGGCCGTCGATTTCTGAGCCGCGCGCCTGTTCCGGCGACATGTAGGCGACCGTCCCCAGTGTGGTGCCGAGGGTGGTCACTCGATCGTCGACCAGCCGCGTCGCATCGTCGGCGGCACGGCCGCCAGACTTCGCGACCGCGAGCTTCGCCAGGCCGAAGTCAAGCACCTTGGCCTGACCGCGTCGCGTGACAAAAATGTTCGCGGGCTTGACATCGCGGTGAACGATGCCGGTCGCGTGGGCCGCTTCGAGCGCATCGGCGATCTCGATGCCCAGATCGAGCAGCCGCTCGAATGACAGCGGCCCGCGGGCAATTTCCTCCTTCAGCGTGAGGCCGTCGAGGAGCTCCATGACGATGAAGTGCTCGCCGGCGTATTCGCCGACATCGTGGATGGTGCAGATGTGCGGGTGGTTGAGCGACGAGGCCAGGCGCGCCTCGCGTCCGAAACGTTCGAGGGCTTCGGGATGCGCGGCGAGCTCGGGCGGCAGAAACTTCAGCGCGACCTGCCGTCCCAGGCGCGTGTCCTCGGCACGGTACACTACGCCCATCCCGCCGCCGCCAAGGCGGTCGAGGATCCGATAGTGGCCGACGGTGGTCCCAATCATGTCAGCAATCGATCCGCGCCCTCAGGAGCCGAAAAGCATTCTACCGTCGAAACCCACGGTAGCGCGCTTGCGGCGCCCACGGAGCGATGGCTGACGCGAAGAGGCGGTCTCTATCGAGCCGCAGCCTGAGAGACGTCAACGGCGGACGAGAGCGCGAGTGTCGCGTAGGCGGCAGCCGCGGCGGAGATCCACTGATCGTGTCCGTAGGGATAGCCGCTCTCGAAGTACGGCTGAAACGGCAGAGCCCGCGTCTTGACGTGCCACGTGCCGTCCGCGGCCTGAGTCGACAGTAAGTACTTCACGCCCGCGCGATACGTCTGATGCGTCGGCGGCATCCGCGCCTCGTGCAACGCAAAGAGCGCGATGCCGGTTGCGTACGCGTCCGACTCGAGAGCGGGAAGCTGTGACCAGCCACCATCGGTCCTCTGCGACGCCTGGAGGCTCTTGATGGCTTCGGCGATCACCGCCTCGTCCGCATGCGACCAGACGAGTCCAAGCGCCTGGAATGCCCGCTCCTGCGTGCGATTGGGCATCGCGTTCAGCAACCATGTGCGCGCGCGATCGATGCGCGCGTTGGTATCGGAAGCCTCCGCGGGTGCCGCGTAGGTGCGCAGCGCGTGAATCATGTAGGCCGTGGTCGTGAAGTCGTCGAACGTGAGCGGCGGTCGGCTTCCGCCTCCGAGCCAGTGGCCTTCGGGCTGCTGCATGCCCTTGATGAAATAGAGCTTCGCGCGAATGCGCGCGTCCGCCGGTTTGTGATCCATGGCGGCGGCGAAGAGTTCGAACCCGAGTGCCGAGATACCGCCGCCACCGCCAATTGAGTACTCCACATACCGTTCGGTGGTCGCCTCCGACGCTTCCGGCGGCAGCTGCATGATGGTCTCGCCGGTTACGATCCCGCGGCTCCGCGCAAACGCCTGCGCGGCGGCCGGCAGCATCTGGTTGTGACACGAGTTGCACCCACCTTTTTTGACGAAGGTCGGACTCGTCTTTTCGAGGAGATCGAGCCCTTTCTGAACGGCCGTCTTCAACGCGGCAGGCGACAGATCGTCGTTCGCTGCGACCGCCGGACCCAACAGCGAGACCGCGACGAGAGTGAACGCAAGGCGCATGGTGGTTCTCCTACGGTTGTTGCCGCGAACCGGTGGCTTGAGCCGCCGCTTCCCGCAGCAGACACGCGAGCGCGGTGTCGCCGCGTCGCGCCGCAATGCTCGCGGCCGTCTGGCCCCCGGCTGTTACGTTGGCATCGGCGCCGTAGGCCAGCAGCAGCCGAACGGCGTCGAGTGCGTCGCGGTCGTACTGCGCCGCGTGCATCAGCGGCGTGTAGCCGCGATAGTCGGCTGCGTTGACGTCCGCGCCTTTGGAGAGCAGGAGCTTGACCGACTCGTCGTCGCCCCGGCCCGCGGCGGCGGCCAGCGCCGTCTCGCCACGCTTCGAGCGCGCGTTGATGTGAGCGCCTTTCGCGACCAGCAACCAGACCACCTCCGCGGTGCGCGCGAGCATCAGCGGCGTCGTGCCGTTCTGGGACGGGATGTTGGGATTCGCACCGTGGTCGAGCAGGAGCAGTGTGTTGTCGAGGCCAGCGGCCGCGGCGCCGAACAGCGGCGTACTGCCGGTCATGGTCCTGGCGTCGACGTCCGCGCCGACCTCGAGCAGCAGTTTGACGACGCGCGCACCCGACGGCTGCATGGTCGCGGCGTGGAGCGCCGTCCGGCCGTCAACGGTTCTGGCGTCGACGTCCGCGCCATGCAGCAGCAGGAGCTTCACCTTCATCGGATCGGAAAGCGCCCAGTGGAGGGCGGTCGCCTTGCGTTGGTTGCTCGCCTTGACGTCGGCGCCGGCAGCGAGCAGCGCTTCCATGATCTCGAGCGTGCCGGCGTAGGCGCTCTGCATCAATGCGGTCGATCCCGCCGAGTCCGCCGACCGTGCCAGCGACTTATCCTTCGCGAGCCTCTTTCGGACCGCGGCCAGATCGTGCGCGGCAATCGCGTCGAAGAAGTTCTGCACGCGCGGCTCGGTCGGCCGTTCGGCGGCCGCGGCTTCGGCGGCACGCCCCGGCATGTCGGCGCCCGCGTCGATCCACTTTCTGAGCACCGCGATTTCTTC
>Ga0075434_100002747_pt1 | contig 15557 bp, 13 predicted proteins | sample RhiMethybrSRZTD3_FD_75298 | JGI IMG/M metagenome (GOLD analysis project Ga0075434, IMG submission 75298) | Populus rhizosphere microbial communities from Tennessee, USA - Rhizosphere MetaG P. TD hybrid SRZTD3 | ecosystem: Host-associated > Plants > Roots > Rhizosphere > Soil | place: USA... | reverse complement strand
GATGTTCTCCGCGATGAGCGTGGCCCGCGCTTCCAGCATCCCATCGGTCCAGCCGGATACGTGCGGGGTCATGAGGACGTTCGGCAGCTCGTGAAACGCGCGGCGCGCGGGAAGGAGCGGACCGGGCTCCACGGGATAGCGATACCAGACGTCGAGGGCGGCGCCCGCGATCCTCCGCTCGGCGAGGGCTGCGTGGAGGGCGTCCTCGTCGACGATCTGGGCGCGGGCGACGTTCACGAGGATCGCCGTCGGCTTCATGAGCCGGAGCTCTGCGTCGCCGATCAGCCCTCGCGTCTCCGGGGTGAGAGGCAGGGTGATCGCGAAGTAGTCGGTACGCCGCAGCACCTCGGGCAGCTTCTCCATGTCACCCAGCAAGGCCAGGTCGTCGCCGGAGGAGCGGACGACGTCCCGACGGATCGCGCAGATGCGCATGTCGAACGCCCGGGCGCGCCGGGCCACCGCCTGGCCGATGCCGCCGTAGCCGAGGATGCCGAGTGTGCGTCCGGCGAGCTCGGGCCAGACGGGCGGGGGCGGCACGCCCGGCGCCCACTGACTGTCCCAGCGGCCTGCACGAAGGCTGGCGTCCACCCGATGGAAATCGCGGCTGAGCGCGATCATGGCGCCGAGCACGTACTCGGCGATCCCCGCCTCGTGGCCGTGCACCATAGCGAGCGAGGAGCCGGGCGGCATGGCCGCGCGGTCGATCCGGTCCAGACCCGCGCCCGGCACCTGGACGAGGCGGAGCCGTCTGGCTGCTGCGCCCATCTCCCTCGTGAACACGAGCGTCACGACGACGTCGACGTCGGGGAGCACGACCGCCGCCTGCTTCTCGTCGGAATGAATGAGCTCGCAGGGTACGGTGAGGTGTGCCTGCACCCGATCAGCGAAGCTCGACGCCAGAGCGCCTACGAATGCGACTCGCAGCATGGAGGTCTCCTCACCGGCATACTGCCGGAGACCCCCGAGGGCCGGCAATTCCTTGCAAGGGAATAGTCGAGATGTCCCGCCCAGATCCCGGAAGGGAGGGGATCTGGCGGGAAGGGCGCGATCACTTCGGCGCGAACGTCACCTGCTGCCCGCCGATGGCTGCTTCCACCATCGCTCCCCCGATGGGCCTCACGAAGACGGCGAACCCATTGATGAAGCGCGCGTTCGCGGCGGCCCCCGTCTTGAGGATGACGGCCGAGGCATCGGCCGCGAACTCGATCCTCCCCTGCTTCAAGACGTCCAGAGCCTCCTTGTTCTCGAAGACGATGACCTCGCTGTAGGTCTGCCCGCCCATCTGGAGACCGAAGGACGCCTGGCTCAGGTCGGCGTAGCCGATGATCTGAGCCTGCTCGTACACGACGCCGCGTCCATAGCCCCCACCAAAGACGAGGCCGCCCTTGGCGATCTCCGGAAACACGGCAAAGCCGTAGGCTTTCCTGGTCAGCTCATCCAGCCCAGGGTCTTCTCTGTTCATGTCGCTCATCGTGGTGTTGGCCTGTTGAACCAGCAGGTCCCGGCCCGTCGGAGTCGGCGGCGCCGTGCTGCATCTAACCAGCACGCCCGCCACGAGAGTCAGGAATAGGACTGCACGAATCGTTGCGCGCATCCACGTCCTCCACGAGATGTTGTGGGCCCAGAGCAGAGCAACCGCTCTTCTCGTCCATTCTAAGCGGAAGGTCAAACGCACGCAGCGCAGCGAGCCTATCGCCTTCAGCGCTGCGATGCCAGCCCGACTTCTTGGCAGGGTGGCTCAGCGTGGCGTCGCGGTCTTGCCCAACCCGTTCACGCTCAGCGCCCGATCGTCTTCCGGATGCTGCCGAAATGCGAGCCGATGTGGGCGAGGAGGATGCGCTTGACCAGCTCCTCGGCGCTCACGGGCGGGGCCCCCGCGAACACGATGCCGGTCTCCGCGAGCTCGTCATCGGAGAGGCCACGCACGACGGCGGCGGCCACCGCGGCTCCTCTCTTGTGGAGGGCGATCGTCTCCGCCCTCGAGCAGCCGGCGAATTCGTCGGCGTGCCGGGCGTTCATCTCGTCGAGGATCTCGCGGGTGAAGTGGGGCAGCGCCTGGCCGGTGGCGATCGTCTTGATGATCCGGCTGGCGGACTCGTAGCTGCTCGCGATGTGGTGCGCGGTCACCCCGACGGTCCACTGCTCGGCGGCGGTGGTCTTCTTCCAGTCGGCCTCGCTCAGGCCCTCGAGAAGAATCGTGGCCTCCGCTACCTTGGCCTCGAACTGCCGGGCCAACGCCTCGCCTTTGGCGCCCATGGTCTTCCTCCTTGGCGACCCTCTACCGACAGAGACGAACGGCGCCCTCGGAGATCGACACTCCGGCCCCGCCTTCAGGGCCGGGATGCGAACCGCTCGTCACGTGATCAGCTTGTCGGCGCGCAGCAGTAATTCCTGGGGCATCCAGTCCGGCGGTCGGCTCGGCGCGGTAGACATGAGGATAGGTGGATTTGCCAGCGGACGATGGCTAGTCGGCGACCTCCTTGCTCTTGCTGTAGATGTAGCCCGCGCCCATGCCCGCGGCGCGGCCAACCGACATGCCGAGAGCCGCATTCCCTCCGATCGCACCGATCGCCACGCCTCCCACGCTGCCCACCATGCCGCCCTTCATCATGGTCTGCTGGGTCTCCGTGCAGCCGCCCAGGGCGAGACCGATACTCAGGATGAATGCCGCCATCATCGTCAGCGCTTGCATGGCCATGTCTCCATGAGGTACCTGAACTCGGTTTCGACGGGCGCCTCGTTCATGTACTGCGGATGCGTCCTGGCCCAGGCGATGAACCCGCTGATGACGGCATCGCGCGAGGGCGGGGGGTCGGGCGGACAGACGAGAGGCTTGGCGTTCGGGCCCGCGAGGGTCGCTAGATAGTAGTGGTAGGCGCCCACCAGGTAGCCGTGACAGAAGTGGAGAGCCTCCTTGTAGCGCGGATCGTCGGGAGCGACTGTGCACAGATCGCGGAGATTCTGGGCCGTCTTGACCTCGAAGTCTCCATCGGTCACCGCCGCGGCCACGGCGGCCACGGCGCTGGTCATCGCGAAGAGCAACGAGGCCAGGACCTGCTTCATGCTGATCCAGCGTCGGAGCCGTGGCCAGTCAGGCTGATGCATCGTCGCGTCGTCCCTCGCTCCGCTCAGGCTTCCGCCTCGAGCCGTCTGAGCACTCTCAGCTTCCCCACATGTTTTGCGCACTTCTTCGGCGAGCCATCCGATCATATCCTTGATGCCTCCACGTGCCTCGCGAGAACGTCGCAGAGGCGTCGGTGCAGGCCGGACGCTTCTCACAGGCCTCCCCCCCAGCGGTACTGCCAGGCGATCCCGATGGCCCAGAAGCCGTTGTCGGTGCGGTTGTAGACCCCGGTGCTGCCGTACAGCTTGATCGACTGATACCTGGTCATGGAAAGTGCGGCGGTCATCCCCACCCGCACGTTCTCCAGCTCGGGCCCCTCCTCGCCATTCACGGTGGTCCGCCCGCCGGTGTAGTAGGTGGTATTGAGCGCCGCCCAGAACGCGGGGCTGAACTCGTAGATGAGATGTCCCTGCAGGGAGTAGATGGGATCCTGCTCGAGGGTCTTGCCGCCGAAGAAGTCATGATTGGTGGTGAAGAAGGTGATGCCGGGGATCAGCTCAAGAGTTAGCGCTCCCCACGCCTTCGACATCCCGAGCTCCGGCTTGATGGACCAGCGGTTGGTTCCGACGTTCAGCAGCTTGCTCGAGTTGTACTGTCCGAGGGGAACCGTCACCTGCAGGGAGGCCCCCAGGATGAGATCCTGGTGGTAGCTCGGGAAATCTGCGATCGAGAGCGCGGGGGCGCCGAAGAAGTTGACGGACATCCGGAGCAGCGGATCGGCGAGCCCGAACACGTTGCGCTCGAACTCCTGTCCCGCGACCGTCGCCCTCCCCGACGTCTCGGCAAAGGGCACCACGGCGAGGAACTTTCCCGACAGCCCCCACAGGTCCAGCGACCGCGCATAGGCGGCCACGCCGGCATCGACACGAACCTTGGCGTCCTTGATGGGAGACGATTCGTCGAAGCCGACATCACCGTCGGTATGCCCATAGCCGAGGAGCACGAAATTGATGCCGACGGGCGTGTTCGCGTAGGAGCGCGGCTCGAGGGCCTGCCCGAGTGCCCTGCCCTCGGGCGCCACGATCGTCGCCGCGAGGATGACCGCCCATGCCCACCTCATCCGGCCGTGCGAGGTGACGCCAGGACGACGGCGCCGGCGGGTCGCCCGCGCGCGCACTATACGTGAGATCCGGCATGGCCACGAGCAGCGGCGGCTATCCGGCCGGTGCCTCAGGTTGCCCTCGTCTTCCCTCAGGATCCATCTCCCGGCCGCTCGCGTCGGCGTCGTTTCCGCGATCATCACGAGGCCCATCGGCCGAGGAGGCACGCTAGCACAGAACCGTGCCAGGAACACGCCAGCTCATGCTCCGCGCCGGACGGACGGCACCGTCGAGCATTCGCGGTGAGAGCTCCCGCCCGTCGGTGTAGTCGCGGCTCCGTTTCCGATGACGCGTCGGGGAAGTCGGCGATAATGGCGTCCTCACGCGGAGTGGACACCCCCTTACCAGGAGAGAGATCTCTCCGCCTCGATCTTCGTCAGTCGCTCTTCCCGGTGGGCGAGCTCCCGACGGCCTGGAGGTATCTCCAGGAAGCCGAAGGGCTGGCCAGAACGCTCGACGATCCGCGACGACTCGGGTGGGTGTCGGCCTACATGAGCGGCCATCACGTGCACACGGGCGGTCAGATCGCCGAGGTACGCAGGCTGGCGCAGACCGTTCAGACAATCGCCGAGCGTCTCGACGATGTTCCGCTCCGGATCGCCGCTCAGTTCTACCTGACCGCCACCCCCTTCGCCTCAGGCGACTATCGCGACACCGAACGTTCCTGCCGCGAGCTGATGCAGTCGCTATCCGGCCAACCCACGCGAGAGCGGTTCGGCCTCGTGACGTCTCCCGCCGTCTGGTCACGTGCCCATCTGGCGCGCGCCCTCGCCGAACGCGGCCTCTTTGACGAGGGAGAGGCACACGGTCAAGAGGCGATCCGGATCGCGGACGCGCTCGATCACCCGTTCAGCGTCGTCGTGGGATGTGTCCATCTCGCGCATCTCAAGAGCATCAGAGGTGAGCTGAGCGAGGCCGTCCGTCTACTCGAGCACGCGGTCGCTCAATGCCGCGAGTGGGACATCACGAGTCACACTCCGATCGCCCAGGCTGCGCTCGGGCACGTGTATGCATGGTCGGGACACCTTGACGAGGGCCTTTCCTGTCTGCAGGAGGCCCTCACTGCCTATGAATCCGCCGGAACAGGGTATCAGCACTCGTTGAGCGTCGCTCAGCTCGGCGAGGCGTACCTCCTCGCCGATCAGGTGGACAACGCGCGCGCCTGCGCCGACCGCGCGTTGATCCTCGCCCGCCGACGTGGTGAGCGCGGCATTGAGGCATGGGTCCTGCGCCTCCTGGGCGAAGTCGCCTTGCATGATGCCCGCGTCGACGCGGAGACAGCAGCAGCGCACCATCGTGCTGCGATGACCTTGGCGGCCGAGCTCGAGATGCGCCCGCTCGTGGCCCACTGTCACCTCGGCTTCGGCACGCTCTACTGGCGGACGGGCAACCCCGAGCAGGCCCAAGAGCACCTGACGACCGCGAGAGTGATGTACGGCGAGATGGGCATGACCCACTGGCGGGAGAAGCTCGAGACGGGCGGACCCTTCCCCACCTGAGGCATCAGTTGAAGGGACACCGAGCATGAGAAAAAGTCCCCTCGTCACCCTGAGCAACGGCACCAGGAGGCCCGCACCGTGCGAGCCGCCACCATCAAGCCGGTGCTGCGCTAGACGGGCGATCAGCCTGGCAGGGGACTAGAGGCGTCTCTGCCCGGCGCCTGCGGATCCACGGCCGGCGACCCGATCCACCGTTCTTTGGGCACGATCACCGGAGCGGGGGGATCGAGCACGTAATGAGGCGACATGATCTGCACGCCGTTCTCGTTGAAGGTGTCCAGGATGTTGGCGTAGAGGGCGCTCAGCACGGCGGGGCGGCGGAGCTGGTTGCGCAGCCTCACGCGGAGAGAGTACCGGATGTAGAAGTCCGAGAGTGAGGTCTGCAGAACTTCGGGCGGCGGCTCCCGTTCCAGGTCCGGAGTGCGGGCGGCCGCTTCCCGCAGCAAGGCTTGGACCTGGCGCCAGGGAGTGCCATAGCCGATGGTCACGGAGGTCTCGAGGATCGCCGCCGGCGCGCCCGCAGGGCGCGAGAAGTTCCTGGTGATGGTCGCGAGAACCACCGTGTTGGGAATGCTGACCTCCTCGTCCGTGTAGGTGCGGATCTTGGTGGAGAAGACGCCCACGTTCACCACGGCACCCTCGACCTCGCCGACCCGGACCCACTCGCCGCTTCGCAGCGTGCGCGAGTACGTCAGGATGAAGCTGCCGGCGGCCTGGCCCACGATGCCGGACGCACCCAGCGACAGCATCAGCCCCACGAGCACGCTCAGACCCTTGAACGCCTCGCTGCTGGAGCCGGGCAAGTAGGGATACGCCATGGCCAGCGCGAAGAGCCAGATGGCCGCGGTGACGAGGCGGCGGGTGGGCTGCACCACCTCCGCGTCGATCCCGAACAGCCGATAGCGCCCCACCTCGATGCCTCGCACGACGGTTCGCACGAACCGCGTGACGAGGTGGGCGAGGGCGGCGATGACCGTGACCATCACGAGTCCCGGCACTGCGTCGATGCAGGCGGCCCAGACCTGCGCGACGATGCCTGCCACGTAACCGGTGAGGTTGTCCGACCACGGGCGCGTATAGGGGAAGAGCGAGAACACGAAGCGCAGCCACTCCTCGACGAGAACGGCCACGAGGAGCCCGAAGATGATCTGGCCGATGGCCCGAATCGTGCGCAGGATCCCCACCCGTTCCTGCCGCCCGAGATGCAGGCGCCGAGTCAGGTGGGCGTCGATCCGTCGCCTGATCCAGAGCCGCACCAAGGCCAGGACCCACACCGCGAGACCGAGCACCACCGTGGCCGCTGCGGCGATGCCAAGCTCTCGCACGAGCGCCCGGCTCGGTCCGCCTTGGCGGGCCGCCGCGATGGCTTCCCCGAGGCGCTCGGCGACCACGACCTGGGCCTGATCGAAGGTCTGGCCGTCGTTGGCGTCGAGGTCACCCTCGAGGATCCTGAAGGTGAAGATCCCGTCGACGAGGACCTCGAGGCCCTGGCTCGTCCGTGCGATCTTGACGGCGCCCGGTCCGCCCTTGGCGAGGGCCTCGCGAATGCGCTCGCTCCCCGCCGCCGCGCGCCCCGCCGGCGAGTAGCCCACGTACGGGACCCTGAAGGTGACGATGTCCCGATTGAAGAAGCGGAGCGTGGCGGGCTGCGCTGCCGTCTCGACGGGATTGGCCGCTACGCGGGGGACGGGAGGCGAGGCCCCGCCTTCGGCCGCAAAGGTCACCATGGGAGACACGACGGTCAGGAGGACAAGGAAGCTCAATGCATGCCACATCTCTCTGCGTCCCCTCTCTTTCGTACCCGCCCCCAGCCGCCACTCCAGCGTGGCGGCCAATATCGCCGAAAGACACCAACGGTGAGGAGCGATGGTGCCAGAGCCGTGCCGGTGAGGTCAAACGGCAGCAATGTGCCAAGGTCCGACGCCGCGCCGGTGCGACGTCAGGTCGCATCTCGTGGCAGGATGGGGCTCGCCGGGATGGCGTGCCCCCCAGGAGTCCGGGCGCTCCGTCGGCAATGATCGGGACCATCAATCCCGCGGAGGTCGTGATGGCGCAGGCGATCGGGGTCTACAGCACGGCAACGGACATGCTCGAGGCGCTGCGGGCGAGGCAGGTCTCGTCGCGGGAGCTCACGGACCTCCTCCTCGCCCGGATCGAAGAACGCGATGGTCCGCTCAACGCGATCCCCGTGCGCACGCCCGATCGCGCCAGGGAGGCGGCGCGACACGCCGATGCGGCATTCGCCCGGGCTGAGTGGCGCGCGCTGCTGGGGTTGCCGATCACGTTGAAGGAATCGACGCAGTCGGCTGGCCTGCCGCAGTCGGCCGGTCTGCCGGCGTTCAAGGACCACCGGCCCCCGAGCGACGGTCCTCTCGCGGCCAGCGTGTTCGCGGCGGGAGCGTGTCTCCTCGGCAAGACCAACGTGCCCGAGGCGCTCGCCGACTGGCAGGCCAACAGCACGGTGTATGGACGCACCAACAACCCGTGGGATCTCACCCGCACGCCCGGTGGCAGCACGGGCGGCGGCGGCGCGGCGCTCGCCGCGGGGCTCACTCCCCTCGAGATCGGCAGCGACATCGGCGGCTCGATTCGCGTGCCCGCGGCCTACTGTGGCGTGTACGGGCACCGACCTTCCGAGACCGCGATCCCACGGGCGGGCCTTTTTCCCCGCGCCGATCTCCCCAACCCGGCGGGAATCATGGCCGTGCAGGGGCCGCTGGCACGGAGCGCGGTCGACCTCGAGCTCCTCTTCGACGTGATCGCGGGGCCCGTGCTCGGGGAAGACGCCGGCTGGCGCCTCGCGCTTCCCCCGGCACGCCACGATCGGCTGCGCGACTTTCGGGTGGCCGTGATGCCCACGCCCCCGTGGGTGCGCCCTTCCCGCGAGATGCAGGGCAAGGTCGACGAGCTCGCGCAGTTCCTCGGCCGCCAGGGTGCGCGTGTCACGGAATCGATGCCGGCTCTCGACTTCGACCGATATCTGCGCGACTACCTCTGCTTGCTCATGGTGCAGACGAGCGTCGCGCGCAGTCGGGAGGAGCGGGAGGCGCGGGCCAAGACGCTGGCCGCCTCGCCGAATTTCATGTTCGCTGCCCTGGCGCCCGGCCTCACCCTCGATGCCGCCGGTCTCATCATGCTCCTCCGGCGGCGCGAGGTAGCGCGGGCCGCCTGGCGCCGGTTCTTCCAGGAATTCGACGTGCTGATCGGGCCGATGACCCTCGATGCGGCCTTCCCCCACCAGGTCGGGTCGTTCGAGACGCGCACGCTGCTCGTCGACGAGGAACGGGTGCCCTACTATTCCAACATCGTCTATGCCATGTGGGCGATCTTCGCCGGGCAGCCGGCGACGGCATTCCCCGCAGGACTGAGTGGCCAGGGCTTGCCGCTGGGCCTGCAAGCCATCGGTCCCTACCTCGAGGACCGCGCGCCCCTCCGCTTTGCCCAGCTCCTGGAGCGTGAATGGCAGGGATTCCAGAGTCCACCCGGCTACTGACCTCAGGCGGAGCCGGCCACCGATCCACCCGTACGTCACGGCGTGAATAGCAAGGAGCGACCATGGGCTACGAGCACATCTTCTACGAGGTGAAGGATCGCATCGCCACGATCACCCTGAACCGCCCCGACAAGCTCAATGCGTGGACCACCACCATGGGCCACGAGGTGAGGCAGGCGATGACCGAGGCCGGCCGCGACGAAGCGGTGCGAGTTATCGTCCTCACCGGCGCCGGCCGCGGCTTCTGCGCGGGCGCCGACATGGGCCTGCTCTCCGACATCAGCGCCACCCAGGGCGCCGCCGCAGACGACATCGCCGCGCGCGCTACGGCGGCCGACGGTGGCCAGGGCGAGTTCCGCGGCGCGTATGCCTATTTCCCCACCATTCCGAAGCCCATCATCGGCGCGCTGAACGGCGCCACGGCTGGTCTGGGACTGGTGGTCGCCCTTTACTGCGACCTGCGCTACGCCGCCGACACCGCCGTGTTCACCACCGCCTTCTCCCGCCGCGGCCTCATCGCCGAGCACGGGGTGAGCTGGATGCTCCCCCGGCTGGTGGGCCTGCAGCATGCGCTCGACCTTCTGCTCTCGGCGCGGAAGTTCGACGCTGCGGAGGCCCTGCGCATCGGCCTCGTCAATCGCGTGCTGGCCCACGCAGAGCTCCTGGCTAGCGTGCGTGCCGACGCGCAGGAGCTGGCCGAGTTCGTCTCTCCTCGCTCGATGGGGGTGATCAAGCGCCAGCTCTGGGAGGCCCAGTTCCAGACCCTGAGCGAGGCGACGGCCGTCGCCAATGACGAAATGGTCAAGAGCTTCGGGGCGGCCGACTTCAAGGAGGGCGTGGCGCACTTCCTCGAGAAGCGCGCGCCCCGCTTCACCGGCCGCTGAGCGGCGAGGCGGCTCGCACACCGCTTACCGACCGGATCGAGGCTTGGCTGCGCGCGGAGGGCGTGCCCTTCCGCCTCGTCGAGCACGCCCCCGTGCGCACCAGCGAGGAGGCCGCCCGCGTGCGGGGCACGCCCCCCGAGACCGGCGCCAAGGCCTTGGTCGTCCGCGCCGAGGATCGCCCCGTCCACTGCGTGCTCCCCGGCAACCTGCGCGTCGACAACGGCCGGCTGCGCGGCATCCTCGGCGTGCGCGCCCTGCGCTTTGCCACCCCGGCCGAGCTGCTCGAGCTGACGGGCTGCGTGCCCGGCGCCGTGCCGCCCTTCGGCAATCTCTTCGGCCTGCCCGTGCTCGTCGACGAGCTTCTGCTGGAGCGCGAGGACATCGCCTTCAACGCGGGGAGCACTTCCGTGTCCATCATCATGCGCGCGGCGGACTTCGCGCGGCTCGCGGAGGCGCGGGCCTGTCGCTTCGCACAGGCGCCGTCGCCCGGAGCCTAGTCTCGCCCTCGTCGTGACCGCGCCACTCACCGGGGGCCGGCCTCAGTGAACGGCTTCCGTGACTTCTCCGCGCCGCGGGAAGCGCAGCTCTCTGCCCGCACGGACCGCATCGATCCCGTGGGCGGTCACGATCACTCCCCACGCCGGCCATGTCGAGGAAGATGACTCACCGTGTCTCGTGTCCGGAGCCGACCACGGCGGGATACTCCGCGCTGCGGCATTGCGCTCCCAGGCTTGGTAGAGTTGCCCGCGACGACCGGCGCGGCTTCGCTCCGGGCGTGGCTAGCCTTACAACTCTCGAGCGGGGTGCCCGGCGGTCATCGCGCGACCGAGCGCGTCGGGGCGCTGGAGCATCCAGGAGAACCCGATGACGAGCGATGCGGCAGCTGTCGAGCCCTGGAAGTGGCCGGAGCAGCAATGGCGTGCCCTCGTGAACCACGTCCGCGCCGGCCGGACGCTCCGGCCCGCGCAATGGCCAGACGGCGCTCGCTGCGCCGTCGCGCTGTCTTTCGACTCCGACCACGAGACCAACGAGCTGCGCGACGGCGGCAAGTCCATCGGCCGGCTGTGCTGGGGCCAGTACGGCAACCGCGTCGGCGTGCCCCGCATCCTGGCCCTCCTTGCCCGCTACGACGTCCCCGCCACGTTCTACGTGCCGGCGGTGTCGGCCCTCATCTACCCCGACGAGCAGCGGCGCGTCGTCGGCGAGGGCCACGAGCTGGGGATCCACGGCTGGATTCATGAGCTGAACTCCGTGCTCGGCTACGAGGCCGAGCGCGATCTCCTCCTCCGCGCCGCGGACACCCTCGAGCGCGTGGGCGGCGTGCGCCCGGTCGGCATGCGCACGCCGTCGTGGGACTTCAGCCCCCACACCCTTCGCATCGCCAGGGAGATGGGGCTCACCTACGACTCCTCCCTGATGGCCGACGAGGACTGCTACGAGCTCCTACTCGACGGCGAGCCGACCGGCGTGATCGAGCTGCCCGTGGAGTGGGTGCGTGACGACGCCGTGTACTTCATGATGCACCGCTTCCAGTCCCTGAGACCGTACACGCCGCCCGCCGAGGTGCTCGACATCTTCCGGCGCGAGCTGGACGCCGCGTACGACGAGGGCGGGATCTTCCAGCTCACCATGCACCCGCACGTCATCGGGTACCGCTCGCGCATCTGGATCCTCGAGGAGATCATCCGCCACGCGCGAGGAAAGGCCGGCACGTGGTTCGCGACCCACGCGCAGGTGGTGGACTGGGTGAAGCGGGAAGCGGCGCGTGGTTGACGGGAGCGCTCGCCCGCACGCAATCGCTGGCTGCCCTCCGCGCCGCCGGCCCAACACTTTCGGGATCGATGATGGGAGGTTCCTGTAGAATCTCCGCCATCCTTATGCCGCTGCTCGACCAGTCATCCCCCGATGAACTCGCCGCACGTGTCGCCGATCATCCGCTCTTTCGTGATTTCGCCACACCATTGAACATCTCGACCGCTACCGGTCCCGTCGAGGAGACGATCTCGAGTCTCGCCAAGCGGGTGCGCTGGCATCGTCCACCCGCCGTGGTTCGAGTCACGATCGTCGAAGGAGCGTCCTCTGATTGGTTGGCTGGCAATCCCGCTATGATAGCCGGCACTCGGAGGCCGACCGCATGGCTTTGCTGACCGTCCGCGACCTCAGCGTGGCGTTCGAAACGCGCGACGGCACCGTGCGCGCGGTGAACGACATCTCCTTCTCGCTCGAGGCGGGGAAGGTGCTCGCGCTCCTCGGTGAGTCGGGATCCGGGAAGAGCGTTACCCTCCGGGCGATCCTCGGGCTCCACCACGGCACGAACGCCCATGCCAAGGGCGAAGTCATCGTGAAGGGCCAGGACGTGAACCGCCTCGACGAGGGAGCGCGCGAGGCGCTGCGCGGCGGCGTCGTCTCCCTGGTCTTTCAAGAGCCCATGACCGCGCTCGATCCCGTCTACACGATCGGCGAGCAGATTGTCGAGACGCTCGTGCAGCATCGCCCCCAGCTGGACGGGGCGGCGGTGCGCCGACGCGCGCGCGAGCTGCTCGATCTCGTCCAGGTGCCGTCCCCGGAGCGCTGCCTGGCCAGCTACCCGCACGAGATCTCCGGGGGCATGCGTCAGCGCGCCATGATCGCCATCGCCCTCGCCTGCGAGCCCGAGCTGCTCTTGGCCGACGAGCCGACCACCGCCCTCGACGTGACCGTGCAGGCCCAGATCCTCTGGCTGCTGCGCGATCTCCAGAAGCGCCTCGATCTGGCGATCATCTTCGTCACCCACGATCTCGGGGTCGCCGCGGAGATCGCGGACGACGCCGCCGTGATGTATGCCGGCCGCATCGTGGAGCAGGCGCCCGTCCGGGAGCTCTTCCGCCGTCCCGCGCATCCGTACACCGTCGGGCTGATGCAGGCCACGGTGCGCCGCGGCCAGAAGGGCCGCCCTCTCGTGCCGATCGCGGGCGCCCCGCCGAATCTCGTCGCCCTGCCCGTCGGTTGCGCGTTCGCGCCGCGCTGTCCGTCCGTGCAGGAAATCTGCACCACCACCGAGCCCCTCTCCCATCCCGTGGACCCCGGCCACACGGCCCGCTGCCACCTCATCGCCTAGGAGGCTTCCATGAGACGCATGATCATCGTGCTCCTCGCCGTCGCGTTGTCCGTCTCGCTCTCCGGACCGGCCTCTGCTCAGGGGACGCTCCGGATCGGCATGACGGCCAGCGACATTCCCTACACGGGCGGCCAGACCGACAACGGCTTCGAAGGATTCCGCTTCGTCGGCTATCAGATCTACGAGTCCCTGATCGCCTGGGATCTCACCCGAGGGGACCGGCTGGCGCCGCTGGTACCCGGGCTCGCCGAGTCGTGGGAAGTCCGCAAGGACGCGCCCACCAAGTGGGTGTTCAAGCTCCGGAAGGGCGTGACCTTCCACGACGGCAGCCCCTTCAACGCCGACGCGGTGATCTTTTCGTTCGAGTCCATCAAGAAGAAGGACTCGCCGCACTTCGACACCTACGGATCCGGCCAGGTCAGCTTCCGGCTCGCCTCCGTCATCGGGGTCAGCAAGGTCGATGACCACACAGTGGAGTTCGAGACGAACAAGCCCACGAGCTTCGTGCCCTACCAGCTCTGCTACATGCTGATCGTGTCGCCGACCCAGTGGCAGAAGTTCAAGGACTGGCGGAAGTTCGCCGAGCAGCCGTCCGGCACCGGTCCCTTCCGCGTGACCAAGTTCGTGCCGCGGGAGCGGCTCGAGCTGGAGGCCAACAAGGCCTACTGGGACGCCAAGCGCCGGCCGAAGATCGACAAGCTCGTGCTGCTGCCCATGCCCGAGCCGACGACGCGGCTGGCCGCGCTGCGCAGCGGTCAGGTCGATTGGATCGAGGTGCCGCCGCCGGATGCGATTCCCCAGCTCAAGGGCGCCGGCTTCGCGATCACGCTGAACAGCTATCCGCACAACTGGACCCACACCCTGCGGCTCGACAAGGAGCCCTGGAACAACAAGCTCGTCCGCAAGGCCGCGAACTATGCCATCGATCGCGTCGGCATCTGCAAGAACCTCCTGAACGACACGTGCATCCCGGCCACCGGCGTCGTGTACAAGGGTCATCCGTGGTTCGGGAAGCCCAAGGAGATCTACGACTACAACCCGGCCAAGGCCAAGGAGCTGCTGCGCCAGGCGGGATTCGACGCGAGCAAGCATCCGGCGAAGGCCGTGCACCTGATCTCGACCTCCGGCTCCGGCCAGATGCTGCCCCTGGCCATGAACGAGCTCATCCAGAAGAATCTGAAGGACGTCGGCATCGACGTCGACCTGCAGCCGGTGGAGTGGAACACCCTGCTCACGCGGTGGCGGGCCGGCTTCAAGACGCCGGAGAACGAGGGTCTGAACGCGTGGAACATCTCGTGGAACTTCCTCGAGCCATGGAGCGGCTTCGGCCGCTTCTTCCACAGCAAGGCGGTCGTGCCCGTCGCCGTCAACACCATGCCCTACATCAATCCTGAGGCGGACAAGCTCATCGACGAGGCGGAGCGAACCTTCGACATCAACAAGCAGAACGAGGTGCTTGCGCGGCTGCACGAGATCATCGTGGACGACGCCCCGTGGATCTTCGTCGTGCACGATCAGAACCCCCGTGCCCTTTCCCCGAAGGTGAAGGGCTTCGTCCAGCCGCAGAGTTGGTTCGTGGATCTGACCGCGGTGACCGTGAGGTAGCCCTACCTCGTGTGGGTCTACGTCGGCCGGCGTCTCCTGCTCGCGATTCCCACGCTCCTCGGGGCGAGCATCATCGTCTTCGCGATGGTGCACCTGGCCCCGGGAGACCCGATCGCGGCGGTGATGCCGGCCGAGTCCAGCAAAGCGGAGATCGAGGCCACCAAGCGCGCCTACGGCTTCGACAAGCCGCTGCCCGTGCAGTATCTGGTCTGGCTCGGCCGGGTGGCCCAGGGTGATCTCGGCAAGTCGATCGCCACTCGGCGCCCCGTCATCCTGGATGTGCGGGACGCCCTCGCGAACAGCCTCGTGCTGGCCCTGTCGTCCTCACTGCTCGCGTTCGTGCTCGGGGTCGGGCTGGGGCTCCTGGCAGCCTTCCGGCAAGGTCGGGTGCTCGACAAGGTGGCGAGCGGCGTGGCGGTGGTGGGCGTCTCGGTGCCGCACTACTGGGCCGGGATCATCCTGATCATCGTCTTCTCCGTGCAGCTCAACTGGCTGCCCGCCATGGGGGCCGCCAACGACCCCGGGTTGGTGCCGTACCTCCGTCACATCGCACTGCCCACGGTAGCCCTGGCCCTCATTCCCCTCGGCGTCATCACCCGTGTCGTGCGGTCGGCGGCGCTCGACATCCTGAACCAGGAGTTCGTGCTGGCCTTGCGCGCGAAGGGCCTGGCCACCCGTCGGGTGTTCACGCACGTGGTCAAGAACTCCGCCCCGCAGATCCTCACCGTGCTCGGCCTGCAGTTCGGCTTCCAGCT
>Ga0075434_100002743_pt1 | contig 15570 bp, 11 predicted proteins | sample RhiMethybrSRZTD3_FD_75298 | JGI IMG/M metagenome (GOLD analysis project Ga0075434, IMG submission 75298) | Populus rhizosphere microbial communities from Tennessee, USA - Rhizosphere MetaG P. TD hybrid SRZTD3 | ecosystem: Host-associated > Plants > Roots > Rhizosphere > Soil | place: USA... | reverse complement strand
CGCTTGCGCAACTCGCGCGCTTTCGGATCGATCATGCGCGCGAGCACGATCATCGGATCAGTCGAAGATTCGATTGCTTTCATTCCGCCGGCGGCCAACTGCTTGCGGAAATCGACGTCTTTTAGTTTCGTGCCGTCGATGAGTTCTGCGGCACGCGCCGCCGGAGTCTTCCCATTCAGCACTTGCTTTACGAGCGGGTCATACGCGCCGAGCAGCTCAACCATGAATTCAAGCGAATCCGTCAGTTTGAGCTTCTCGAAGTCGTCATAGACCGGCGCCGGTGCATAGAGCGCGAGTTCGAGCGAAGGGCGACGCGCGTCGGTAAACTCGGGCAGACGCTCGGCATTCGGTTTCGGACTTTCTTCAGCCAAACGCACCAGCGTGCGCGCAATGCCAAAGGTCGCAGTGTTGAAGCCGGCTGCCTGATCGAAGATGCGGCGCTCTTTCGCGTACGAAGCATAGTCGCGATGCGCTTTCGCGATGGCGTCCCACGCCTCGCCGTACTTCGCTTGCCTGGCGGCATCGGCGGCAATCGATTTGCGCAGCGCAGATTCATCTTGTCGCTTGGTGTTCAGCAGCTTTGGATCTTTCAGCCCCTCAAGCTGGCCGCGATAAACCTTCAGACTGTTTTGAATGCTGTTGAGTTCGTTCTGTGCGCGGCGAGTCTGCTCTTCGCCCATTGACATGTACTTCTTCAGCATCGCTTCGCGCCGCTCGAGCAAGCGGAGGATGATCGGAATGCTCGTGTCGCGCAGCTCTTCGAGATGCGCCACCGTGTTCAGGCGCGAAGTCGATCCCGGATTGCCGATCACAAACGCGAGATCACCTTCCTTTGCGCCCTTCTCAGACCACTTCAAGTAACTGGCCGGCTTCACCGGTTGATCGTCTTCGTAGACGCGCACCAGCGCCATATCGATGTTGAAGCGCGGGAAATTGAAGTTGTCGGGATCGCCGCCAAAGAACGCTGCCTGAAATTCCGGCACGAAAACGAGACGGATGTCGGTGTACTTTTTGTAGCGATACAAATTGTATTGTCCGCCCTGATAGAGTGTGATTACATCCGAGCGTAAACCCGTCGATTGCGTCGACTCCGCTTCAATCTTCGCGATCTCCGCGCGTCGGGCCGCAAATGCGTCGGCGTCTGACGTGCCGGGCTTGACGGCGCCATTGACGCGATTCGTGACGTCTTCGATGCTCATCAGCACGTTCAACTCGAGATTGGGAATCTTCATCTCCTCAGCGCGGGTGCGCGCGATGAAACCTTCCTTCGCGTAGTCCTTTGCCGGGGTGCTCAACTCGCCCACAAAGTCTTCGACGATGTGATAGTTCGTGAGCACCAGGCCGGTCGGCGAGACAAACGATCCGGAGCCGCCGTTATTGAATCTGACCGCGGCCATCTGCACCTTGTGCAGCCACTCGTCGGTGATGTCGAACCCATACTTGCGTTTGATTTCGGCGCGCGGCACGTTGTTGAAAGGCCACATGCCCTCGTCCGCGAGCGCGCTGAATTGAAAAGTTTGTAAGCTAAAGAGCGCCAGAACCAGGGCGCACACCGACTTTCTAAATTTCATGATTACCTCGAATTTGATAAGCGTGCGGGAGAAATACTTAGAGCCGATTATCCGTTCAATGGATGCCCCCGCCAATTATCCATTCCGGTCGCCGGATTAAAGCGGCGATGTTTCACTCAGGATTTCACGCCGCAACCAGGATCGCGCCAATCGCCACTCGTTTTGCACTGTCGAAGATGAAACTTGGAGCATATCCGCGACTTCGTCAATCGTAAAGCCGCCAAAATAACGGTATTCGATCACCTGTGATTTTCTAACGTCAATCGCCGCCAGCATGTTCAGCGCATCGTCGAGCAACATGAGCTCGCGAGACTGCTCTGCGGATAGTTCACAAGCGTCGGAAATTGGCACATGTTCCGAGCGCCGCCCGCGCTTTTGCGCTAGCTGTGAACGTGCGTGTTCTATTAAGACATGCCGCATGCGACGCGCCACAATCGCATAGAAATGAGTCCTGCTTTGCCATCCGATTTCGTGAGAGTCCAGCAATCGCATCAGGGCTTCGTTGATGAGCGCCGTCGTTTGTAGTGTATGTCCGACACGCTCGCGCGCCATGTACGTGTGGGCCAACTTCCGTAGTTCGCGATCGACGAGTGGAATCAATTTGTCGAGGGCCGTTGCGTCCCCATCTGCCCACGCGCGCAACAAGTCCGTGATTTCGTGAGGTTCGATCATCTATTGCGGTCTTTACCGAGAAGCCGCGAGATTATAGCCGCAACTTATGCCAAAGTAATCTACCGCTTCGCGATCAGCGTTTGGAGCTTGGTTTTCGCCTGAATAGATAGGCGGGTCTCTGGCTGAAATGTCACTCAGCAAAAAACCGTTGCCAGAAGTGAACGCTATGTATAAGATTCCGGGCCACAAACGTACTTTTCTTTCGGCCTCTACTCAATCCGGGTCGAAATATTTTCCTGCTAGCGGAGCTTGATCATTGGACCCCCAGCGCTGGCAACGTCTTGAACAGATTTATTACGCGGCTCTCCCGCTGGATGCATCTGACCGCGTGGCGTACCTCGCCAATACTTGCGCCGCCGACGCGGCCCTCAAAGCACAAGTTGAGTCCCTGCTTGAGGCGGACGCTTCTTCAGGAGAATTCCTCAAGACGGCACTCTTCGACGTGGGGCTGCGACTCCTGGCAAGTGATGAACGGACTACAAACCAAGAGTTCAGCCAAACGTCTCTCACCGGTCTAACCCTCGACGGCCGCTACAAGATTGAACGGGAAATCGGCGCTGGAGGTGTTGGCGTCGTCTATTTCGCCCGCGACCAAAAGCTCCACAATAAGCCGGTAGTCGTGAAAGTGTTGCTGCAAAGATCGCAGGAACACAAATGGATCCTGCAGAAATTTCATCAGGAGAAAGAAGCCCTCGCGCGTGTGGATCATCCGGGTGTCGTCGGAATCCTGGACACGGGGCAACTGCCGGATGGTGCACCCTATATCGTCATGCAGTTCGTCGAAGGCATTTCTCTTCGCGAAGCGATCAAAACCGAACCGGAAGGGCTCGATCTGCAACGCGCAGCCGCGATTGTGCGACAAGCGACTTCCGCGTTGACCGCGGTCCATGAGAAGAAGATTTACCATCGCGATCTCAAGCCCGAAAATCTGATGCTGCAGCGGCTGGCGCGGGATGAAGAACAGATAATAATTCTCGACTTCGGCGTCGCCAAGGTAAAGGAGTCGTTGATTGCGCCCAGCACCGCAACCGGCGCGGTTTCTGCCGGCACGGTGCTTTACATGTCGCCCGAACAACTTCGCGGCGATAAGATATCGGCAGCAAGTGACATTTATGCTTTGGGTTTGATTGCCTATGAGATCGTCACCGGTCGCAGGCCTTTCAAAGCGGATACGATCGCCCAACTTTCAGAGATGCAGCGCGCAGGAGTGCGCGTTGGGCCTGTCGATTTACGGCCTCGTTTGCCGGCGAAAGCCGGGGAAGCAATTCTGCGCGCGCTTGCCTACGATCCCGCCGACCGTTATCAAGAGGCCGCAGACTTCGGCAAGGACTTTTCAATCGGCTTCCTGAGCGAAGACGAGCACACAGAGAAGTCTTACGCGCGGACGCAGGTTGACGTCTCACCGCCGCCGCTTCCGGGGGACACCGTCGAAAGTATTGCGCATCAGGCGGAGACGATCCGTACGCCGTTGCCATTCAACGTCAACGCGGCAGATGTCCAGGATTCGCTGCCGCCGCGTCTTCCAATCGCCGGCAGAAATAGTTTCCGGTGGCCGGCAATTGTGACTGCTCTGGGTGCAGTCATGGTGTTGGTTGTGGGAGCGTATTTGCTCGTCGCGAACCGTGAACGATTGTTTGGCAAAGTCTCGGCCGCAGAGCCACAGCTCGCCTTGACCTATTCATTAACGGTCCAAAAGATGCGCGACGGCGAACGTTATCAGGATCCTTTCCAATCTTCGGGTCAGGAGATTTTCGAAAACGGTTACAAGTTTCGCCTAAACGTCTCGAGCGCTGCCGGTGGTTACCTTTATGTCTTTAATGAGGGCGCCGATCGAAATGGTGCGTTGAGCTTCACAATCATTTATCCCACGCCCGCGACGAACAACGGATCGGCGAAGGTCGAAGCCAACCAAAACATTCAAACGAACTGGAACGAGTTTGGTGGCCATGCGGGTACGGAACAGTTCTGGGTGATTCTATCTCCTTCAGCAAACGCGCTGTTGGAAGCTGCTCGTGACGCGGCCTTCAAGAGTAATGGCCGAGTAGCCGACGCGGCAATAGGGAGAACGGTCCGAGAATTCTTAACCATTCACAAGGATGCAAAGCAGGAAACGACCAAAGACAGCGCGCGACAGGAAACGCTCGTGAGGGGAACCGGCGATGTACTGGTCAAGCTGGTCGAACTTGAACACCGGTGAATGTAAAGCGAGCAGTGATTTTGGCCTTCTGTATCGCAGTGAAGACTCTGTGGCTCAGTGGTGGATGATGCGAGCAACAACTCAACTAAAGAAACACGGAGGCTTCACACAGACACAGAGAAATGCAAATTGCTTACGACAAAAGCAGCGCAAGCTTCGATCAGTAGTCTCGTCAAGGGAGTATAAATGGTTTCTCGTCTCACAATGATTTGCCTCGCACTACTTCTGGCCGCAGCGACCGCGGTCAACGCGCAGGAGGGAACGCGCGAAATCACGTCCAGCGATTTCACCAAGAACCGACCGGCGGCAAGTGAAACCAGCAGTGGATCGTCTGTCGCACCCAGCGGAGGCCAAACGAACTCAGCGCGCAAGCCGCGTATGTATCGGCCCGTTTCAAAGGTGCTCGCTGGAAGCAAAAGGCCAAAGCCGGTTTCGCCGCGGCTAAACAAACCCAAAACGGTCGAGACACACCTCGCGCAACTCGGCGTCACGATTTGGCGCCTGCGCCCGGCGCGAACTTCCGACCGTGGCACGCGACAACTGATACGCGAAGATGGCGCAACCTCCGAATGGATTCCTGAACGAATTGAATCCGAGACGTTGCTGCGCGCCGGCGACCGCGTGCGCATCAGCATCGAATCACCGCGCGACGGTTACATCTACGTAATTGATCGAGACGAGTTTGCCGACGGCCGCACCGGTGCAATCAATCTGATTTTTCCGCTCGCCGGTGAAGACAGTCACGTTTACGCAGGACGGCTCATCGACATTCCGGCCGCGGACAGTTCAATGAAAGCCAATCCCGCTTCAAACCAAAGCGGCGAAATTTTATCGATCATCGTCACGAATAAGGCTCTCGATCTGCCGCTGTCGAACGATGTGTTGCCGATCTCGCGCACGCAATTGCTGGAGTGGGAAAACGTGTGGGGTGGCACTGCGGAGGTTTTTGAGATGGAAGGCGGCGCCGGTCAAGCCTGGACCCAGGCAGAGAAACAAGCCGCCGCCAAAATCGGAACGCGCCAACTGACACGCGACGATCCACCACCGCAAACGATCTATCGAGTGTCGTCGAGCGATAACAAAGCGATGCTCGTGAATGTTCGACTGAGATATGCAAATTAGATTGATGGAGAGTAACCGAATGACAATACGATTCAGGATTTCCCGATCGCAGTGAAACGATAGGGCGTGGCGAACCTTTGGAGGATTCCGATTTCTGCGCAGTAGGAGAGGGAGTTAATGAAAGCACGAAGATCTAACAAATCTATTCGGTTTGAGCTTGGCGTTTCTGATATTTGTTCCCTTAATTTCGCTTTGGGCACCCACGCTGCACTCAGCCGCTCAACAAGACGACCGTCAACTGAAAAGAGCGCAGACGCAACCGAGCCGCGCAAGTCGCGTCGCCCTAGTCAGGACACGCTATAAATTTGCGGTTTCTAACCGTGGGAATTATCCCGCCGAGATGTTCCAGTCGTCGCCAAATTTTGCCGGCCTGCGGTCTAAACGGGAACTCGTCGCGCACTTGGATCGACATTTTTGATTCATCAGAAAAGAGGATCTACGGGTTTTGCGCAGTGAAGTCTTCGGAAGGTTTGGCGAATTTGTACTTTAACCTGCCGGAAGGAGAGACTCCTCCCGGAAAGATCTTTATTGTCCTTACGGACCGCCAGACGAATATCAAATACAAATCGGCGTGGCTTGATATCCGGTCTCAATAAGCTGAACGCCTCTAACCGGCGGAACTGCTTCTCACATCAGAGTGTTGGCATGCTGGTTCGTGACCCAATCAGAAGAAGTCGATCTTTAATTGACAAAATCATAATCAGCTTACGCCATGTAGTTTAGGCGGGCGAGAAACGGAAGGAATTAGTCTTTAGGTCGCCGATCTTCGGGAATACGTGTCTACCATCAGGTCACGACCCGTTGCCCATTGGCGATAGACCGACTCTAGACGCTTATCTGCTGGCAATATGTCCGCCGAAAACCATTGACTTATACCGCTCTGCAACATACATTACGCGCCACGCAAAAGCTTCACGCGGTCAGTGGCCACTGCTCTTCACGTGACCCCAACGGTTTGGAAACGGCCGCGCTTAACGCAGTCTTATTTCGTTGGCACCCAACCGACTGCCAACTTTCCATCGAACCGCAGAACAGAGGGAGAATGATTCGTCTCTCATTGTCAAAATTTCCGCTGTTTTTCGCCATTACTTTTGGGGCGCAGTTGTTGTCACATTCCAATCTGGGGGCGATCCGACCGGCGGCGGCACAGTCACCGGCAACTCAAACGTCGGCAGCGTTGGATTTGATTCGGCGGCAGAAATACGACGAAGCAATCACCCAACTCGAACAGATTTTGGAATCGAATCCAAACAACGGCGAGGCGCTTACTTATCTAGCGACTGCGAATCTCTATCACGATCTCGATTTTACCAAGTCAAAGAAGGAATTTGAGGAAGCATTCAAAGCCGGAGGCGGCGCAACGTTCTTTGTCACGCATTCTCACGAAAAGATGAACACCAACGACTTCGTGGATTACTGCCGCGGGTGGCTGCACCTGCGTAAGGAGGGCGTGGAGTTTGTGCCAAGCGAAGGCAATCACGGCTTCAAGTTGACGTACGCGCAAGTAGAAGAATTCAAACAAAATCGATTTTCGAAGACTGTCTTTCATATCAAGGTAAACGGAAAAAATCAGAACTTTCGCGGACGCTCCGCAAGCGATCTTGAACCGTTACTCATCCTGGCGCTCTACAAGAATTTTGCTCGGATTGCCGGCTGAAGAAAACGCGTTCACTCACAATCAGGTTTGGTTGCACTTTGACTACCCACAACCAGAAGGAGATAAACATGAAAAAGACCCGCCTGCCTCAAGTAGTTGCTCTTTTGCTCGCGTTTTTGTTCGCGCTCCCGGGGCCGCAATGGATCGCCATGGCCCAGGAAGGCACTGCTCCCCCGCAAGAGAAACCACAAGGAGAATCACCGGAAGAAAAGAAACTGCGCGAACGCGATGAAAGCCTGAAGAAAAAGGAAGAGGAGAGGAAAGCCAGAGAGGCGAAAGCTCGCGCGACCGAGGCGAAGAAATACCAAACGCTCAGCGAATTCGCCGAGGACTTATACGCCAGCGATCCTGAATTTCGTGACCAAGTCGATGATGCTTACCTCGACCTCGAGAGCTCTCATGCCGCTGAAGCTTACCGGATCAACGTTTCGCACCCAAAGGAACTTCTCTTGACAGAGAACGAGGGCGAGACTCTCAAGCTTCGGCGCGCGCTGTACGATAACCCGCGTGTTCAGGAATATGTGAACCGGCTTGGGCAACAACTCGTGCCGGACGACTCGGACAAACTGTTTTCCTTCAAGGTTATCGTCAGCCCGATCCCGCAGGCGTACACGCTTTCGACAGGGACCGTGTTGGTGAGCACCGGAATGATTTCGCTCTTGGACAACGAAGCACAACTTGCTTACGTCCTGGCGCATGAATTAGCTCATGTCTATAAAGATCACTGGCGAATCAAAGTGATGATGCCGCTCGCAGAAAAGGAATACAACGAGAAGCAGCAGCGCAAGAGGGCGCGTTGGGCCGGCTTGATGGCTTTGGCCGGTGTCGGCATTGGCGCGGCGATGGGTGGCGGCGATGGCGCGGCGTATGGCGCAGCGATCGGAGCCGGAGCGGGTTACGCAATTGGCACCTATTACGCGCGCAGGATTGCGCTGGATTGGAACACGGCGCAAGAAGACGAAGCAGATGACTTTGCCCTTAAGGCCGCCCTCGGAAAGTCTTTCGACGTCCAGGAGGTGCCACGCCTTTACAAAGCGATGGCTCAGGTAGCGCGAAGTGACAACCGCATGCAACTTGGCTTTCTCGGAGAGCGTTCGCGTATCCGCGAGCGTAGCGAGTACGCCGACAAGCTCATCAACGGTGCATTGAAAGCGCAATACCAGGAAGCCTTGAGCGCCAGCAAATTGAAAGGTACCAGCCCTGAATTCAGTTTGATCATGTCAGAGCTTAAACGCGACAACGGCATCGAAGCTTTCTATTTCGACATGTTTCAAATGGCCAAGATGAATCTGCGCCAGGCTGTGTCGCTTCGTTCAGAAGATCCACTGGCCGTTTACTACTATGGCCGCGTGTTGAAGCAAGTTGGCCGGACGCCTGAAGAACTGGACACCGCGCAGCAGTCGTTGCTCGCTGCCGTTAAGCTCGATACGCGTCACGCGATTCCGGAAGTCCAACTTCATCGGGCGTTGATGCTGATGGACAGTAAGGATCAGGTCAATCAAGCGGCGGCAGTGGAGGCGCTGAAAGGTTACATCGTGGCGTATGAACGTAAGCGCGCTGAGGGTATGCGTGATGAAGATTTGTTGCCCCCTAACGTGGATGTTCTTTATGACTACCTGAGACTGCTTGGTGATAAGAACTGGAAAGCCCCGGAGTTGGCGGAGATACTCAGGCAGATTTCCAGTAATACAGCGGTTCAGCAGCCTCAACCAGCGTCGATTCCCAGGGTCGAACCTCCGATTGAAAAACTCGCGCCGACGAAGACCAGGGCGACAGCTCGCAAACCGTGACTCGTCCGGATTTCAGGCGGAGACAGGGCGCAAGGACGAGAAGTTTTTTTCTCGTCCTCGCACTAGCCTCTTGCGTCGCGCCGGCCCTCAGCGTGCACCCCCAGAATCCTGCAGCTGTCTTCGAGATCGAGATTCAGGATTTCGGCTTATCGCCGACAAGCAACTCTGAACTGACCATTCCTTCTCCAAGCGTCAGCCAGGTATTCGTGCATCTCCTCCGTCCGATTGCGGATGATGTCGACTACAGCGCGATTCACGCGAGCGTAAACGGTAAGAGCGCCGCGCAGATTTCCGAAATCGTCTCAGGCCCGCGCGGCAAATTGATCATGATTAATTTGAAGTGGTACCCGAATTTTGCGTTCGTCGACGGACGTAATACGGTTGAGGTGTGGGCGGAAACTCGGCGCGGGCGTCCATATTATTCCAGTTTCGTTTTGCGGACGGCGACTCAAAACTACAATGAAGATTTCATCTACCACGCTCAACAATCGCCCGGCGCCAAAAACAGCGTGCCTCCTGAGCTGGTCCTTCTTGAGCCCGAACGCGCAGTCGAGTTTCCCACGGCAAGAAATAACCTCGTCGTGAAGATTAGTGGCGTAGCCACATCGTCGACTTCGATTAAGCGCGTTTTAATCGATGGTAAGAGCGTGAACTTTAAGGCAACCGCGGATTTCGCCAGCCGTCAACTAAGCCGGGTGACGAACCTCGAAAGGCGAGTTGAATTTCAGGCGAGTGTAACAATCGAATCCGACACAACCAGGATAGACGTCGAAGCTGAAGACGACCTTGGGGGGAAAACGCGTCTGTCGATCCCTGTGCTGAAGAAAAGGGCTCAGCCTCTGACCCAATTCAGCGGGCGTAAATATGCCTTAATCATCGGCATCTCCAGGTATCGAAACAGTGCGGAAGGTATCCCTGACCTGGAATTCGCGGACACCGATGCCCGTTCGATCTACCAATTCTTGCAAACGCGCTCAGGCGGACAATTCGCGCCCGAGGATATGCTTCTACTGATCAATGAACAAGCAACTGCCGATGGCATTCGGGAAGCGCTGGCCGGTTTTATTAGTAGGGCATCACCCGATGATCTGCTGTTGATATTCATCGCCGGCCATGGCGCGGCCGACCCATCGTCGCCGCAGAACTACTATGTCATTGCCAACGACACCCGCGTCGCGAACATTTCCGGAACTGCTATTGCAATGGTGGACTTACGCAAGTATGTCGAACGGAATGTGCGGGCAAAGCGAATAGTTCTTCTTCTTGACACTTGCCACAGCGCCGGACTTTCGGCGGAAACTACGCGTCGCCTCGGGAACAATCTGGCAAATCTCTATCTCGAAAAACTGCTCTACCAGGAAGAAGGGCGGGCGATTATGACTTCCAGCGACGTAAATGAACCGTCACGCGAGTCGCAAAAATGGGGCGGCGGGCACGGCGTATTCACCTATTACGTCCTCGAAGGATTGAAGGGCGGCGCCGATGTAGACGGAGATCGTCTGGTAAGTGTCGGGGAACTGTTTCGTTACGTGCGCCAGCATGTGCGGCTGGACACCGAATTTCGTCAAAACCCGAGAATGCTTGTAGGCGCCAATGAGAATCTGACGCTTGCTGCCACAAGACCGCAAAATTAATCTGCGATTTACCTTCCACGCTTCGCGATCTACTATTTCGAGCGACCAATGACAAACGAAAAAATTGCTCGTCGCTTCAATCGCATGGCTTCGCTGATGGAGGTGCGGGGAGAGGATCAATTTCGCCTCCGCTCGTATCGCATGGCTGCCGAAGCGATTGAGACGTGGCCGACAGAAATGCAGACCATTGTGAAGGAAGAAGGCGCATCCGGACTTCAGGAGATTCCGGGCGTGGGCAAGGCGATCGCCGGCAAAATCGTTGAGCTCCTGGAAAAGGGCACGTTTGACGCGTGGGATCGGCTGACGGCGGAAACGCCCGAGACGGTGCTCGACCTGTTGGACTTGCCGGGAGTCGGCCCAAAGACCGCCGCGACTTTCCACCAGAAATTCAAAATAGCTTCGCTGGATGATTTGCGAAAATTCGTGGCGGGTGGCGGGCTTGAAACGGTGGATGGAATTGGCCCAAAGAGCGCTGAACGGATCACCGAAAGTCTTAATCGGCGAACCTAATTTGTGACGATTAGTCGTGCTGCACTCTTGCGCCCGTTCAGTCGCTGTCCTACAATGCCCTCATCAGCCGACTGTCCTGGCAATCGCGCAGCGTCTCCCCGCAGCGTTCTTTCAGGGTGAAGCTGCGCTGAACTCTTCAAGGCAGCGCAGACTCAGTAAAACTAAAGTAGCCGGCCGAAATTCGTTTCGGTTCTCAGTTGAGCAGAATTCGTTTCCCCTCACGCACAACTGTTGACGCATCGCAATTCATCGAATTGAAGGTTGGACGCTTCGCCGAGGATGGGGGTCTTCATGAAGCCGCGTCGTCAGTCAGCACTCGCCACTCTTTCTTTCTTCGTACTCTTTTGTCTCGCCGCGTTCACCGGTTCGCAAACAGGCAGCGCACAAAAGAAGCCGGCTGCAAAGCCGTCGCCAACACCAAACAGCGAATTGCTTCCGGTTGAGCCCGCGCGACCACAAGCAGCGCCGACAAAGGAACCCGAGAAACCGGGAAAAACCACTGGCGTGATTGTCGCCGACGAGCAGCAAAAATCGGGAAAGGAAGTTGACGAGAAGACGCCGGTCATCACCAACACGGATCTAATCACTTTTAACGTCACCGTCACCGACATTTACGGTCGATTCGTATCGGGCCTTTCAAAAAACGCCTTCGCGATTTTTGACGAAAAGGCGCAGCAGGAAATCACTTTTTTCAGTGACGACGATTCGCCGGTCTCGGTAGGAGTGATTTTTGATGTGTCCGGATCGATGAGCGGCGACAAGGTGCGACGCGCGCGCGACGCCCTGGCTCACTTCATTCAGACCAGCCATGATCGCGACGAATACTTCCTGATTGGTTTCAATTCGCGGGCGCAACTGCTGATGGATCGCACGCGCGACGGTAACGCCGTTTTGGACAAACTAACGTTCGTTCAGACAAAGAACAATACGGCGCTGTACGATGCATGTTACCTCGGTGTGGAACGCGTCCAGCGTGGCACGCACCCGAAACGTGCGCTGCTTCTGATCAGCGACGGCCAGGACAACAACTCGCGTTATACCTTCAACGAGCTGCGACGTGTCCTGAAGGAATCCGACGTGGTGCTTTACGCGATTGGAATCCTCGGGGGCAGCGACGTGGGCAGCTCGCTCGGCATGGAAGGGCAAAGCATTCTCGATGAGCTCGCCGGCGTTTCGGGAGGCAAAGCGTTCTACCCGCGTGGCGCGGCTGAAATGGATGACATCTTCGAGCAGATCGCCCTCGAGCTCCGTCATCAGTACTCAATTGGCTATGCGCCGGCGAATTTCACGAATGACGGCAAATGGCACAAGATTAAAGTGAAGCTCACTCCACCGCGCGGCCTGCCCAGATTGTTCCCGCGCTACAAGGAAGGGTATTACGCCATAGCGAATCCGAAGTAGTTTCAGAAGCCCGAGCGTGAGCGAGGGCAACTTACCCTCCCTTATGGTCGGCTTCTGACACGTCAGCCAACGCAACCTCGGCCTCCAGCATCCTTAAAGTCTCTCCTGAGCCGAAATCGGTTTGACATTGCGCTTTTAATCTCACAAGGTACTGATTGATGGTTTTTCGCATCCTTCGGATTTCTAAGTTGCGCCGCGGCACGATTGCCGTTTGGTTCAGCGCCCTCGCAACTCTTTCGCTAATCGTTGCCGGAGTCACCAGCGCGCAACAGCGACCGCGGACCACCACGGAGCCGGCGCCAACCGCGACACCGACCCCAGCGGAAACCGGTCCTGGCCGGCGGATCGCACCCACGCTCGGACCACCTCCGGAACCACCCGTTTATAAACCGAAGCCGACGCCGACGCCCGATCCGAATAGCGCCGAAATCAGCGAGAACGACATTCTAAAGATCAATGCCGATTTGGTGACCTTGAACGTCCGCGTGATTGACCGCAACAACCGGCCGATTAACGGCATCAACCAGGGCGATTTTCAGGTCTACGAAGACGGCGTCGCACAGCGGGTCTTCTCGTTCACGGAAGAACAGGTCCCGGTGATCTATGGCCTGGCGGTCGACACGTCGGGTTCGCTGCGCTCGCAAATCAACGAAGTGATCGACGCCGCGAAGACAATCATCAACAGCAACAAACCGGGCGACGAAACATTTCTTGAGCGCTTTATCGATCGCGAAAAGATCGAGAACCTGCAAGAGTTCACCTCTAACAAGGATGCGCTTTTGGACGCGGTCGATAACCTCTACGTCGAAGGCGGTCAAACTGCAGTCGTCGACGGCGTCTACCTCGGCGCCGAACACGTTGCCGAATACAAGAAGGGCCGAGACGACGATCGCCGGCGCCGCGCTTTGATTGTCGTCACCGACGGTGAAGATCGGGCGAGCTTCTATTCGCAGGAACAATTGTTCCGGCAATTGCGCGAGCAGGACGTGCAAATCTACGTGATTGGATTTGTCAGCGAACTCGAGGCGGAACGGGGGCTCATTCGCAAGAGTCCGAAAGGAAAAGCAGTTGACCTCATCAATCGAATCGCGTCGGAAACAGGAGGCCGTGCTTTCTTCCCACAGTCAGTTTCTGAATTGCCGAGCGTCGCCAATGAAATTGTTCGAGACCTGCGCACGCAGTACGTGATCAGCTACGACCCGACTAACAAAGCGCATGATGGGACTTACCGTGCGATCAAAGTTGTAGTGAATCAACCGGCGGGCGGCGAAAAGCGGATTGCGCTGACGCGCTCGGGCCGGACGGCGACTGCTCCCGGAACTACGGCACAACGTCCAACCGCGCCGCCGAATAACGTACGACAGCCGACGCCCTCAAACACACCGCGCCGGCCGCCGCAGTAAATTCCCAAAACCAGGATTTATGTTCCTGCAATGATGTTTGCAGGACTTTCAGCGCGCTGTTGAGTTGATCCATCTGCACGTCGCGCGCGCGCTCTTGAGTTGATCCATCTGCACGTCGCGCGCGCGCTGTTTGCGATTCGACTCCTCGAAAACTCAAAATCATTTTCCAACTTACTTGGAATATAATGCCGCCGCTCTTGAACACCCTTCTGGTACTCAGAGAGGATCAAATTATGCCGTGTGACCCGAATTTTCTGGCTAACATCAAGATGTTCGACCTGCTTGACGAAGACGACCGAGTTGCGCTGGCGGCGGTCATCGATGAGATGTCAGTCCCTGTGGGTCAGACGCTCTTCCAGGCGGGTGACCCCGGGGACTCGCTCTTCATTGTGCGAGAGGGCCAGATCGAACTCTTTATCAAAGACACCGCCGGTCAAAAAATTGTGCTTCACACGGCCGAGCCTGGCGATATGTTTGGCGAATTGGCGATGCTCGATGCCGGCTCGAGGACGGCCTCCGCGCTGGCGTTGACGCAGACTGAGTTGCTCGTGCTTGACCGGGATGATTTGGTCTTGCTCTTTAAGCGAATACCCGACGCAGCGCTTCACATGCTGGCATCGCTGACGGCGTTGACGCGCAAGGCTGATGAGTTGCTCCGCACGCGCGTTTCGCGCAACCTAAACGAAGAGATGGAGGTACATTCCTCAGTGCTGCTGAGGATTGCCGACTGGCTTGCCTGGTTTAGCGGCAGCATGCCCTTCCTTCTTTCGCATACGGTTTGGTTTATCCTCTGGATCTCGCTCAACACTTTTATCTTGGGAGACAAGGCCTTCGATCCGTTCCCCTTCGGCCTCTTAACTATGATCGTTTCTTTGGAGGCGATTTTCCTCGCTTGTTTTGTCCTGATCAGCCAAAACCGGCAGGCGCAGAAGGACAAAGTTCGGGCGGACATTGAATACGAGGTAAATATCAAAGCTGAACTCGAGGTCGCTCATCTGCACGAAAAGACTGATCGCATTTACGAAGCCATGATGGCGCGGTTCGAAAAGCTGGAAAGGCGTATGATTTCGTCGTAAGCAAGTAGGGGTTAAATAGCCAACATTCTAATTGTTCGATGAGCAGCAAGGAACAGCACGTTTTAGATCGCTGGGACCCCGAACCTCGTTGGCCGGCCTTTATTGCCATCCTCGCGGTGGGCGGCCTGTATGCCGCGCTGCCAGGTTATCTCATCATTGGTCCACATTGGCTGTTTCCAGCAACCGTTCTGATGCTGCTCGTACCCACAGTAATTTCGCATGGCACCGGCCATCATAGAATAAACAGGTTCTTTGGCTTCACAGTGTCCATAGTGCTAACGATTGGGATGTTTGCGTCGGTTGGCTTACTCATTCACGCTCTGCCCGCGCACCGGGAGACGCCTATGGATCTTCTGCTCTCAGCCTCGGCCCTCTGGTTTACCAACATCCTGGTGTTTGCTTTGTGGTACTGGCGGTTGGATGCTGGCGGGCCTCATGGGCGGGATAAGAGATTCGGTCATCCCGAGGGTGCGTTCCTCTTTCCGCAGATGACAATGACTGATGAAGCGAAAACCGCCGCTGATGGGCATGGATGGT
>Ga0075434_100002741_pt1 | contig 15572 bp, 12 predicted proteins | sample RhiMethybrSRZTD3_FD_75298 | JGI IMG/M metagenome (GOLD analysis project Ga0075434, IMG submission 75298) | Populus rhizosphere microbial communities from Tennessee, USA - Rhizosphere MetaG P. TD hybrid SRZTD3 | ecosystem: Host-associated > Plants > Roots > Rhizosphere > Soil | place: USA... | reverse complement strand
CATCGGCGTGCCGCGGGCCGGTTGACCCGGTGGCTCGGCTGCGACCGGCTCTCTCGCCTACGCTCGCCTGGCTGAGCGTCGGGAGGTGGGCCCGGAGATGGGCGCGGAGACAGTCAGGTCGCGAGGCCTCGCCCGAGGCGGGGTCGTGTGGTCGGTGCTCGGCGCGGAGCTCGATCGCCGGTCGGCGGCCGGTGCCGCCGGGCTGGACGTACTCGACCTGGGCGGCGGCAGTGGAGTGTCGGCGGTGCCGCTGGCCGAGCTGGGACACCGAGTGACGGTGCTCGACGTCAGCGCCGACGCGCTGGCCACGCTGCACCGGCGGGCCGAGGAGGCCGGGGTGGCCGAGCGGGTCACGCCGCTGCAGGGAGAGGTCGAGCGGCTGCCCGCGGCGGTGACATCCGGCTCCTACGACCTGGTGCTCTGCCACGGTCTGCTCGAAGTGGTCGACTCGCCGGCCGAGACGCTGGCCGCGGTGGCCGGCGCGCTGCGCCCCGGCGGCTGCGCCAGCGTGCTGGCGGCCGGTCGGGCGGCGGCGGTGCTGGCCCGGGCGCTCGGCGGCCGTCTGGCCGACGCGATCCGGCTGGCCACCGACCCGGACGGGCGGTCGGGGCCGGCCGACCCGATGCTGCGCCGGTTCGACGCGATCGAGCTCGGCGAGCTGGTGGCGGCGGCCGGGCTGCGGGTCGAGCAGCTGCACGGAGTCGGAGTGGTGGCCGACCTCGTGCCGGGCGCGGTGCTGGAGGGCCAGCCCGGGGCGATCGAGTCCCTGCGGGAGCTGGAGGCGGCGGTTGCCGGCCGCCCGCCATACCGGGACGTGGCGGCGCAGCTGCACCTGCTCGCCCGGCGCTGAACCGCCAGGGGTCGCTGTGGGTCGCAGCCAGGAGCTTGGCCGGACCGGTCCGCCGACCGGTCCGCCGGCCGACGACTCCGGCTGCCCGATCCTGCACGTCGACATGGACGCCTTCTACGCCAGCGTGGAGCTGCGCCGCCGCCCGGAGCTGCGCGGCCGGCCGGTGATCGTCGGCGGCGGCCGGCGCGGGGTGGTGCTGTCCGCGACGTACGAGGCCAGGGAGTTCGGCGTGCGCAGCGCGATGCCGATGGGCAGGGCCGTGCGGATGTGCCCGGAGGCGGTGGTGGTCGCGCCGGACATGCGCCGGTACGCGGTGGCCTCGGCCGGGGTGATGGCCGTATTCCGCTCGGTGACTCCGCTGGTCGAACCGCTGTCGCTGGACGAGGCGTTCCTGGACGTCACCGGCGCCCGCCGGCGGCTCGGCCGGCCCGGCTGGATCGGCGAGTGGATCCGGGCCCGGATCGCCGACGAGCAGGGCATCACCTGCTCGGTGGGGGTGGCGCCGACGAAGTTCGTGGCCAAGCTGGCCTCGTCCCGGTGCAAGCCGGACGGGCTGCTCGTCGTGCCGGTCGACGGGGTGCGGCAGTTCCTGCACCCGCTGCCGGTCGGCGCGCTCTGGGGGGTCGGCGAGCGGACCGGGGCGCAGCTGGCCGGGCTAGGCCTTCGGACGGTCGGCGACCTGGCCGCGCTGCCGCTGCCCGCGCTCGCCCGGGCGCTCGGCGACGGCGTCGCCGCCCACCTGCACGCGCTGGCCAACGGCGAGGACCCGCGGTCGGTCGTGCCGGACGAGCCGGACCGCTCGATCGGCGCGGAGGAGACGTTCGAGGCCGACGTCGACGAGCACGCGGTGATCCACCGGGAACTCCTGCGGCTGGCCGAGAAGACCGCGGCCCGGCTGCGGACCGCGGGGCAGGCGGGGCGGACGGTGAGCCTGAAGATCAAGTTCGCCGACTTCGGCACGATCACCCGGGCCCGCACGCTGCCCGCGCCGACCGACGCCGGGCACGAGATCTACGCGACCGCCCGGGCCCTCTACGACGGGCTGGAGCTGGACCGGCCGCGGATCCGGCTGGTCGGCGTCCGGGTCGAGGGGATCGCCCCGACCGAGGAGTCGCCCCGGCAGTTGGAGCTCGGCGCGCGTGAGCGCGGCTGGCGGGACGCCGACCGTGCCGTCGACCGTGCGGTCGACCGGTTCGGGTCCGGCGCGGTGCGGCCTGCGACGCTGGTCTCACGCACCACCCAAAATACGGGGGGCGGCGCTGGCGACACGCCCGGAGAAATGCCTGATTCCGGGCGTGTCGAGCGTTCTTGAGACCCGGCTTGACCTGCTGAGGCGCGATCTTGTGCGACATCGGGTCGCAGGGGCCGGCCGCCCACCTTTCCCCGTACGACATCGCCTCGTATCCTCGTGGTGGCGGCCCGCTGCGGCCGTCGCCACGTTGTCCCGCGGCGGTCCCCTGCCGTTGCGGTAGCACCTGTTGTCAGGAGGGGCGCCGTGCCGCTCTCGGACCACGAGCAGCGCCTGCTTGAGCAGATCGAGCGCGCGTTGTACGCCGAGGACCCTAAGTTCGCCTCGACGGTCAGCTCGACGGATCTGCGCACGCACGCCCGCCGGCGGATTCGCCGTGCCGTCGTCCTGTTGGTCCTGGGCCTCGGTGGGCTGCTCGCCGGCGTCATGACGAGCACGATTGCGCTCGGCGTGGCTGGGTTCTGCTTCATGCTGTTCGCCCTCGTGTACGCGGCCTCCCAGTACAAGAAGGCCGCCGGACGCCCCGACCTGCGCGTCGCCGGCACCGAAGGGAAGCCGGCTGCTTCCCGCCGCGGCAAGCAGCGGAAGACTCCGCTCCTGCAGCGCATGGAAGAGCGCTTCCGCCGCCGCTTCGACGACCGCTGACCGACTCCCTTCCCCGACGCTCGGCGCCCCGCGCCGGGCGTCGGCGCATCTCCCCCTCCGACTGACCCGAGCCCGGCGGCAGTCGCCTCGCACCGGGCCGGGCCACCCGGCGTCGTCAGACCCGGCGGTCCGCCAGTCCCCATCCGTCTCACCAGCCGTCCGACTCGCCCGCAGCCGGCGCCGCCGAAGCCGTCCGGGTCGCCGGAGCCATCCGGGTCGTTGGCCCGGGTCGCTGGCCGTCAGGGACGCCGGAGCCGTCCGGGTCGCCGGCTGTTGGGTCGGCGGTTGTTCGGGTCGCCGGCGCCGGGACGGGTGGGTTAGCGGCGGCGGGGGGTTACGGGGCGGCGGAGGGACTCGCCGAGCCGGTTGAGCGTGCTGGACGCGGACTCCGCCCGAGCGGTCGACCCGGCCCGGGCCGCCCGCACCGTCGACGGCGGCAGCAGCGTGGCCCGCCAGCGCCGCCGCCGGTCCGCCTCGCCGCGCAGGCCGTGCCGTACGGCCCGGATCGCGTCCGGCAGGTCGCCGTCCACCCCGGCGTGCGCCGCATACCGCGCCCGCTCCTCGGCCAGGGCGACCAGCCGCAGGCCCCGGCTGGCGTCGTCGTCGAGGTCGAGATCGTGCCCGAGCCGGCGGGCGAGCCCGCGCGGTGTCTCGCTGGCCCGCACCGGCACGCCGTAGTCCGCGGCGGTGCCGACCACCTCGTCCCAGGCCGCCCTGGCCGCCGCCGTCGCATCGGCGCCGCCCGCGGACCGTAGCCGGCGCCGACGCACCGACACCCGCGCGAATGCCGGCACGAGCAGGAGCAGCAGCACCGCGACGACGATCGCGGTGACCAGCAGCCGGCGCGGGGTGATCAGGCCGGAACCCTGCGACCCGCTGCCGGAGGAGCCTGGGTTGAGGTCCTGCTGGGGGATCTGGTTCGCCGTCGGCCCCGCGGACGGGTTCGCCGACGCCGACGCCCCGGACGACGCCCCGTTCGAGGCCTGCGGCCGCGGCGCGTACGCCGGGGCGACCGTCCGCCCGTCGGTCAGCGGTGTCGGGTCGAAGTAGGTCCAGCCGACGCCGGCGAAATAGGCCTCGACCCAGGCGTGCGCGTCGTGGTTGGTCACCGTCCACCGGCCCTGGTCCAGGGTGCCGGGTGTGTAGCCGATCACGACCCGGGACGGGATGTTCTTGACCCGCAGCATGACCGCCATGGCCGCCGCGTACTGCTCGCAGAATCCCTGCTTGCCCTTGAGGAAGTCGACCAGCTTGCTGCCGCTGTTGCCGTCGATGGTGACCTCGGAGTACGAGAAGCCGTGCTTGCCGTCGGTGAAGTAGTCGTTGATCGCTTTGGCCTGAAGGTACGGCGAGGTGATGTCTTTGGTGATGCTGTTGGTCGTGTCGATGACCAGCTTGTCGAGGTTGGGCGGCACGATGGTCAGCCGGTCCGCCAGCTGGTCGCGCTGGTCAGGGGTCAGGGCCGGCGAGTTCTGCAGTTCGTCGGCGGTCGGCGTCGGCTCCTCCCCGGTGACGGTGTAGCTGAAGTCGCCGTGCCGCCGGTCGGAGACGACCACCGACTTGCCGCTGTCGTAGCGCCAGTCGCCGTTGACGTTGTCCAGCCTCTTCGGCGCGTAGTAGACGGGTAGGTAGTTGTCGTTGTACTTGCTGGTGAGCTGGATGTCCGTGCTGTAGATCCGCTGGGAGCCGGTGTCGAGCCCGCCGGCCGCCGGGTCCGGCAGCTCTGCGCCGTTGTCCACCTGGTTGCGAGCCGACACGTTGCTGGGTGACCAGCCGCTGTTCTCCTGGTAGCGGTCGAGCACCTTCGTCCGCAGGTAGAGCGGGCGGTCGAGGGTGGTCCTCACCGTCATCAGCGTGACCCGGTCGCCCTGCCGCAACTGGCCGCGCAGCGCGACGAAGTCGTTCAGCGGGCCGTTGCCATTGCCGGTCCCGTCGCCGGACCCGCTCTGGCTGAGCCTGTTCAGGGTGTTGCCGGTCATCCCGGGCACGAGCAGCGGGAGGATCACCGCCAGCGCGATCGCGATCGCACCGATCCGCTGGCCGGTCAGCGGCGCCGGCACCTCGTCCGGCGGTGCCTGGATCGGGCCGGACCCGGCGCTGGCCGACCGCGGGTTCGCGCCGACCGGGCGGCCCCAGTGCGTCAACCGGTCCCGGCCTTCGACCAGCAGCAGCAGGAGGTAGCCGCAGGCGGCGATCGCGAACAGCACCCACGGCACGTTGCCGAGCACGACGGCGACCGGGACCGCGTACAGCGCGAGCAGCGCCAGCCCGGACGCGGCCGGGCGGCGCAGGGTGACCGCGACGAAGTCGACGACGATGGTGGTCAGGCCGAGCGCGCCCGCAGTGAGCAGCACCAGCCCGGTCGTCGTCGGCACCGGGGTCGCGAAGTCGTTGATGTTCTGGAAGCCCTCGTCGATGCCGGCCCGCAACAGCTGCAGGCTGTCCGGCGTGGGGATGATGCCGAACAGCGCGCCGTCGGTGCAGAACACCGCGGTGAGGTAGAGCAGCAGCCCGGCGGCCCCGAACACCGGCACCAGCGCCGCCGGCAGCCGCAGGTAGCGGGCCAGCAGGTGTGCGCCGGTGACCGTGGCGACCGCGGCCCACGCGTACCAGAGCCAGCGCCACTCGTCGAAGACCGCCCCGAGCGGCGCCGCGCCGAGCGCGACCGAGGCCCCGGCGGCCAGCGTCATCCTCGTGCTGGTCCTCACCAGGCCACGCTCCCTTCCACGCCGCGCTGTGCCGGGGGAGCGGCGCCGAGCGCCACCCCGCCCGGGCGCTGCCCCGCGGTCGGCCACAGCTCCTGCAGCCGGTCGCCGTGCCGGGCCCGCACGACCCGCCAGCCGGCCCGCATCAGCACCTCGGCCGAGGCGTCGTACGCGGCGTCCGACTCGGACTGCGCCCGCGGCGAGAGCCCCAGCCAGCTGTTGGCGTCGACCAGCACGGCGATCGAGATCTCGCTCGGCGAGCGGGTGGAGGCCAGCAGCGTCGCCTGCTCCGGATCGAGGATGCCGACCACGGCGATGAGCGTGCCGAGTCCTTCGGCGCCGCGCAGCGGCCCGGCGGCCGCGTCCAGCGTGCGGTTCCGGGAAACCTGCACCTCGGCGAGGTGGTCGAGCAGCACGCCCTCGTCGGTCAGTTCGGCGCCGCCCGCGGCCACGCCGGCGTCGGTGATCATCCGCAGCGAGTAGCCCCGGCGGGCGGTGTACACACCGACGCTGGCGAGCGCGGAGACCGCCCACTCGAAGCTGGAGCCGGGGCCGTCGCCGCGGTGGGCGTCAGCCCTGGTGTCGAGCAGCACCGTCGCCCTTGCCTGCCAGGGCCGTTCCTCCCGGCGAACCATGAGCTTCCCGACCCGGGCGGTCGAGCGCCAGTGCACCTTCCGCAGGTCGTCGCCGTTGCGGTATTCCCGGGTGGCCGCGTCGTCGTCGCCGCGGATCGCGACCGACCGGCTGACGCTCTCGCCGCCCGACTCCCACGCGCCGCCGAGCTTGATCGGCGGCAGCGGATGCACCGCCGGCACCACCGTGAGGATGTCGACCGCGGTGAACGACCGGGTCAGCTCCACCAGCCCGAACGGGTCGGCCAGCCGCAGCCTCAGCGGACCGATCCGGTAGCGGCCGCGGGCGTCCGAGCGGATCGGGTACTGCACCACCCGGTGCTGGCCCGGCCCGACCCGGTCGACGGTGAAGCGCGGCCGGCCACCCAGCGTGTACGGCACCTCGTCCTCGAGCAGCAGCAGCCCGGTCGGCAGGAACGAGACGTTCTCCAGCACCAGCCGCGCGGTCGCCGGTTGACCCGCCGGCACCCGGGCAGGGGTGACGTCGCGACTGCAGGACAGCCGGAACCGGGTCCGGGCGACCACCGCCGCCGCGACCAGCGGCAGCGCGACGAGGAACACCGCCACCCGGAGCAGGTCGCGCTCGCCGAGCACGAGCCCGCACAGCGCCGAGGCGATCCCCGCGGCGAGCAGGCAGCGACCCCGGGTGGTCAGACCGGACAGCGCGGCCCGCACCGGCTCAGACCCTCCGGCCGACCGGTGGCGCCTCGGCCGGGCGCGGCACCGGCACCGAGCGGAGCACCGAGTCGACCACGCCGTCGGTGCCGCGCCGGGCGATCTGTGCCTCCGCGGTGAGCAGCAGCCGGTGCGCCAGCACGTGCTGGGCCAGCCGCTGCACGTCGTCGGGCAGCACGTAGTCGCGCCCGGACAGCGCCGCCTGCGCCTTGGCCGCCCGCAGCAGCTGCAGGCTGGCTCGCGGGGACGCGCCGAGCCGCAGGTCGGGGGACCGGCGGGTGGCGTTGACCAGGTCGACCACGTACTGCCGGACCGGGTCGGAGACGTGCACCCGGCGGACCATGTCGATCAGCGCCCGTACCTCGGTGGCGGTGGAGACGGGGGCGAGCGCGTCCAGCGGGTCCGCTCCGGCGTGGTCGGCGAGCATGACCATCTCGGCGGCGGCGTCCGGGTAGCCCATCGAGATGCGGGCCATGAACCGGTCCCGCTGCGCCTCGGGCAGCGGGTAGGTGCCCTCCATCTCGATCGGGTTCTGCGTGGCCACCACCAGGAACGGCGACTCGAGCACGTACGTCGTGCCGTCGACGGTGACCTGCCGTTCCTCCATGCACTCCAGCAGCGCGGACTGGGTCTTCGGCGAGGCCCGGTTGATCTCGTCGCCGACGACCAGGTTGGCGAACACCGCGCCCGGCCGGAACTCGAAGTCGCGCGACTCCTGGTTGTACACGCTGACCCCGGTCACGTCCGACGGCAGCAGGTCGGGGGTGAACTGGATCCGGCGGACCGAGCAGTCCACCGACCGGGCCAGCGCCTTGGCCAGCTTGGTCTTGCCGACGCCGGGCACGTCCTCGATGAGCAGGTGGCCCTCTGCGAGCAGCACCACGATGGCCAGCCGGACGGTCTCCGGTTTGCCGTCGATGACCCGCTCGATGTTCGCCGCGATCCGGCCTCCGGCCTCGCCGACCACGTCCACCCGGACCGGTCCCGCGCCGCCCGTCGCGTCCTGCACCGCCACGCCTGCCTCCTCGCCGGGCCGCCGGGGTTCGGCCACCCGAAACGGGGGCAGCCTCAGAGCACCTGCCCCTACCTACGGACCAGTTTGTCAAAGTGTTCCCAACCCGGCACGGATGTGCACCGATCCAGCTGCGACGCTCCTCCCGACCAGCTCGTTTCCGTGCCGGACAACCGGCCGTGGGATCCTGGGAGGTCCTTGCAACCGAGGAGGAGCATGTCCGCGCCCACCGCCCGACCCGGGCTCGAGGTGACGACGCACCGCACCGTCACGGCGACCACCGAGTCGCCCGACGGCATGACTCTCGACGAGCTGGCCGGCCTGCTGCGTCGCGCCATGGCCGCCGGGATCGACCCGCACACCCCCATCCGGGTGCGCACCCGTCGCAACGGTGCCGTCGTGTCCGCCAGCGTGGAAGGAGTAGCCAGCGGGGTGTGACCCGTCCGCCCCTGGCCCGGCCGTGCCGGGTCAGGGGCGCCAGGTCCAGGGCCATGCCTCACTCGGTACGTCATTGACGAACCCGTACGTCTTGGCGTGCGCGCGCAGCCAGCGCAACGTCGCCGGCTCTGTCACCTTGACGTCCGCGGACAGGCCGAGCCCGTGCGTACTGTGGCCGGGCGGAGCGGTCAGGTTGCCCGTCCCGTTCAGGTAGGCCCGGTGGAGCGCCGCCTGCTCCGCGTACGTCCGGTAGCCGCTGGTGACATGGAGGTCGCGCCCGGCCGCGGTGGCCGCGGCATCCATCCGGTGAAACGCCTGCGCGGCCGGCACGTACATCCGCTCGCCGTCACCGACTCCGGTCAGCTCACCGGCCGGCAGCCGGCCGTTGCCGCCGTGCGGGGTCGGCAGCGGCGTCCATACCCGCTGGTTGAGCAGCGCGGTGGTGGTGGCAAGGTCGGCCCGGCCGGTCCGGTCCAGCTGGTGGGCTCGCTGGAACGCCCGCACCGCCGCTTCGGTCCGCGGGCCGAACCTGCCGTCCACCGGCCCGGGATCGACTCCGCCGGCGAGCAGCCGGCGCTGCAGAGCGCGCACCGCCGCACCGCTGTCGCCGCGCCGCAGCCCGACGCCGGCAGGACGCTCGGCCCTGCCCGCGGGCGGCACCGGGGCATGCACCGCCGACAGCTCCAGCGCCGTTCGCCGGTCCGCGTCGCCGACCTCGGCCGCGGTCCGGTGCAGCCTCCGCCACCGCTCGATCCCTCCCTGGCTCGGACTCGTGTCTTTCGGACGAAGAGAACATTACTACTCAATCGGGCATCACGTACAAGTGACGCGCCGGCTTCCGGGAGGCGAGTGGAGCGGTGGGGATGCGAAAGAAGAGTCGGGTGGAGGGAAGTGGGGTACAGTGGCGTGCGGTGGAGGACGAGGGGGCCGCCAGGCCGCCTCCGAGACCGCCTCGACGGGTCGAGCGGAGGTGGGGCCGTGTTCCTCGGCACCCATTCGCCACGGCTCGACGACAAGGGCCGGCTCTTCCTGCCGGCGAAGTTCCGGGACGAGCTCGCGGAGGGCGTCGTGATCACCAAGGGGCAGGAGCGATGCCTCTACGTGTTCCCGATGGCCGAGTTCCAGCGGGTCACCGAGGCGATGTCGCAGGCGCCGGTGACGCAGAAGGCGGTCCGGGACTACAGCCGGGTGTTCTTCGCCAGCGCCTCGGACGAGGTGCCGGACAAGCAGGGCCGGATCACGATCCCGCCGGCCTTGCGGGAGTACGCCGGGCTGACGCGGGACTGCGTGGTCATCGGCGCGAACACGCGGGTCGAGGTCTGGGACACCGCCGCGTGGGAGAGCTACCTCGCCGACCGCGAGCAGGCCTTCGCCGAGCTGGAGGAGGAGGTGCTGCCCGGGGTGCTGTGAGCGGCCGTCGCGCGGCGAGGTCTCCCCCCGCTCCGGCCGGTTTCCTGACGTCACTTCCCCGGCGCCAGGCGACCCGGGCGGGCCCCGGCTTCCTGACATCACTTCCCCGGTGTCAGGCGCCGGCGAGCGGGCGGGGGTCCTGGGCGCACGAAGGTCCGAAAGGTCAGGTCTGTCACGGGGGCGACATCCTCCAGGGGGGTCGAGGTGGGCGGGGTGCCGACGCACGTGCCGGTCCTTCGGGACCGGGTGCTCGCGCTGCTGGCGCCCGCGCTCGACGGGCCGGGGGCGGTCGCGGTGGACGCGACGCTCGGGCTGGGCGGACACGCCTCGGCTCTGCTCGACGCTCACCCCGGGCTGCGGCTGGTGGGCATCGACCGGGACCCGGAGGCGCTGCGGATCGCCGGTGAGCGGCTCGCTCCGTTCGGCGAGCGGGTCTCGCTGCACCGGGCCGTGTACGACGCGCTGCCGGCGGTGCTGGCCGACGCCGGGATCGCGCGGGTCGACGGGGTGTTGTTCGACCTCGGGGTGTCGTCGCTGCAGCTGGACGAGGCCCGGCGCGGGTTCGCGTACGCGCAGGATGCGCCGCTGGACATGCGCATGTCGTCGGCCGGGGCGAGCGCGGCCGACGTGGTGAACGGCTACTCGGTGGACGAGCTGACCCGGGTGCTGCGGGACTACGGCGAGGAGCGGTTCGCCCGGCGGATCGCGCAGTCGATCGTCCGGGCCCGTGCGGTCGAGCCGATCACCTCGTCCGCGCGGCTGGTCTCACTCGTCCGGGACGCGATCCCGGCGGCCGCCCGGCGTACCGGCGGCAACCCGGCCAAGCGCACCTTCCAGGCGCTGCGCATCGAGGTCAACCGGGAGCTGGCGGCACTCGAGGCCGCGCTGCCGGCCGCGATCGACGCGGTCCGGGTCGGCGGGCGGGTCGTCGTGCTCAGCTACCACTCGCTCGAGGACCGGATCGTCAAGCGGGCGTTCGCCGACCGGGCCCGGGACATGTCGCCGCCCGGGCTGCCGGTGCCGCTGCCCTCGGCCGCGCCGACGTTGCGGGTGCTGACCCGTGGCGCCGAGGCGCCGACCGACGCGGAGGTCGCCGCCAACCCGCGGGCGGCATCCGCTCGGTTGCGGGCAGCCGAGCGGATCCGGGAGGCGGCATGAACCCGTACGGGTCCTCGCGCGGTCTCTCCGGCGGTCCATCCGGCGGTCTCTCCGGCGGCCTGTCCGGTGGTCCGCTGCCCGGCGGGGCACTGCCGCCGCCGATGTCCCTGTCCGGGGCCCAGAGTCTCGGCGCACCCGGCCGCGCAACTTCCCCGCGCGCGCCGGGTGCGGCCGAGTCCCCACCCACCACCCGCCGTCCCCGCCCCGCCCGCGGCAACCCGCCGTCGGTCCGTTCTGACGGGTCGGCGTCGGTCCGCGCTGGTGGGTCGCCGTCAGGGCGTGGCGCTGGGTCGGCGTCGGTCCGTGCTGGTGGGTCGGCGTCGGTCCGTTCTGCTGGGTCTGCGTCTGTCCGTGCTGGTGGGTCGCCGTCAGGGCGTGGCGCTGGGTCGGCGTCGGTCCGTGCTGGTGGGTCGGCGTCGGTCCGTTCTGCTGGGTCGGCGTCGGTTCGCGCTGGTGGGTCGCCGTCAGGGCGTGGCGGTGGGTCGGCGTCGGTTCGTGCGGGCGGGTCGCCGACCGGCCGCGGTGCGGGGTCGTCGGCGACGCGCGCCGCGGAGGCCCGGGCGGTGACACCGACCCGACCCTCGGGAGGCGCCGGCCGCACCATGCGCCCACCGGTGCGCCGGAGCTGGCTTCGTGACCTGGTCGAGAGCCCCGGCGCCGACAGCCGGGGGCACCGCTCCACCCGGACGGCCGGGAGCGTCGGCGAACCGCGGATCGGCAAGAAGGACACGGCGACCCAGCGCCCGTCCCGTGAGCGGACCACCGGCGGCGGAACGTCGGCCGCCCGTCGCGCCGGCTCGGCGAATCGGCCTGCCACGGGTGCGTCAGGGCGCCGGGCAGCGGTCGGCTCGGCGCCGGGTCGGGCCCGCACAGCGTCCACATCTCGTCCCCGTCCGGGGTCGAGTGCGGCGCCGAAGCGGAACAGTGGGTCGGCGGGCCGCCCGGCGGGCGCGGCGTCGGCCGGCGGCGGTGCGAGAAAAGGCGCGGCGGGGCGGAAGGGCGGTGGTGCCCGACCGGAGACCGCACGGCGGACCGCCCCGGTGTTGCAGCTGGTCGCCGGGCACGCTCCGGAAGCGCCGAAGACCCCGTTCGTGCTGCTGGTGCTCGCGCTGCTCGGTGGCGGCCTGGTCAGCCTGCTCCTGGTCAGCTCCGCCTCCAGTGCGGACGCGTTCACCCTGCGGACCCTGCAGCAGGACAACCGCGCGCTGTCGATCCGCGAGCAGGGGCTGGCCCGGGACGTCGCCGCCTCCGAGGCGCCCGGCGAGCTGGCCAAGCGCGCCCGCCAACTCGGCCTGGTGCAGGGCGCCGAGCCCGGCTTCCTCGTCGTCGAGCCCGGCGGCACCGCGAAGGTGCAGGGCTCGCCGGTGCCGGCGACGTCACCGCCTCCGCCGCCGAAACCGACTCCGACGCCGACGGCAAGCCCGTCCGGCGCGCGGCCGGGTGCGACGCCGACACCCGGCGGCAGCCCACCGGCCGGCGCCGCGCCGACGGCGCGAGCCACGCCGGGACCCGGGGCGAGCTCTGCTCCCCGGACGGCCCCGAGACCGACACCCACCCCGCGGACCACGTCCCGCACCAGCCCGAAGCCCACGCCGACGCCAGGAGGGACCCGGTGAGCCAGTTCGACCCGTACGCCGGTGCCACCGGTGGGGTGTGGGCCGGTGGTCCAGGCTCCCGCCCGGCCGGTCGCCCCCCGACCGGCGCCGGCCGCGCCGCTGCGCCCCACCCCTCAGGCGGCAGCGGCGCGGCCGGCAACACCTCGTCCGGGTTCGGCTTCGGTCGGACCCGCCCCGGCCCGGCCGCCGGCGGCAGAGCCGCCGCCGGCGGTCGGGCAGCCAACCCGCGCCCGGCCGCCCCCACCGCCCGCGCGGCCACGCCGGCCCGCCCGCGCCCGGCCGCCCCCACCGCCCGCGCGGCCACGCCGGCCCGCCCGCGGCCGGCCGTCGGCGGCGCGACCTCCCTCGGCGTCGGCACGCGGGCCGCCCCCGGGCAGACCGCCCGACCCCGCAGCACCGCCGCCCGCTCGGCTCCCGCATCGAGCCCGAGCGCAGGTCGACCCACCAACGCCCGCCACGCCTCCACCGGCACCGCCGCCCGCACCAGCTCCGCGCCCCGCACGGGCTCGGCTGGCCGCACGGGCTCGGCGGCCAGCACCGGCTCGGCCGCGGGCACCGGCACCGCGACCCGGACCGGCACCGCGACCCGCACCAGCTCGGCGACCCGCACCAGCTCGGCGACCCGCACCAGCTCGGCGACCCGCACCAGCTCGGCGACCCGCACCAGCTCGGCGACCCGCAGCGGTTCGGCCGCCGGGACTGGCACCGCGACCCGGCCCGGCACCGCGACCCGGACCGGCACAGCTGCCCGGACCGGCTCGGCTGCCCCTACCAGCGCGGCTCGGACCGGCTCAGAGGGCCGCACCAGCGCGGCGCGCCGTGCCACCACCGCGGGCCGCGGCGGCACCGCGGGCCGCGGCGGCACCGCGAGCCGCGGCGGATCGTCCAGCCGCACCGCATCCGCGGCGTCGGGCGCGACTCGTGCCGCGACCGGCCGGGTCAGCGCGGCCCTGCGCAGCGAGGGCCGGACGACCGCGTCGACGCGGGCGGGCCGCGGCGGGGCGACCCGGGTCGGGAAGCCGGGGCGGAACGGCGGCGGGCGACCGCCGCGCCGGCCCGGGCGGTCCCGACTGCTGCGGCTCGGCGACCCCGGCCGCCGGCTGGGCGTCGGCTTCGCCGCGGTCTGCACCCTGCTGGTGATGCTCGGCGGCCGGCTGGTCCAGCTGCAGGGCTTCGACAGCGAGCACTTCGCCGCCCGCACCGAGCAGCGGCTGCTCTACCCGACGACGATCCCGGCCACCCGTGGCTCGATCATCGACCGCGACGGCCAGCCGCTGGCATACTCCGTCGCCGCCCGGACGATCTTCGCCGACCCGACCGAGGTGACCGACCGGATCGGCACCGCCACCGCGCTCGCGACGAAGCTGAAGACGACGGTGGCGACGCTGCTCCCGCTGCTGTCCAAGCCGCACACCCGGTACGTCCCGCTGGCCCGCAACCTGTCCCCGGCCGAGGCCGCCGACGTGCTGGCGCTCAACCTGCGCGGGATCGGTGCCGAGGACACCTCGCAGCGCATCTACCCGGGCCACGACCTTGCCGCCGCCGTGGTCGGCTACACCAACGAGGAGGGCGGCCTCGGCGGCGTCGAGTCCAAGTACGACGACGTGCTCAGGGGCACCGACGGCCGGCTCGAGGTGGAGCGCGGCAGCAACGGCCTGCAGATCCCGGGCGGGCTGCGGCAGGAGACCGCCGCCGTCCCCGGCTCCACCGTGCAGCTGACGCTGGACCAGGACCTGCAATACCAGCTGCAGAACGGGCTGGTCGCCGCCGTACGGAAGGCCAAGGCATCCAGCGGCCAGGCCGTGATCCTCGACGCGCACACCGGCGAGGTGCTCGCGATGGCGACCGCGCCGACGTACGACGCGCAGAACCCGTCGAAGTCGCCGCCGGCGAACCGGACGAACCCGGTCGTGCAGGCGCCGGTCGAGCCTGGCTCGGCCAACAAGGTGGTCACGTTCTCCGCCGCGGTCGAGCACAAGAAGATCACCCCGACCACGCCGATGCTGGTGCCGGACTCCATCCGGGTGTCCGACCACGTCGTGCACGACGCCTGGTACCACGCGCCGGAGCACTGGACCGCGACCGGCGTGCTGGCGAAGTCGAGCAACGTCGGCACGCTGATGATCGCCAAGAACCTGGTCGGCCCGGCGCAGTTCTACGACACCGAGCGCAAGTTCGGGATCGGCCAGCGGACCGGCATCGAGCTGCCGGGGGAGAGCCCCGGGATCCTGCCGTCGCCGGACACCTGGTCCGGCACGACGTTCGGCAACCTGCCGATCGGGCAGGGGCTGTCGATGACCCCGCTGCAGCTGGCCGGGATGTACCAGACCATCGCCAACGACGGCGTGCGGGTGCAGCCGCGGATCGTCAAGGCGGTCATCGGCCCGGATGGCAAGGCGACGCCGACGAGTGCGCCGCAGCGGACCACCGTCGTCTCGGCGCAGGCGGCGAGGACGGTACGGACGATGCTCGAGGCCGTGGTGGCCAAGGGCGGGACGGCGCCGAAGGCGGCCATCGACGAGTACCGGGTGGCCGGCAAGACCGGCACGGCGCAGCGGCCGAACCCGGCATGCAAGTGCTACTCGGGCGGCGGATACTGGGCGACGTTCGCCGGCATGGCACCGGCGGACAAGCCGGAGCTGGTGATGTCCGTGGTGATCACCGAGCCGCCGGGCGGCGGCGAGGGCGGGTCGGTCGCCGCCCCGCTCTTCCACGACGTGATGTCGTACGCGCTGACCGCCCGCAAGGTCCCGCCGACGGGCACGCCCGTCCCGAACCTGAAGTTGTCTGTGGACTAGGGTTGCCCCCCGTGTCCGGCACCACGCCGCTGCGGCCACTCCGGCCGCGGCCGCACCACCTCGCCGAGCTCGCGACCGGACTCGGCCTGCCGGTTCCGGACCGCGATGCTGTCGTCACCGGCATCACGCACGACTCGTCCGCGGTGCGCCCCGGTGACCTTCTCGCGGCGCTTCCGGGCTCCCGCACGCACGGCGCCCGGTTCGCCGGCGTGGCCGCGGCGGCCGGCGCCACCGCGATCTACACCGACCGCGCCGGGGCGGAGCTTGCCGCCCCGACCAAGCTTCCGGTGCTGGTCGCCGACCAGCCGCGGGTGCTGCTCGGCGCGCTGTCCGCGGCCGTCTGGGGCGACCCGACCGCCGACATGCTCGTGCTGGGCGTCACCG
>Ga0075434_100002739_pt1 | contig 15574 bp, 15 predicted proteins | sample RhiMethybrSRZTD3_FD_75298 | JGI IMG/M metagenome (GOLD analysis project Ga0075434, IMG submission 75298) | Populus rhizosphere microbial communities from Tennessee, USA - Rhizosphere MetaG P. TD hybrid SRZTD3 | ecosystem: Host-associated > Plants > Roots > Rhizosphere > Soil | place: USA... | reverse complement strand
CGGGCGGCCCGCCGCCTCTGGGCGAAGCTCATGGAGGAGCGTTTTCACGCGCGCGATCCGAACTCACTCAAGCTCCGCTTTCACGCGCAGACGGCGGGATCGACCCTCACCGCGCAGCAGCCCCACAACAACATCGCACGGGTCGCGATCCAGGCCCTCGCCGCGGTGCTCGGCGGCTGTCAATCGCTCCACACGAACTCCTTTGACGAGGCGCTCTCTTTGCCGAGCGAAGAGGCGGCCACCGTGGCGCTCCGAACGCAGCAGATCATCGCGTACGAGAGCGGCGTTCCGATGACCGTGGATCCGGTGGGCGGAGCCCAGGCCATCGAGGCGGATACGCTCCGGATCGAGCAGGAGGCGCGGAGCCTGATCGAGGCGATCGACGCGATGGGGGGCGCGGTCCGCGCGATCGAGGCCGGCTTCCAGACCCGCGCGATCGAGCAGAGCGCGTACGAGCATCAGGTGGCTGTGGAACGCGGCGATCGCGTGATCGTCGGCATGAACCGCTTCGTCGATCCCGACGAGCAGCCCACGCCCGCCTTCACCATCGATCCGGATCTCGAGGCGGCCCAGTCCAGGCGCGTCCGGGACTTCAAGGCGTCGCGCGACGAGCCGCGGGCGCGGCACGCGCTCCAGCGACTGGGCGAAGTGGCCCGCCGCGACATGAACCTCACCCCCGGCGTGATCGACGCGATCAAGGCAGGGGCCACTCTGGGAGAGATATCCGATGCGCTGCGACGAATCTATGGCACCCATGACCCGAATGCCTGACGCCCCGTGAATCTCTTCCAGGCAGCCATCCTGGGCGCGATCGAAGGGCTCACCGAATTCCTGCCCGTTTCCTCGACCGGGCACCTGATCCTCGCCGCCCACGCCATGGGTCTGGTCGGCGACGTCATGAACGATTTCGAAATCGTCATCCAAGCGGGGGCGCTTCTGGCGGTCCTGTGGCTGTACCGCGCCCGCGTGGTGGAGGTGCTCGGAGGAATCGCGCGGCCGCGCTCGCCAGGCGGCTCCCTCTTGATGAAGCTCGGGATCGCGTTCCTTCCAGCCGCCCTCGTCGGGCTGGCGTTCCACAAGGCGATCCAGGCCCACCTGTTTGGCCCCCTCCCGGTGGCGATCGCTCTCTTCCTCGGTGGCGTCGTCATGGTGTGCTTCGAGCGCTGGCGGCGAGCGCGCGGGGGGACCCCCGCGTTCGAGAGCGTGGATGCGATTCCGGTGAGCGTCGCTTTCGCGATCGGGCTGTTCCAATGCGCGTCTCTATGGCCGGGGGTTTCACGCGCCATGGTGACAATACTGAGTGCGCTCCTCTTGGGATGCTCCGCGGTCGCGGCGGCGGAGTTTTCGTTTCTGCTCGCGCTCCCGACCCTGGGCGCGGCGACCCTGTTCGACTTCGTCAAGAGCCGGGAGGCGCTCCTGAGCGGCGCTTCGATCGGCCTCGAGGCCACCGCCGTCGGCCTCGCCGTGGCCGCGATCGTAGCGGTGATCGCGATCCGCTCCTTTCTGCGCTACCTCACCCGGCACGGTCTCGAGCCCTTCGGCTGGTATCGCATCATTCTGGGACTGGTGCTCTTCGTCCTCCTATGGCATCACGCGTGGGGATTCCGATGAGCCGCGTGCTGGGCCTCGCCCACGTCGGGATCGCGGTTCGCTCCCTTGAGAGCGCGGTTCCTCTCTGGGTTCGAGCGTTCGGCTTCGACCACGCCGAGACGATCGAATTCGACTCGATGAACCTCCGGATCGCATTCCTGCGAAGCGGCTCTTCGGAGCTGGAGCTCCTGGAACCGACGCAGGCGGATTCCCCGGTGGGCCGATTTCTCGACAAGCGGGGGGAAGGCATCCACCATCTCTCGTTCGACGTTCCTGATCTCGAGCGGGCACTGGAGCAGGCGGCAGCCGCGGGGCTCGAGCTGATCGACCGCACGCCGCGGGAAGGTAGCCATCACACGAAGATCGCGTTTCTCAGCCCCCGCACGTTGAATGGGGTGCTTGTGGAACTGTGCGAACGTAGGTCGATCCCGCGATGATGCGCGCGGCGCTCCTTCTCCTGGCGCTTGCCTGCTCGGGATGCGCCGGCACGTCGCAGGTCCGATCCACGACGGGTCCCGGCATGGGGTTTCTCACGCCGGCCGCCGCCATGGTGCGGCCGCTCGGCGCAGGCGTCACGATCAAGCCGATCTTGACCGCCGGCGATACCCTGTTCTCGAGCCATCCCGGGGCACCCCCCTTCATTTTCGCCGGCCGGGCAGGCGGGCTGGGCGTGCGGGACCGCGGCGACGGGACCGCGGAGGTGTACGCCTCTCACGACGATGCCTGGCTCGAAGGGGTTGAGGGGTCGGCGGTATCACGGCTCGTTCTGGACCTTCGAAACAACGGGATCCTGGCCGCGGATTACCTGCTCCGGCCGGACCAAGGCTACACAGGACTCGCCCACGCGGCCCTGCTGGATGCGCGCGTTGGGTTCCTACGGCCGCATTTCGTGGTGAATGAGCGGGGGAGCCGGCTCCGGACGCGGAGCCCCCTCGCTGCCGCGATCGACGTGATGGGCGAGCAAATCCAGGACCTACCCTGGCTCGGGGCCATGCGGCACAAGAGCACGGCCGCGCTCCCCACGACCGGCGGCAAACTACTCGTCGTGATGACCGGCGGCAGCCTCGGCCAGACAGGCGACCAGCTCTACCTTTACGTCGCCAACTCGGACACCGACGTCCTCACGGGGAACGGCCAGCTCTACGTATTCCGCGTGGATCGGGGGCAAGTCCCTCTGAACGGCCGCAACGCCTCGGGTATCCGCCGCGGCGTGTCGGTGAGCGGGACGTTCGTCCCGATCGATCCCGGCGCCGCACGCTCGCCCGCCACGCTCGAGCCGCTCGTCCAGCAGCTCGGATGCCTCAACTTCGTCAGGCTGGAAGGGATCGCGATCGATAGGGAGAGACTCAACGCGTTCTACTTCACCGATCGGCTGGGATTCGGCTCGAGCGGCATCATCCAGACCGCAGCCGGCGGGGGTCGCCTCTACCACATGACGCTCAACGACTTCGATCCCACACGGGTCGAGAATCTGGAAGTCCTGCTCGATGCCAGCGAGGGGGATGACCTTTTTCGTCCCTCGAGCATCGATACCGACGGGCGCTCCCTGATGATCCAGGAATACCCCGCGGCGCACGGCATCCACCCCTCGCGGATTCTGCGCTACGACCTCCGCTCGCGCACCCTGGAAGCGGTCGCCGAATGCGTCGAGCGAGACAGCAGGGGACGTCTGGTCCCCCGGGGCGTGGGGGGAGAGTGGGAACCGAGCGGGATCACCAGCGTGGGCGACCTGCTCGGAGGGGACACGTGGCTCCTCACCGTGCAGGCGCACACACTCCGGGCCCTCCAAAGCTCAGGGAAATGGGGCGAGGGCGGCCAGCTTCTTCTTCTCCGCGGCGGGCGCTAGTACCCCTCGGGCGGAGGAGGCGGTGGCGGCGGCATCTCCTGATCGGAGTTGGAGCGCGGAGTTGGGAGATTATCCTCCGGTGCGGGGGCCGTCGTCGCCGGTGACCCCGAAACCCCACCCCCCTCGGTGTCGAACGACTCCGTGCCGTTCCGCTGATAGCGTAGCTGGAGCTGGCAGCTGACCTGCTTCGGCGTGCGGATCGAGAACCCGTTGTCCAGGAGAAGCACGACAGGCTCCCCGGGCGGAAGGTCCTGATCCAGGGTCAGGTTCCTCGAACGCTGCGACGTCCAGAACGCCTCCGGCTTCCTGCCGCTCTTCTGCTTGAGCCAGCGGTCGTAATCGCCGGCCCGGAAGAGCCGCACCACGATGTCCTTCTTTCCCTTGGTCGTTACGGTGCCAAAGAGGTGAACCGCTTTGGCGCCGGGCATGCTCATGGGCAGGTCGAGCGCGAAAAACTCGGCCGGACCGACCGTGTAGCTCGAATCCACGATCTCGGCGACGTAACCGTTCCCCTGGCTGGCATGGGCCGGGCCCGCGTCGCTCGCCATGGACGGCGTACCGCTTCCCTCCGGCGCCTGCATCGCGAACGCGCGTCCGACGATCGGGCGGTGTGTGAGAAGCAACACAAGCGCGGCGAGCAGGAGCGCGATGATCCACGTCCCCCGGTGCCACTGCCTCGGATGAATTCCGATGAATCTCATGACGCCTCCCCGGCGGGACTCTACCCCGCCTTACGCCTGCCCTTTGGGTTCGTACTCGCGAAACAGCCTTCCCCATTCCGACTGCATGATCTTCTTCTTTCGCGGAACTCCCACGAAGGGATACCAGTACCCGTCGTGGTACAGACGCGACGCGAAGTAGGACCACGGGACGAGCGGGCTCTGGAGCAGCACCTTCTCCAACGGCTTGAGCGGGCCGTGGTAGATGAGCTTCTGCCCCTTGGACGCGAACGTGTTCTCGTTCCGGTGGAATCCGAGATTCACGCTCGACACGTCGTCGCCCACGATGTCAATGCAGCGCGGATCCCCGTTCCCCAGCTTTGCATCGGTCGCGAGCCGGATGAACTTGATCGTAAGCGGGTCGAAGCCCATGAGCTTCGCCGCCACGGCATCGATCGCCACCTGGTCGCGCGAGGCCAGCAAAAGATTGGCCACATGCGGCCGCATGGCGCGCGGGCCCGGTCCGTCCCCCGCGATGACGCCGTCCATCACCGCGAAGATGCCCGTGTGGATCTCCCTCTGGATCGTGAGGAGGTCCACCAGGGTCTCGTGGATCACGCTGTGCGTCCAATGGCGCTTGAGATGAAGGAGGCCGCCGAAGGCATTCTTCATCGCGCCCGTCATCTCCGTGAAGACGTGGGTCTTGAGCGTCGGCAGGTGGATGATGTTGGTCCCGATCAAGGTTCTCGGGAGCATGAGCCCGTCCGGGTAGACGTCGTTCAAGACGAGCATCTTTCCCTTCGGCTCGTAGCGGATCCAATCGGCCTCGCTCTCCTTGTCGTTCAGCCATACGGAACGGACCCCATATCGGTCCAACACCGGCTCCAGCTTGTTGTTCCGGATGCCAACGTGGGGATCCACGACCACGGTGGAGTTTTGGGCGGCCAGGACGCGGTCGCCCGTAAAACCCAGTTTCTGAAGCTTCCGAATGACGCCCTCGAGCTGCCAGGGGCTCGTCGAGCAGGCGGGATAATAGACGTGCCAGGAGATGTTCACTTTCAAGAGCGTCGTCTTCTCGGGCGAGAGCTCCGCGTTGCAGTCCGCAAGCTCCATCAAGCGGCCGATATCTTCCACGACGGTGGAAGCGCTCGTCCGAAGCACCGCGACCTTGGATTTCACGCTCACCCCTTGCCGTCCTTCGGGTGGAGAACCGAGTTCGCGATCACGATCCTTTGAATCTCCGACGTTCCTTCATAGAGCTCCGTCACCTTGGCGTCACGGTAGTAGCGCTCCACCGCGAATTCCTTCGTGTAGCCGTACCCGCCGTGGATCTGCACCGCTCGATCCGCGGCCATGCGCGCCACCGCGGACGACTTGAGCTTGGCCATCGAGGCATAAGGCCCGTACGGAATATCCTGGTCCTTCATCCAGGCGGCCTGGAGCGTGAGGAGGCGCGCCCCTTCGATCTCGGTTCTCATTTCCGCGATCATCCACTGGATCGCCTGAAAGTCCCCGATCTGGCGGCCGAATTGGTATCGGTCGCGCGCATACCGCGACGCGGCTTCGAGCGAGGCCTGCGCGATGCCGAGCGCCTGCGCCGCGACTCCGATCCGCCCTCCGTCCAGGGTCTGCATCGCGACACGGAATCCACGGCCTTCGTCGTGGAGGCGATTGGATACGGGCACGCGGCAATCCTCGAGGACCAATTCTACCGTGTCCGAGCCCCGAATTCCCATCTTGTCGATGTTCTTTCCGATCTTGAGTCCGGGCGAGTTCCGCTCCACGAGGAACGCGCTGATCCCACGATGCTTGGACTCCTGGCTCGTTCGAGCCAGCAGCACGATCACGTCCGCGTATTTCCCGTTGGTCACGAATGTTTTCGAGCCGTTCAGGATGTATTCGTCGCCGCGCCGCTCGGCCCGGGTGATCAGCGCAGCCGAATCCGATCCGGAGCCGGGCTCGGTGAGCGCGAACGCGCCGAGCGTCTCCTTCGCGAGGCTCGGGAGCCAGCGGGTCTTCTGCTCCTCCGTCCCGAAGCGGGTGATCGGGCCCGCCGCGACCGAGTTGTGAACCGAGACGGTGATGGCCACGGCGGCCGAGGCGCGGGCGAGCTCCTCCATGACGACCACGTAGCCGACGGCGTCCACGCCGACGCCGCCGTACTCCTCCGGAATGAGGAGCGCGAAGAAATTGTTGTCGCGGAGCTTCTTCCGGAGGGATTCCGGAATCTCCTCGGTCGCGTCGATCTGGCGGGCGATGGGTGCGATCTCCCCCTCCGCGAACGCGCGGGTGAGGGCGCGGAGCATTTCCTGCTGCTCCGTCAGATGAAAGTTCATCGCGACCTAGGAATCGGGGTACTCGTAGAACCCCCGGCCGACCTTTCGACCCAAACGGCCGGCCGCGACCATGGTGCGCAGGAGAGGACATGGGCGGTACTTGTCCTCGCCGAATCCCCGTTGGAGGACTTCCATGATATCGAGGCACACGTCGAGGCCGATCAGATCGGCGAGCGCGAGCGGCCCGAGCGGATGGTTCATGCCGAGCTTCATCACCGTGTCGATCGCCTCCCGCGTCGCGACGCCTTCCTGAAGCGCGAAGATCGCCTCGTTGATCATCGGCATCAGAATGCGGTTGGAGACGAATCCAGGACGGTCCTCGACCAAGACCGGCGTCTTGCCGAGCGCCTTGGCCATGTCCATGGTCGCGCGCACGGTCTCCTCCGACGTCTCCAGGCCGCGCACGACTTCCACGAGCTGCATCACGGGAACGGGGTTCATGAAATGCATGCCGATGACCCGCGACGGGCTCCTCGTCGCGGCGGCAAGCTCGGTGATCGAAATGGATGAGGTATTCGTGGCGAGGATCGCATCCGGGGCTAAAACCCGGTCCAGCTCCCGGAACACCGCCATCTTGAGATCCAGGCGCTCGGGCACGGCTTCGACCGCGATCGCGCATTCCGCGAGGGAATCGTCCGGGGCGGCATTTCGGATGCGGCCCAAGACCTGATCGCGAGCCGCGGCGTCGAGGGCTCCCTTCTTGACGAGGCGGTCGAGGCTCTTGCCAATCGAAGCGAGGCCGCGTTTGAGGCTGGCCTCGTCTTTGTCCTGGATCATGACCTGCCGGCCCGCCGCGGCGAACACCTGGGCGATTCCGCTCCCCATGGTGCCCGCGCCGATCACGAGCACCGGGCGGGTCGCCGTCGCGACCGGCACTATACCGCCTCCACGCTCAAGGCGACCGCGTTCCCGCCACCCAGGCAGAGCGTCGCCAGCCCCGTTTTCGCCTTCCGGTCGCGCATCGCATAGAGGAGGGTCGTCAGCACTCTCGCGCCGCTCGCACCGATCGGGTGCCCGAGCGCGACCGCGCCTCCGTGCACGTTGAGCCTCGAGAAATCCCAATCAAGCTCACGGGCGTCGACGATGGCCTGGGCCGCGAATGCCTCGTTGGCTTCGATCAGGTCCCAATCGTTGGGCTTTCTGCCCAACTTCTCGGCCAGGCGCTTGACCGCGACCACGGGGGCATAGAAGACCATCTCCGGCGCCACGCCACCGGTGGCGTATCCGGTCACCCGCGCCATCGGCTGCGCGTGGGTCCGCTGTACGGCCGCGCCCGACATCACCACGACCGCTGAGGCCCCGTCGTTCAACCCGGGAGCGTTCGCGGCCGTCACCGTGCCTTCTTTCTCGAACGCCGGCTTGAGCTTCGCCAGCGATTCCATCGTGGTGTCGGGCCGGGGCCGCTCGTCCACGCAGAAGCACTTCGGTTCCCCCTTCCTCTGCGGAACGAGGACCGGAACGATCTCGTCCTTGAACTTCCCCTCCTTCTGCGCCCGCACCGCCTTCTGGTGGCTCTCCACCGAAAAACGGTCCTGGTCCTCGCGGGTGACCTTGAACTTTCGCGCGATGAGCTCCGCCGCGCTCCCCATGTGGAAGTTGTTGAAGGAGTCCCAGAGCCCATCGTGGATGACGCCGTCGATCAGCTCCCCGTTCCCGAGGCGATATCCCACGCGCGCCTTGGGCAGCATGTAGGGCGCGTTGGACATCGATTCCATACCGCCCGCGACGATGATGTCGGCGTCCCCCGCGCGGATCGCCTGTGAGGCGAGCATCACCGCCTTGAGTCCCGAGCCGCACACCTTGTTCACCGTCATGGCGCCCACCGTATCGGGAATCCCGGCCTTGATGGCCGCCTGCCGGGCGGGCGCCTGGCCGACGCCCGCCTGCACGACGTTCCCCATGAGGACTTCCTCGATCTGCCCGGGCTCGATTCCCGCGCGGCTCACCGCCTCCCGGATCACGACCGCGCCCAGCTCGGGCGCGCGAAGCGTGGAGAGCCCGCCCAGGAACTCGCCGATCGCGGTCCGGCAGGCGCTCACGATGTATGCGTCACGGTCTGCCATTTCAAGATCTCCTTCCTCGATCCAATCGGAAGACGCCCGGCCCATCGCGCAAACCCCGCTACCGCGCGATGCCCTCCGCCTCCCGCAATAGTTCCCGAGCGATGACAAGACGCTGGATTTGGGACGTGCCCTCACCGATTTCCATCAGCTTGGCGTCCCGGAAATAGCGCTCCACGGGATGATCGGTCATGTAGCCCGCCCCGCCGTGGATCTGGATCGCGGTGTCCGCCGCCTTCATCGCCACGGTGGAAGCCATGAGCTTGGCCATCGCGCCATGGCGCGTGATCGGCGCGCCGCGATCCTTCATGCGTGCCGTCTGGTATACGAGGAGCCGGGCCGCCTCGATCTCGGTCACCATGTCGGCGAGGAGAAGCTGGATCGCCTGGAACTCCGCGATCGCCTTCCCGAATTGCCTGCGCTGGCGCGAGTAGCGCAGCGCCGCGTCCAGCGAGGCCTGCGCGATGCCGATCGACATCGCGCCGATCGAGATCCGCCCCCCGTCGAGCGTTTTCATGAATTGGGTGAACCCCTGGCCTTCCTTCCCCTCACGCTCGAGGAGGTTCTCCTTCGGGAGCTTGACGTTTTCGAAGAGCAGCTCGACGGTGTCGCTCGCCCGGTGCCCGAGCTTTTTCTCGCGCGTTCCCGCGCTGAATCCCGGGGTCCCCTTCTCGATGATGAATGCGGAGATCCCTTTCACACCGATTCCCGGGGTCGTGACGGCGGTGAACACGGCGGTCCCGCACACCGAGCCGTTCGTGATGTAGATCTTGCGGCCGTTGACGACGTAATGGTCCCCCTCGGCCACCGCGCGGGTCTTGGTGCCGCCGGCGTCGGAGCCCGCCTCCGGCTCCGTGAGACCGAATGCGGCGAGCTTCTCGCCGGAACATAGCGCCGGGAGATATTTCCGCTTCTGCTCCGCCGTGCCGAAATTGTAAATGGGGGAGGTGCCCAGCGAGACATGCGCCGCCAGCGTGATTCCGGTCGAGGCGCACGCGCGGGAGATCTCCTCCACCGCGATGACGTAGGAAAGGGTATCGAGGCCCAAGCCGCCGTACTCTTCCGGGAAGATCATCCCGAAGAGGCCGAGCTCGCGCATCTTCTTCACGTTGTCCCAGGGAAACTCGTTCTGCTCGTCGTATCGCGCCGCCTTGGGCGCCACCTCTCCGTCGGCGAACTCGCGAAGCATGTCGCGCAAGCGGGTCTGCTCCTCGGTCAGCTCGTAGAGGTCGTTGGATCTTGTCTCCGCCATCGTCTCCATCCGGGCCCTCGCGCCGGTCAGACCGGCATCTCGCAGACTTCCTCGACCATGAGCTCCGCGTCGGTCGATTTCAGAATTTCATCCACGGTGACGCCGGGCGCTCGCTCTTGAAGCTTGAGCCCCTGCGGGGTGACCTCCATGACCGCGAGATCGGTGATGACGAGATCGACCACTTTCTTCCCCGTGAGCGGCAACGAGCACTTCTTGAGAATCTTGGAGCTCCCGTCCTTGGCGGTATGAAGCATCGTCACGACGACCCGTTTCGCCCCCGCGACGAGATCCATCGCCCCGCCCATTCCCTTGACCATTTTCCCGGGAACCATCCAGTTGGCGAGGTTACCATCCTGGTCCACTTCCATCGCGCCGAGGATCGTGAGGTCCACGTGGCCCCCGCGCACCATCGCGAAGGAGTCGGCGCTCGAGAAAAAGGACGCGCCCGGGAGCACGGTCACGGTCTCCTTCCCGGCGTTGATCAGGTCCGCGTCCTCTTCCCCCTCGATCGGGTAGGGACCGACGCCCAGGATTCCGTTCTCGGACTGCAGCGTAACCTGGATTCCGGGCGGGATATGGTTCGCCACCAGCGTCGGCATCCCGATCCCGAGATTGACGTAGAAACCGTCCTTAAGCTCGAGCGCTGCTCTTCGGACGATTCGTTCTCTTTTCAATTCGCTTGGGTCCATACGTCCCCTGGAAAATGGTGTCGACGAAGACTCCGGGCGTGATGACCGTATCGGGGTCGATCGTTCCGGGCTCGACCAGCTGCTCTACCTCGGCGACCGTGTGCTCGGAGGCGGTCGCGAACACGGGGTTGAAATTTCGCGCGGACATGCGGTACACGAGGTTTCCGCTGCGATCCCCTTTGTATGCTTTCACGAACGCGAAGTCGCCGCGGATCGGCATCTCCAGCACGTACTCCCGCCCGTGCATGACTCGGAGCTCCTTGCCCTCGGCGACCACGGTGCCCACGCCGGTGGGGGTGTAGAACCCGCCGATCCCGGCGCCCCCGGCGCGCACCCGCTCGGCGAGGGTCCCCTGCGGGACCAGCTCGACCTCCAGCTCGCCGCTCAAGAACTGGCGCTCGAAGATCTGGTTCTCGCCCACGTAGGTCGAAATCATTTTTCGAATTTGCTTCGTCTGGAGCAGGAGCCCCAGGCCCCAGTCGTCGACCCCGGCATTGTTCGAGACGCAGGTCAGGTCTTTGACGCCGGAATCGCGCAGGGCGAGGATCAGATTCTCGGGGATGCCGCAGAGCCCGAACCCGCCGAAGAGGATCGTCGCGCCGTCCCGGACCATGGCCCTCTCCAGGGCCTCGCGCGCGCTCCGGACGACCTTGTTCATCGCGCGGAACCAGCCTGCGCGGAGCGCTTGTCTCGGGACACGCTTCGGATGTAATCGATGATCGCGGTCGTCGGAGTGCCCGGCCCGAACAGCTCCCCGACGCCCGCCTGTTTCAGCGCGGCCATGTCCTCCTTCGGGATAATCCCGCCCCCCGTGAGGAGCACGTCGCCGATTCCCTTCTCACGCATCAAGGCGAGCACGCGGGGGAAAAGCGTCATGTGGGCGCCCGAGAGAATCGAGAGCGCGACCGCGTCGACGTCTTCCTGGATCGCAGCCTGGACGATCATCTCCGGAGTCTGGTGAAGGCCTGTGTAAATCACCTCGAAGCCCGCGTCGCGCATCGCGCTCGCGACTACCTTGGCTCCGCGGTCATGCCCGTCCAGCCCCGCCTTCGCGACCAGCACCCGGATCTTCTTCGCCATGAATTCCTCGTTCTCCTAGAAGACCGCGGGCTCGCGGTAGACGCCGTAAGCCTCGCGAAAGACGTCGGAGATCTCGCCGAGCGTCGCGTACGCCCGGACGGCGTCGAGCACGAACGGCACGAGGTTCTTGTCGCTCATGCACGCGTCGCGCAGAGCGCCCATCGCGCGCTCCCAACGCGCCGCGTCGCGGCGCTCCCGCACCGCGCGCACGCGCTCGATCTGGCGCCGCTCGATCTCCGGATCGATCTTGAGAACCGGAATGGAAACCTCCTCCTCGCCACCAAAGCGGTTGACCCCCACGATGGTGCGGCGGCCTTCCTCGACCTGCATCTGGAATCGATAGGCCGAATCGCCGATCTCCTTCTGCGGAAATCCCCGCTCCACGGCCTGGATGATCCCCCCCATCTCGTCGATACGCCGGAGGTATTCCATGGCCTCCTCCTCCATGCGATCGGTGAGGGCCTCGACGAAATAGGACCCTCCAAAGGGATCCACCACGTTCGTGACGCCCGTCTCGTGCGCGATGATCTGCTGGGTGCGGAGCGCGACGGTCGCGGCCTCCTCGGTCGGAAGCGCCAGGGTCTCGTCCATGGAGTTCGTGTGCAAGGACTGCGTCCCGCCGAGCACGGCGGCCAGGGCCTGGATCGCGACCCGCGCGACGTTGTTGAGCGGCTGTTGCGCGGTAAGCGAGACGCCCGCGGTCTGCGCGTGGGTCCGAAGCATCCAGCTGCGCGGATTCTTCGCATGGAAGCGGTCGCGCATGAGCTTCGCCCAGATGCGTCGGCCGGCCCGGAACTTGGCGATCTCCTCGAAGAAGTCGTTGTGGACGTCCCAGAAGAAGGAGAGCCTTTGCGCAAAGGCATCGACGTCCATGCCGCGCTTCAGACACTCCTCCACGTAGCCGATCCCGTCGGCGATGGTGAAGGCAAGCTCCTGCACCGCGGTCGCGCCCGCCTCGCGGATGTGGTAGCCGCTGATCGAAATCGAATTCCACTTGGGCATGTGCTCGGCGCACCACTCGATCATGTCGACGCAGATCTTGACCGAGGGACGCGGCGGGCAGATCCACTCCTTCTGTGCGATGAACTCCTTCAGCATGTCCGCCTGGACCGTCCCGCCGAGCTTCTCGGGCGGAATGCCCTGCTCCTCGGCGACCGCCACGTACATCGCCAGGAGGACGATCGCCGGGGCATTGATGGTCATCGACGTCGTGACCTGATCGAGCGGGATGCCCCGGAAGAGAATCTCCATGTCCTCGAGCGTGGAAATCGCGACCCCCTCGCGTCCGACCTCCCCAAGCGCCATCGCGTGGTCCGCGTCGTAGCCCATCAGGGTCGGCATGTCGAACGCGGTCGATAGACCCGTCATGCCTTGAGCGAGGAGGTAGTGGAAACGCTGGTTCGTGTGCTCCGCGGTTCCGAAGCCCGCGAACTGGCGCATCGTCCAGACACGAGTGCGGTACATCTCAGGATGGAGGCCGCGCGTGAAGGGAAACTGACCGGGCTTGCCCAGCCGTTCTTCGAGGCCGGGGTTCACGTCTCCGGGCGTGTAGAGCGGCCGAACCGGGATACCGGAGAGGGTCTCGAAGAGCGGCGCGGGCACGGGTGCCTCCGCGGTTTCCGGAGCGCGCGCCTTCGGCGCGGCTTCGGCGCGCCCGGCTTCGGGCTCGGCGCGCGTCGTCGCCGTATCAGTTCGGGCTGCGTTCGCCATGGTCCGTCATCCTTTCGATTAGATCCCGCGCCGCGCGATACGGGGAAATCGTTCCGTGAAGCACCTGATCCGCCGCCCGGTCCAGGAGCGCACCCAAACCCTTCCGTTCCCAGGCCCCTTCGAGAAGCCGCTCACGCACCGCGTTCTTCAGTCGGGCACGGATCTTCTCGCGGCGGAGCCCTTCCGACACGCCGGGATCCCCGAGGTGGGCCTGGTGCTTCTCGATCGCCTCGTTCAGCTCCTCGATCCCCTGCCGTTCCGTGGCGACCGTCTTCACGATCGGCGGCCGCCAAGGCGCCGGAGGGCGCAACCCGAGCGCCGAGCGGATCCCGGCGGCGAGCTGATCCGCGCCTAAGTGGTCCGCCTTGTTCACGACGAAGATGTCGGCGATCTCCATCAATCCCGCCTTCAGGGATTGGATCGCGTCCCCTGACTCGGGAGTCAGGACCACCACGGTGGTGTCCGCGGCCTGAGCCACATCCAGCTCCGACTGCCCCACGCCCACCGTCTCGATCAGCGTGAGGTCGCTCCCCCACGCGGAAAGCAGCTCACACAGCTCTTCGGTTCGCGCCGCAAGCCCTCCGAGACTGCCTCGGGTGGCCATGCTGCGAATGAAAACACCGGGGTCGGTCGAAAGCTCGCTCATGCGGACGCGGTCCCCGAGAATCGCACCGCCGGTATAAGGGCTCGTCGGGTCGACCGCGATCACCCCCAGCCGCCGCCCCTGGCGGCGCAGGAGGAGGGCCATTTCGGCGACCAAGGTGCTCTTTCCAGCCCCGGGTGGACCGGTGATCCCGACGCGGGGCGCCGGGGGCCGGGCCCCGTAAACCTCATCCAGAAGGGCATCCGCCCCGGGAGCGCCGTTCTCGACCATGCTCATGGCGCGGGCGAGGGATCGCGCGTCTCCGCGCAGCAAATCGTGGACCAGGGTAGACGAAAGAGACGCCGATTCCTCGCTCCGTTTCGGAGCCGTCAATATTCCATCCCGGCGCGCGATTCGATACCTTTCCGGTAGTGGTGCTTGATCTCGCGCACCTCGCTCACCGTGTCGGCAAGCTCCACCATCGCCTCCGGCGCGCTCCGTCCGGTCCAGATCATGTCCATCCACTTGGGACGCGCCTTTGCCAGCGCCAGAACTTCCTCTACGGGAACCAGCCCGAAATCCGCGACGACGTTGACCTCATCCAGGATCAGGAGGTCGTGCTTCGCGGCGCGCACGATCTCCCACGCCTTGTCGAGCCCCTGACGCGCAAGCTCGCGGTCTTTGGGGTCGGGATTCTTCGGGTCCACGAACGCGACCCGACCGAACTGCCAAACTTCCACCCGCGGCAGCGATCGGAGCGTATCCAGCTCCCCGTAGATGCGCCCCTTCATGAACTGGACGATCGCGATCGAGAATCCGTGACCGTGCGCGCGCAGGGCACACCCGAAGGCCGACGTGGTCTTTCCCTTGCCGGGTCCGGTGATGACGAGCAGCACGCCTTGGCGGGTCTCACGGCCTTCACCTGGCTCGAGCGATCCCTCTGCGGCAACGTCATTTGCGGCGGTTTTGGGCATCAAGACATGTTACCACCCGGTCTACGGGGGTGTCAATCGGCTGAGGATCGACTCCGCCACTTGAAATGCGGACCGCGGGCGCCCGATCGCACGGGCATTCGCCTTCATCCGTTCCAGGTCAGCGCGGTTGGAGAGAAAGTGCGCCAGCCGGACCCTGAGCTCGAAGAGGTCGTGGACGCGCACCGCGGCGCCGGACTCTTGCAGGTAGTCGACGTTTCTCTCCTCCTGGCCCGGAATCGGTCGGAGCGCCACGATCGGAACCCCGCGCGCCATGGCCTCGCTCGACGTGAGGCCCCCGGCCTTGCCGATGAGAAGATCCGCGGCCTCAAGAAAGAGGTGCACGCGATCCGTGAACCCGTGGATCTGGATCCGCCGCTCCTGCCCCGCCACGAGCTTCGCCAGCCTGAGCCGCAGCGCATCATTCCTTCCCGCGATCACGAGGGCCTGAACGCTCTCCGGGAGCCTGAGCACCGCCTCGACCATCTCCTCCATGGGCCCCCATCCGAATCCGCCCCCCATCAGGATGAGCGTGAGCCGATCCGGGTCCGGGTCGAGTCCGAGCGTACGCCGCGCGGCCTCCATCCCGACGGCGGTCGCGAACTTGGGATCGATGGGAATGCCCGTTACCTCGATGCGATCGGCATGCACGACGCCCGTCGCGACCAGCTGCTCTTTCGCGGATTCGGTCGCGACGAAGTAGTGGTCGATGCCCGGGTAGACCCAGATCGGGTGGATCGAGAAGTCGGTCACCGCGCAGTAGACCGGGACAGCAACCAATCCGCGCTCGCGAAAGAG
>Ga0075434_100002738_pt1 | contig 15575 bp, 14 predicted proteins | sample RhiMethybrSRZTD3_FD_75298 | JGI IMG/M metagenome (GOLD analysis project Ga0075434, IMG submission 75298) | Populus rhizosphere microbial communities from Tennessee, USA - Rhizosphere MetaG P. TD hybrid SRZTD3 | ecosystem: Host-associated > Plants > Roots > Rhizosphere > Soil | place: USA... | reverse complement strand
GACGCCCAGCCATAACGAGAACAGCAGCGTCAGCGCGGTCACGAACAGACGCACCTTGATGGAGGAGCCCTTCATTGTCACGAAAACCCCGACGGGCGGCGCGAGGATCGCGCTCGGGAATGACAACATCAGAAAGGCGTATAGCAGGAACAACGCTCCGCTCAACACAAAGCGGCCCTCCAACGCAGAGTAATCGGCGATACCGAGACCCATCAGATACGTGTTGGTGACAAGGAGGCCCAGAACGTAGAGCAAGGCGACCGTCAGTGTCCCGCCTTTGATGACAAGTTCTACGATTCCGGCCAGACGGGTGTCAGCTTTGTTCGCCTCTCCGTTCACGTGACGCCTCCGGTGAGCTGGAAGGCGCGCAGCATAGCACGAAGATCTTCCGTGACCTGCGCTGTCCGACCCGTCGTCGTAGAATGGGCGCCATCCCGTGGCGCCCGTTCCTTACGATCTTTCCACGCAAGACGCCGTAGCCTGGCTGCGTGAGCTGCCGGGTGAGTCGGCGGATCTCGTCATCACCGATCCGGCCTACGAATCGCTCGAGAAGCACCGCGCCGTCGGCACGACGACGAGGCTGAAGCACAGCAAGGCCTCGAGCAACGACTGGTTCAAGATCTTCCCGAACGCGCGGTTTGGCGAGCTGTTTCGCGAGCTCCACCGCGTGCTTCGCAACGACACGCACTTCTACCTCCTCTGCGACGCCGAGACGATGTTTGTGGCCAAGCCCGAGGCGGAGCAGGCGGGGTTCAGGTTCTGGAAGCCGATCGTGTGGGACAAATGCACCATCGGCATGGGCTACCACTATCGGGCGCGGTACGAGTTCGTTCTGTTCTTCGAGAAGGGGAAGCGACGGCTGAACGATCTCGGAATTGCGGACATCATCACGGTCCCGAGGATTCGCGGCGGATACCCGGCAGAAAAGCCGCCGGAGCTCGCCGAGGTGCTCATTCGTCAGAGCTCTGAACCCGGCGAGGTGGTCGTCGATCCGTTCATGGGCGCCGGCAGCGTCGGCGTCGCGGCCGGGCGCCTCGGACGGCGGTTTCTCGGCAACGATCTGAATCCGGAGGCGGTGAAAATCGCCTCGCAGCGCCTGCGCGAGTTCGGCGAGGGACACGTGCCGCCCGAGATTGCGGGCGCGGTCCCCGAGCAGCCTGACCTGCTGGGTTCGCTCGCCCCGCGCACATGAAGGGCAGCGAGTACGCCGACTCCGTCGCGTCTTACCTGTGCCGACGTTTCGGTTCACGGTCGCTGAAGGTGTACCGGGAAATCGAAGTCGGCAAAACGCTTCACGGCAAGAAACGGCGCGTCGATATCTTCTGCGTCGCCGAGGACACTCAGAAAGCCTTCGTCATCGAGTGCAAGTTCCAGGATACGAAGGGCACCGCGGACGAGAAAATCTCCTACGCCCTCGATGACATCGTCGCGCTCCCCATTTCGGGCTGCATCGCGTATGCGGGCCAGGGGTTTTCGGACGGCGTGCGCCACCGGCTGGCGTCATCGCCGCACGCGGCGTATTGCTCTCCAGCCGACGGGCAGACGGAAACGAGCTCGGAGACCTCGGAACTGGATCAGATGCTCGCGGTCCACTTCGGCTGGTGGGACGTGCTGGTCGAGAAGAAGAAGCCGGTCCCTCAGGCGGCGCCGAGCAGCGGGCAGCTTGCGGTGAACTGGGAGCTGCTGCACACGGAAGAATAACGTCAAGCATGTAGGTCTCCGTCTGATAGATCGTAAGGTGTGCCTGCGTACAATTCGGCGACCATGGCTCGACGCCAGGGGGGCTGACACAAATGGCTTTCATCTACGAGATTCTCGCGAGGTTCGATGGAATTCTGCGATCGTTCGTTCAAGTTGCTGAACCCTACATTCGCCTCGGCGAGCTGATCGCCTTGCTCCTGGCCATTGTCGCCCTGGTGTTTGCGTACCAGCAGTACGTGGACTCGCGTGAGCTGATGAACCAGGCGCGCGGACAGCAGGACGCGCTGACGTCCGTGATATCGAGCGCCTCGGATCACGCGGAAGCGCTCAAGAAGATCAGCGAACATCAGGATGCCCGTTTCGAAGACATGCTGCGCAAGGCCGAACTTCAAACAGTCAGGCTGGAAATGCTCGCAAACGCGCTTCCCACCAGGTTCGTCGGAACATTTCCCGGCAACCTGCGCGATGTGACGGAGTTGGTCAAGAGGACGCGGCGACGTTTAGTTGTCCTGATTGATTTCTGCGGCTATGGATACTATTCGGATCCACATGCGTTCCGGGAGTATTACCAGGGTTTGCGGCAACTGACGGTCGCCCAGAACAAAGAGCTGAAGATCATTTGCTACAACCGTCGCGCGGGAAAAGACGCCGTTGAATTCCAATTCCCGCGAGGCGCATTCGCTGAAGAGCAGCGGAGTGCCGCGTTCAGCCATTTCTATCGACAGTGTTTTCCGCGCCTGTCGGAGCCCTCCGCCTGGGAGGAATTCGATCGCGAGAGCTGGGGCTATGAAGAGGACTACCGGCAGAACCTGCACCTGGCGGGTGCCGCCATTCTAGAGACCGACAGCCGATTGCCCTTTCTTGCGTGGATACGGGATCACGATGAGGCCATCGTCTCGTTTCAGAACCTGACCAAATTCGGCGACTTCTCCTTTCGCACCAGCGATCCGGAGTTCGTCAAGTTCTTTCGAACACAGATCGATGAGATATCAGCGAAGCCGTATGTCGCCGTTTCAGCTCCTCGGCCTCCGCTTCTGGTCGAACCTCACCCGAGCGTATCTGAAGCATCGGCACCTTTAACCTGACCCTACGGCACGCGCGCGGCGACGACCGGCACGTGCCACACACCGTAGCCGGACGGGTCGCGAATGGTTGCGATCATGTCCTCGAAGTGCGCAGTGAACTCCTCGCGCCCAATCGACGAGTGCTGCGACACCGTATCCGCGAACCCGTCGCGCCACGCTTCCCAGATTGCCGCGAACGTCTCGCGAGGCACCCGCAGCGGATCGACGACGACGTAGTCGATCGTGATGTGCGTGAAACCGAGGCGGCGCAGGATGCCGTAGGTCTTGCGTCCGATGCGCAGGTCCGTGCCAATCGCGTCGCCGAACTGCCGCGGACCGCGGCTCCAGAAGTCGTCGGGATCCACCCGGCGCGGCTCGAAGTTGATCATCAGGTAGTCTTCGGCGATCAGGTGCAGCCATCCGCCTCGCGTCGTCACGCGCGCGAGCTCCGCGATGACGCGGTCGGGATGCGGGATCGCCTGCAGCACGTGGCGACAGACCACGAGATCGAAGGTCTTGTCCGGCAGCCCCAGCTCGAAGATGCTGCGGTGCTCGAACCGCGTCCGTTCGCCGAATTCGGCGCATCGCGCCCGCGCGCGGTCGAGATGCGCGTCGATGACGTCGACGCCGAGCAGCCGCGCGCGATCGAACAGGCGCGCCAGTCGCATCGAGATTTCACCGGTCCCGCAGCCTGCGTCGAGGATGTAGGCGCCGCCCGGCAGATCGTAGCGCGCGAACAGCGGTTGCTCCTGCGGCCAGATGGCGTCGGCCTGCGCCGACAGCGTGCGGACCATCGATTCGTCCGCCATTTCCCTGGCCTGCGGATTCAGAGGATCGGCCATCCCACTATTGTCGCCCGTGGATCGAGCGGAGGTGTAGACTCCCGCGCAGAGGAGGCTTTATATGCACCGATTCGCGGTGATTCTGGCGTCGGCAGTCGTGCTCTCGGTCGCGATCGGCTCCGCGCAACAGACCTCGAGCGGGCCCTACAAGGTGATCAAGACCGCGAGGGTCGGCGGCGAGGGCAATTGGGACTACATCTACGCTGACGTCGCCGGACGGCGACTCTATATTCCCCGGCGCGCGCCCGCGATTCCACCCGGAGCCGAAGGCGCCCCCTCGGGTATTCGCACGCGGCTGACGATTTTCAATCTCGACACGCTCGAACCCGTGGGCGAGATCGACGGCATCGGCGGCAACGGAACCGCCGTCGATCCGAAATCGGGCCACGGCTTCACCAGCAGCAAGCCCGTGTCGATGTTCGACACGAAAGCGATGAAGCTGATCAAGACGATCGACGTCAACCCTGCCTCGCAACCGGACGGCATCTACTTCGACTCGTACAACGAGCGCGTCTACGTCTTCAGCCATCCGACGAAGGATGCCACCGTCATCGATGCGAAGGACGGTACGGTGCTCGGCACGATCGATCTCGGCGGTGTGCCGGAACAGGGTGTCTCCGACGGTAAAGGCACGCTCTATGTCGTCATGCAGGATGCGCAGGGCGGCGTTGCTGTCGTAGATGTCAAGACGATGAAGACGACGACCCACTATCCGTTCGGTGACAAGGCCGGCGGCTGCAACGGACTCACACTGGACAACAAGAACCACGTGCTGTTCGCCGCGTGCGCGAGATCGGGCAACCCGGCCGACAATCCACCGATGCCGCGGATGGTGATCCTGAGCGCGACCGACGGAAAGATCCTGACGACCCTGCCGCTCGCCGGCGGCTCGGACGGCGCGTCGTTCAACCCATCGACGATGGAAGCGTTCAGCTCGCATGGCAACGGCACGATGACCATCGTCAAGGAGACGAGCCCGACGACGTTCGAGGTCGAGGAGAACCTGGACACGATGAACTTCGCGCGGACCCACGCGTTCGACAGCAAGACGGGGCATCTGTTCGTGATGGCCGAGGAGCGCGGGCCGGCGCCGCCGACGCCGCCGGGCGGACGCGCCGGGCGCGGCGCGGCCGTCCCGGGGACGTTCACGATCCTGATGATTGGAAAGTAGCGAGCGATCCAATCGTCGCGTGCGCTCGCGGTCCCGGCACGACGCACGCGATAATGGCGGCGCATGCTCGTGATGCTTGGGCTCGTCGCCCTCGCAATCGTTCTGCTGCCGATCGTCTCGTTCGTGCGGACGCTGCAGATTGGCCGCCAGCTCGACGACGTGCGGCGCCGTCTCCACGATCTGGAGCGCCGCATCGATAACGTGGAGCCGGCGGCGCCGCCGCGTGCGACGCCGCGCCCGGTGGTTCCGCCACCAGCAGTGTCGCCGCCGAACATTCAGCCACCGGTCATTGCGCCGCCCGTCATTGCGCCGCCCATCATTCGGTCCGCGCCCGTTCCACCCGTCTCCGACGTGCGCGATCTCGACCTCGAGGAACGCATCGGCGGCCGCTGGCTGCAGCATGCCGGCCTCATCGTCCTGCTGCTCGGCATCGCATTTTTCCTGCGCTACGCGTTCGACCACGAATGGCTCTCGCCCGCGGTCCGGATCGCCCTTGGCGGCATTGCGGGCGTTTCGATGTGCTGGGGCGGCGTGCGCCTCGCCGCACGCTATCGCGCGTACGGGTTGCTGCTCAGCGGCGGCGGCATCGCCGTCCTTTATTTATCCCTCTATGCCGGGCTGAATCTCTACGCGCTCTACGGGCCGGAGGTCGCGTTCGCCATGCTGGTGGCGGTCACGATTGCCGCCGCGGCGCTTGCCGACCGCACGGGCTCGCAGGCGATCGCGGTGATCGCTGTCTGCGGCGGCTTCGCAACACCCTTCCTTGTCGGCGGTCGCGGCGACCAGCAAATCCGCCTCTTCTCGTACGTGGCGCTGCTCATCGCGTCGACGATGTACCTGGCGCATAGAAGACAGTGGCGCTGGCTGAATGTCGTGAGCCTGGCGCTCACGATGCTGACGGTTGCCGCGTGGGCGGACACGTATTACACGGACGCGAAGTACTTGAGGACCGAGCTGTTCCTGACGCTTTACTGCGCGATGTTCATCGACATCATCCGGCGCTCGTGGAGCAGGTCGCCCGACGCCGCGTTGTTTGTCTCCTCCTTGATGCTCGGCCCGCTCGCATATCACGTGTGGTCTGTCGTCACCCTGACGCCACACGGCCTCGCGTTTCTGATTTACCTCATTGCGTTCACGGCGCTCACCGTGATGCTGAGCGTCCATGAGCGCTCGACGCTCGTGCGCGCCGCGTCGTTCGTTGCGACGGCGCTGCCGATGGGTGCATGGATCCAGGCGCATCATTGGCGCGGCTGGGTGCTGACGTCGTGCGCGGCGATCGCCGGTATCTACGCGACGCATCTTGCCGCGCAACTGCGAGCCGTGACGGGCGATGAGGAGTTCGACGAGCGCGAGGTGGCGCTGCTGCACGCCACGGGTGTCGGCGTCTATGTGGCGCTCTATCAGGTCCTCGTCGACACGTTGTCCATTGAGGCGCTCGCCGGTCTCGCGATGCTGCTGGCGGTGGTGAACGCCGCGATCTGGGCGGTGTTCCGCCGCGTCGCGCCGATCCGCGCGCTGCACTGGCTCGGCGTCGCCTTCACCCTCGTCGCCACGGCCGTGTGGCTGCAGTTCGGTGGTCCATGGGCTGTCGCAATCTGGGCGACGGAAGGCGCGGTGGTCTTCTGGATGGCGTTACGGGCCGACAGCCGTTGGCTTCGAGCCGGCGCATGGGTGCTGCTTGCGCTGGCGGCGTTCAGATGGGGACAGTCCGACATCCAGCAGACGACGACGTCGTATCAGATTCTGCTGAACGCGCGCGCCATGACGGGTCTCTACCTCGTTGCCCTGCTGTATTTCGCCGCATGGAAAGGCAAGGCCGTCGAGCGTTCCGTGCTGATGATTGCGGCCTGCATCCTCACCGTCATCGTCATGTCGAGCGAGATCGTCTCGTTCTGGAATCTCAGAAGCGGGAGCGTGGATGCGCTCGTTGCGCGCGAAATGATGCTGTCCGCATCGTGGGTGGCGTACGCGGCCGTACTCGTCGTGCTCGGGATGCGCAGGAAGTACGCGCCGATCCGGTATTTCGCAATCGCGCTGTTCGGGATCGCGCTGCTGAAGGTGTTCTTCGTCGATCTCGAGACGCTCGGCGGGATCTACCGCGTGGCGGGCTTTCTCGTTGTGGGGTTGATCCTGCTTGTCGTGTCGTTCCTCTATCAGCGGAACGCCGCGAACGAGAGGACGACGAGCCCGCCTTCACCGGAAGCTTCGGCGGGTCCGCCGTAGCCTTGGCGGAGGCGGAACGGCCGCCCCGCGTTATTTCGCCGCGGCGATGGATCTGACGGCGATCTTTTTCGTCTTCGGGTCGAGCGTGCCGGTGACCGTCACCTTCTGCGCGGCGAACTTCTCCGGCGTCTTCTGATCGCTCAGCTCGTAGACGTTGGTCCCGTCGTAGAGCACGTACGTGGCGCCGTGCGCGGCCACGCACGCCTTGACGCACTCGGCATCTGTCGGGCCCATCTGCATCTGCGAGTGATCGGCCTTCGCGCACATGTTGTCGGTGATAGTCCCGACGAAGGTCTGCGGTTTGCCCTGCGCCGCGGAGAGCGACGCGAGGGCAACCACCGCACCGGCCAGCAAGATCTGAAACCCGAAACCTGACAGCTGATACCTGAGACCCGACACCTGATACCTGATACCTGACACCTGATACCTACCTATTCACCGGGCGTCATCAGATGGGCCGTCGTCGTGCCCGCATTCATGATCCACACGCCGCCGCCCCTGCCGTTCTCAGGCAGCCCCATTGACGCCTGCGTCGCGCCGGGAACCGCGATTGTCATGTGCGTGCGCGCCATTTCCTTGCTCGGTCCCATCAGGTGATACCAGACGGATCCGAACACGGGCTTCACGCGCGTGCCCGCCTTCTCCTGTTCCATCAGCTTTGCCTCGGACTTCATCTTGTCGCCGAGCGCCTCGGCCTCGAGGTTCTGCTTGACGCGAGGAAGGTTTCCCTCCGCCGTGCACTCGAGCGAGAACGGCTGCTGCAGCGGGAAGCCGGAACGGTCGTAGCAGACCAGCCCGTTTTTCGCGGGTCGCAACGTGTCGTAGGTGTGGTCGGGCTTCCACTTCACGACGCCCGCGTCGGCGCGCAGGTTGGCAGGCAGCGCGAGCAGCGGCGTGTCGATGTCCGGCGTCTGCGCGAAAGCGCTCGTGGACGCGGCCGCGAGACCGAGGACCAGCAGGGCAATACGTTTCATAGGGAACCCTCCAAGCAGCAGAGGATAGCACGCCCGTATCCGGTGTAGATCTAACGTGTGGCTGACGACATCCTGCTCGGAAAAGGCGAACATCAGGTTTTTCTCCGCGCGAAATACGCGAACCGCCACGGGCTCGTCTCGGGCGCGACAGGCACGGGGAAGACCGTGTCGCTCCTGGTCATCGCCGAAGGGCTCTCCCGCATCGGCGTTCCCGTCTTCATCGCGGATGTGAAGGGAGACGTGGCGGGTCTCGCGATGCCTGGCGACGTGACGCCGAACGTCGAAAAACGCGCGCGCGAGGTCGGCATCGCCAATTTCGCGCCCGAAGCGTCGCCTGTTGTCTTCTGGGATCTCGAGGGCAAGGCCGGTCATCCAGTTCGCACGACGGTGAGCGAGGTGGGCCCGGCGCTGCTCGCGCGGATGCTCGAGCTGAACGACGTTCAGGCCGGTGTGCTGGACATTGTTTTCAAGCTGGCGGACGAACAGGGCCTGCTGCTGCTCGACCTGGATGATCTTCGCGCGTTGCTCACGCTCGTATCCGAAAAGCGGGCCGAAGTCTCGCAGCGGTATGGCCTCGTCAGCGAGCAGTCGGCCGCCGCGATTCAACGCGCGCTTCTGCGGGTCGAGAGCGACGGCGGAAAGCAGTTCTTCGGCGAGCCTGCGCTCGAGCCGCGCGACCTGCTCCGCACCGATCTGACGGGCCGTGGCATCGTCAGCATCCTCGCCGCGGATCGCCTCGTCCTCAGGCCGCGCCTGTATTCCACGTTTCTTCTCTGGCTGCTGTCCGAGCTGTTCGAACAGCTTCCCGAGGTGGGGGATCTCGAACGGCCGAAGCTCGCCTTTGTCTTCGACGAAGCGCACCTGCTGTTCGACGATGCGCCGCCGGCGCTGCGGCAGCGAATCGAGCAGGTCGTCAGACTGATCAGATCGAAAGGGGTCGGCGTCTACTTCTGCTCGCAGTTCCCGGACGACGTGCCGGGAGAAATCCTGGGGCAGCTTGGCAATCGCATTCAGCACGCGCTCCGCGCGTTCACGCCGCGCGATCAGAAAGCGGTGAAGACGGCCGCCGAGACGTTCGTGCCGAATTCGAGGATCAACGTTGCGCAAGCCATCTCGCAGCTCGCCGTCGGCGAGGCGCTCGTGTCGACCCTGCAGGAGAAAGGTGTTCCGATGCCTGTCGAGCGCGCGCTGATGGCGCCGCCGCGTTGTCGCATGGGGACGATTACCGCCGATGAACGCGCGGCCGTCATGGCGCGCAGCCCTATCGCCGGAAAGTACGATGCCGCCGTGAATCGCGAGTCGGCGTACGAGATTCTCGCGCGCCGGAGAAGTGACGTCGCCGCGGCGCCAGCACCCAAGGAGGCGCCCGCCGCCGGCGGCAAACAGAACGACGTCCTGCACGATTGGCTGTGGGGCACCGGCCGTCGTCAGGGGATGGTGGAAGCGATGGCCAAACAGGCGGCCCGTACCATGGGCGGCCAGCTTGGCCGTCAAATCCTGCGCGGCGTGCTCGGCGGCATTGCCGGCAGCAGCCGGCGTCGCTAGTCGGTACGAGAACCCGATCCCCACCGAGGCGACGAGCTTCTGCTGCTCGCCTCCGAGCGAACGAGGTGCGAGTCGAGGTTGACTCGGACGCAGAGGCGTCGTTAGGCTGCAGCTACCATGAGCACAGTGCTGCCTGCCGCGGCCGCAGGCGATCGTGTTTCGTCTCGCCCGTTTCGGACGTTGCCGTCCGATCACCGGTTTTTCAGCGTCATGTCGATCGTGATGGCGGTGACGATTCTCACCGGCTTCGGCCATTTGTATCTGCCGAAGGTCGTGACCGGCACACCGGTGCCGCCGATCATTCACCTGCACGCGGTCGTCTTCACGACGTGGCTCGCAATCTTCGTCGCGCAGACGACGCTTGTGCTCAACGGCAGGATAGCGACGCACCGAAGACTGGGCACCGCGGCGGTGGTCTTCGCCGGACTGATGGTGATTGTCGGAAGCGCGACAGCGATATACGTGACGAGACGCGGTGACCGTGGTATCCCGGGCGTGGAGTTCGCGGATCCCGCCGCCTTCCTGCTCCTCAACCTCGTCGCGTCCTTCACCTTCGGCGCGCTGGTCGCCGCGGGTTGGTACTTTCGCCGCAACCCGCAGGCCCACAAGCGTCTGATGTTGACCGCGAATGCCGGCGCGCTGATTGGCCCCGGCGTGAGCCGGCTGCCGTTCGTGTACGGCCACGCCGCTGCGGTGGCCCCGCTGGTGCTCGCGTTCCTGTTTGCCGGCCCGATTTACGATCTGATCACGCGGCGTCGCATTCACCCCGCCTACTTCAGCGTGCTGCTGGCGCTGTGCGCCGTTCCACCGGTCATCGCGCTGGTGGCGTCAACGGAGGCGTGGCAGCGAATTGCCGCGGCAGTCTTATGAGCAGGACACCCCTTCGCGTCGCATCGTTGATTGCGTTGACCGTCTCGTGTGCGCTCGCGCAGGACATCGATCCGTTTCCGAAGCCGATCGCGCAGAACGGCGAGCCCGTGCGGGTCAACATCGCGGAGTTCGCCGCCATTCCGGCCATCGGCGGCGAAGCCGCCCGCATGATGCTGCTGGTGAACGAGCCGGGCACGCGCCGGCTGTTCGTCAACGACATGCGCGGTCCGCTGTACAGCGTCAGCTACGACGGCAAGTCGGTGACGAAGTACATCGACATCAACGCGGCGAACTGGGGCGTGAACGTGCAGTCGCAGGGGCGCGAGCGCGGCTTTCAGAGCTTCGCGTTCCACCCGCAGTTCGCGCAGGCGGGCGCACGTGGATACGGCAAGTTCTACACCTACACCGACTCGAGCAACATGCAGCCGAAGCCGGACTTTCTGCCTGCCGGCGGCATGAACACGCACGATACGGTGTTGTTCGAGTGGACGGCAAAAAACCCGGCGGCCGCGGCCTACGACGGCGGGCCGCCGCGCGAGATCGTGCGCTTCCGCCAGCCGTTCGCGAATCACAACGGCGGGCTGACGTCGTTCAATCCGCTCGCGACGCCCGGAAGCGCCGACTACGGATTGCTGTACTTCACGCTGGCCGACGGCGGCAGCGGCGGCGACCCGTTCAACGCCGCGCAGAATCTCGGGTCGCCGTTCGGCAAGATGCTGCGCATCGATCCGCTCGGCAACAACAGCGCGAACGGAAAGTACGGCGTTCCCGCTTCCAATCCGTTCGTCGGCAAGGCGAATGCGCTCGGCGAAATTTACCTGTACGGCGTCCGCAACCCGCAGCGCTTCGGCTGGGATCCGAAAGACGGCCGGCTCTTGGTCGCCGAAATCGGCCAGAACATCGTCGAGGAGATCAGCGTCGCGGGGCCCGGCGCCAACCTTGGATGGCACGACTGGGAAGCCAGCTTCCGCTTCATCGATCGAACGCACATCGAACTGAATCAGCCTCGCGCGGATCCGAAGGTGACATATCCCTTCGTCGAGTTCGATCACCACGATCCGCTGTTCGGCGGCAACGTCGCCGTCACCGGGGTGATCGTCTATCGCGGCACCGCCATCGCGCCGCTCGCCAACAAGGTGATTTTCGGAGACAACCCCAGCGGGGAAGTCTTCTACGTTGACGCCGACTCACTGCCGAAGGGCGGGCAGGATGCCATTCGCCGCGTGCTCTTCAACATCCCCCGGCCTGGCGCGGGGCAAGGCGGCGATGCGAAAACGTTGCTGCAGTTGATCAAGACGAAGAACGACGGCGCGGGACGCGCGGACCTCCGCTTTGGTACCGGACCCGAGAACCGCGTCTTCCTGCTCAATAAGCAGGACGGCGTCATTCGGGAGCTTCGGCCATAAGCTCCAAGTTGGAGCTTCGACTTATAATTCGCGCATGATGAACAGACTTTTCGTGATTGCGTTGCTCGGAGCGTCGCTCGCCGCGCCTGCCACTGCGCAGCAGGGACAACCAGGGCGGCAGGGACAACCAGGGCAGCAGGGCCAGCAGCCGCAAGCGCCGCCGACGACCTCGGCGTTCCTGCGCAACATGTACAACGGCAACAAGAACAACATCATCCGCTCGGCGGAGAAGGTGCCCGAAGATCTCTACGGTCTGCGTCCCGGACCGCAGGAGGAAGTGCGCACGTTCGGCCAGCACCTGGCGCACGTCGCCAACTACAACTTCCTCTGGTGCGCGCAGGCGAAGGGCGAGAAGAATCCGAACGCCGGAATCAATCTCGAGAAGACGCTCAAGACCAAGGCCGAAATCCAGAAAGCGCTCACGGATTCCTTCGCGTTCTGCGATCCGGCCTATGCGTCGCTCGACGATCAGAACGGCGCACAGGTGGTCGAGATTCAGCAGGAAAACGGCCGCGTCACGCGCAACACGCGCATGGCGCTGCTGATGCTGAACGTCGTCCACAACAACGAGCTGTACGGCAACCTCGTGACGACGATGCGAATCAAGAGCATCGTGCCGCCGTCATCGGAGCCGCGTCCGGCGCAGGCGCCCGCACCGCAGCGGTAGCCTCGTTTCGTTTCCGCTTCCGAAAGGGAGGCAGGATGCAACGCCATAGGGTGTGCGCGATCATCGGAGTCTCTGTCTCCCTGCTCTCACCCGTTTCGGTCTTCGGACAAGCCGCCCAGCGGCAGGTCGCAGTCGAGACCATGTATCCACGCCACGCGGCGCCTGGCCGGACGACTGTCGTCAGCGTCGCCGTTCCCGGTCAGGACAGGGTTCAGACCGTCGAGATCTCACCGTCAACGGGTGTGACGGTATCCGGCATCAAGGGGGCCGGAAGCGAGACCGAACAGGCGATCGGTTGGTGGGAGATCTCGCTCGATGTCGCAAAGGACGCGGCGCCGGGAGATCGATCCCTGGTACTCGTGATGCGGATGAGTCGGACCGCTCCCGTCATGATCTCCATTCCGACCCATGCTCCCACGATCTCGGATGTCAAGACCGTGCCGCCACAGTCGAATCAGCCGTCGGTCGAATTGACCGTGGCTGCTGCTGATACGGCTGGCGATCTTGGTGATTCACCGTATCTCTGGTTCACGGCCGACTGCGGCGGTGAACCGATCGTCGGTGCGGTCCCAGGTAAAGTGACCGGCGGCGCAGTCCGCGCCGCCATTCCAGACCTGCGTAAAGTGGCGGCTGGTGGTGCCCCGGCCGCCGGTCGCTGCGATCTGCAAGTGCGGGTCACCGATTCGATGGGGATCGAGAGCAACACATTGAAGACGACCATTCAGTTCAGGAACTGATGTCGCGGTTGCGACGCGGAGACTCTCATCATGCGCCTGATGCCGCTCATATCGTCGGCCCTGGTCCTGGCAATGTCGGGAACGTCGTTCGCGCAGGAGTGGACGGAGTTCGCCAGCAAGGAAGAGCACTTCACCATCACGTTTCCAGGTCAGCCAAAGGTCACCGAGACAACGTGGACGTCGCAGTTCAACGCCATTCTTCCGGCGCGCATCTACACCGGCACCCAAGGGACCGGCCGCTATTCGGTCACCGTGGTCGATTACAACCCGATTGAACGGCTGCTCTCGGAACGCTCGAGAACCCTGCCCGCGCTGGATCTCGCGGTCCACGTCTACGGTCCTGGATACTGGAAGACCGACGTGCGAAGCGCGGTCGTCTATGCGATGTCGAAATACCTGGAACGGGACGCGAAGATCACGAACGTCATGTCGAGTTTCTCGGACCTTGTTGCCGGAATGATCGTGGAGCTCACCAACAACGCCGATCAATCCCGCACCTTCGCGTCCATCTACATGCACGAGAACAGGCTCGTCATCACCGAGGCGACCATTCCCAAGGGTTATCCGCCACCGACGATCTTTCAGCAATCGCTGGGATGGCTCGACGAGAACGGCAAGAGAATCCGTTATCCATTCATCTACCACAACGAGCCGGACGCGCCGAGACCAACCAGTCCAGGCCGCTGAGCGTATCAATGGTGGTCTTGCTATTTCACGCTGATCGCAATATAAGCTCCCGACCCCTGATCAGGAACCATCGCGGCACGAACACGCCGCAGGTTCGAAAGGATCACAGCACGCCGTTGCAGTGAACACAGGAAACGCAAGAACTCGTCGTCGCGTTGTCAGAGGGCCGTCGCCGCTTGCAAGGAGGGGCCGATGGATGCCACGTTCAGGACACTTCGCGGGAGACAGATTCTTCTCGGCGCTCTTTTCGTTCTCATTGCGTGTCTGGTTCCCGCCGCCGCGCAGGCGCAGGAAGCCAGCATCATCGGGCAAGTCACAGACGACACCGGCGCCGTGCTGCCGGGCGTAACGGTCACCGCGACCAGCCCAGCGCTCCAAGTCAAACAGGTCGTCGACGTTACCAACGAGCGGGGTGAATATCGCCTGACGCCTCTGCCGCTCGGCACGTACACCGTCGAGTACGCGCTCGAGGGTTTTGGGACCGTGAGACGTGCCGACCTGCGGATCACGGCGGGGTTTACCGCGAAAGTGGACGTCGTGCTCAAAGTGAGCGCGCTCGCCGAGACCATCACCGTCTCCGGCGAGGCGCCGCTCGTGGACGTGACCTCGACGACCGCCACCACGCAGTTGACGCGCGAAACGCTGGAGGTCATTCCGACCGGCCGCAACAGCATCGTCGCCCTCATGATTCAGGCGCCGGGTGCGCGTCCGCAGCTGGACTGGAGCTTCACGACAGGTAATCCACAGTTCAAGGTGTTCGGCGAGCTCGGGGAGCAGTGGGTCGCCATGGAAGGCGTCGTGACAAGCGGCCCCAAGACCGGCACGCAGGGCGGCAATCACTACGACTATTCCGCCATCGAGGAATCGACGGTGTCGACCGTTGGCAACACGGCGGACGCGCCGACCAAGGGTCTGCAGATCAACGTGATCCTGAAGTCGGGCGGCGATCAGTTCCACGGCACTGGCGCGTACTTCGGCACCAACCACCGACTGGAGTTCAACAACGTGAACGACGAGCTGCGGGCGCGCGGCATCACCGGCGGCAACCCGGTGAATTCGCGCTGGGACGCCAGCGGCGAGCTCGGCGGACGGATCGTCCCCAGCAAGCTCTGGTTCTATTACTCGACGCGCCGGCGCGAGGAGCGCGTGCAGACGTTCAACGCTTTCCACGACGACGGCGTCACGCCGTCGGTGTCGGACATGTTCCAGTACTTCCACACGGGGAAGATCTCGTATCAGATGAACCAGTCGAACAAGTTCATCGGCTTCGTCCAGTACGTCCGGCAGGGGGGCGAGGCCACCAACAATCAGTTCTCAACCTATGACTCGCGCATCTACAGCCCCACGCAGGCGACGACGAGCAAGATCGAGTGGCAGGGCATCATGGGCGACAAGTTCGTGTCGCTGCAGTCGGGCGCCTGGATCTGGAACGTATCGCGGCAGTGCTACTCGAACAACGTCGCGACGACCGACCTCCTGACGAGCCGCCTGACCGGGTGCAACAACAACTACGGGATCAACTCGTTCGAGGGGCGCAACCATACCCTCGGACGGTTGACGTGGTACAAGCCGAACTTCTTCGCGGGCAACCACGACTTCAAAGCGGGCTTCGACTACGCGGCCGCGCACGCGGATCGGAAGATCAGCTCGCGCGACGGCCGGGGCAGCAAGCAGACCGGGCTCCCCAA
>Ga0075434_100002734_pt1 | contig 15582 bp, 15 predicted proteins | sample RhiMethybrSRZTD3_FD_75298 | JGI IMG/M metagenome (GOLD analysis project Ga0075434, IMG submission 75298) | Populus rhizosphere microbial communities from Tennessee, USA - Rhizosphere MetaG P. TD hybrid SRZTD3 | ecosystem: Host-associated > Plants > Roots > Rhizosphere > Soil | place: USA... | reverse complement strand
TACACGAGCTGCAAGGACATCTGTCCGCTCGCCACGGCGCGGCTGGGCGAGGCCCAGGAGTTGCTCGGCGACCGCGTCGGGCGCGACATCTTCTTTTATTCGATCTCAATCGAACCCGAACGCGACACGCCCGAACGCCTCAAACAATATGCCGATGCCTTCCACGCCGGCCCCGGCTGGCTGTTCCTGACCGGGCTGCCCGAGGATATCAAAACCATCCGATACAAGTTCGGCGACCGGCGCCCCGATCTTGCCGATCACCGCAACGATGTCGTGCTCGGCAACGGCAAAACCGCGGAATGGCAACGGGAAAACGCGCTGGGCGACCTGGAGCATTTCGTGCGCGCCATTGAAGACATGGACCGCAGCACGCGCGGGCAAAGCCAGACCGCAGCCGTCGATAAGCCCGGCGGCGAGACGCAGCCGGCGCGGCCAGACGTGGGCTACGACCGCGGGCACGTGCTGGAGGGCCGGCAGCCGGGCTCGGCCATGTTTGTGAAGTTGTGCGTCGGCTGTCACACGATCGGCCGCGGCGACCGCGTCGGCCCCGACCTCGACGGCTTGACCTTGCGGCGCAGCCGCGCCTGGATCACCGACTTTCTCATGAACCCGATCAAAATGCGGGCGCGCCAGGACCCGATCGCCTTGGCGCTCGCCGCCAAATTTCCCGGCGTGCGCATGCCCTACCTGCAGGTGCATGAGAGCGACGCGGCCGATCTCATCTCCTACATCGATGCCCACTCCAAAGAGCACCAGCCCAGAATTGCGCTGGAGACGCTCTATGCCTTGACCACCCAGGACGGCAGCCATTTGACCCCGGCCGACCTCAAGGACCGGCCGTTTGCCGTGGTGTTCGGCTATACGCATTGCCCCGACGTCTGCCCGACGACGCTCTTGGATTGGTCGAACGCCCTCGACGGCCTCGGCCAGGAGGGTCGACGCTTCAAGGTTCTGTTCGTCTCCGTCGACGATCAGCGCGACACGCCCGAAAACTTGCAGGCGTATATGCGCTCCTTCAATCCCGGCATTACGGCCTTGACCGGTAGCGCCGAACAAATTAAGGCGGCGGCCGCACTCTTCGACGTCATGTACGCCAAAAGCGCCGACGCCAACGGCCACTACACCTATGATCACAGCGTCAAGAGCTACCTGATCGCGCCCGACCGGCACCTCTTCGGCACGCTGGACCTCAATAGCGAGCCGGCGTTGCGGCGAAGCATGTTGCAGCGCCTGCTGCCGGACTGACAGAAGCGCGCGTCGCCGGCAGGTCCGACCCGCGCATCCCCCGTCGCCGACCTTCTTTGGCGGCTTCGCGGGCAGCCGACGCTCGACCGCGTTCCGCCTCGGCCGAGGGGGGCGTGGCATTTCCGCAAGACGAGCCGAGGCGCGCCCCCCGGGGCGTGGTGGTCCAGGTGTGTGAACGCGCCGCCGCCACCAGGGCGCGAGGCGCCAAGCCGCGCGAGGGGGCATAGAGAATGCCTAAAACCCTCGGTCCTCCCTACACCAATCCTGAAGGGACTGGCGGGCTTGGGCGTTTGTCGCCAAGCGATTGCGCTTTCGGTCGTGAAATTTTCTTCACTTTGGTCCGATTGCCGGCGACCGTCCGCGGGGATATCTAGTTGAAAGTGATTATCATGTGCAAATCATGTCGCACCCATTTCAAATGACGCTGCCATTCCTGGTCGAGCCACGACGGCGCGGCCAGGGTCTCGATCGCGCGTCCAAACTCATCGTTGTGGCCGCCTTTGCCGTGCTGTGCGGGGCTGTGTATGCGTGCACGCTGGTCGCCAGCCAAATCGAATCCGCATTCACCCACAAGGCAGCGGCCGGGACCGCCTTATATGTGGACAGCGTTGTCGAACCGCTGGTCCAAGATCTCGTCACGCAGTCATCGCTCTCGAGCGAGAAGCGAGAGGCCCTTGAGCGTCGGTTGACGTCACTCCCGCCCGGCAAGTCGATCGTCGCCTTCGACCTCTGGATGGGTGATAACATCGTTTTCAGCACCAAGCCGAAGAATGCGCTGCACCGCTCCCCGCCCAGAAACCTGCGCGATCGCATTCTGCGCGGCGAAGTTGTAGCGAACATTGCGCAGCGCGGCGCAGACGCAGGCCAGGCCTTGTTCGTCCCGGTGCTTGAAATCTTGGCGCCCATCCGTCAAACGGGGACACGCCGTATCATTGCGCTGGCCGATACGTCCGAGTTGGCGGTGGAGCTGGTGCGCGAAACGCGCGCTGCCCAGTACGCGAGTTACGTTGTGATCGCCAGCGCGGCCCTGGCGCTGGTGCTTGCCTTGTTCGATCTGATCGGCCGCCTGCAAAGGCGCATCGGCGAGCTGGCGCTGCAACAGACGGCCGATGCCCTTTTTCGCAGGCGATTGTGCCGAGCCAACGGGCGCCTGTTCGAGCTCAATCAACGCAATCTGCGGCGGGTCGGTAGGGACCTGCATGCCGGACCGCTGCAGCTCGCCGCACTAGCGCTGTTGAAGGTCGATGCGCTGTCCCAACCCGGTGATCAGGCAAGCTCTGTCGCGCAGGACCGTGCCAATGATATCGCCGCCATGCGCAAAGCACTGACGCAATGTCTACTGCAAATTCGGGCCGTGTCCGCGAGCCTGGCGCCTTCCGAATTGGAAGACCTTTCCTTCCCCGAGACGATCAAAACCGCGATCTGCCTGCATGAACTGCGGACCGCCAGCCCGGTCACCTACGAGTTTCGCGATCTGCCCGTAAGCGCGCCCAACTCGCTGAAAGCCTGCGCCTACCAATTCATCTCGCACGGCCTGAGCAAGACCTCCCAGCAGAGCGCAGGCAAGAGCGAGGTGCATGTACGCGCGACAGAGCAGGAGGATCTCGAGATCGAGCTTCGCTGCGAGATGGAGCGCTCAAAACCGGCAGCCTGGCTGACAGACGATATGGAACATCAGCGCCTGCGGCGGCATATCGAGGCGCTGGGAGGAAACCTACGGGTGCACACAGAGGCCGAGCGGTACCTGCGGATTACGGCCACGTTCGGCCGCGGCCGGGCCGCACCGGCCCCTGCCGCCTGACCACGCCATTTCGGCGCCCGCTGCAGAACCCCGAGGCGGGCGCGTCCGTGCCCTGCGGCAGCGTCGCTCAGTTTATGCGCTCGATGCGTATCGGCAGGCCGTCCCGGGGTTTCGGAATCGGCCATATCTGCCAGCTTGGCACATAACCGGGGGCGAGGCTGAACTTGGTCGTCATCAACAAATTGTAAAAGAAGCTCTTCGCCTGCATGTAGGCGAAATGCAGGCCAAGGCACATATGTGCACCCCCACCAAAGGGGATCCACGCATACTTGTGCCGTGCGCGAACCCTGTCATCGCGGAAGCGCAGCGGATCGAACTGCAGAGGCTCCGGCCAAAGCTCCGGCATGCGGTGCGTGAACAGGGCGTTGACCGCAACGCGTGTGCCGGCCGGGATCTCATGGCCTTTGAAATGAAAGTCGCGCACCGCAGCCCGCGGCACGGAGACCACGGGAGGGTTGAGCCGCATTGCCTCCTTGAAGGCCATCTCGAGCAAATCAAGTTCACCCAAACGCTCGTAGGGAAGCGGCGCACCGGGCGGAAGGGCGAGCCCCCGCATCTCCGCTCGCAGCTTGTCCTGCCACTCGGGATGTTTGCCCAGCAGGAAAACGAGCGTCGTCAGTGATGAGGTGAGGGTGTCATGGGCCGCCATCATCAGGAAGCTCATGTGATCGGCAATTTCCTGCTCGCTCAGCAGCGACCCGTCTTCCTTGTACGTGCGGCAAAGCTCTGAGAAGAGATCTGTTCCGTGCCCCGACCGCCGCGAGGGGATCTCCTGCTTCAAGAATGCGACGATGGCTTGCCGCCCTTTCACTCCTCGCCACATTTGTGTGCCGGGAACGGGTTTGCGCACGACACCGATGCTGGCCGCCACCATGTGGACAAAGGCACGATTGATGGCATTTGCCTGCTGGCCGAGTTCAATGCCCAGAAAGGAGGTTGCGGCAAGATCGAGCGTCAGTTGTTTGATGGCAGGATAGAAGGCGAAATCGCTGCTACCGCCTTGGCCCGAACCGGCTAGGTGCCATTCGGCGATGCGCCGCGCGATCCCAGAGTTCAGCGCGCCGAGATAGGCTTTCATTGGTGCTGGTTTGAAGGCAACACCGAGGGCCTTGCGGTGGAGGCGATGCTCCTCAAAATCCATCAGCATCAGCCCACGCGGGAACAGCCGGTCGAGCAGGAAACCCCAGCCTCCAGAAGAGGAGAAGTTTTTCTCACGGTCAAAGAGGATGAGCTCGTTGGCTTCGGGTCCAAGCAGAGCGACGCTGCGCACGCCGAACAGGTGGTCGCGAAAGACCGGGCCATGCTTGCGGTGCATCAGGGCGACATGGGCGACAGGATCCCGCAGGGCGGCCAAGGTATTGCCGACGATCGGCCACCCGTCTTCGCCAGGAAGGTGCGCCAGCCGGTGGCGCGGCGCCGTTGTCCCGACATTGGAGCCCGAGCTCCTCGCTATTGGAATGCTCATCGTTGCCTCCGCGCCCGAGGTTCTGTCTGGTCGCCCTCGCCTTTCGCATCGCCCCGCTCATGCGCCCGGGTCTCTAGCCAGGCTGCCCCGGCAGTGACACGCCGGGACGCAACGGGGCACCCCAGCGAAATCTCGCTCGTCCCTCAGCCTTGCCTTTTGGCTTGCTCCCACCAGGGACACACACCGACGGAGAGGGCGTAATTCCCCTGCAAAACCTGCACCGGCTGTCGTAAACCGTCGGCGGCCGCGCGCAACTGGATCTCGCGCGCGTTCTGACGGCGTTCGGCGTCGAGCCACAGGCGTTCGTGGCCCCAGAGGCTGCCGCCGTGCTGCATTTCGCCGGCCTGCCAACTCGTCGGGTCGATCGTTCGACCGCCCCAGCCGTATTCAACCATGAAGCCGGAGGGTGTGCGCGAATAGAACGACGTCATGAAATCGTTGGTATGCCGGCCAATCGTCGTGCCAAGCGGCACTTGCAGGTCTTGTGCGATATCGAAGCCCTGCCCGACGTCGTCGAGACTATAGAGCTCGACCATGAAATGATGGATGTCGTTTCGTCCGGTCTCAATCAGCGCGAGGCTGTGGTGGCGCGGGTTGACATGAAAGAAAAAAGCTTTGAACGGCCTGACGAGCCAATCGCTGAGCCGAAAACCCAACAGGTCGCGATAAAAAGGTAGCAGCACTTCGACATTTGCAACCGCGAGCACGGCATGGCCGACGCCGAGCGGACCGGTACGAAAACCGGAGATGGCGCGAGCTGGCTTGAACGGCTCGGCGGCGATCTCTGCACCGTGGAAGGCCTCGAGCCGTGTGCCAATGGGGTCCTTGAAAACAATGAGCTCCTTAACACGTCGCTCGGTCGCGAGCGCGCCAGTGCCGCGCCTGACCTCGATCTGAGCCGCCTCCAGCCGCGCCGCTAGGCTTTCGAGGGCTGCCGCATCGGCCAATTCCCAGCCAAAGAGTGCTGGTCCTTCACCAACGTCCGGGGCGACGACGAGCCGTTGCCTGCGGTCGTCCATCCTCAGTCGCAGGCTGCTGGCGCTGCGCTCATCAATCTGCATGCCAAGGAAGCGTGAGGCAAAAGTTTCCCAGTCGTCGAGCCGGTCCGACCGGACGCCTACATAGCCCAGCGCTTCGATCTGCATGGCTCTTCCTCCGATGCTCGTCTAGACGACGGCTAACCCCTGTGGCTTGCTCGCGCGCACCGGAAACTGGAGGACCGCGGCATCGCGGTCAGGGGCCCGCGCGCCCCCAAGCCTTCGTCATCATGCCCCAGAGCCGCTAGCAGGGGAAGGGGCGGACCTGCCGCCCGGAAAAGCCGCCACTGGCCGGCCCCTGGTTCAGGGGCTGCAGGGCAATGAAAATGCTGGAGCTATTCCCTGCGCACAGCGGAGAAATAGCATTGGTCGACGTTGCGCCGGGGGGACTGACAGGAGCGCCGCCAACTCGAGCCGACGTCAACCCTCGTGCACAAGGTGCGGCGCGTGTTCTCGGTTGCTGCGGCTTCCGTTTGCGGGGCCTCGCCCTGTTGAAGCTGCCCCCGCCAACATCAGCAGCCAGGTTGCATAGGCGCCCAAGGCGCCAAGCGGAACGGCCGTCGGGGCAAAAAGAGCAACCGAGCGACCTTCTTTCGTCTAAGGTCGATGGCTCGGTAGTCTGCGGCCAGCGCTTCGTTCTGCGGCACACTCGAGCGCTCACCGCCGACGCTGTTGGTCGGCTTGGTGCGGCGGGTGTGACTTAGCCACAAATAATGAGACCGCGTTCGGGCGCTGCCTGAGAGGCGGCCCAAACGCGGCCCAAGGAAGCAGCACGCGCCCTGACCGGCAGGAGGGGGTGGCCGGGCTTGAGTCTGCCTTACCGGATGCTGTCCCACAGCTGGCATGGATCGCGCCCTGATGTCCCCTGACCGGGCTGTCCATTAGCCGAACCGGCATTCTTGCTTGAACAGGGAAATAGGTAGTCAAAACAGCCTTTTGATCCCCAGTTAAGGGGAGACCGGTACCCCAAATTCCAGGGACACCTACAAATGGCGGGCACGTCCCCGGTAAACATTTTGCCCCATTCAGTATTACTCCGCATAGAAACCAACTCCGTACCTTGGCATGAATGGAACAAGCGCCCGTTGCGGTCTCTTCCCTCGACCCAATGGCGCAGGGCCACCCCGTCCTACCCCCGTATGGCAGTGGCCTAGGGCGAGAGCGCGCTGTGTTCCCCCGATACTACCGCTCTCGCCCGTCCCTTCCCCGCCGAAATTTGCAACTGCCTGTCAACTGCAAGAAAGCGCGGAGCGGTTGCGCCCACTTTGGGCACAGCCGTTCGTGGGTAGTCATCACTTAGTGCTCATTGTACGAATTAATTGCGGCGGTCACCTGCAAGACCGCGGGCATTGATGGGGGCGGTCCTAAAGGTTTGATCGCTGGCGCCTTAGTTCGGGGGGAATGAGAAACTACGGCGCGCAAAGGGCCGGGTGTCCGTCTGAGGGAGACGGTCGCCCGGCTTTTTTGCCGGGCACAAATCCTCGCTTTTTGTCTTGAGGGGAATGCGGCGGAAGCTGACCCGTCCCATCGCCCAACTCTTCCCGCGTGCGGTCGAGCCACACACACGAGCTTATTGTCGACAGAGCTGGCAAAACGCACGTCGTTAATTTTTTACTCGTTTCCGCACGGCATAATGAGCGTGCGGGTGTCCAGCGCAAAGGCTGGAGCACGTTGCGGGGTCTGCTCTGGCGGACGGTGCGGGCCGTCAAGCCCCACCCGTGCGCGACCACGGTCGGGAGAGATGCTCCCAGGAGCGCTGCGCCTATCTCCCGCCCAATCAAGTCCGGCGCTCAGCGCGAACCGGCAATTTACTCCCGTCGCATTTACGACTTGTTAAGGGATTATGGCGCCGCTCTGGGCCCTGCTGCCATTCGCCCTACGTAGCGGTCCAGCACGAATGGAGGCGGTGCGCCAGCGTCGCGCAGGCCCAAGACGAAGCGGGAAGGGCGATGGATCTCGTCTGGTCGACCGTGAATTGGATCGATGGTTGGCTCGGTCCCTATGGCACGGTGGCGGTTGTCGGCGGATTGATTGCGGGCTTTCTCTATTGGCTGCTGAGCGCGTCGCGCTAATCCCGAGGGCTCCTACCAGCACCCGGCCCAATCTTGCCCGCTACGGCCGACCGTCGCCACCTTGGCCAGAGCGACGTTTTGGCCGCCGACAGCGGGGGCCGCCTCCCCCTCGACCGCCTCGGCCAAGCTCAGGCCGGGGCCGCGCGAGGTCCACGATCTCCCCCCTTTTCACACCCCAGGTTCGACCAACCGGAAAGCCCGGAGCGCATTGGAAAGTAAGGAAAAACCGCGCTATTGGGTCGCACACGCACGAATATTGCGGCTGCTCTATCGCGCACTATCTATAGGGGTAACATCAACGCCAATAGATCACAGCTTTGCCGCCGAGCCTGGCGCGTAGCTCGTGTCCAGGTGGAAAGCCGAATGACCAAGAAACGCAAGACTGTCACCACGCTCGAGCCACGCGACTGCCGGTGGCCGATCGGAGACCCCCGACACGACGATTTCCATTTTTGCGGAGCACCGCAAATGCCGGGGCAATCCTACTGCAACGAACACGTGCGCTTGGCCTTCCAACCGCCAAAGCCCCGCCAGCCCCAGGCAGTGCCGAGCCTTCTCGTGCGCCAAGCGGCCTGACCTCAGCTGCAGGCAGCAAAGCGCAATCCTTGCCGGACGGCGTTCGCGGGAGGCGCGTGGCGCATTGGCGTCGTTTGAGCTGCACCCCGGACAAAGTCACAGGACCAGACGCACCAAAATGTTACTCGCTTCCGGTCGCACGACTTGGCTAGCACGGCTCACGTCTGTCTCCCAGAGACCTTGCGCGGCAAAATTAAAGGGATCGCCCTATCTGCCGGAGCGGTCCCTTTCTTCAGCAAGCCAATGGCGCGGCGCGACGCTCAAACCAACTCTTTAATTTACAGTGAATTTGCGTCTGAGGGCCCATCTTTAAGGCAGCGTAAACGCAACCAATTCCCAGGTCGTGTGTTTAAGACGCATGAATTGCGATAGCCGGATGCCTGCCAAGCCGCGCCGTCGACGACGCGAAAAGGACGCCGCACTCGACCGAAATGTCGTGGACGTGGGCCCGGGCACGAAGTGGCAATTGCCCTTCAAAAAAAAGGACGTGGACACTCTCGTCAGTAGCGAAGCGGACATCGCTGCGGCCGTGAAAGCGGGTGGCTGGAAAGCCGGCGCGCTCATTCTCTACCGGGATTTCATCCGCGAGGAAAAACTCGACCCGAGCGAGCTGCAGGGCAAAGATTTGTCGTGTACGTGCAAGCTGACCGATCCTTGTCACGCCGACGTTCTGCTCGAATTGGCCAACGTTCAAGGCTCGCTTGCAGAAGCGTCGTAGCGGCCGGCCCGACCCATCAGGTGGGGCAGGTTGTGCTGGCCACGGCATTTGCCGGAGCCGCTTCCTTAAAAAAGAACAAACCGCCGGTCGTCAGAAGCAAATTTAAAAAGTCAGTATCCTGAGAAATAAGCTTCCGATGCGCGCGTTGTCGGCTCCGGTCGGCCTGTGCCCGCACATGAGCCAACCAAGGGCGGGGGCGTCAGCAACGAACGTTGCCGATGCCCTCGCCAGCGTGGCGCCACACAACAAAAGGGCGCCCATCGGGGTTTGGTCGGCAGACGAGGATTCTGCTCTATCACTTGAGGTCGGTGCGCACGGGTTGCCGATGCTTCAAATCCCTGCGGCTGCAGGTGACATGCCGTGCTCCGGCCGTCGTCGCGCTACGGCTCCAAGGGTCCCCTCGTCGCGAGCTCATTTGTTGTCATGAGTTCTGCAGCGAATGCCCCCCTGCTTCATGGCATATTGCGGCTTAGGAACAAGACATTGCGGTTCAGTATCGAGGATCCCCAAGTGGTGTTGGTCCCCAAGCTCTGCATTACCGGTACGGCTTCGACGAACGCCCCTTCCTTGGTGACGATCCAGGACTGGTAGCCGTATGCCCCGCAGATCTCCTGCGTGAGCGCGACGGGATTGGCATGGGTCCCCGTCAGCAACTCCACGATGAGGGCCGGCCGACAGCTCTCGATCGTTTGTCGAGCACCTTCAAGCACATCCATTTCGCTACCTTCGACGTCGATCTTAACGAGGCGAACGTTTTCGAAGGCATAGCTGTCGAGCGTTCGTACGGCGACGTCGAAGCGTAGGGCTCGGGCTGTGGGCCCAGGAGTTGGCCGCAAGCTTCCGCCAAGGTGCAGGACGGTTCCTTGCTCTGAAACGGGCACAACGAACTCCGCCCGGCCTGTGGTGTTTGAGAGCGCTACCTCGTGCACACGCGCGCGGGATCTCAACATGCGCCGCGCAAAAAGTGCGTAATCCGGGTTTGGCTCGAATGCTTCTACTTGGTCCACCAAGCTCGACAAGGCGAAGGCGAACACGCCATCGTTGGCACCCACGTCGATTGCGGTTCCCCCGCGTGGCACAAACTTGGGCAGGACACTCAGTTCGTGTTCGCCCCAGGTGGCCTCATCGGCAACCCTGCCACGGTAGTAGAGCAGCGAAGGCACGAAGGTTGTGACGAGCTGCTGCTTTAGGGACAGGCCCATGCTTGCTCCACCACGCGACGCAAGGACGAAAGCTTCAACATAAAGGGTTGCAAAAGGGAACCCGAAATCGCAGGCGGGGGTCGCAGCCTCAAAGCCATTGTTGTCCGGTGCCGCAACAGCAAATCCGGGCTCGTAGCGCACGTTGCCGCCTGGGGGCTCAATGACGAGGACATCGCGGCTCGAGTTTCGAGTGTCCCACGGACAATCCTATGCCAGGCGACGCCAACGTGCTGGCACGAGGTAGCGCGTGCATGACGCCCGGAGGTGCAGACGCGGTCTTCTAGGGCTCGACGACCTCATCAGCAGTGCTGGACCCGTCGAAGCCATGCATGTAGAGCGCCCATTGGAGCCCCACCAGTGCACCTTTAATGCGCGGCAGCAACCACAGACAGCTTACCAAGGTCAGCGGCATCCAGATCGCAAGTTGAACCCACTCCGGGGGCGCCAAGCTTTTGTGCAGGGCGAGAATGCCACCGACGATGAGATGCCCGACTATAACAATGGTGAAATAGGCCGGCGCATCATCGGCACGGTGATGATGCAATGCCTCAGCGCAGTGCGGGCATGCGTCATTGACTTTGAGGTACTTCCAAAACAACGCGCCTCGGCCGCACTGGGGGCAGCGCTGCCCGAAGCCGCGCCGCATGGCAAGCGCCAGGTTACGGCGAGGCCGGTCGGTGATTACTATCGGCATCGCCAATAAATGGTTGTGCGGCGCCCGAAAGTCCATGAGCCTATTGCCTCAGGGCCGGCGGCGTGGGTGTGCCGGTCGGCCGCTGGCAGCGGCATCAGGCGTCGGTTTTGACGCCCGTGCCCAGCGGGCAGCTCAGGCCCGTTCCGCCCAGACCGCAGTAGCCATGTGGCACCTTGGCCAGGTATTGCTGGTGGTAGTCTTCGGCGAAATAGAACGGTGGGGCGTCGAGGATCTCGGTGGTGATCGGTCCGTAGCCGTTAGCGCTCAAAACCTTCTGATAGGCGGCTTTGGATGCTTCCGCCGCCCGTCGCTGCGCCTCTGATGCCACGTAGATACCTGAACGGTACTGCGTCCCAACGTCATTGCCCTGCCGCATGCCCTGGGTGGGATCGTGGCTTTCCCAGAAGGTCTTGAGCAGCGCCTCGTAGCTCAGCTTTGCCGGGTCGTAGACGATTAGCACGGCCTCGTTGTGGCCGGTACGCCCGCTGCAGACTTCTTCATAAGTCGGGTTGGGGGTTAAGCCACCGGTGTAGCCGACCGCGGTCACCCAGATGCCATCACCCATCTGCCAGAATTTGCGCTCCGCCCCCCAGAAGCAGCCAAGCCCGAAGATCGCGGTCTCGAGCCCATCCGGATAGGGGCCTTTCAGGGCACGGTGGTTGAGGTGGTGAACCTTAGCCGTCGGAATAGGATCGGCGCGGCCTTTGAGCGCGGTCTCCACCGTTGGCATTTCGGATTTCTTGCGAGCAAACAGCATGATCATAGCCTCAAAGCACCGCGGGCCTCATACATATAGTGCTGCGGTGCCCACGACGCTAGAATTCGGCGTTGGGAGAGGCGACGTCAAAGGGGGTAGGATGCCATCCGGAGACCATGAGCGGACCGTTTATGAGGCCGGCGTGGGACGGAAAACGTTCCTATCGCTCGCTTTCTTGGTCCTCCTGCCCTTTTACGCCAGCCTGGGTCCCATGCTGGCCTGGCGTTTCGCGCATGGGCTGTGGTTCGACACCATCGGACTGATGATCTTCAGTTTGGTTTTCACGGCTTTGATGACGCTCTTGGCGGTCCAGATCTACCAGTCGATCCGGTCACGGGTGGTCCTCGGAGAAAGGGCGGTTCGAATCACGCTTCCGCAGGGTAGCGGAGCCATCCGGATGCTGCGTTTCGTCGATCGGGAGGTGCCGTACGATGAAATCCAGGCGGTCGAAACCCGTTGCGTGCTCTTCGGCAATGCCATGGCTCCCGTGCTGCTTCGCGCTACCCGGCTGCTCACCACGGACGGCAAGCACATTCGGCTCGGCACGGTGAATGAGGACAACGTCGATCCGGCGCTGCCCTTTCCAGAGATCGGCAGCAAAATTGCCGAGCGCGCCGGTGTCGACATCCTGGACGCTGGTACGGTAAGGCGCTCCATCGAGCGCCGCATCCTCGGCTTAATTCGGCGCAAGACGGCCCCGGAAAATAGCCCACCTCTGACGGAAACGGAGCTCAAGGAGCTGCAGGGTCGTCACAAGCGAGCCATGCTCTATCTCATCGTCGCAGCCACAATCCTTGTCCTCAGCGGCATCACCATCGACATGGTGACCGCACCGCGTACGTCGTTCGCCCCTGGTGGCGCGGCCCAGCCCGCCACTAAGCGTTAGCTTCAGTTTGCAAAGACATTGACGCGGCGGCGGCGGCGCCCCGCATACGCGGCAAGCAATCCAAGTGTGCCGAACACCGCCCAGGTCGGCAGCAGCAACAAGCGTTGGATCAACCCATCCCAAATGAAGGGGTGGGTATGGCGCTTAACGGCGGCCTGCGCGTTCTTCTGCGATAGGGGCGCCACCTTCGACCATTGCTCCCCTAGGGACGTCATTGTGAATTCCGCCCCCCTGTTCTCAAGCGCTCGGGTGCCGTCATAGATGCCGGCAATGACGGCGACGAGCAGCAGGACCCCAGCGAGAAACCTCAGAAAGCCCATTTCTAGCCTCAAAAGAGATGCCGCCAAGAAGCATATCGCGTGCCGCGGTGGGAGTGTAGGTCTGCCGCTTGCAAGGCTGCCCCTGCCCTCTATATTCGGCGCCTGCCGCAGCAAGCGGAGGGATGGCCGAGTGGCTGAAGGCGCACGCTTGGAAAGCGTGTATACGGGCAACCGTATCGTGGGTTCGAATCCCACTCCCTCCGCCAGGCCGCTCAAATCCTAAGAAATCCGACGATATCCTAAAAGCTCCATATTTTCATGGAGTTAGGCACCGTCTTAGCGCTTTTCAAAAACTACTGCGAGCGTGTGCGTCAGTCTGAGGCTTTGAGCGAGTATGCGATTGCAGAGCATATTCGCGAGATCCTGCTTGATGCGGCAATCATTTCAATTCGTACCCGAGTTGCATTCGAAGAAGTGCATGCTCGCTCGGACTGGTGAGACCGGCGGCGACCCCAATCGTAAAATTCACGTGTTGCTGAATGCCGTCTTCAAATTGAGCCCCGCGTACTGGGCATGCTCGCATCGAGCAGTACAAGGTCGAGATCAAGCAACCCGGGTATAAGCGTTAGCATCTCGTCGATGCTGTCAGCACCAGTGACGCAAACGTCCTCCCGAAGCAATTGGAGCGTTCGCACTAGACCGCAACACAAAATGTGCCCGTCTGCGGCGAGAACCTTCATGCCGCGACATCCCCCCCAAACTTGCAGTCCCAACCCTATCGCGATCGAGCGCGACGTCGAGATCAAGACGGACGTCCAGCGAGGTCGGCGTTGAAGGCCAACCCCGCGTAGCGAAGACGGGTTCGGTTCTGCGTGGTCGCGTTAAGGATAGCCGTTGACGAAAACAGCGCACTAACCTGGATTAGTGAACTTGTTTGCCTGGTTTGAGTGTCGCCACCTAGTGCGCCGGCGAAAATTTCCTTCCGGATCCGGACCTTTTCGAGCTGCGCTGGCGCAGCCTGGAAGGTCACAACGAAATCGTGATGGTGCTGATACGGCAGCGGAGCACGTCCTTCGGCGCCGCCTCCCCGGCCTGCGACGCCCACCGTCGGTATGGTGGCGCTGACCGAGATGACGGCCGGCAACCGGTCCCACCTAAAGCACTGGCCGCGCGGGCACAGGCTCGTCCGGCCGGAGCACGGGCGCATCGGTCTTGATGCGCACGACGATGCTCGTCTCCGTCGATGGAGATGCTGTTGGCCTAGTGGCAGGCTCATATCGGCACCAGCAGCGACCGGGAAAGCGGACGTTCTCGGACGGCCGCATTGTGCCGATTTTGTTGTAAAAGTATTTTGGAGCTGGGCCGCGCGCGAGCGCGAAGTACGCGATTCCTCCCAAACCCCTCTCGCGAATGGGGATTCCCGCGAGACCCTTAAGCACACAACACGATTCTATCAGTTGTGCTATCTATCAGACGCCGGAGCGCATTTCACAACAAAATCTGCCAGCTTCGGACTCATGCACCGCAGCAGAGATCATTCGATTACCTCGTCGGCGCGGACGAGCAACGAGGGTGGCACGGTGGTTCGCTATTTTAGGATTGATCACCGTCCCAGTTGGTCAGCGTCTACGCGGGCAGATCAGCACGCTTCTCGCCTTTTCGCCATGACCTTCCACGGCACCCAGGCTGAAACACGTGTAAGCATTCTAATTAAGCATTTTCAACCTTGCCTTAGCTCCGACTAGGTCCGTAGTGTCAAAACCCTCGCTGAAAAATCCGTAAATCTCGCTAAGTTGCGAGCGATACTCGCCGGCGTTCAGTCGCCGCTCATACAGGTCATAAATGCTCACGCAAAGTTTAAGTTCAAGGGATTTGGCTTTCTGCTCGCGCGCGACCTTGAGGCCGCTACAAAAAAAGTGCTCTGCCTGATCCAGATCTTGGTCTGATCGTAGGGATGCTTCTCCGAGCAAGCGATATATTTCAGCCGCGTAAAAGCGTTCGGAGTTTTTTTCATCAAGCCTCAGTCGCGCCTGGTTCAAAACTTCGAGCGCTTGCCCGTAACGTTCATTCTTTATGCATGCATCCGCCAGTAACCCCAGAATGTACGACTCATACAATAAGGCGCCGGTGGCCAGTTCTATTTTCAAACCTTCTTGAATCTCGGCAATACCTTTCTGAAACTCGCCTTGCTGGGCGTTTGCCCAACCGCGCAAAATCAAAGCCATGGCTCGATAGTGCACAAACTCATGCTCTTCGCAGAGTGCGACTGCCGCGGTGCTCTGGCCTGCGACAACGGTAGCCTCGCCGCGAAACTGATGCACCCGGAGGTTTATCACTTGTGCCATCGCCTCGCTGAACGGATGTCGAGATGCATCCGCATAAATGCGGGCCTGTGCGCAAATTCGCAGTGCCTGATCAGGATAGCCGAGCAAGTGTAGTGCCATGCCGTCGTACAACCTTGCATGAACTCGCGGGTCTTGCGCTGACAGGTCAAGATACGCCGCGGCTGCGCTGTCCTCACACATGCTAATAGTGCGCTCTAGCTCCGCATGCGCAGCGGCAAATTTCCCTTGTGCAAATAAGGTAAACCCAAGAGCTTCGTGAGCAAGAACCTTGTAGACCGAGTCGTCTACAGTCTCGGCGGTATTCAGCAAAACTTCGGCAAGTGCTTGAGCTTCACCAAGCGATGGACGAACGAAATTCCAGGTCCACAAACCAAACACCGCAGGAAAGGTATGTTCGTCAAGGCCACTCTCCGTGCACAATTGAAGTGCTCGCGTATACGCATGCTTCACACCGGCAGTGCTCCAGCCCTCAATCTCCCGGAGGGAGTTGCCGAGCGACGTCTGAAGCAGCAGCTCCCACTTGT
>Ga0075434_100002733_pt1 | contig 15583 bp, 6 predicted proteins | sample RhiMethybrSRZTD3_FD_75298 | JGI IMG/M metagenome (GOLD analysis project Ga0075434, IMG submission 75298) | Populus rhizosphere microbial communities from Tennessee, USA - Rhizosphere MetaG P. TD hybrid SRZTD3 | ecosystem: Host-associated > Plants > Roots > Rhizosphere > Soil | place: USA... | reverse complement strand
CTCCGCGAGCGCGCGCGTCTTCTTGAACAGATCGACGAACACGCCGATCTTCGATCGCAGGATCTCGGCGTTGATCGGCTTGGACAGGTAATCGACGGCGCCGACGCCGTAGCCGCGCAGCACGTCGTCTTCGTTCACCGAGTGCGCGGTGAGGAACAGGATCGGCACGTGCTGCGAGCGCTTGCGCTGTTTGATCAGCGTGGCCAGCTCGATGCCGCCCATGCCCGGCATCTTGATGTCGAGCACGAGCGCCGCGAAATCGTGCCTCACGAGCGAGAGCAGCGCTTCGTCGGCGGATGTGGCGCGCACGAGTGTACAGTCCATCGTCCCGAGCATCACTTCCAGCGCGTCGAGATTCCTGGCGTAGTCGTCGACGATGAGAATCTTGGGCTTGTCCGCCTGAGTCATTGCTCCGCCCCCCGGTTTACCGATACAGCCACACCCGGAGCAGCGACAGGAGCTGATCCGTGTTCACAGGTTTCGCAATGTAGTCGGACGCGCCGGCCTGCAGGCATTTCTCCCGGTCGCCCTTCATCGCCTTTGCCGTCAGCGCGACAATCGGCAGCGTGCGGAGCCCCGGGTCCCGCCGGATTTCGCGCATCGTCTCGTAGCCGTCCATCTCCGGCATCATGATGTCCATCAGCACGACGCTCAGATCCGGCGTGTTCTGAATCAGCTCGATTGCCTGCCGGCCGTTCGTGGCGCTGACGACGTCCATTTCCTGATTCTCGAGCACGGTGGCCAGCGCAAAGATGTTGCGCGCGTCGTCGTCGACGACCAGCACCTTGCGGTTTCTCAACACGTCGTTCGACCCGTGCAGCCGCTCGAGCATCTGCCGTTTTTGATCCGGCAGATCCGCGACGACCCGGTGCAGGAACAACGCGGTCTCGTCGAACAGCCGCTCGGGCGACTGGACGTCTTTGAGCACGATGCTCTTTGCGACCGACTTCAACCGGATCTCCTCGTCGCTCGACAGCTCTTTGCCGGTGAAGACGACGACCGGCATGTCGCGGAGATCGGCATCGGCTTGAATGCGATCGAGCAGCTCGAAGCCGGTCATGTCCGGCAGCCTCAGATCCACGACGCAGCAGTCGAAGGAGCCATCGTCGAGCGCCTGCAGCGCTTCCTCGCCGGTGCTGACCGCGCTGATCTCGATGTCGTCGTGCGCGAGCAGCGCGACGATGCTCTGGCGCTCGACCTCGTTGTCCTCGATGACGAGCAGCCGCTTCTTGTGCGGTCTGACGTAGGACTTGATCCGATCGAACGCGTGCTCGAGATCCTCGGTCGTCGCCGGCTTCACGAGATAGGCGAACGCGCCGTGCGACAAGCCGTGCTGCCGTTCTTCTTCGACCGACAGCATCTGCACCGGAATGTGGCGCGTCGACGGATCGAGCTTCAGGTTGTTGAGCACCGTCCACCCGAGCATGTCGGGCAGGAACACGTCGAGCGTGATGGCCGTCGGGAGGTACTGCTTGGCCAGTGAGATGCCCGCCGCGCCGCGGTTGGCGACAATCCCCTTGAACCCTTTGTCGCGCGCGAGGCCCAGCAGCACGCGCGCGTAGTGCGCGTCGTCGTCCACGATGAGCAGGACGTTTTCTCCGTCGCGAATCTCGTCGCGATCGTCCGCGATGACCTCCTCCGCCTTCGCGACCGCGAGCACCGGCAGCGTCGACGCGCTGCCGCGGATCGACACGGGCGCCGCCGTCGTGGCAGGCGCGGTCACCGCACGCGCCGGGCCTGTGTAGGCGAGCGGCAGATACAGCGTGAACGTGCTGCCCAGTCCCGGCGTGCTGACGAGGCGGATTTCGCCGCCGAGCAGCGTCGCGAGCTCGCGGCTGATCGCCAGACCGAGACCGGTGCCGCCGTACTTCCGGCTCGTGCCCGCGTCGGCCTGCTGGAACGCTTCGAAGATCAGACGCTGTTTTTCCGGCGCGATGCCGATGCCGGTGTCGCTCACCTCGATGGCGATCGTGTTCTGGGCGAACCGCAGAATCGGATGGTCCGGCGACCAGCCGGATGGTGCCGCCTGCACGCGGAGGGACACCTGGCCCTGCGACGTGAACTTGAACGCGTTCGACAGCAGGTTCTTCAGAATCTGCTGCAGTCGCTTCGGATCGCTCGTGAACGCGCGCGGCAGCGCCGGATCGATTTCGATGCGGAACGCGAGGTTCTTCGATTCGGCGACGTGATGGAAGGAGCGCTCCACCGTGTCGCGCAGCCCGGCGAACGTGATCTCCTCCGCTTCGACGGTGACCGTTCCCGATTCGATCTTCGAGAGGTCGAGGATGTCGTTGATCAGCGTCAGCAGGTCGGTGCCGGCCGAGTGGATGTTCTTCGCGAAGTCGACCTGCTTCGACGACAGGTTGCCGGCGCTGTTCTCGGCGAGCTGCTGCCCGAGGATGAGGATCGAGTTGAGCGGCGTCCGCAGCTCGTGCGACATGTTCGCGAGGAATTCGGACTTGTACTTCGACGTGAGGGCGAGCTCCGCCGCTTTCTCCTCGAGCGCGCGGCGCGCCTGCTCGACTTCCTTGTTCTTCCGTTCGACTTCGACGTTCTGCTCGGCGAGCTGTTTGGCCTTCGACGCCAGCTCCTCGTTGGTCTGCTGCAGCTCGGTCTGCCGCGTCTGCAGCTCCAGCGTCAGCTGCTGCGACTGCTGCAGCAGGTTCTCGGTCCGCATCGTCGCTTCGATCGTGTTCAGCACGACGCCAATCGACTGCGTCAGCTGCTCGAGGAACGACAGATGCGTCGCCGTGAACGGCTGCAGCGAGGAGAGCTCGATGACCGCCTTCGTCTCGCCCTCGAACAGCACCGGCAGCACGACGATGTTCTTCGGGCGCGAGGAGCCGAGGCTCGAGTGGATCTTCGTGTACATGCGCGGGACCTTCGTGATGAGGATGCGCTGCTTCTCGAGCGCGCACTGCCCCACGAGTCCCTTGCCGACTTCGATGCGTGTCGTCTGCTGATCGCCGATCGCGTACCCGGCGAGCAGCGACAGCGTCGGCGATGCATCGGTCACATCAGTCAGCATCTGGTAGACCGAACCCTGCTGCGCGTTGACGAGCGGCGCCAGCTCGGACAGGAGCAGCTTGCCGACGGTGACGAGATCGCGCTGGCCCTGCAACATGCGCGTGAACTTCGCGAGGTTCGTCTTCAGCCAGTCCTGCTCCTGATTGCGATCCGTCGTCCCACGCAGGTTGTCGATCATCGTGTTGATGTTGTCCTTGAGCTCCGCCACCTCGCCGCGGGCCTCCACCTGAATCGAGCGCGTCAGGTCGCCTTTCGTGACGGCGGTCGCCACTTCGGCGATCGCGCGGACCTGGTTGGTGAGGTTGGCCGCCAGCAGGTTGACGTTGCCGGTGAGGTCCTTCCAGGTGCCGGCGGCGCCCGGCACGTTCGCCTGTCCGCCCAGACGTCCTTCGACGCCGACCTCGCGAGCCACGTTGGTGACCTGTTCGGCGAACGTCGCCAGCGTTTCGGTGACGTTGTTGATCGTCTCGGCGAGCGCCGCGACTTCACCTTTGGCTTCGACCGTCAGCTTCTGGCGCAGGTTGCCGTTGGCGACGGCCGTCACGACCTTCACGATGCCGCGCACCTGGTCGGTGAGGTTGGCGGCCATGACGTTGACCGAGTCGGTCAGGTCCTTCCACGTGCCGGCCACGCCGGGGACTTCGGCCTGTCCGCCCAGCTTGCCTTCCGTGCCCACCTCGCGCGCGACGCGCGTCACTTCCGCGGCGAACGCGCGCAGCTGATCGACCATCGTGTTGATCGTGTTCTTCAGCTCGAGGATCTCGCCTTTCACGTCGACGGAGATCTTTCGCGACAGGTCGCCGCGCGCGACGGCCGTCGTCACCTCGGCGATGTTTCGGACCTGCGCGGTGAGGTTCGCGCCCATCACGTTGACCGAGTCGGTGAGGTCCTTCCACGTGCCAGCCACGCCGGGCACGACGGCCTGCACGCCGAGCCGTCCTTCGGTGCCGACCTCGCGCGCGACGCGCGTCACTTCCGATGCGAACGATCGCAGCTGTTCGACCATCGCGTTGATCGCTTCCTTCAGCTGCAGAATCTCGCCGCGGACGTCGACGGTGATCTTCTTGGAGAGGTCGCCGTTCGCCACCGCGATCGTCACCTCGGCGATGTTGCGGACCTGGCCGGTCAGGTTCGACGCCATCGAATTGACGTTGTCGGTGAGGTCCTTCCACGTGCCGGCGACGCCGGGGACGAGTGCCTGGCCGCCGAGCTTGCCTTCCGTTCCGACCTCGCGCGCGACGCGGCTCACTTCCGACGCGAACGCGTTCAGCTGATCGACCATCGTGTTGATGGTGTTCTTCAGCTCGAGGATCTCGCCCTTGACGTCGACCGTGATCTTGCGCGAGAGGTCGCCGCGCGCGATGGACGTCGCGACGTCGGCGATGTTGCGGACCTGGCCGGTCAGGTTCGACGCCATCGAGTTGACGTTGTCGGTGAGGTCCTTCCAGGTGCCGCCGACGCCGGGCACTTCCGCCTGGCCACCGAGTTTGCCTTCGGTGCCGACTTCGCGCGCGACGCGCGTCACTTCGGCGGCGAACGATCGCAGCTGCTCCACCATCGTGTTCATGGTGTCCTTCAGCTGCAGAATCTCGCCGCGGACGTCGACGGTGATCTTCTTCGAGAGGTCGCCGTTCGCGACGGCGACGGTCACTTCGGCGATGTTCCGCACCTGCGCGGTGAGGTTGCCGGCCATCTGGTTGACGTTGTCGGTCAGGTCCTTCCACGTGCCGGCGACGCCCGTGACGACCGCCTGCCCTCCGAGCTTGCCGTCGGTGCCGACCTCTCGAGCCACCCGGCTCACTTCGGACGCGAACGCGTTCAGCTGATCGACCATCGTGTTGATGGTGTTCTTCAGCTCGAGGATCTCGCCCTTCACGTCGACGGTGATCTTGCGGGAGAGGTCGCCGCGCGCCACAGCGGTGGCGACCTCGGCGATGTTGCGCACCTGACCGGTCAGGTTCGACGCCATGAAGTTGACGTTGTCGGTGAGGTCCTTCCACGTGCCGGCGACGCCGGTGACGACTGCCTGACCGCCGAGCTTGCCTTCGGTGCCGACCTCGCGCGCGACGCGCGTCACTTCCGACGCGAACGCGTTCAGCTGATCGACCATCGTGTTGATGGTGTTTTTGAGCTCGAGGATCTCGCCCTTCACGTCGACCGTGATCTTGCGCGAGAGGTCGCCGTTCGCGATGGCGGTGGCGACGTCGGCGATGTTGCGTACCTGACCCGTGAGATTCGACGCCATCGAGTTGACGTTGTCGGTCAGGTCCTTCCACGTGCCGGCCACGTCGGGCACTTCTGCCTGTCCGCCCAGTTTGCCTTCCGTACCGACTTCTCGAGCGACACGGCTCACTTCCGACGCAAACGAGTTCAGCTGATCGACCATCGTGTTGATGGTGTTCTTCAGCTGCAGAATTTCACCTTTGACGTCGACGGTGATCTTTCGCGAGAGGTCGCCCTTCGCGATCGCGGTGGCCACGTCGGCGATGTTGCGCACCTGACCCGTGAGGTTCGACGCCATCGAGTTGACGTTGTCAGTAAGGTCTTTCCACGTGCCGGCGACGCCGGGCACCGCCGCCTGTCCGCCGAGTTTGCCTTCGGTGCCGACCTCGCGCGCGACACGGCTGACTTCCGACGCGAACGCGTTCAGCTGATCGACCATCGTGTTGATGGTGTTCTTCAGCTCGAGAATCTCGCCCTTCACGTCGACGGTGATCTTGCGCGAGAGGTCGCCGCGCGCGATCGCGGTCGCGACGTCCGCGATGTTTCGAACCTGCCCCGTGAGGTTCGACGCCATCGAGTTGACCGAGTCGGTGAGGTTCTTCCAGGTGCCGGCGACGCCGGGCACGACCGCCTGTCCACCGAGCTTGCCTTCGGTGCCGACTTCGCGCGCGACGCGCGTCACTTCCGATGCGAAGCCGTTCAACTGGTCCACCATCGTGTTGATGGTGTCCTTCAGCTCGAGGATCTCGCCTTTGACGTCGACCGTGATCTTGCGCGACAGGTCTCCGCGCGCGACGGCCGTCGTCACCTCCGCGATGTTGCGGACCTGCGCGGTGAGGTTCGCGCCCATCGCGTTCACCGAGTCGGTGAGATCTTTCCACGTGCCGGCGACGTCCGGCACTTCGGCGCGGCCGCCCAGCTTGCCTTCCGTGCCGACTTCGCGGGCGACGCGGAAGACTTCCGACGCGAACGCGTTCAGCTGATCGACCATCGTGTTGATGGTGTCTTTCAGCTCGAGAATCTCGCCTTTGACGTCGACCGTGATCTTGCGCGACAGGTCGCCGCGCGCGACGGCGGTCGTCACGCCGGCGATGTTGCGGACCTGCGCGGTCAGGTTCGACGCCATCGCGTTCACCGAGTCGGTGAGATCCTTCCATGTGCCTGCGACGCCGGGCACGACCGCCTGACCGCCAAGCTTGCCGTCCGTGCCGACCTCGCGCGCGACGCGCGTCACTTCGGCGGCGAAGCCGCGCAGCTGATCGACCATCGTGTTGATCGCTTCTTTGAGCTGCAGGATCTCGCCGCGGACGTCGACGGTGATCTTCTTCGAGAGGTCGCCGTTCGCGACGGCGATGGTCACGTCGGCGATGTTGCGCACCTGCGCGGTGAGGTTGCCGGCCATCTGGTTGACCGACTCGGTCAGTTCCTTCCACACGCCCGACACGCCGCGCACCTGCGCCTGTCCGCCGAGCTTGCCTTCGGTTCCGACTTCGCGCGCGACGCGCGTCACCTCGGAGGTGAACACCGAGAGCTGGTCGATCATCGTGTTGACCAGCCGCGCGGAGCGGAGGAACTCGCCTTCGAGCGGACGGCCGTCGACTTCGAGCGCCATCGACTGGCCCAGATCGCCTTTCGCGACGGCGCCGACGGCGCGCGTCACCTCGGTGGTCGGCCACACGAGATCGTCAATCAGCATGTTGATCGCCGCGACTTCGTCGGCCCACCCGCCGACGACGCCCGGCACGGTCATGCGCTGTTTGAGCTTGCCTTCCTTGCCGACGGCGAGCGACACGCGGGCGGTCTCGCGCGCGCGGCGTTCGCTGACGGCCATGATCCCGTTGAATGCGTCGGCGATTTTTCCGTGGATGCCCGTGAGATCGGACGGCAATCGCACACCGAAGTCGCCTTCCTGGAACGCGAGCATCGCCGCGAGCAGTTGACGCGAAAACTGATCGGACTCCGCCGTGGCGGCACCAAATCCGATGCGGCCATCCGGCATCGGATCCAGCGACGTCGGGGTTGTCGGAAAATCCATGTGACGCTCCCTCGAAGACTCGACGGACGAAACGCTACCCTGCACCGAAAGAAATATCGCGCTTCAGACGGCAAACCGCGCTGCTGGTCGATTGTGGAGAAAGGCCGCCAGAACTAAGCTGCCTCTGCTGTTGCTGACGAAGATAGCCGTTCGCTAATCAGTACTCAAGCTCATGCACAAATTCTCATCGTCGAGCAGTGATCAAGGTATTGATGCGAAGAATCTAGCTAAAACATCCCGCGCACGATTACGTGACGCGTGCGACGAACGCGTCCCGCAGGCGATGATGGTCGCTCGATGAAGGCAATTGCACTAATCGCAACGGTCTGGCTTGCGATCGTGGGCGGACGGATCGCCGCCGGCGCGCAGATGGCCACGGCCGATCGCGTTCGAGCGCCAGGATGGTGGCCGACGAAGGGATCCGTGCCGCGCGCGGATTACGTCGGCGCCGCCGAGTGCCGTTCCTGTCACGGTGCTCACGCCGCGAGCCAGCCCACGACCGCAATGGCGCGTACGGCGTCGAAGGCAGAGGGATCGGACATCCTTCGCACACACGATCGACTGACGTTCAAGAACGGCGATTACTCGTACGAGATCGTCTCGAACGGCGGGCGGCCGCTTTACGCCGTCACGAACGGCACGCAGTCGGCGTCGTTTCCGCTGACATGGGCGTTTGGCGTCGGCAACGTCGGTCAGTCGTTTCTGTTCGAGCGCGACGGCGCGTTCCAGGAGGCGCGCGTCAGTTATTTCGATTTGACGCGCGCGCTCGATTTCACGCCCGCGCGTGCGGTCACGTCACCGCGCGACCTCGACGAAGCGATGGCTCGACGCGTCGGCGACGCGGAAGCGCGCCGCTGTTTCGGATGTCACACGACGGCGTCGACCGCGGACGGTACATTCGATCCGTCCCGCGCGACGCCGGGCGTAACGTGCGAGGCGTGTCATGGACCAGGCCGCGCGCACGTTGCGGCGATGAAGCAGCCGCGGACGGAAGATCGCTCGACCGCGATCCTCAATCCCGCGAAGCTGCGGCCGGAAGAGTCGGTCGATTTCTGCGGTGCGTGCCACGCGACGTTCTTCGACATCGCGCTGTCCGGCGACAGGGGAATTCCCGCGATGCGGTCGCAACCCTATCGACTGCGCTCCAGCCGCTGCTGGACTGCGGCGGATGCGCGCCTGACGTGCATCGCGTGCCACAACCCGCACCGTCCGCTCGTGAAGGACGCGCGTTCATACGACACTCGATGTCTCAGCTGCCATGTCACTGCGGACGTCTCTCCGACCGCCGATCGTCCCGGCCGTTCGTGTCCGGTGCGTACCTCGGACTGCGTGTCGTGCCACATGCCGAAATTCGATGTGCCCGACATGCATCATGAGTTCACCGATCACCTGATCGCACGCCCACTGCGCGCGCCGTAGTACCCTGTTGACATGCCCACTCGAACGTTTCTCGCACAGGTGCGCGCTGCGGCCATTGCTTCAACGCTCGGTGTCTCCGCGTTCGCGGCGGTGCAGCCGACAGCGACGATCGACAAACCGAAGCAGCGGACCGTGACGGAAGGCGGATGCCGCATTCTGAGCGACAACAGCACCTTCTCCGGCACCTGGGGCCCGAGTGCGCTGCCGATGCTCGCGCTCACAATCGGTCCCGGTTCCGCGATGGCCGATGCGATGCACGCCAACAAAGCGAAATACGCCGGCCCCGGGCGGTACACGAACGAGATCATCGCGGTTTACCTTGGCAAGACCGCGCTCGAGGACAGCTACGGCGGCCTCGGCACCGTCGTCATCGCTCCGGACGGCCACTCGGGCACGTTCGACCTGAACGACCACAAGGCGTCCGGTCACTTCGACTGCGGCGTCGCTCCATCACGGCCCTGACACGCGCGGAATCCGTTTCCTCGACTGATTGAGCGCTCGCTTTGTGCTCACTCCTGCGGTCTTTTTGCTGCCGCGGGCGCCGGCGTCGGCAGATGCTTCAGCGACAGACGTCCTCCTTGATTTGGATTGCGCGGGGCAGAAACCCGGTTCACCATACACCACGTTGACCGCGACGCTGGAGGTTCCATGCGATCAGCCGTGTTGTGGCTCGTGGCAATTGTCTGCGGCAGCGTGCTCCTGCCCGACCGAATTCCTCCGATCGAGGCGCAGGCGCGCGACGCCGCGGTCGCACTCACCGGTCAGGTGACGTCGGCCGAAGAAGGGCCGATGGAAGGCGTGCTGGTCAGCGCGACGAAATCCGCGTCGACGATCACGATTACCGTCGCGTCCGATCGCGACGGACGCTACCGGTTTCCCGCATCGCGGCTCGACTCGGGCGACTATGCGCTGCGAATCCGCGCGGCGGGCTACGACCTCGAGCGTCCGGCCACGGCAAGCGTCCTCTCGCAGAAGACCAGCACGGTCGATCTGCGCCTGCAGAAAACACGCGATCTCGCCGCGCAGCTGACGAACGCCGAGTGGTTCGCGAGCTTCCCCGGCACCGAAGCGCAGAAGGCATCGATCCGCGGCTGCACTCACTGTCACACGCTCGAACGGATCGTCCGGAGCCGGCACGACGTCGATCACATGATGGCGGTCATCGAGCGGATGTCGACGTATCCGCAGCTGTCCTTCCCGTTCAAAATCCAGAAGCTGCCCGCGCCGCGAATCGGCGGCGGCCAGCAGTCACCCGAACAGATCCGTGCGACATGGCGGCGTCAAGCCGAGTATCTGACGACGCTCAATCTGAGCGCGGGATCGGAATGGACGTACCCGCTGAAGGCGCTGCCGCGGCCGAAAGGGCGCGCGACGCGCGTCATCTACACCGAGTACGACCTGCCGCAGCGCACGCGCCAGCCGCACGACGTCATCGTCGATTCGAAAGGCCTCGCGTGGTACGCGAGCTTCGGCGAGCAGATCCTCGGCGCGCTGGATCCGGCGACCGGAACCGTGAAGGAATATCCGATCCCCACGTTGAAGCCGGAGGCGCCGACCGGGATTCTCGGCGTCCGATTCGACGAGGACGAAAACGTGTGGCTCGGCATGCAGTTTCAGGGCGGCATCGCGAAGTTCGATCGCACGAGCAAGACGTTTCAAACATGGAGCCTGCCGCCCGACAGGAACGGACCGCACGTGCAGATCAATCAGGTCGGTCCCGGTCGATCGCATGTCGACAACAAGGTCTGGCTGCAGGACGCGGGCACGTACACCGTCCTCCGGCTCGACGTGCCGTCCGGTAAGTTCGATGTCTTCGAGCCGTACAAGATTCCGCGGCCCAACGTGTACGACGTCATCCCCGATTCGCAGAACAACGCGTACTTCCTCGTGCTCGGCGCCGAAGACGTCGGGCGCATCGATGCGAAGAGCGGAGAGATCAGGATTTTCAAGACGCCGACGCCGCGCTCCGGACCGCGCCGCGGGATGATGGATTCACAGGATCGCCTCTGGTTCGGTGAGAACAACGGCGATCGCATCGGCATGTTCGACACGCGGACCGAGCGCTTTCAGGAATGGGCCGCCCCGACACCGGGCGCGTGGCCCTACGACGTCGCCGCGGACAAGAACGGCGAAGCCTGGTCGGGCGGCGAGTACACCGATCGCATCCTGCGTCTGAATCCGAAGAGCGGCGAGTTCGTCGAGTACCTGCTGCCGCGATCGACGAATGTGCGACGCGTGTTCGTCGACAACCGCACGACGCCGGTCACATTCTGGGTCGGCAACAACCACGGCGCGTCGATCGTCAAGCTCGAGCCGCTCGACTCATCGACCGCGACGTTGTCGACGACGCAAAGTCCGCCGGCGACGGTGTTCGAAGGCGCGCGGCTGATCGCGGGTGATGGACGTCCGCCCGTCGAGAACGCGGCGTTCGTCGTCGAGAACGGGCGCGTCACGCAAGTCGGCACGAAGGGGGCACTTCGCGTGGCGGGCGCGCGTCACGTGGATCTCGCCGGCAAGACCGTGATGCCGGCGCTCGTCGACGCACACGTCCATCTCGGGTACCGCAAAGGCGCGACGTTCACGGCGGAGAATTACACGCGCGAGAACCTGCTCGACGAGCTCGATCGATTCTCGTACTACGGCGTTGCCGCGGTGCTCGAGGCCGGCACCGGCCGCGGCATCTTGCCGTTTCAGCTTCGCGACGAGCCGCACTCGGGCGCGCGCTATCTGACCGCAGGCCGTGGCTTCGCGATGCCGAACGCCGGACCCGGTGTGCCGATGCGCGACGCGGCGTACGGCGTCACAACCGAGGCCGAAGCGCGGCGCGACGTTCAGGCGCTCGCCGCGAAACATCCTGACCTGATCAAGATCTGGGTCGACGATCGGAACGGCACGGTCGAAAAGCTGAAGCCGAATCTCTATCGCGCGATCATCGACGAAGCGCACGCGCACGGCATCCGCGTGATGGCGCACATCGCGGCGCTCGACGATGCAAAGGATCTCCTGCGCGCCGGCGTCGACGGCTTCGCGCACGTCGTTCGCGACAAGGACATCGACGACGAACTGATCGCGATGCTCCGCGAGCGGCCGGCCGTGTTCTTCGTCGAAACGCTCTGGGGCGAGCGCAACGCGATTTATGGCAGCAAGCCGGCGTGGCTCGACGAGCCGGTCGTCCGCGGAGTGCTGTCCGACGGGGAGATCAAGCCGCTGGCCGATGGCTTCTCGACGCCAGCATCCACCGGCAGCGCCGAGCGCCTGCTCCGCAACGTCGCGGCGCTCAATCGCGCCGGCATCAGGCTCGGACTCGGAACCGACACCGGCGGCGTGAGCGGCGGCGGCTATTTCGGTCTCGCGTCGCTCGTCGAGCTCGAGCTGCTCGTCAAGGCCGGCCTGACGCCGTCGCAGGCGATTGTCGCCGCAACGCGCACGTCGGCGTCGATCCTCGGCCTCGATGCGCTCGGCACGATCGCGGACGGCAAGTCCGCGTCGTTCATCGTGCTCGACGCGAACCCGCTCGACGACATCGCGAACACGCGGAAGATCTCCGCGGTGTACCTCGACGGCAAGGAGGTCGATCGCGCCGCGCTGCGCGCGAGATGGTCGCCGACGCGATCGTCGAGCCGCCACTGACGAGTAACTTCTCGCACAGTACTGCAACCACGAAATCACGAAGATCCACGAAGAACACGAAGAAAACCTTTTAAGGTTTTCTTCGTGCCTTCGTCGCTTTCGTGTTTTCGTGGTTGCAGTACTGTGCGAGAGAGCGATCAGCTTCTTTTTTGTGTCAAGTCCGCCCAGCAGCTTCTTCTCATCGCGCTGGCGCGGCCGTGCCGCCCGAGTCAGCGACGAGCGTTCGGATCGTCCCATCCTGACGCGACGTCAGAAGCAGCTCGCCGTCGCGGCTGCGACTGAAGTGCAGATCGGCGCGCGTCGCGGTCGTGCCGTTCTTCGCCTCGATCAACTCGCGGAACGTCACATAGATGCGATTGCCGCCCGGATCGCGCACGTACAGCTGCACCTCCTCCACCGGCGCCACGGTTTCCGGAATCCCGTCGTCGGCTTTCTTCATGACCGCGAGATCCGCGACGAACACGCGTCCGCGGACGATGTCGCCGAAGACGAACTTGCCTCGAAGGGCGGGAATGCGGCCGTAATAGGCGAAGCCGCCCGTGATCGCCTGCCCCTGCGTGTGGTCGTACATCGCCACCGGATATGTGAACTCGTCTTTCCGCGTGCCGTGCAGGATGTCAGCTGAGAGCGGGAACAGCTGGTCGAGCTTGCCGCCGGGCCGCGTGATGCCGTTCTCGAACAGTCCCTCGCGCTTCATCCATCCGTAGTTGGCCCCCTCGTGCACGATGTTGATCTCTTCGATGTTGTTCATCCCGATATCGGACGCGAACATCGTCTTGTCGTTGAGATCCCATGAGAGCCGGTGAGCGTTCCGGAATCCGTACGCGTAGATCTCGCCGAACGTCTTCGGATCGCCATCGGCGGCGAACTTGTTGATCGCCGGGATTGTGTAGTCGCCGAGGCCTTTCGTTCCGCCTGACACCGACGGACTGCGCGGATCGATGCGCAGGATCGCGCCGACGAGGGTGTCGAGCCGCTGCGTCTGCCCGGGATTGTTCGCATGCGGGCCGCCGCCGTTGCTGAACCCGAGATCGCTGCCGCTCGTGTAGAGCAGACCGTAATCGGGATCCCCGGGCTTCGACGTCGGATTGAACTCGACGTCGCCGTAGGGGTGCGTCAGGTTCGCGACGACGTGCGCGACGCGAAGGAGCTCGCGCCTGGTGCCCTCGAAGGTGTTCGCGGCAGGGTTCGTCGCATGCCACTCGGTGATCACGTTGTGATACGTCACGTCGGCGCGCGTGAATCCCGGCGGGATGAAATTCGGCGTCGCCGGATTGTCCTTCGCGCGCTCGCCGTGCACCGTGTAGAACAATCCGTTCCGCGCGAAGTCGGGATGGAAGGTGAATCCGATGAACCCGCTCTCCAGCCTGTCGTACACCGCGAACGGAAACACGGCACCGACGTTCGCGTAGACCGATGGCGTGTTGTTGCGATCGAGCACGTACAGGAATCCACGCGAGTCGTTCACGAAGCGGCGACCGTCGGGCAGATCGCGCACGTAGTTGATACGCGCCCAGCCGGCGGGAACGACGTCCTGATCGGCGGGCCGCAGCGTGCGCGTGTTGGGCAGGCGCGCGACGTCGCGAATCTCGATCATCAATCCGCGCTTCACCACCGGGTCGGGCAGCGGATTGCTCGCGATTGGATTGGCGCCCTGCGCGCCCAAAGCGATGACGCTGACAATCCCACCGACTGCGCAAAGCGCGAGCGATGCAAGCGTCAGAAGCGTCGACCGTGTCCGCATGAACCCTCCTTGCAGATCGACATCGTCGTGCGCGTCGCGTTTCTCCGTCAACCCGCGTCGTAATCGGTCAGCGTGCGGATCCAGATGTTCCGGAAGTGAACCGGGTTCTCGTGATCCTGCAGTGCGATCGGTCCTTTGCTCATCTCCGGCGTATACGGACCGATTCGCTTGTGCGCGGTCGCGCCCCAGAACGCCGTCGCGTTGTGGACCACGATGCCGTTGTGGAACACGGTCCCGGTTGCCGGCCTTGTCAGCTTCGAGCCTTCGAAGCGGGGAGCCGTGAACACGATGTCGTACGACTGCCACTGACCGGGACCGCGCGACGCGTTGACGAGCGGCGGAAACTGACCGTAGAACGCCGCGGCCTGACCGTCCGAGTATGTCGGGTTGTTGAAGCTGTCGAGCACCTGCAGTTCGAAGACGCCGAGCAGGAACACGCCGCTGTTGCCGCGATTCTGGCTGTCGCCTTTCGGTGGCGTGGGCGTGGCCCACTCGATGTGCAGCTGGAAATCGCTGAACGTGAGCTTCGTCTCGATGTCGCCCTTCGACGATTCGAGCACGCCCGCATCCACCTTCCACGAGATCGGCGAGCCGTTTCGCATCTTCCAGTGCGAGAGATCGCCGTCGGCTCCGAGCAGGACCGTAGCATCGGACGGTGCAGCGGCCGGCGTCGACGCAGGCGTGACGACGCGCGGGTGCGGGCGGTGGCTGTCGTGCACCCGCCATTTGCCGTTCGGTTGCATCGGCGTGTCGTCGTACCCGAGGACCGGCGCCTGACCGGGCACAGGTCGCGTCAACACCGTCACACACAGCAGTGCCGCCACCGCGGCGGCGATCGACGTGCGGCTCATACGCAACTCCTCTCGACTGTGAGTCCCGTCATCGGCGCGCGTTACATCTTTTGCGTGTGCGCGAACGCGCGGCCGGCGCGGGTGTATTACAGTTCTTCGCGATGCCGGTTGACCTCGTCGTCTTTGGTCCTCATCCCGATGACATCGAGATCGGGCTCGGCGCGACCGTCGCTCGTCACACCGACGCGGGCTACGCCGTCGGCCTGTGCGATCTGACGCGCGGCGAATTGTCGTCGAACGGTACCCTCGACGAGCGGCGCGCGGAAGCCGACGCGGCGGCACGCGTGCTCAACGCTGCCTGGCGCGAAAATCTCGCCTGGCCCGACGGCGGCATCACTCGAACGCCCGAGCTGATTCGATCGGCGGTCGAGGTGATCCGCCGCCATCGTCCGCGCGCGCTTGCCATTCCCTATTGGGACGATCGTCATCCCGATCACCGTGGTGCCAGCGACGTGCTCAGCGTCGCCGCGTTCACGAGCGGATTGCGCCGCTATGAGACCGGCGAGTCGCCGTGGCGCGCCGAGTGGATCTGCTACTACTTCATCAACGATGCCGCGCCGCCTTCGTTCGTGGTCGACGTGTCGGCGTGCTACGAGCGCAAGCGGCAGGCGCTCGCATGTTACCGCAGCCAGTTCGCGCCGCGCGACGGCGGCG
>Ga0075434_100002730_pt1 | contig 15587 bp, 10 predicted proteins | sample RhiMethybrSRZTD3_FD_75298 | JGI IMG/M metagenome (GOLD analysis project Ga0075434, IMG submission 75298) | Populus rhizosphere microbial communities from Tennessee, USA - Rhizosphere MetaG P. TD hybrid SRZTD3 | ecosystem: Host-associated > Plants > Roots > Rhizosphere > Soil | place: USA... | reverse complement strand
GATCGGCTGGATTACATCTCGGGCCGCTCGCTCGAAGAGGGCACGCCGCGCGACACGTTCGCGGTTGTTGCCGAAGGCGCGGCGAATCTGCCGCCTGGTGATTACACGCTGACGGTTATTTCAGACGACGGCGCGCGCGTGTGGATGGACGGAGAAGTGGTGCTGGACTCGTGGGCGCCGCACGAGTCACGGGTGGATCGCGCGCCGATCTCCGGAGGGAAGCGGCGATTCAAGGTGGAGTACTACGAGATCGGCGGCTTCGCCGAGCTCCGTTTCGACGTTCAACGACGATGATTGCAGCCCTTGTAACGCTCACCTTCCTCGAGATTGTCCTCGGCGTCGACAACATCATCTTCATTTCGATCTTGTCCGGAAAGCTGCCGCCCGCCCAGCAGCCTCGGGCGAGGCGCCTCGGCCTCATCGGCGCGATGATCACCCGCATTCTCCTGCTGATGTCGCTGGCCTGGATCGTCAAGCTGACGGCGCCGCTCTTCAGCGTGCTCGACCACGAAATCTCCGGCCGCGATTTGATTCTGATCCTCGGCGGCCTGTTCCTGCTTGCGAAGAGCACGTTCGAGATTCACGACCGCCTCGAGGGAGAGGAAGGGCACGCTTCGCGCCGCGTGCCCGCGTCGTTCGCGAGCGTGATCGTCCAGATCATGCTGCTGGACATCGTCTTTTCGCTCGACTCGGTGATTACCGCGGTCGGCATGGCCGACGAGCTGTGGATCATGATCACCGCCGTGATCCTGTCGGTCGCCATCATGATGGTTGCCGCCGCGCCGATCAGCGATTTCGTGCATCGTCATCCGACCGTGAAGGTCCTCGCGCTCAGCTTCCTCCTTCTCATCGGGTTGTCGCTGCTGCTCGAAGGATTCGATCAGCACATTCCCAAGGGATACATCTATTTCGCGATGGGGTTCTCGGTGTTCGTCGAGATGATCAACCTGCGCATCCGGGCGAAGACCAGGCCGATCCACTTGCGCGAACGCTACGCGGAGGGCTCGGCGCCGGATGCGTGAGCGCCTGCCGCGCCTGACGGCGCGAACCACGGAGCAACGGAGCAACGGAGAAACGGAGGGCGACGCGAACCGGTCGGCTCGCCAACGCCGGCCGATCGGCTTTGCGCCGCCTTCTGATCTTCACCATTGTCCCCGAAGCTCCGTTCCTCCGTTTCTCCGTGGTTGGCGGCGAAGCCGCCCGGGGCTGCCGCGAATGACCGTGTACGGCGGGACGCTTCGTGTCACACTTGACGAAGCGAATATGCAAGTAATAGCGCTGTCCGTCTGCTTCAGCGTGGTGACCGTTCTCGCGCTGCCGCAGGAATCCGGCTACGTCCCCCAGCGCGTCTACGACACCAGGGAGAAGCGGTTCACGGACTTCGAAGCCATGTCCGCCGACCTCGCGCGGGCCGATGTGGTCCTCGTCGGTGAACAGCACGACGATCCCAACACGCACCGGCTCGAGCGCGCGATCCTGGAAGGCCTCGCGCGGCGTCATGTCCCCGTGACACTGTCGCTCGAGATGTTCGAGCGCGACGTGCAGGACTCCGTCGACACGTATGTGAGCGGGACCGGCGGCGAAGAGGACTTCCTCAAAGGCTCGCGCCCGTGGCCTCGCTATGCGACCGATTACCGCCCGCTGGTCGAATTCGCCAGAGCGCGCAAGTGGCCGGTCGTGGCCGCGAACGTTCCCCGGAGGATCGCGTCGGACATCGCGAAAACGGGACGGCCGGGTGTCGACGCGTTGAGCGCGGCCGACCGCAGGCTCGCGGCCGCGGATCTCCTATGCCCGCACGACGATTACTTCGCGCGCTTTGCCGAGCAGATGGGCGGGCACCCCGCGGGATCTGGACCGGTGCCCGCGCCGGGTTCGCCATCCGGTTCGGCTGCCGCGGACACCACGACTGAACGGTACTACTGGGCGCAGTGCGTGAAGGATGAGACGATGGCGGAGTCCATCGCCAATGCGTTCGGCAAGCTGGAAGGACGCCCGGGCCTCGTCGCGCACTTCACAGGCGCCTTCCACAGCGAGTACGGCGAGGGAACCGGCGAGCGGGTCCGCCGCCGCCTCGGCGGCCGGCGCGTGATTGCGGTTTCGATCCTGCCTGTCGAGAACTTCGACGACGTCGCGCCTGGCGCGGACGATCTCAAGCGCGCGGAGTATCTCGTTTTCACAATCAAGTAAACGGACCGGTTATCGGAGCCGTTCCGGCATCTCCGCAATCACGTACGCCATGACGGCGATCGCGGCCGCCGCGCGCGACATGTCCATCGGATCGATCTTGTCGATCGTGTCCGCCTCCGTGTGATGAATCAGGAAGTAATTGCCGTCGACGTCAAGCGACATGGCCGGGATGTTCGCCGCCTGCACGCTCGGACCGATGTCGGCGCCTTCGCCCGCCGCGCTGATGCGATCGGCCTGGATTCCACGCAGCAGCGTGGCGATGTCTGTCACTTTCGCCCGCGCCGCGTCGCTGCCCGAAAAGCCGAATCCGGTCGGCCTGAATACACCGCCGTCCGACTCGAACATCAGCACGTGGTTGGCCAACTCGTCCTTGTGACGATCGCGATAGGCCAGCGCGCCGCGTGTGCCATTCTCCTCGTTCGTCCATAACACGACGCGGATCGTCCGCCGGGGCCGCAGGTTCAGCTTCTTCATCAGCCGAAGCGCCTCCCACGACACGACGCACCCGCCGCCATCGTCGGTCGACCCTGTCCCGACGTCCCACGAATCGAAGTGTCCGCTGACCGCGACGATTTCGTCGGGGCGTTCGCGGCCGCGAAGCTCGCCGACGACGTTGAACGAATCCGCTTCCGGGAGAAATTTCGCGTCCATCTTGAGGAGCACGCGCACGGCCGTGCCCCGCTCCTGCATGCGCTGCAGCTTGTCGGCGTCCTCGGTGGTGATCGCGGCCGCGGGGATCTGCGGGACTCCATCCGCATAACGGAGCGTGCCGGTGTGGGGCAGCCGCAGTCCCGGCGGTCCGACGGATCGAACCAGCGCCGCGATCGCGCCGAGCGCCGCCGCGCGCGACGCGCCGTTGGCGCGGTACTGGACGGTCTCGCCGTAGTTCGTGAACGGCACATTGAAGAGGACAATTCGCCCCTTGACCCGGCTGCCTGCCGCCTCGAGCTCGTCGAATCCGCGGACGACCAGCAAGTCCGCCTCGACGCCGGCGGGCCCCGTGCCGATGCTGTTCCCAAGTCCGAGCATCACGAGGCGCTGACGGCGCGGCGCGACGATCTCGGCGCTCTCCTGACCGCGCACCCAATGCGGGACCTTGACCGGCTCGGTGTGCACGTTCTCGAGCCCGTCGCGCTTCATTTCGGCGACGGCCCACGCGATGGCGTCCTCGAGCGACTGCGATCCGCTCAGCCTGTTGCCGAACGTATCGCCGATGTAGGCGAGGCGTTCCCAGGCGAACCGTGTGGACATCGCTTCGCCAACGAGGCGCGCCGCGGCCTCGCGGTACGCATCCACCCACGGCGACGAGCGCGCGGCGGGCGCTGAGAGGGCGGTAGTGATGCTGATGACGACCAGGAGGAGAATCGCGCGCGGACGGCTGCACATATGATCCCAATATAATTCGTTGCATCGGGATCCGGGATGTGGCGTCCGGGGAAACTGAAAAAGACCATGAGAATCTCCGCGACAGGCGGGCTGCTGTCGCTCATCGTCGCGGCCGGGGTTTCGGTCCAGACGCCGGCTGTCTCCGCAACGTTTCATCACTTTCATTTTCGTGTCGGCGATCCCGCGGCCGCGATGAATCAGGGCGCCGCCGCGCTCAACGGCACGCGCGTCCTGCTGCGCGGCCTCGGTGTCGGCGTCAGGGTCAACGGCGTCCACGCGCTGTTCGATCGGCTCGAGGGGAGTGAGTCTGCCGCCCGCCCCGCGCATGGCGCTGCGTACACCGAGGCCGTCGCGTGGCTGCGATCGCGCGGGATCGATCTGAAAGACGACGCGAAGAGTGCGGCGATTCGTGCGGCGTTTGCGGAGATGTTTCGCGCCGAGTGGCTCGATCACGTGGGCTTTACCGCGTCGGACCTTCCGTCCGCGATCGCCGTGCTGCGATCGCGCGGCGTCGTTCCCGTGCGCGAGTCGTCAGACGCCGCACTGTTCGAGACGCCCGGAGGAGTGCGCGTGGAGCTCGTACGCGATCTCGACGCGCCCGATGCGTTCTGGTGTCCGATGCACCCGGACGTCCGGTCGAGCGCCCCGGGTACGTGCCCGATTTGCCGGATGACGCTCGTGCCGATCCCGGCGCCGGCGATTGGCGAATACCGGATGGATCTGGCCCTCACCGCCGCGCCTGGAGGCGGCCTCTCGACGCTGCGCATCACGCTTCGCGAGCCGTACGCGGATCGCCGCGTCGCGGCGCTCGCGACAGTCCACGAGCGGCTGCTTCACCTCTTCATCATCGATCGCAGCCTCCAGTTCTTCCGGCACGTCCATCCCGCCCAGATCGGCGGCGGGACGTTCGAGCTGCGCGAATCGATTCCGCCCGGCGAGTACGTCGTCATCGCCGATTTCCTGCCGCAGGGGGCCGCGTCCCAGATGGTCCAGCGTGCGATCGTGACGCCCGGCTACAAAGGGCCGCTGTTCCCGGCCCCGCCCGATCTTTCCGGCGACTCGGCGAAGGACCGGGTGGTGGACGGCATCCGCGTGCAGCTCGAGACGCGAGATCTGAAAGCGGGGCGCGAGGGCGTGCTTCGCTTCACGTTATCGGGCGCCGCGAGCGCTGCGCCTGTGACGGACCTCGAGCCATACCTCGGCGCCCCCGGCCATATGCTGATCGTCAACGCCGATCTCACCGAAGCCGAACACGTGCATCCGGAAGAACCGACCGCCCGCGGTCCGTCGATCACGTTTCAGCCGCTGCTGCCGGCCGGCGGCTTCTACAAGCTGTGGGTACAGTTCCAGCGCAAGGGGGTCGTGACGACGGTGCCGTTCGTGATCGCAGCTGACGAGCGGTAATTGCGGTGAAGGACAACTGCAGCGGCATCTCGCGAGGCGTATCGCGGCAGTCGGGGTTCGACGTCGCGCGCGCGCGTCGTTCTACCGCGCGCAGCGCGGTGGCGAGTCGAGCGTGTCCGCGCCGCCCTCCGTTTCTCCGTTCCTCCGTTTCTCCGTGGTTCGCGCCGTCAGGCGCGGAGCTCGGGAAGCGAAAATCCGCTCCCGCGGCGAGACGGCGCTGTCGCTATCGCGCCGTGATGACGTCGACGGCGCACTCACCGCGAGCTTCGACGCGCAATCGGCTGCCGCGCGGCAGGTCGAGCGGATGGCGCAGCCAGAAGGTCTCGGGACTCGCCGGATCGTAGCGGCGGATCCACGCGAGGATTTCGGTACGACCTGACGGCAGGAGCGCTGAGATTCCTGCGTCTCCATCTTTGTTGAGGCGTGGGCGAACGCCCAGCAGACGGCCGTCGAGCGCGCGATCGCCGCAGGCGAGCGTACGAGTGACGCCGCGCGGCGGGCGGTATGGCTCGGGGGCGCGTGGAACACGGGACGGCGCCGCCGCGGCGCCGGTCTTCGCCGGCGTCTCGGGCGCGCCGCCGTCTACCCAGGCGGCAATCAGTGCGATTTCGAACGGCGACAGCGAGGGGTCGTTCGCAAAGTCGCCGTATCCGCGCGCGGCCGCCCACTTCGGCATGCGGCGCGTCATCACTTCTTCCTTGATCGCCGCCGCCCATGGCCGCGCTTCCGCGTATGTCGAGAGCGGGATGGAGCCGGGCGGACCATCCGCGCGATGGCAGCCCGCGCACCGCGCGCGGAAGATCGGCGCGATCTCGCGGTCCCATGTCACCTTCGTCGTGATCCGGTCGTGCGCGGCGAGATGCGCGCCTGCCACGATGCAGGCCGCGGCGGCGATGACGCTTAGTGTCCGCCGCGTCCACGGCCCGGCAGCTCGAGCCGGTAGTTCTCTCCCGGTTTCACGCCGTCGATCGAATAGGTGTACGCGGTGAACATCATCTCTTCCCACGTCTGATCGCCCCACGCGACGTCGGTTGTCGGATCCGGGTTCGATTTGTTCCCGGCGGAGTTGTCGTAATGCGCGACCGCGCGAATCTTCGTCCCCTTCGGCAGCTTCAGCGGCTCGGCGAAGACGTACTCTGTCTGCCAGTTGAAATCGTACTTCGGCACGGAGAGGATCACTTCGGAGCGGCCGTCCGGATACGTGGCTGTGTACTCCCAGCTCTTGCCGCGCAGGTGCGTGTGCGGCAGCATCGAGCGCAGCGTCACGTCGGTCAGCGTCGTCATCTCGGCGGCAATCGAGTAATCCTTCTCGCCGGCCGGAATCTTCAGCTGTCCGTTCTGCAGACTCCCGAGCCGGATTTCGGTCTTCGGCGGCTCCTTCGCAAACGTGATGCCGATCTTCGTCCGATCCGTCACTTCCTTGCCGTTCGGCGTGTAGTGCATCTGCATCACGAGCGTGGCGCCTGCCGGGATGCGCGTCGCACTTCCGGGCTCCCATTGGAACGCGCTCGTGCCTGGAGCATAGGCGCCGACGAACACCCCAAGCCGCTGCGGCGCCGGAAACAGGCTCTGTCCTTTGCCGTGCTTTGGATCGGGGCCTTGTGCCTGGGGACCGCCGCCGGTCTGTCCCTTCGGAATCTCCATGCCCTTCGCGAACGTAAAGCCGCCTGGTCGCGGTTCAGGCTTCGCGGGGCGTGCTGTCACGATCACGTGGTGGACGACAGCGCGCGCGCCCGGACGCACTTCGACCGACTGCACCCACTTGTCCTCGGTAAAGTTGGTCGGGATCTCGAAATACTCGTATTCGACGAAGCCATCAGCCGGCACCTTGTAGTCGACCGGCATCTCGAGAACGAGGTCCGGCGTCCCGAGCGTCCATCCTTCTGCATAGGTCGGCGCGGCCGGCATGTCCTTCGGATCCCCCTTCGGCGCGCCGTTGTTCGCCCAGCGAATCAGCGTGGCCTTGTCCACGTCGCTCAGACTGCGATCGTTCGCGAACGCTCCGTGCGTCTTGTCGGCATGCCACGGCGGCATCACGCCGTCAGCCACCTTGTCCCGGATATCTTTCGCGCGCGGCCGCACGTCGTCGTAGGTCAGCAGCGACATCGGCGCAATGTCTCCCGGCCGATGGCATCCCGTGCAGTTCTTGAAGAGGATGGGCGCCACGTCTTTCGTGTAAGTCGGTACTGGCGCTTTCGCGGGCGCCTGGCCGTCGGCGCCGATCATCGCGGCGCAGAGAAGAACCATGATGGCGACGATCGAGGAATAGAGCTTCATGAGTGCCTTTCTGTCCGTATTTATCACCGCCCACTGACGCTGTACAACAAGCCGGTGTACTGCATCTCCTCCCAGGTCTGATCTCCCCACTTTACGTCCACCGTCGGATCGGGGTTCGACTTGTTGCCGGCGGAATTGTCGTACCACGCCGTCGACTCGATCTTTGCCCCTTTGGGCACCTGCAGCGGCTCCCGGAACATGTAGTAGGTCTGCCAATTGAAATCGTACCGGGGCACCGAGAGGATCATCTTCCTCGTGCCGTCTGGCAGTTGAAGGACGTATTCCCACTTCTTGCCGCGCACGTGCGTGTGTGGAAACAGTCCCCATACCGTGGCGTCCTGCACGAACTCCACTTCCGCGTTCACGGCGACATCGGGCGCGCCGGCGGGAAGGGTGAGCGTGGAGTTGAAAAAGTGCGACGCGCGTATTTCATGCGGCGCGGGATCCTTCGAGAAGATGAATCCGACCTTCGTGCGGTCCGTTTCATCCTGCCCGCTCGCGGTGTAGTGCACCTGCAACTCGAGCACGCCACCCGGTTCGAGACGCATCGCAGTCCCTGCAGGGAACACCTGCGGGTTCGTGCCCGGCGCATACGTCGCGATCAGCCGCGATGGCACGTTGTCTTCGACGGCCGGGTGTGTGCCTGGCGTGCGCGGACCGAGCCGCTGCCATTGTGGATTGGGTCTCAGCACCGGCATGCGCTGCATGGCGGGCTTCGCCTTGTAGAACACGAGCACGTGATGAACGACGTTGCGATTGCCCGGGCGGACTTCGATCGCCTGGATCCACTTCGGCTCCGAGAGCTTCGTCGGGATGTAGAAGTACTCGTACTGGACGACGCCGTCCGCCGGAACCTTGTAATCGTCCGCCATCTCGAACACGACGTCAGGCGTGCCGATCGACCAGCCGCTCGGATACGAAGGGGTCGCCGGCATGTCTTTCGGATCGCCCTTCGGCGCGCCGTTCGCGACCCAGCGGAAGATCGTCGCCTTTTCCTCCTCGGTCAGCCCTCGCTCGTTGAGGAAGGTACCCTGCGGCATGTCGGCGTGCCAGGGGGGCATCGCGCCCTCGCTGATCTTGTCGCGGATCGCCTTGGCGCGCGGGCGTACCTCGTCGTAGGTGAGCAGCGGCATCGGGGCGATTTCGCCCGGACGGTGGCAGCCCGTGCAGTTCTTGAACAGGATGGGCGCGATGTCGCGTGTGTAGGTCGGCACGGACGCGGCGTCCGGCTTCGCACCCTGCGAGGCGACTCCGAAAGAGAGCGCGCCCGCGAGCGCGCAAAACGCGGCGTATCGCATCTATGCTCCGGAACCGGGGGGAGGTCACATTGTAGCTGATGCCAATCCCCAATCCCCAATCCCCAATCCGACAATCAATCAGCAATCCACAATCGGCAATCAGCAATTCAGAGGGCGACCCTGTGCCGGCCGCTGTGCAGATAGTTCATCGTCTGCACCGTGAGCATGATGGTGAAATCGAGCTTGGTCTGTTCCTCCGAGTGCTTCAGACGGAGAGTCATCTCGTTCGCGCGCCGGATCATGTTCTCGAGCACCTGATCGATCGTGTACTGATACTCCCCGGTGCCGGCTGCGACCAGCCGCCGCACCTCCTTCCGCACGCGTGCGATGAACCGCGCGGCTTTCATGTTTCCGGCAAACTCCGGCTTGTCCGAGAACAGGCGATTCAGATCCCGATCGTAGAAGTGCGGATGCTCGACCCCGTAGTGGCGGCGCTTCCGTTCATAGTGCGCGCGCAGCGTTTTTCGCAGGGTGTGAAGCGGCTCGACCTTGCGCCGCGTCGTCACGATCATCCGCTTGCCGGCAAGTTCGCGCATCAGGCCGTCCAGGTACTCGAGCTTCTTCAGGGCCGGCCATCCGGCATACCGTGCGCGCCAATCCGAGTCCGGCGTGAGCCAGACGGCGAACGTCTCGGCGAAGTCCTCGTCGGGGTGGCTCTGCGCGTACCAGCTGTCCAGATGGAGCACGAAGCTTTTGCTGTAAGGCTTCGGCGTGTAGTAGTCGGGATACTGCATGTAGGACGGGCCGAACAGCTGCTGCCGGCGGCGGCGTTGACGCAGCTTGTACGCGTTGTCTATCGCGTGCCCCGCTTCGTGGCGCAGAATCTTCATGCACCACGCCTCGTTGCCCCCCTCGACCTCCAGCATCTGGGCGCGCTCCAGCCGCTCGAGCCGCGGGTGCGCGAGATAGAAGGGAATCGCGACTCCGGGAACGCCGTCAGGCGAGAACCACTCGGCCGACAGCCAGAAGTGAGGATGGAATGTGAGGCCGCGCGCGTCGAGCTCCGCCTGAAGCTCCGCAATCCTCGATTCGAGGACACTGCCCTCGATGGTGACGCCGAGCTGCGAGATTCGCAGATCGAGCAGTTTGTCGTCCGGCCACGACGCCCAGTCGTCGGGCGGAATCGCCCCGGCGGGGAGCTCGGGCCTGGCTGGGGCCTCGGCGGTCATCGGCAGACCGCCAGTCTAGCGTAAGCTATGGTGTCTACCTTCAACCTCCGCCAATTCTCTGGAGCCAAGGAGCCTCTATGGATTTCGTGTGTCGGATGAGTTTCGCTGCAGCGCTTGCGATCGGAGTCGCATTGCCATCCAGCGCCGCTGCGCAGGCGGCCGGACCGTCCGCGACCGCTCAGCAGCCGCCGGCGGCGCAGCAGCCAGCCGGCCAGCCCGCCACATCGCAGCCGAAGCCTGAAGAGCAGGAGCCGAAATACGAGGAGACTGTCGTGGTGAGCGCGTCCCGAACCGAAGAAAAGCTGGTCAACGCGCCGGCGACGATGACCGTCATCGGTGCGCCGCTGATCGAGCGGGCGCCTTCGCAAAACTTTGCGGATCTGCTTCGCGCGGTCCCGGGGCTCAACATCACGCAGGTCTCGGCGAGGGACATCAACGTGACCAGCCGCGCGGCGACGGGGACGCTCGCAACGGGTCAGCTCGCGCTGCTCGACGGCCGCAGCCTGTATCAGGACTTCTTCGGCTTCGTGATGTGGGACTTTCTTCCGGTCAACCTGAACGAAATCAAACAGGTGGAGGTGATTCGCGGCCCCGCGTCGGCCGTGTGGGGTGCGAATGCCGTGTACGGCGTCGTCAATGTGATTACGAAGTCGCCGCGCGAGATGCAGGGCACGAGCGCCGTCCTGGGCGTAGGCGCGTTCGAGCGGACCAACGGTCAGGATGCCGGCTCGCTCTGGTACATCAGCGGGACGCACGCGCAGGCCGTCAACGATCGCTGGTCCTACAAGCTGTCAGCCGGCGGTTATTCGCAGGATCCGCTTTCGAGACCGACCGGGATCATTCCGGGATCGCCGCCTCCCGGCACCGCCTATCCCGCGTACTCGAACACCGGGACCACGCAGCCGAAGTTCGATGCGCGCGTGGACTACGACTATCCGGGCGGCAAGAAGCTGCAGATCTCGGGCGGGGTGGCGGGCACGGAGGGGATTATGCACTCCGGCATCGGCCCCTTCGATATCAACAGCGGGTCGGTGATGAGCTATGGCCGCGTGAACTTCGTGAGGAAAGGGGTGCGCGCCGCGGCGTTCGTGCAGTCGCTGAACGGCGACGCGACGAACCTGATCGCCCGCAATCAGAAGGGGCAGTTCATCACGTTCGATTTCAACACGAGGACCGCGGACTTCGAGGCATCTAACGTGCAGACGTTCGCCAATCGTCACGTCGTGACCTACGGCGGTAATCTGCGGTTCAACGCGTTCGACCTTTCGATTGCTCCGCTGGCGGACAACCGTACGGAATTCGGCGTCTACGTGCAGGACGAGATCTTCCTGTCGAAGTACTTCCGCTGGTCGCTCGGGGCCCGGGTCGATCGGTTCGACTATCTGAACGATTTCGTGTTCTCGCCGCGTACGACATTCATGATTAAACCAGACGACAACCAGACAATCCGGCTGTCATACAACCGCGCGTACCGCGCCCCTTCGGTCATCAACAATTTCCTGGACGTGACGCTGACCGAGCCGATCAACCTTGGCCTGTTCAGCCCGCTGCTCGCGGGGCAGGTCTACCTTCTGCCGTACTACCCGAAGGGCAACACTGACCTGAAGGAAACATCGCTGGATGCGTACGAACTGGCTTACACAGGCATTGTGCGGGGTCGCACCGTGCTCTCCGCAGCGGTGTACATGAACAAGACGAACGACGACATCCTGTTCACCGAGGTGCCGAACAGCCGCTGGACGGCCACGAACCCGCCGCCGGGCTGGCCCCTGCCGCCGGCCGCCATCACGCTTGCGACACGCGGCGCGGGGTTCCCCGCAAACTTCACGTATCTGAACTTCGGCAAGACGACGCAGAAGGGACTCGAGCTCGGTGTCGACTCGGCCATGAACCGGAACGTGAGCGTCTTTGCGAACTACTCGTATCAGGCGAAGCCGAAGCCCGAGGGCTTCGATATCTCGGAGCTGAACCTGCCGCCGAAGAACCGCTTCAATGTCGGCACCACGGTCACCTACGGCCGATTTCTGGGCAACCTGTCGGTCGGATACGTTGACGGTGCGTTCTGGCAGGACGTCCTCGACGATCGCTTCCACGGCACGACCGATTCCTACACGCTCGTCAACGGCGGATTCGGCGTGAAATGGGCGCAGGACCACGTGACGACGTCAGTCAAGGCGACCAACCTCGGCAACCAGGACATTCAGCAGCACGTGTTCGGCGATGTCACGAAGCGCCAGGTTGTCGGAGAATTGAAGGTTCAGTTCTAACGCTGCAGATCCCGGAACTCCGAATCCAGCGTAAGGCGTCCAAACCATCATGGCACTGGGAATGGGGATGCGGCTCCCGAAGTCGGAAGGCACGCGGGGACTGCGGCACACGCGCGGCGGCGATAACGCGGCCGCTGCGCCGGCAGCGAAGAAAGCGACGCTGACGTCGGCGGCCTGGAACGAGGCCAAGGCGCTCGTGTGGGCGCGGCGCGGCCGGCTGGCGTTCGGGCTCGCGCTGATGCTCGTGAACCGGCTGGCAGGGTTGGTGCTGCCCGCGACGTCGAAGTGGCTCATCGACGACGTCATCGGGAAGCGGCGGGCGGATCTGTTGATCCCGCTCGCCGCCGCGGCCGGGGCCGCCACGTTGGTGCAGGCGGTGTCCTCGTTCGCACTGTCGCAGGTGCTGGGTGTCGCCGCGCAGCGCGCCATCACGGACATGCGCCGCCGCGTCGAGGCGCACGTCGCCCGGCTTCCGATCAACTACTTCGATTCGACGCAGTCCGGCGTGCTGATCTCGCGCATCATGACCGACGCGGAAGGCATCCGGAACCTCGTCGGCACAGGCCTCGTGCAGCTGACCGGCAGCATCGTGACCGCGGTGTTCGCGCTGGCGTACCTGTTCTATCTGAACTGGCTGCTGACGTGCATCACCATTGTCGCGCTCGGGACATTCGGCGGCGCGATGGCGCTGGCGTTCAACAGGCTGCGTCCGCTGTTCCGCGAGCGCGGCAAGATCAACGCCGAAGTCACCGGACGGTTGAACGAAACGCTCGGCGGGATTCGCATCGTGAAGACCTACATCGCCGAGAAGCGCGAGGAGCTCGTGTTCACGAAGGGCGTGCATCGGCTCTTCCGCAACGTCGCGCAATCGATCACCGGCGTCTCGGGGATCACGGCGTTCTCCACGGTCATCATCGGGGTGATCGGCGTCATCATGATCGTGGTCGGCGGCCGCTCGATCATGGCGGGACGGATGACGCTCGGCGACTTCATGAACTACATCCTCTTCACGGGCCTGATGGCGGCGCCCGTCGTGCAGATCGCCTCGATTGGCACGCAGATCAGCGAGGCGTTCGCCGGGCTCGATCGGATCCACGACCTGATGACGATGAAGACGGAAGACGATGAGGACGATCTGCGTGCCGCGCTCGGACCGATCGACGGCGAGGTCGTCTTCGAGGACGTCAGCTTCGAGTACAGCGAGGGAGTGCCCGTGCTGAAAGACATCAGCTTCCGGGCGCCCGCCGGTACGACGACCGCGCTCGTCGGATCCAGCGGATCGGGGAAGAGCACGCTCATCAGCCTCGTGATGGCGTTCAACCGCCCGAAGAGCGGACGGATTTTCGTCGACGGACACGACCTGTCGCAGGTCCGCCTGCGCGACTTCCGGGGGCAGCTCGGCGTCGTCCTGCAGGACAATTTCCTGTTCGACGGCACGGTCGGCGACAACATCCGCTACGGCCGGATGGACGCGACGATGGAGGAGATTCGAGAAGTCAGCCGGATCGCGCACGCCGACGAGTTCATCGATGGGTTTGCGAAGAAGTACGACACGGTCGTGGGCGAGCGCGGCGTGAAGCTGTCGGGCGGACAGCGCCAGCGCGTCGCGATCGCGCGCGCGATTCTCGCCGACCCGCGCATTCTGGTCCTGGACGAGGCGACGTCGAGCCTCGACAGCGAGAGCGAAGCGCTCATTCAGGACGGCCTGCGATCGCTGCGGCACGGGCGGACCACGTTCGTCATCGCGCACCGGCTCTCGACCATTCGCAGCGCCGACCAGATCCTGGTCCTCGAGCACGGCGAGATTGTCGAGCGCGGCACGCACGAGGAGCTGCTCGCGCTCGGCGGACGCTACCGCACGCTCTACGACAAGCAGTACAACCTCGAAACGGATCGTTTCATCAACCCGGGCGAGGACTTCACACCGGAGCTGCCCAAGGCGAAGGTTGCTGTCCCGGTGCGCTCGGATAGGTCGTTGTAGGGCAGTCGTAAATTCCAAATCCCCAATCCCCAGTCAAACAATCAACAATCAATCAGCAATCAGAAACCATCGATCAGCAATGCAATTCATTTACACCATGAAGGGGTTGGGCAAGATCCATCCGCCCGACCACGTCGTTCTCAAGGACATCTGGCTGTCGTTTTTTCCCGGCGCGAAGATTGGCGTCCTCGGGTTGAACGGCGCCGGGAAGAGCACGCTGCTGCGCATCATGGCGGGAGAGGATCGCGACTTCGTCGGCGAAGCATGGCCTGCCGAGGGAATCACGGTCGGCTTCCTTCCGCAGGAGCCGCGGCTCGATCCCACGAAGGATGTCCGCGGCAACGTCGAAGAAGGGGTCGCCGAGATCAAGGCGCTCTTGTCGCGCTACGACGAGATCAACGCGAAGTTCGGCGAGGATCTCTCGCCCGAGCAGATGGAGAAGGTTCTCGAGGAACAGGGCCGCGTGCAGGATCGGATCGAGGCGGCGAACGGCTGGGACCTCGACTCACGGCTCGAGCTCGCGATGGACGCGCTGCGTCTGCCGGCGCCCGACGCGGCCGTCGCGACGCTGTCCGGCGGCGAGCGCCGCCGCGTGGCGCTGTGCCGGCTGCTGCTGAAGTCCCCCGACCTGCTGCTGCTCGACGAGCCGACAAACCACCTCGACGCCGAATCGGTCGCCTGGCTCGAGCGCTTCCTGAAGGACTATCCGGGCACGGTGGTCGCGGTGACGCACGATCGGTATTTCCTCGACAACGTCGCCGGCTGGATTCTCGAGCTCGATCGCGGCACCGGCATTCCGTGGGAGGGCAACTATTCGTCCTGGCTCGAGCAGAAGCAGAACAGGCTCGCGCTCGAAGAAAAGGCGGAGACGAAGCGGCAGCGTACGCTGGCGCGCGAGCTGGACTGGATCCGCATGTCGCCGCGCGCCCGGCAGGCGAAGGGGAAAGCGCGCCTGAACGCGTACGAAGACCTGCTCAAGGAGGAGACCGCGCAGAAAATCGAGCAGGTCGAAATCTATATCCCTCCGGGACCCAGGCTCGGCGACATCGTGATTGAGGCGCGCGGGATGCGGAAAGCGTACGGCGATCTGCTGCTGATGGAAGACATGGATTTCACGCTGCCGCGCGGCGGCATCGTCGGCGTCATCGGACCGAACGGCGCCGGGAAGACGACGCTGTTCCGCATGATTACGGGGCAGGAGCAGCCCGACGCCGGGACGCTCAAGATCGGCGACACGGTGCAGATCGGCTACGTCGATCAGAGTCGCGAGGCGCTCTCAGCGGAGAAGACGGTGTGGGACGAGATCTCGGGCGGCCACGACGAGGTCGAGCTCGGGAAGCGAAGGGTGGCATCGCGGGCGTACGTGTCGTGGTTCAACTTCAAGGGCGCGTCACAGCAGCGGAAGGTCGGCACCCTGTCGGGCGGTGAGCGCAATCGCGTACATCTGGCCAAGCTGCTGAAAAAGGGCAGCAACCTGCTCCTGCTCGACGAGCCGACGAACGATCTCGACGTCGACACGCTCCGGGCGCTCGAAGAGGCGCTGCTGAACTTCGCCGGCTGCGCGGTCGTGATCAGCCACGATCGCTGGTTCCTCGACCGCATCGCGACGCACATGCTC